>Ga0306920_100001688_pt1 | contig 27469 bp, 19 predicted proteins | sample flu12Cox44000170_FD_204666 | JGI IMG/M metagenome (GOLD analysis project Ga0306920, IMG submission 204666) | Lab enrichment of tropical soil microbial communities from Luquillo Experimental Forest, Puerto Rico - flux4day.12C.oxic.44.000.170 (v2)... | ecosystem: Environmental > Terrestrial >... | reverse complement strand
AGGCTCCGGAATTCTTGCGGGGAATACCTTGAGTGGCATGCCGATCCGCTAGGGAGGACCCGCGAACACCCGTCGTAAAACCCCGCCTGAGGGATCCTCGAAAAGTGCTGGAGTCGGAGATCCTCGACGCCAGCAAACCGACGCCCCTGGGATCTCTCTGGAACTCGGCCAGCGCGCTGGATATGGCCCATGCGGCGCCGCTGGTGCGTTCTGGCGTGTTTTCCGGCCTCAGGAGGTATTACGGGAACCTCTTCGCAGCAGTCGCGCGCTCTGCGGGCCAAAATGCCGAGGGCAATCTCCCAAGTACGGCTGTTAAAGCGGCCGGGTATTCTTTGAGTGGGGTAGCGTAGCAACAGGGGAGCCCGCCGGCGAACGCGGGTTCGGCGAAGGCTACCTTCTGCGCAGCGTCTAGTATCTTCGGCATCAGCCTGGCTCGTCGCTGTCCAAAATTGACCACGCATCAATCTGTCAGCGCACTGTTGCATTCCAGTTGAGTACCGGCAGAGACAAGCCTAGAATTCGGCGAATCATTAACCACGAACCGGCGGCCGTAGGGCGGCCAGAGGGGGAGATCGTGGATCAGACGCAACTCGCCGAGAAGCTCTATGCTCTGACTGGAGCATTTAAAACTCCACAAGGAGGCGCTGACCCCGAACTGGATAAGGCTCGCAGCGCCGTGGCCGCCACCATCGCAGCAGGTCTTCCAGCGGATAGCAGACCCGCCGAGATAACGGTCGTGAAGGAGCGTTCGAGCAATCTTCGCTTCGCCAGGCTCGAACCGACTGATCAGGAAGGCTTCGGCAGAATAGTGGCCGGGCCGGCGCTCGGATTCATCGCCAATTCGCCGATCGTCAGTGCGTTCGGCGCATCCACGCCGGCATGGGCTCGCGGGATGGCGCTTGAGTCCCTCGGGCCATTTGAGCAAACGACCAGCTTCGCTCCTTACTGGGTGTTTATTCCCATTCCTCTGGCGCGCCGAGTCAATCTGAAATACGGCAGTGAGGTTGCCGCCGTCCTCACCATAGAAGCGAGCCCCGTCGCAGGTCGGGCGAGCTTTCGGCTCGCGCCGGGCAGTATCTGGATCGCCGCGCGGCTGCTGGCGGCTGGAAGCCCAGCTTCATCATGGGCGGGCCTGCGGATCAAGGGTGGGACGCTTACCTTGGGCCAGTACAGCGTGGTGGGCGGGGAGATCGTACTGAATCCGGCGACGAAGTTCGCTCTCGAGATAAACCTCGATCCACCCGCGCCTCCATCCCCTGTGATTGGACCTGGAGTAGATGCATCGCTCGCCACAGTTAACTTCCCCGCCAGCATCAAAATCGAAGCCAGAGCATCCGGTGCCGAGATCACGAATGCCGGTGAAGTGCACTCGGTCATTTACGGTTCGGCGACGACGCTTAAGAGAAACTTGCAACCGATCGAATATCAGGCCCAGCTTGCGGCACTATCCATACCCTGCGACATAACCGGATCGGCGAACTTCGCTTTCGCAACCGCAAAATCAACGCTGTTCAAACCCTCGGGGAGCGCGCGGATCCTTTCGGCTGGATGGGTAATCCCCGTGACGATCACAACACCGGATAAGCTGGGCCAGGCGGCGGGTACGGGAGCCGCCGGGCTGTTGCTGGATCACGGCCCGACGGTTGAATGGAGTGGGCTTTCTCGTCCAGTGGATACCGAGTTGGTTTTGCTGACGGCATCTCCTGGAGAGATCACTGTAATCGCGGGCGTCTCGGCGGGACCCGTAACCGACATCTGGCAGCTTTGGAATGGAAAGCTGCGCCCCTCCACGGCTGCGTTCACGATTCCGACTGGAGGTGTGGTTCTTTTTCTCTCCGTGGCAGCACCCAAACCCGGCGAGCTATTCGTCGCCGGCGGCTCGGTAATAGCGCATCTGGACCGGCCGGTGCAGGCCAATGGTTTGGGCGTTCCGGTTTCGATGCCCGTGGCCGTAATGTTCATAGTCCAGAGCGCGGCATTCCCGGGAGGCTTGCTACTTATCGAAGGTGCAGCACCGCAGCTGCAGAATGCACAAGCAGCCGGTTTCGCGCTCGAGAATGCTTTCATCGAAGCGTTGCCGCCGCAGTTGCTTTTAACCGACGGCCTGCTTCAAGGGAAAAGAGTCAATCGTGGAGCACTGCTGCTGGATTTTGGCCTTACCGCATTCGTACCCACACTACCCGACCCCTATGCAACCAATGCGGTCCTGATCGGAAATCCGGCTGGCTCGGGAGATTCCTCTTCCCCCACAGCGTCGCCACCGCCGGTTGGCACGCTCGTCGGCCTGGTGGGATGGCTCTCTCCCGACCGGCCAATACTTTCATTCGAATTACTGTTCGACGCTGCGGGCCTGAGCAATGCGGGAGTACCTTTCCCTCGGACCCGGTTGGATTTGCTCGATGTTTCAAGTAATGCCGACCAATTCGGAGTCAGCTGGAATCCTCATGGGGCCCGGAATATTCAAACCCAAAAACTCTTTCTCATCGGAGACAGCTTCGTAACTTCGCTGTTCACGCTACCGGCGATCTCGTGGGAGCCGATGTTCTCCGCGGATCCGATTCCCGCACCACCTTCAGATGGAGTTGCCTCGCGGCTCAACCTCCCAACTGTAGCGCTTGTCCCGATTGCACCTGTGCCACTGATGGAAGCGCAACAGGAGAAGGTAGCTGCTGGCGCCCCTTTCAGCTTTACCGGGTCGCTGCCTTTCGGGATGGAGGCCGAGGTTTTTAACGAAAGCAGCGCGACGTACGAATTCGTTGAGCCATCATTCGATGGATACGAGGGCGGCCATCAAATCTCATTGATTCCCGCCAATGCAGGAAGCACCACCAAGCCTGAATTTGCGGGACAAACGATTCTCACCGATCCGTATGGTACAGCGGTGTTATCGAGCGATGTTGCGACCATTTTTCGCAACGACTTTTCCGTGGGCAAGCCGGAAGCCGGCGTTCCTGTCGCGCGGTACGATCTTTCCGGCTACGGTGCAAGCCTGTTCAGCGAGTGGATCGAGCCTAATCCGATCGGGTCAGACATCCTTAAGGTACAGTTTACGGTATGGGTCGGACGCACTGCCTACGAGGTGGTTAAGGCTCAAAGCATCATCTACCCGTGGGGCATTAAGGCGGTGCGCACGATTACCATTCAACGCCTGTCCGGTGGCGGCGTTTTGCGCAGCGACAGCGGATGGCAGGCAGCGACACCAGGATTGTTCGCATTTCCCAGCAATACCTTTGATGGGTCAGTTCATCAGGGTTCGGTCAATGGCGTCTTTAATGTGCGCAACATCCGGGATAACGGCGCACAGTTTACCATCGACGGCATCACCTGGGTTCCCGTGCTGTTCGACGCCGACGTCAAGATAAACCAAGACAACCCGGTTGTCCTCGGCGCGACCGCGGACGTTTTCATTACGAGCCGCGACATCGTCGGGTATCTGCAGCTGGGGCCAGACAAGACCGACGTCACGCGCTCGCAGCTCGCTGATTTATTGCAACAAAAGGGCGCGGCGAGCGGACCGCTGGCCTGCACCGTGAACGTCGGAAAAGCCGGCCAACAGATGAAGGTCAGCCTGGCAGAGGTCAGCGCAGCAGGCACGGGCGCAAGCGCCGTCTTTGTGGCCGCCCTGCGCGGCACCCCGGTGCTGCCACGCGACGGTCAATGGAGCATGGCTGTGAAGCGCGGGGCACAGGCGCCGGTCGCACTGGATCCCCAAACCGCGGTACCGCTGATCCAGCCCAACGGCGACACGAATTGGCATTTCGCTGATCCTTCGGACATCCTGAATCTCGCCACTCCTAACACGCAGTATGGTTTTCTGCAGGGAACCAGTACCCAGAAGACATTTTTCGCGCGCCCCCAGATAGGACAAGGCGCCAACAGCGTCTCGATTCCTGATCCCCCACATATCGCCGATGTTGGCTCGCTGCTCGGCGCCACGGGCATTTTCCCCGACTTAGCCAAGGCCCTCTCCTTCCCCAGCGCCCAGGATCTGGTGCTCGGAGCGTTGGGCGCCGACACACTGACACTCAATAACCTCGCTAAGTTCCCAATCTCACAGCCCCCGCTGACCCTAGTCGATTTTGGTGCAGTCAAGGTGGTGCTGGTGTACCAGGATCGTTCGCAAGCCTCGATGCCCCAAACCGAGGTTACCTTCAACCTTGATCCTGGAGGCAGTCCGCGATGGTCGATCAAATTCGAAAAATTCACGTTTGTGCTGGTGTCGCCATTTGGTGATGTGAACGATCCGCTACTCCAGGTTGTGGGTTCCGCCGAGGCAGATGCCGACCACTCGCCCAAGCTCAGCGATTTGCAGGTAGTCTATGGCAGCATACTCACGCTGGTCGAGCAGATCTTCAGCAAGCTCAATCAACTAGCCAGTTTTTTGCCAGGCAATAAATCCTTTCTCGATGTGAGTCTGTCGAATGGGCAGCTCACGGTGCGCGATAAATTCGCCTTGCCCACTTTGCCCCTGGGTATCGGGGACATCACCAATGTAGCCCTGGATCTGGGCGCCACCATGACGATTTCGCCGCTGGGAATGGCCTTCACCGCGGGTATCGCCAGCCCCGACCAGCCGTTCCAATGGCTGGTCTCGCCGCTTTCGGGCACCGGATGTGTAGTAGTCGGCTTTCAGAATAATAACGCCAGCCTGCTGATCCAGGCCGGTATCGGCGCGGGACTGGCGATTGATGTTGGAGTTGCCGAAGGCAGCGCCTCGATCGTTTTAGCTTTCCAGGTTGACAATACGCTCTCGCCTTTCGAGGTGAAAGTTATTCTCACCGGTCAAGCCTCTGTGGACGTGCTCGGAGGCCTAGCGTCGGCCGCAATCATGTTGAGCGCGGGATTAGCAATTATACCGGCGCTTCCAGATATCACGCTCATCGGTTCAGTGGCCGTGGGAATTCACATCAGTATTTGCTGGGTAGTTAGCGTCGATTTCGATGGTTCATGGCAATTTTCGCAGACCCTGACTGCGTGAAGGAACGACTGCTATGGCGTTTCAAGAACTTCGGCTGAGTTTGATGACGTTTCCACAGGAATGGGATCCTGGGTCCGGGATCACCCTGAACGTGCTCATACTCCCGACCGGCGATCCGACCGTCCCGGATCCGTCTCTCGGCGGACCGGCATTTTCCGGGGGCCAGCGAACCTTCACGGCGGCATTCATCACAAGCCTGAGCCAACTCCCGACGCCCAACCCGCCGCCTGGCGAACTGAAGACCTTTCCGCTTCCGACCACTGCACCGAGCGGTGCGCCCGCGCTTTTCGCGAGTCTGGCCGCGCAATTCCACATCGTGCCGCCGCCGACTTCCACAGTGCCAAACATTCGGATCAAAAAAGCCTTGCCGCAATCGTATATTGACGCGTTTGCGTTTGAGCAGTCGCGCACTGACGATGCGATTGTCGGCGAGGGATTCGGCTGCGCTCTAACCGGCAAAAATCCGAATCCGACTGCGCCTCCGCCCAGCAAGGACATCTCATGGGGACAGGTGTTCTCCTACGCTTTGCGGAATCCCGAGCTCGCCGTCAAGCTGGGTATTCTCTATCGCGACCTGCATGTGCCCCTCTCGCTGGCCCAGGTGGCCAAAGGCGGATGGCTGTACGTTTCGCTAGATGCCGCCGATCCTTATTCAGGGAAGCTCAACACAGATGTTATCAAGTTGTATGCGACGCGCGTGCCGGCGGTTTCAACCAGGCGGCCGGTCTTCGCCGCCGTGCTCTTTCCGGTTGTGGCATCTATCTCCAACCCGCAGCCCTATGATGATGCGCAGATAGAAGCGCAGACGTACGACGACGGTTTCGCGCAGATTGTGCATTGTAACCAACCTGCGACGATAGATGCTGCGGCCGGTGATGGCACTCAGATCGTGCCGGGGACGGATGCCGGCGTCCAGATCGGATGGGACGACGAACAGGTCACGATTTGGAACAATCGGCAACTCGATAATCTCCGCTTCCGCCGCAACGGCGGCACCCCCAATTTGGAGGTCCCGTTGGGGGTGCTCGGTTATCGAGTCGATGTACAAAACCCGAAAACCGCTGATTGGGTCTCACTCTACTGCGCAGAGGGCACCCAACCACCACCCGAGGATCTCATGACGCCGGCGCCGATGCGATCCACGGACGCGAGCGATCTGGAGGCTTGGCTGCCTCGTTACTTCGCGCAATGGCGCGGTAAATCGCTGGTCTCCCAGGATCCGGATGCTATCAACCTGACCGGGGGGCAGAAGACTATTCCCGGACCGGGACCGGCTTCGGTGTTGCCACCCCTGTTGTTCGGCACCACTTACAGCTTCCGCGTCCGCTTCGCCGATTTGACCGGCGGTGGGCCCCGGCTTGCAGATCACCCGCATAAACCAGCACCGGCGCATGTCGCCCAATGCCCCTTCAAGCGCTACCTCCCGCCCAAAGCCGCACGTATCCAGACGACGAACGTGGGCGGCGTGCTGTCGAGTGTGCTCGCATGGCGGCCGCTAATCGGGTATCCGGAGCTCCTTTTCGCAGGTGTCGATCCATCGGCGGTTACCACCCTGCTCGGCCAGATCAGCGCTGCCAAGTCCACCCGCCAGCCGCTGGGAGCTAACGATCCGGACGTGAAGAGCGTGCGCGTTGCTATAGAAGCGCGCACGCCCGCGCATGATACCAGCGACCCGGATACTCTGGAGGGACCTTTTCGCCAGATCTACAGCTTCGAGACCGATTTTCCGCCCTACCCGCCTGATCCGGTGCCACCGACACCAGGCGTCTCGCCCGCGGCTGAAGCTATCAAATTCGAGATTCAGCCAGTGGATATCGCCAATATCGCGAATATGAGGGCTCCGACCGCAACTTCGCGTCCGTTGCCGCAGCCCCTTCCGATCCCAACCGCCCGCGATATCCGCATCGTCTTCGCGCCGATTGCCCGGAGTTCGAACGCGGCTTATTTCGGCAATGAGGCTGCCAAGACCGGGGTGACGTCGCATCTTGACACGCGAGTCGAAGCTTCCGCCGAAAAGAATCTTTTTACGGCGGAGCCCGGTGCCCGGGAACTGGCGGGGATATTCCTGCAGCCACCGGGTGACATCGCGGTGCTGAATGAATTCGCACAAACATTCAATTTAATCCCGCCTCAGACCACCACCGACCCGGCACAGCTTCTCGCAAACCGAATCGGCATCGCGGCCGATGGTCTTACTTTCAGCGGGAAACCCGGGCAGCGGGTAGTCTTCGGATCGTCTCTGGCCTTGCGACATACGCTAAGCGGTGATCACTCTTCGATAACATTCGGCGCTCAGAGTGATCTGTTGAGTAAATGGATCATCGTGATCGCGCTGGACTTGAACCGCGACTGGACCTGGGATGGCTTCGCCGATGCCAGCCTGGATATCAGCGAGGAGAACCTGACCGGCGGCGGAAGTGCCGTGACCGAACTGGGAAGTCTCTACATGCGGCAGACCGTCGGGCAAATTGCGTTGTTAGGCGATTTTCCTGATCGGCACGCCTCGAGCCGACTCATCTTTTTCCATGCGGTCGATCCGCACCCGCCGGCCAATCAGTTTCCGGTCTCACCGCAGCTACGCTATCGAATAACGCCGCAATTCACGACCTTGCCTCCACCCGTTCCGCTTGAGTTGGACTTGACGCTGCCGATAGCTTCGGCGCCCGCACAAACGCCGACGTTGGTCTCCGCCGGATTTGCGCTGACGCCGTTCGAGGCCACCGCCGACTACTCCGCCACCAAGCCGCGCAGCCGGGCACTTTGGCTCGAGTTCGATCGATCTCCGCTCGATCCACAGGATGAGTACTTCGCACGCGTGCTGGCGTACGGGATCGATCCGCTTCTTGGGTTTCAGGCGGCGAGCCAGACAGAACCGCAGGAGCCACCTCTGGGGGTTGATCCGGAGCCAATTCGCGCGATCGCGCCCGGCGATTCTGTCGACACGGCCGGACTTGATGCGATGACGCCGCTAATTCGGTCGAAGTTCTCCGACCGGCACTATCTGCTGCCCTTACCTCCGGGAATCACCCAGGATTCGGCCGAGCTCTTCGGATTTTGGACCTATGAGCTGCGCGTCGGGCATTATCTCGACCCGAACACGCGTGAGCCCGTATGGTCGACTGCGCAGGCGCGCTTTGGCCGGCCCTTGCGTGTGACCGGCGTACAACATCCCGCTCCGCAATTGCGCTGTCAGGCGATTCGCACGGTCGACGCATCAGGGGAAAAAATAATCGAGGCAATCGCACCGTTCGCCACTCCTGTGTTGAATGGGCGCGTAGCATTCCTGGAATTACCCGCGAGCAAGCTTTGGATCCTGATGTACACCCAGGTGCTGCAGGCCGATGGCGGGAGTTATCGCAACCTGCTGATCGACCGAAAGCCCGCAACCCTTCGACCGCCGATCAGCGACACCAACCCGATTGGCGTGGGCATTTTTCCGGAAAGTGAGGTCGCGTCAATACTGGCCCAATATACGTTGCCGGCGAATTCTCCCCTGAGCGTGCTAGCGGTTGAGTTGCTTCCTGGCCGAATCAAGTCCGAGCAGCCTGATCCGCTGGGATTTGAGCTAGGGTTCCAACGAATATTGCGCACTTCGCCGCTGGTTAAAGTGGCCGAAACGTGCTGAGAAACGGGGGTTGCTCGATCAAAAACGGTTCTTGCGTCGCCCTGCGATATTTTTGGAGCGACCTATCACGATTCAGCATTGACCATTGTCCGAGTCGATGAGGATGCTGACTGTTTTCTCGGTTTTGCTCTTGTATCAGTCACAAAGGCCCATCGCTGTATGGGACCGATTATTCTTTCAATGAATATGACTTTGCTTCCGAACGGGAGTGCTAAGTGAGTTACATGCTCAGGTCTCATCGAGACAAGTGTTCAATTCTCTTGATACATTCCAAAAGGGGCCACGCTGCATTGTCAAAATCGGCCCACTGGCAAAATGTCGATTCGCCGATCCCAACCTGATGGCACAGGTGCTAGCCGGTCTCCTGACCAATGCGGCGCAGGCCGTGCCAATTGGTGGCAAAGTTAGAATCGGTTGCCACCAGGAAGATTCGTTTGTGGAACTTGCAGTTGAAGATTCAGGTCCGGGCGTCCCGCCGGATCTCTACAATCGAATCTTCGAGCCGTTTTTCACAACACGGGCCAGCGGAATTGGGCTCGGACTTGCGATCGCGCGACAAATCGCCGAAGCGCATGGCAGTTCGATCAAACTTGGCGAGAGCTCAACCGGCGGCGCCCGGTTCAGCGTGATGTTACCCTGCACCTCGCTCGTATGAAGGCTCGAATTCTAATCGTCGATGATCAAGAGCGGATGGCCGCGGTGATCGCGACCGCCCTGCGCTCGGCCAGCTACGAGTGCGACGTATCGACCAACGGTGAGCGAGCCATCGCGCTGGTCGCCAATCGCACCTATGACGCCGTCGTCACCGACTGGAAAATGCCCGAAATCGACGGAATGGAGTTGCTGCGCCGCTTCAAGCGCGATCGTCCTGGCCTTCCGGTGATCCTTATCACTGCCTACGGCACTGTCTCATCGGCCGTGGCCGCGATGCGGGCGGGGGCGTTCGATTACGTGACCAAGCCCTTCGATAATGATGACCTGCGCGTAACAGTGGGACGCGCGCTCTAGATGGCTCAGCTCCGGCGCGAGAACATTTATCTGCGTCAGGGGACGACCACCCGCTACTCGCCAACCGCGATCATCGCGGAGAGCCGGCGCAGCCGCCAAGTCATCGACCTGGTCCGCCGCGCGGCTCCGAGTCATGCTGCGGTTTTAATTTGGGGTGAGAGCGGCACTGGCAAGGAGTTGGTCGCACGGATGCTCCACTACTACAGCGATCGGGTGGGCGGCCCGTTGGTTGCCGTGAACTGCAAGGCCTTTGCCGCAGGCGTGCTTGAAAGTGAATTATTCGGGCATGAGAAGGGCGCGTTCACGGGGGCGCTCGCGGCGCATCCGGGATGCTTCGAGCGCGCCGATGGAGGTACGCTTTTTCTTGATGAGATCACGGAGGCTGGCGCCGATTTCCAGGCCAAGCTGCTGCGTGTGCTACAAGAACGTGAAGTGTTGCGTGTCGGCGCTTGTGCCCCGCGTCCTATCGATGTGCGAATAGTCGCGGCCACCAATCGCGTGATTCGCGACGAACTCGCCAGCGGCCGCTTCCGCCATGATCTGTTCTTCCGCCTAAACGTAATTCCGATTGAGATTCCACCCCTGCGCGATCGCCCCGAGGATATCATTCCGCTTGCACGTCATTTCCTCGCTGTCTACGCAGCGGAATCTGATCGCAAACTAGAGCTCTCGCGAGAGGCCGAAGAGACGATGCTTAAGCATTCGTGGCCTGGCAACGTTCGCGAGCTGGAAAATGTGGTCGAACGCGCCGCCGTCTTGTGCGCCGCGAAGTGTATACGGTCTCACGATCTTATGCTTGACAGGCCGATCTCCGCTGGTGACGCGCCATTCAATGGCACTTTGCAGGACTCGATCGATGACCTCGTGCGAACCCGAATCGGGGCCGCGCTCGACGCGACCAACGGCAATCGGACCGAGGCGGCGCGTCTCCTTGGAATCGATCGCGCCAAGCTCTGGCGGCTCATGAAAAGGCTCGGTAGCTGATCTGGCGCGAAGCCCCCACCCGAAAGCCGCGGGCTCGTCGCGAAGAGCTTGTGGGCCACACTTGGAATGGCAGGGTCGCTGACCTCTTCTTCGCGATCCACCTACCCTACCCTGAGCATTTGAACCGAACCCCCAGGTTATGCAGTATAAAATTAGCTTCGATCCTTCGCACGGGACGATACTCCGCAATGCGGCTAGGGCCGCCCGCGCTTCGGTCAGATAGCGAACGTCGCCGACCTGTATCTGGAGCTCGCTTTCGGTGAATTGCTGGTGGATTGTTCTGCGATTAGCAATGAGCAGGGAGCACCAGCGGCTGGGATCGCAGTTCCGGCGTTACTGATGATAAAGCGATTCCCCGTCGGGTGATGAGCCGGATGCCGCGAGCGGCCAGACTGGTGAGGCCCAAGCTATTCGCAAAATCAAGCCTCCCCCGCTAGTGGCCGTGGCTGTCGCCACGTCGGGTGGCAGGCACGGTACTGGGCGAGGTTGGGGCGTCGGCGCGCCGCCTATTGGCGTTCGCTGGGATGGCCTAACCTTCAGCGCGCCTGGTTCGTGAATGCCGAGAAACGTTGTCGGGCAAAGCAGGCGGAGGAGTTGGCGCCGCTTCAGCAAAACCTAGGCGAGGAGACGGCGCGGAGTCGTCAGATCCGGGAAGCCGTGGTCGCTCTGCGGCGACAGACTGCACTTCGGCAGTAAACGTGGGCGGCCAGATGCCCGCGGGACGTTCAGTCGCTGATTGCCCAAAAGACGCCCGTTATGGGCAAAGCGTCATGTCGCTGGTGCTGGAAGGGCAAGGCTGATCGAGCCAATTGGTTGCTCGACCCAGACATCATTTTGGGCAATGTGACCCAGCACATCGTCGCTTGCGGAGCGGAGCAAACCGGAGAACGTCCACGGCGCCGCCGCGCACTGGCACATGAGAGCCCTGCCACACATAGCCGCGCCCATTGGTGCTTGTGCTTCGATTAACGGACGGTCCTCCAGGTGCTAGCTGCCGAAGGTTGCCGCCGGACCGGGACCAAGCATCCGCAAAATCAAGCCCACCCGCCGGTGCGCGTGCAGCCGTCACGTGCTGCCACACGGCGCCGCTGTGTTTTGCGCGGAAGCCTATCTCATAATCAGATTCAAACCCGGTGCGGTGGTATATCTGACGAGGTCAGAGTAATCCTTCGGCGCATCCTCGTTAGTATAGAAAGCATGCGCGGCATCGGGATCGACAAAGAACGTGGCGTGCGTATTCTTGACATCCCAATACGATTGGACGAGGACGCCACATGAGTTGACCGGCCCGATTTGCGGAACATCACAGGTCTTCAAAAACAAACCCATAAATTTCCAGGGCTGCATTCTCACATCGTACATATCTTCCCACACCGGAGCAGAGAACTGCTTGTCCACATACAGCACTCGTTTGCCATAGCAGTAACCCGAGGCATAGGCGGGCAGCTTGCTCGCGCTGATCACATAGACGTCGCGCAATTGCCATTTACCCCACGAGGGGGTCGGCCATCCGAGCGGCATATCGAAATTCTGTGGGAACAGGCCCCGCGGCAATGTGATATCGACCAGCGTCAGGATTTTCTTCTCAGCCACCAGATCGACCTTCAGTTGAGTCAGATTCGAATCGAAGCCCTCTCGCAACTCCTCAGGGGTCGCATCCGTGCCCTGCGACGGGCTGCAGCGCGCGAGCGTAGATATCGGTTGATAGCGACGCAGCGCCGGCAGAAATGCGAACTGATCGTCGGGCCGGGAGAGGTCAGTATATGAGATGTTCAGACTTGCACTGTAACGCGACTGTTCAGGTTCCAGCACCATCAGCCACCAGGTGAAGAACTTGCCTTCTGAACCGGGTAAAGTACTGGGAATGCCAGGGTCAGTGTTGAATGCCAACTGCCGTGCGACTATTTCCGCGTGTTCACAATTGATACTGGCGTAATGGTCAACCAGGCATCCGTTTGCGTACGTAATGACCGACAAATGAGGTGCGTAGCGATACCATAAGTTGGCAAGAACCTTCCAGCCCTTGTGAGGTTCTTGCGGATTGGGGAAGGGCGCTCCTCCCTGATAATTGTGCAACGTCAGCCCGCCATCGGGCAGCTCCTGGAGTTGCACCTGACCAGCGTACTTTTCAGTCGCTGCCAGATAGTTGCGCGGCAACGGATGAATAACCGTTGGCCCTACTTCGAGTGAGACATCGGGCGGCATCTTCCACGCATACCTGCCTTCGAATAGTGCCGCCATCCCATCGGGCATGAATTGCTGGTACTGCAGCCAGTTTTGCATGTTGATGGTGGTGCCAGGCGGAATCGACGGTGCCCCATCCGCCGTCGCCTTAGGAATGTTGGGTGAGATCTGTGCGGCTGCTGCCATTGGGCAGGCTGCTAAAATCAGAACGGCCATAAAACCGATTACGCCGGTCATCTAGAACCCGAATTTCCTTTTTGACTTTCCAAACACGCGAGACATAGCCCGGTGGCGAACAAGGCGTCAAGTCGCGATCCCGCTGACGAATCGTGCCAACTCCAACAATTCGGATGAACCGGGGACTTCGTCCGTCGACGTTCCATTTGGCAGCCCCTAATTCAAGCACCAATTGTGGGGTAGCGGCCAGGTGACCATCTCGGCGAATGGCGCGAGTGCGGTATTCGCAACAATCCGTGGCCCCTACGGTGGCCCCGGCTATAGGGTACCTGCCCGGATGGCCATGACTGCAAAACTGAGCATCCCTGCGTGGTCGCACACTGGCACAGCGGCGTGGGTCAGCGGCAAAGCAGGGAAAGCGGAGCAGGTAAAGCGGGGTTCGCGTTTTCCGAAGCTGATTGTGAATGGCCGAGGAAAGCTGGAGATAAGCGGATCCGGTGGCTGTTGTTCTGTGCCGTCATCGCCTCCCAGGCTCTCGAATCAATCGGATATAGCGCTGAGACTGAGGACCAGGACAAGCCTGGAAGTCGGTACCCGAGGACGGCGGCATTTTTAGCGCAACCAACTTGAATCGCGCGACGGTCCGAAAATTGCGCCAAGGAATCTCTCGACTTCGAGATTGAATTTGAAAACCACGTGGTCGGAGCCGCGTGTGAGGCCAAAGCCGGGACCGAGGTTATACTCGAATACGTCCAACAACTCTCCCCGAACAACCGGGAAAATATAGTGCTGCTGCCGAGCGAGCGGATCGCTATCGTCGATTAGGCCCACGCCGCCGTAGAATTCTACACCAGGCGATAGCCATTCCAGCCAATTGTAATATGCGCCGTTGCGATAACCGAATGCGAAACCCTGGTGGTGTCCCGCCCCGAGCAGGACCTTTTCAAACACGGGATTCGCAACCAGCGAGATTCGCCCGATGTCTTTCTCAAGAATTGGTTTCAGTTCCAATATCAGATCGGCATTGTCGAATTGCGGAGTTTTGTGCCATTCCAGCGCGACATACCAACCCGGATCAATCGGCAGTGCCTCATGCTCGCAGAGCCTGCCTCGCACATGTAACTTGTTGCCGGCCCACCAGAAACCATGACCTTCAGGTTGCGCGAAGGTGACGTATGCCGCCATTTCGATTCGATCTGTCAGCCCATAAGTAAATTCGCCGGCGTTGTACCACATTCCCTGGCTTCTGAATGTTCCGGCCGCGGTCCCGTTACTCCCTTGGCTGTGACCGTTCGCGACCACAGCGTTATTGGTCTCTAGTTCGATCATTCCGCGCTGCTCAGTGGGGTAGGGCATTACCTCAAATTCCCAAGGATCGACTTGCGCCGCAGCGGGCCCGCCACCGAGGACGAGCGCCAGAATGCCAAGCGCAATCAGTTGGGTGTTCAAGGTTCCCAGTGCTCCTGACGCCAAGAACGGAGATAGCTCTAGGCTTAAATAGTGCTCTTGTCGGCAGGCTGCGGCCCTGCCTCATCCGCAACACCAAGCATGGCCGCGTCACAATGGTGGCTGATGTGTGCGCAGAGTGTTTGCCGCGTCCGGAAACCGCGACGAGGCTCTAATGACTCAACTCATCGAGCAGTATTTTCGCGTCCTTCAGGTCGGCGGTGTCGAAGCCTTCGGTGAACCAGCTGTAAACTTCACAACGCATTGTGTGTGCCTCTTGCCGATGCCCCTGTTTCGCCAGCAGACGCGCCAGACTCGTTGTTGTGCGCAGCTCCCAAGCCTTCGCGCTCATGCTCCGAGCTAACGAGATTGAATCGCGAAAATCGGCCTCAGCGAGATCGGCTTGTCCGCTTTCGAGGTGCAGTTCGCCACGCAGCCTGAGGGTCTCTGGGCGGTGGACGCATTCCTCGCGATTAAACTCGAGCGCCTGCTCTACCGTGGGCAAAGCGGGCGGTGTGCGCTCTTTGATTCCGACGACCGCTCTGTCCGCCGGGCGAGGTCCGCGCCGGTGCGGTAGGTAAAAAGCGCTGACCGAATAGCGCCAGTGAGTCTCTGCCTATGGGGAATTTTAGTTTAGGAAGTAGGTAACAGTGACCTTCAAGAGATCAGCTCCGATATCGGAAACCGCAAGAGTTCGGGGAACAATTCACTTTCCACGGTGTCGGGATCGCCGTGGTCGAGTAGGCGTTCAAGCAGCAAGATGCAGTTGGATGTCGTTGCGTGATACGCGGCTGTCTGGGGTGGAACCGCGAGGCCGGCTTCCATCACAGCACTGCCAGCCACAGACCCATGACGCCAAGAACAACAGCCTTGCCTCGCACTAACTGGCGTCGCTAGTTAGAATAACCACGACCATCCCCAAGCCACCAATTAGCCGGGCGAAGCGGATCAGCCATAAAGTTTTGGTCATTCCCAATTTTGCTGGGGGCACTGCCCGGCATTCCTGAGCTTGGTCCGGATTACGAGCCCCGCCGCGCGCTGTGACCCACGCGCTTCAGTAGCATAAGTGGTCCCTAGAGTGCTAACAGCATGACAAGACTTTAATGATTTGTGAGGGGGACGCGATGCGGACCAAGATAGTTGGCGTTCTGTTGTCTGTGTGCTTCGTTCTTGGGGTTCCAATTAATGTGCGAGCACAGGCACACGAATTCCCTTCGAGCGATATCGTTATAGCCCAAGCACTCGCCAATGAAATTGTGTGCCGAGACTCCGCGCTAGGTCGCGTTCCGCCTCACGGTTCCGATGCGTCGTTCGTTCTCGAGCGACCATCACCGCGCGGCTGGTGCGACGCGACCACGGGGCAGGGGGGCATGGCTCTGCGGTCATGAAGATCCAGTTCGAAGCCCGGGCTTCCCTCCCGAGTCAACAAAATGAATTTCGGCGCTGCTGGACATCCCGAGGATCTTTCCGAGCCGTTCGAAAGGCCGACAGGCGATATGAGACCGGCAAGCGAACGTTGCAGGAGTTCGGATCGACAACCTGCAGGCTGTCATCGCGAGCATGAGACGTTCCGCCTTTTTGTATCGAGATGGCCCCACTATCGGATTGCTCGACCATAGTTGCTAGAGCGAAAGGCGAGGGTGACGTGATGCGCTTTTCAAAGGATCTCTTCATCAGCTACGCTCACATCGACAACCAGCCGTTGACGCCTCAACAGCGAGGCTGGATCAGCCGCTTCCACGCCACACTCGAGGCGCTCCTGAGCATGCGACTTGGCCAGACGGCCAAGATTTGGCGAGACGACAAACTGCAAGGGAACGATGTCTTTACTGAAGAAATTGTCGAGCAATTCAGGCAGACCGCCATACTCGTGTCTGTCCTGACGCCGCGCTATCTCAATTCGGACTGGTGTATCAGGGAACTCCGTGAGTTTTGTGAGCGAGCGGAGCAGACCGGCGGCTTGGTGGTCAAGAACAAAGCCAGAATTTTCAAGGTGTTGAAAACGCCAGTGGACACGCAGGAGTCGTTGCCCTCGGTGGTGAAAAACCTTCTAGGATATGAGTTTTTCACCTTTGAGGACGGTATACCACTCGAATTGGATCCGGCCTATGGCGAGAAGTTCGGCCAGGATTACAACCGCATGGTTGTGCGATTGGCCTGGGACGTCGCGCAACTTCTCAAGACACTAGAGACCGACAGCGGCGCCATCGACAAACTTGCTGACGTGCAGACCACGACGGCGCCGGCAACCATCTATCTGGCCGAATGTAGTTATGATCGGAAGGAGGCCAGAGAAATCCTGGAAGGCGATTTACGGTGTCATGGCTATACGGTTTTGCCAGATAGGCAGTTGCCGCGGGACGAGGCGGACTATGTCGCAGCCGTGGAGGGCCTCTTGGTACGCTGTCAGCTCGCCATCCATTTGGTCGGCGCAAACTATGGCGCCGTGCCCGATGGTCCCAGCCAAAAATCAGTACCAATGCTACAAAATGAACTGGCGGCTAAGCAGAGCAAGAGCGGTACGTTGACGCGCCTAATCTGGCTACTGGAGGGAACCCACTCCGAGCAGCTATCGCAGCAGGCGTTTATCGAAGCGCTGCACCACGATGCCGATGCCCAATTCGGGGCGGACCTGATTACGGGAGACCTTGAGACTCTAAAAACCGCGATCCATGCCACATTAAAGAAACTGGAAAAGCCTGATCCTGCTCCCCCTGCAGAGCATGCCGACACCATAGATAGGCGGAGGTTGATGATCTATGTGATCTGTACCGAGAAAGATCGTAAAGCCACGGTTCCCGTCCGCAAGTCTTGCAAAGATCATGGCTTTGAAGTCGCCATTCCGGCCTTTGTGGGCGACGCAACCGCGGTGCGCGAAGCCCACCAGCAATTTTTGACCAACTGCGACGCCGTCCTTCTTTTTTATGGGGCCGGCGACGAGGCATGGAAGCGCACCATGGACAATGACCTGAAAAAGATACCGGGCTACCGCGGCGGCAGGCCCTTACTGGCGAGCTGTACGTACTTGGCCGCCCCCAAGACGAGCGATAAGGAAGACTTGATCGATATGGGAGAGCCTAACCTCATTAACGGTTTCGGAGACTCTGTGGAGATGGCGATGGCGGCATTTATGCAGACCATAGAACGGCGCGGTGCGACTCTATGAACACTCCCATGAAACAGGTATCACCCACCCTCTCGCTGCCGAATCCCTTTCCAGGCTTAAGACCGTTCCGCGAAGGTGAGGAGTACTTATTCTTCGGTCGGGAAAGCCAAGTCGATGCCATGGTGAATAAACTGGCAGCCACTCGCTTTTTGGCCGTGGTCGGCACCTCAGGGAGCGGCAAGTCCTCCCTAGTCAATTGCGGGCTGCTCCCGGCCCTGCATGGCGGCTTGATGACCCATGCAGGCACTGCCTGGAGGATAGCGCAGTTCCGGCCCGGCACTGATCCAATGCAGGCAATGGCCCGGGCTCTGGCCGAGGACGGCGTCTTGTTCCGCGACTATCAGACCAGAGGCTTGACGCTGGCTGAGATCGTCGACGCCACATTGCGGATGAGCAAGCTGGGGCTGATCGACATATACGAGCAGGCGAATGTGGGCGAGGATCTGAATCTGCTGATATTGGTGGACCAGCTTGAAGAGCTGTTTCGTTACCGACAGCTGGGAACCGGACAACAAGATAACCTCTATGGTGTCAGTGAAGCAACAGCTGCTTTTGTGAATCTGCTGCTGGAGGCAAAAGCTCAGACGACTTATCCGATCTATGTCGTGTTGACGATGCGTTCGGACTTTCTCGGCGACTGCGCTCAGCTTCCTGGTTTGGCGGAGGCCATTAATGCAGGGCAGTATCTGGTGCCGCGGATGACCCGGGATGAGCGCCGCGCTGCCATTGTCGGTCCGGTTGGGGTGAGCGGTGCGGAGGTCTCGCCGGTGCTATTGACGCGGCTGGTCAACGACGTTGGTGACAACCCCGATCAATTGTCGATCTTGCAGCACGCCCTGAACCGCACTTGGGCGTGCTGGCAAAACGAGAGTGGTGGCGAAGGGCCGCTGGACCTGTCGCATTATGAGGCCATCGGTACCATGGCCCATGCGCTGGATCAGCATGCGGAGAGAGCCTATGCGGAACTGGGAGCTACGCGGCAGCAGCAGATCTGCGAGAAGCTCTTTAAGGCCCTCACTGACAAGGCGACAGATTCCCGCGGAGTGCGGCGCCCGACCACCTTGGGTACCTTGTGCGCGCTGGCCGACGCGACTGCAGCAGAAGTCACAGACGTGATCGATGTATTCCGGAAGCCAACCCGTTCCTTCTTGATGCCGCCGGCTGGCGAAGCGCTTGCGGCGCAGACGGTAATCGACATCTCCCACGAGAGCCTAATGCGAGTGTGGCAGCGGCTCAATTCTTGGGCGGATGCTGAAGCCCAATCAGCGCAGACCTACTGCCGGCTGGCCGACACAGCAGCCTTGCATGCGGCGCGCAAGGCGGGCCTTTGGCGCGATCCGGACCTGCAAGTGGCGCTCAATTGGCGTGACCAGAGCCAGCCGAACGAGACCTGGGCCTCGCGCTACCATCCTGGGTTTGCGGCCGCCATGCACTTCTTGACCCAAAGCAGAGTGGAGGAGGAACGGCGGCAGGCGGAGGAGGCAGAGCGCCAGCGGCGCGAATTTCAGGCCGAGGCGGACCACTTGAGGGCAGAAGATCAAGAGAAGGCCGCGAGGCGCTTTAAGAGAGTAGCTTTTGTCGCCATAGGCTGCGCAATAGCCGCGGTCATCTTATTTGTTTTTGCACTACGGCAATATCTAAGCGCCGCAAAAGAGCGCGAGCTATCAAAGGCGCATTGGTGGGCTGCAGCAGCCTTCACTAGCTCTGATGCGAACGACGACCGAACCGCTCTTCAACTCGCGGAACGCGCTTTTCGGCTGACCCAGGGTTCTGGAGCAGCGGGGTTGCCTGATGTAGAAGACGCTCTGCGTCGCGCTGTTCGCCCCGAGAAAAACAACTTACAACTGCCTGGTCACACCGGTCCTATCACCAACGTTGCCTTCAGTCCCAATGGCGAGGTTCTTTTCAGCATTGGCGCGGATGGGCTGCGGCTGTGGGATGTAAAGAGCGGCGAGCAGGTGGATTTCTCGTCGCTGCGAGCCAACTGCGCGCCAAGTTCGGCTCTGCAGTCCAGCCTTGATGGCGGGACACTCGCGTGCGCAAACCAGTTTCAAGCGATACTGTGGAAAGTTAAAGCTCTGGCCGCGCAGTATTTTATTCAGCCTTGTACGCGTAGCGGCTCAGCCCAGATCCCATACTGGTCATCTATCAGGCGTTTTAGCTTGAGTTTTGACGGCAAGCTATTAGCCCTGCAGAACGTATGCGGGAATTCGTCTGATGTTGTAGAAGTTTGGGACGTCTCGACGCCATACGCTCCAAAGCTTCGTAGAGAGTTACCAGGACGCACTAACCCAATCTTCAGCCCGAAAGCCGATAGGTTAGCGACGATTTACAATAAGATCGTCTATGTTTGGGACGCAGCGACAGATCGATCTATCGATATCCACAATACGAATCCAGTAACCGCCGTTGCTTTCAATGCTGACGGCACGTTGATCGCCATAGGTGCTGGTAATGAATTGAGGTTTTGGGATGCGCGGTCTGGCAAGCTCCTTTCCACCCTCCACAATTATGGGATTGTTAGCGTCGCCTTTAGTCCAGATGGGAAGCGCATCGCTGCCGCGGACGCAAAATGTGAAATAAGGGTCTGGGATTCTGTCTCCGCACGTCCGCTCTTGATACGCTCTTGCGAGGAAACCAGCATCTCTCAGGTGCTCTTCAGTGCCGACAGCCGCAAAGTGTTGGGCATCGGTATTACGGGCCGACCCATACAAATATGGGATGTGAATTCGGGGTTGTCCGTTTCTCCACTCCCTGCCGGCGTTTTTGCTCTCAGTCCCGACGGACAAATTTTTGCGATCGCGGTGAATAATACAGTCGAATTACAAGATGCGCTGACTCATAAACCGCTTAAATGGCTTGGCGGCGGGCAGATTGTTGCCGGTACTTTCAGTCCGGATGGGAAGCAGGTGGCTACGATAGTGGACTACGGTTTTGGTATCAACTCCAACTCTAAAATCCAAGTATGGGATACAAAGACCAGAAAGGTCCTGCCTACTTTCGCTACCGTTACTGGCAGTTATATGCCATCTATCTCTTATAGCCCAGATGGAAAAATGCTTGCTATCATAGCGAAAGAAGGTTTTGCCGAAATACGCGACGCCTCTTCGGGGAAGAAGTTACAGATCTTTTGGCCGTCTAGCGAAACCGTTAATAAAGTCGTCTTCAGTCCCAATGACCAGCTAGTAGCCACTCTGACCCCTTCCGATATATCTTTCTGGGATGTTTCTTCCGGAAACAAAAAAGCACAGATTCCTGAGGACGAACAGCTCTCCGGTCTAGTCTTTACTCCTGATGGACAACGAATCGTGACCGGTAGCGCGATAGCCTTTTGGGACGTGAAGTCGGCAAAAAAACTCTTCCATGTAGGATCAGAAAGTCCGGAAGTTCCATTGCTCTTCAGTCCAGATGGCACGTACCTGGTCACTAATTTGAAAATTTGGAGGAACACTGCGGCTGAGGATAGCTGGATACCTTTTGCGTCCAAATTGGCGTCCGAAGGCTTCCAAAACGCGATATTCGCCCCGGACGGGAAACAGCTCGCCTTTTTGGGGAGAGGTTCTGCATGTGGAGGGCGGCGGAGCTGCTTGTATTTGTTGAACATTGAGGCTGGAGCCACGGAAGAATCACTCCTTCGCGTGCCGAGCTCTGCAGTGGAAGCCGTTAAGTTCAGCAACGATGGCACGGAGCTTACTGCGCTCGCTAATGACAGTGCCTTGTATACCTTTCCCACTAGAATTCGCGATTTACTCCTCAGAGCGAAGCAAAACCTAGTGCAGCAACGTCCAGCGCAACAGCCTCTGCAACATGGTGGAGGCACGCTATCAGGGTTATTGCCGATCAGCACTTGCAACTTGCTTCACCTGGAGGATGCGGATCCATGCAAAGCTTCATCACTAGTTGAGGAAGCGCTAAACGATGCGCAAAACGATGATCTACATAAGGCAACATTAGAACTTAAAGAGGCTTCTAAGGCTGATCCGATGGCGCACGTCGACCTAGGCGCAGCTCACACGATCATCGCTTATGAATTATTCAGAGGTGGCCTTCGCCTTGCTAGGCAGCAAGGCGATGTTCAAGGTGCGGCTCGTCAATTTAGCGATGCGCTACAGCAAGACCGTAGCGAGACGCGCGCGGATTTGGGTTCGCTTTCGCTCGATCCAATGACAGCGGCTAATAAGGAAGCAGCTTTGTACTGGTGCGATCTAGGCTATGAGAAGGCTAGTAGAGGGAATTTTGAAGAGGCGAAACTGAATATAGAAGCGGCGAAAGCGATGTTCCAACAAGCTCTCGTTCTAGATCCCGGGCTCAAATTCGATGCCCAAACCAAGGCGCAAGAGGCGGTATCCGCCCGTCTGCTGCAAGAGGCCAGTGCCTCGGCCGACAATGACATAACCCATGCGCTTGCCGATTTCAACGAGGCGATCAAACTGGACCCGCGGCTTAAGGAGTTGACTCAGCGTCAATCACAAGCTGGCCGCACGATAGGTGCTTTGACTTACCACCTTAATAACCTTTGCTGGTCCGCGAGCCTGCAAGGGTACCCGGCTGAAGGCGGCACGATAGGTGTTTTGACTGCGGATTACCTTAATAACCTTTGCTGGTCCGCGAGCCTGCAAGGGCACGCCGCTGAAGTAATGTATGCTTGTGAGGATGCTGTGACTTCTAAGCCCCAGGACTTGTCATTTCGAGACAGCCGGGGGCTCGCGCTGGCCCTCACCGGTCATTCACAAGACGCCATCACAGATTTTGACTTTTTCATACAGAACACGAGGGATCCTGGCCGGAAATTGGAACGACAGCATTGGGTAGATACGCTTCGAAGCGGGAAACCGCTTTCGCTTACCAAAAGTGACAAGGTCCATTTTATGTCCGAGTGAGTTTTCGGACAAAGCTGCTCAAGTCTGCTTCCGCAACGTTCGCAAAATGCAGAATCGGTGGGGTTTTCGCTCCCACAATTCGAGCACCGCATCGGGGTACCTCGAAGAAGCCGACTCAACGGGCTGTTTGTAGCACTGAACGTCGGGTGAAGACTACCGCGCGGTAATTGCGCCTAACACTTGAATGCAGCTACAGCGATAACAAGCCGGGTTCCTCTCGCACAACTTCGCAGGCGTCCTTATCGCTCCGAATTCCGCCGAAGCGTGGATGGCGTAAGCGATTATCGGGAGTCCATTCGAGAAACTCGATGCGAGCGACGATGAATGGGTCCAGCCAGCGGCATAAAGCCATTTTCGCGGCCGTCAGGCCTTCGCCCCAGCGCCCTTCTGTGTGGTCAGGTAGATTGGCGAACGGGCATCGCTGTTTCCGCAGCTCTTGGAAAATGCGGCAGCAAGACGCGCCGGAACTCTCGCGGTATGCCGGCGCGGACACTCGCAGCGTACATGAGGTCGCGGCCCTCGTAGTACCCGACCAGGATTGAATCGAGTGCATCGCCATTCGGGATGTAGCCGCCGATCACGAACTCCTGCCCGCGATTCGCTCGCCACTTCACCCAATCGGCGGATCGCTCGCCCGAGCGGTACTGGCTACCGGCGCGTTTCGCCACGATGTAGTGCTCCCCTGGTATCAAGCCACGAGTTTGGGTTGCAGGGCGCGGAATTGACGCGGGCTCCGATATCCGAGCGCCTGATGAGGCCGTTCGGAGTTGTACCACTCAATCCAACCGGTAATAGCTAGACGTGCTTCAGTGAAGTTGCGGAAATTGTATTGCCAAGCGCATTCCTCTTTGAGGCTACGAAAAAAGCGCTCGACAATGCCGTTCTGTTCAGGCGTGTAGGGAGTAATAAACTCCTGGCGCAGCCGGTAGTCGCGGCACGCAGCGCGAAAGCGCCGGCTCTGGAAGATCAATCCGTTGTCGGATCGCACCACTGGAGTCGAGCCATCGGGGCGCAAGGTGCCGAAGCGGGCCAGGCAGGCCTCTTCAAGCGCGCGCTCGGCTTCCTTGGCCCGGCCGCGCAAGGCGAACTCGAAGCCGGTCACCTCGCGGTCGTGGCAATCAACGATCGCCGTCAGATGTCCCCAACCGTCGGACCCGCATGGAACATGGGTTACGTCCATCGCCCACCGCTCATCACTACGTTGCGCCCGGCTCTTCAATCCCTGGACCCGCGGCCGTGGTCGGACAAGACGTTGATTAACAAACCACCCCTTCAGTTTAAGTACTCGATACACGGCCTTGCGGTTTATACGGATTCCCTGGGCGAAGCGCAGCAGTGCCCACAGGCGCCGGTAACCAAAAGTCGGATGTGCCGCGATCAATCGCTGGATACGTTCAGCCAGCACCTCATCGACCACGGGCGGCGGCCCCGCGATTACCGCACGGGCCCGCAGCCGGCCACGAGAAAAATTCAATATACGACACACTCTGCGCATCGATCCGCCGGGACACGTCGCCATCACTCGTCGGACGTCCCCGGCATCGTAGGGCGCAACCTCGCCGCCTCGCGCAGAATGTCCAGGTCCATTGTCAGCTCGCCAACTTTGCGCTTGAGGCGATTGATCTGTTCCTCGCGCAAAGCTTCGTCCTCTTTCGGACGCGCACGCAAAGCATTTTCGGCGCCGAGCAGAAAGCGATCTCGCCACTCCTCCACCTCGGCTACTTTCAAACCGTGCCGCCGGGCAGCTTCAGCTGCTGTGGTCTCACCCTTGAGCAGGCTGATCACCAGTGCTGCACGACGCTTGGCCGTCCAGCGTTGGACCTCGTCTGACCCTTGTTCGTCTGCCATTTCTGCCACCTTCTCAGGCCTCTCGACCTTGCACTATTGGTGGCTCTACTTCCAAGGGGAGCAGGATAACGATGCCTTCGAGCTGATTCTTTCTCACTGCCCGCATCAAGTCGGGAAGCGCCACATTGAAGGTTTCCGAATAACGGATTGTATCTGGCAGCGTCGGGACAATCTCGCGAAGCTGTTCGCGTCGGTCTTCGAGCGGCCAGAGCCGAGCATCCTTGCCCTGCAGCATCAGCATATCGAATGCATAGAAGACTATAGCCTGGGCATCGCCGAAGCCCTGAAGAAGGTTGAACAACGGCTTGCCATTTTTGTCGAGGGCGACAATTTCGCCGTCGATGATGGTGTCATTCGGTAAATCCGCGATCGCCTTTGTCACGTGACGAAAGCGGCGGGTGAAATCTTTCTGGTTGCGCGACCAAAGTTGCGCACTGCGGCCGGACTTGCGGCCGATTGCGCGGAATCCGTCGAGCTTCAGCTCGTAGCGCCACTCGCGACCCTCGGGCGGCCGTTCGGCGCTCTCGCAGAGCATCGGCTGGAATGAGAACGGTCTCAACGTTTGCACCGAGCCCTATCATCGAACGGTAAGCGTTGGGGATTCAAACCCTAGCAACTCGCCTGGGATTTCACCAAAACTCGTCTCGGACGGCCGTACGCGTGAAGTGCTTGCTTCTTCTAACGTACGCGTGAAGAGCTTGCTTCTTCTAACCTTTGCTTGTCAGGCCCTACAAGTGTAAAAGGCATTAGTCAGCCTTCGACGACCCGAACAACTGGAGGGGAGTAATAAGATGAACTGCGACGGTAAGTCCTACATTAAGTCCTACATGAGGAGCAACGGATTAGCTTCCTTCTCGGGGTTCGCATTCATAGCAATGATAGTTGCTGCAGCCCCAGCAGCGAGCGCCTTTTCTTTCTCCCTTGTTCGTTCGCCCGCTCTAAGTACTTCACCTCTTTGTGTTCCACACGCCAGCGGGACGGCTACTGTTGTAGAGAGCGGTCCTGTTGAGAATCTGACTGTCACAGTGCAAGGGCTGCGACCGAACACCGATTTCGACTTCTTCGTGATCCAAGTGCCGAATAAGCCTTTCGGGATGACTTGGTATCAAGGTGACATAGATACCAATTCCATGGGTGTTGGCCACGGAACATTCATCGGCCGCTTCAGTATCGAGACGTTTATCGTAGCACCAGGCGTTGCCATCGCACCGCTCACGTTCAACAATGCGTTCCCGAGTGTCTCGCCCAATCCTCCCACGGGGCCGATTCAAATGTACCACTTAGGCCTTTGGTTCAACTCGCCCCTCGATGCACAGAGCGCTGGCTGCCCGAACACCGTAACACCGTTCAACGGACCGCATAACGCAGGTGTGCAAGTGTTGAATACCAGCAACTTCCCCACCGTGCGAGGACCGCTCATTAACGTACCATAGCGTTTGAGCGGGAGCTTTATCTCCGCTGGCTCGACTATCCTCGCACTGTTCCAACGTGGTTCGGCCCTCGCTCCGAGGCTCGCGGAGCGTTCGGTGTTGAAACAAGAGCACCAGCTGTGAACGGATGCATCATTCTACACGCCGGTATCGGGAATCAAATCCGAAGGCCAGCCCAACGTTTTAGCCATTCTTCGACGAGTCGCTCCTAATCGGCGAGCTTGCCTTGACGACTGCAAGGACACGGGCGTAGTAGGCTCCACAGGACGAGAGCTTGGCGTTGCTCAGGATCACGGACTGTATCCGCGAAATGGGAGGGTTTCTCAAATGGCCGAAGTGCATGCAGTAGCGATTTTTCGTGTGAAGCCGGGCCGATACAACGACCTCTTCGAAGCTCTACGACCAGTGAAGAAAGCTCTTGAAACGAATTCGCGAGTTTGCGCGTAAGATATGGATTCTGATCGCCAGGCGGACTGATATAGCCGCCGCTTCGGACCGCCTATTTCTTTTTCGGCTTGGAAGCGGCTTTCTCTGCAGCTCGCACGAGCATGGCGCAGAGGTTGCGCCCCTAATGGTGGGGCGCCGCTCGCCCGATGTTAGTTCGCCAGCTCTATTCCACGATGCCAGCACCTTCGGCGAGAGGGAAAGTGGTCTGGAAGAGTGGACGTTGGTAGTCTTACGTCTGAACCATTTCGAGAAAAGCGTTTTCATTAAAGCTATCTTTGCCCAACCCCCAAAAAGGTAAAATTCAGGATTCGGTCCGGACGAACCGCGTCACCACGACTGATTTCGCTTTCTCAGTGTCACAAAGGGTGGGATTTGACCTGTCGCGGAAAGGCCCGTAAATCAAGTGTTTCATATGTCTCAGGTTTGAGGCTTCAGGGCGCCGCCGCTCTGTTCGACATCCAATAGTCTATCGATTATCGCCCCTGCCCCCTTAAAAGCTTCAACTGCCTTCTCAAAATCACCCGCTGCACCTGCTTCCAGCAACCAACCATACACGCTGCCTGCGGCCGTGGATGATGTATCAGAAACCAACTCGCCTTCCGTTCCCTCAGTCAGACCGCGCAATTTCTCAATAAGCTCATCAGGGGACAAACCCGATACATCCACTTTCTTTACACCAGCAGATAGCGTTGGAATTCCCAGTTTATTCAGCCGGTCTCTCGCTGCCCGAAAATCGCTGTGAAGCACTTTGTTGCGAAGCTGCCGACATAACCTCAGCGTGTCCTTTTCTTTCGAAGATAGATGCGCGTCAAAATACTCGGCGACCTTGGCCTCAATGTCTTCAAGGTCTTTCGCATGCGCGTACTTCTCTAAAGTCCGTATTGCTCCGGCGAGCAAACGCAATTTCAATTCCACCACTGCCCCTTCTCCAGCAGCGGCTTTGAATGGCCCCAACGCCATCATGAGCGCGATTGACTGCATTAAATGAGCATTTCCCTGGAGGCCGGGAGCGGTATTCGGGGCCAACCCTGCCGCAGCGCAGTAGCGTTTGTCCTTGAGTAGGAGGACGAATGCAGGATGGCGACAGTATGGCCGAACAGCATTTCCACCAGGGTATCGACCGATCCAATGCCAGCCAGATATTTCGCCGTGTCGGGCGAAAGATTTGCCTGTTTACGGCCGTGAGTCTCTAAACTTTGATCACCCAAGTATCGCGATCACTCGTGCTTATCAACGCGCTAGGAACAACCGGGATTTTGATTCCCAAGGCATTGAACGCAGCTCGAATGCGGGCGG
>Ga0306920_100001687_pt1 | contig 27471 bp, 32 predicted proteins | sample flu12Cox44000170_FD_204666 | JGI IMG/M metagenome (GOLD analysis project Ga0306920, IMG submission 204666) | Lab enrichment of tropical soil microbial communities from Luquillo Experimental Forest, Puerto Rico - flux4day.12C.oxic.44.000.170 (v2)... | ecosystem: Environmental > Terrestrial >... | reverse complement strand
TACAGATCTTCACGGAATTCGCGGTCGCGAACCATTTGCTTCAGGTCCTGGTTGGTTGCAGCAACGACGCGGACATCAACTCGCGTGGTCCGCGTGCTTCCGACGGCCTCAAACTCACGCTCTTGAAGCACGCGCAGCAGCTTAGGCTGAAGCTCCAACTGCATGTCTCCTATTTCGTCGAGAAAGAGAGTGCCGCGATCCGCTAACGCAAACCGGCCGACATGAAAATTGATGGCGCCGGTAAACGCTCCACGCTCGTGTCCGAAGAGCTCGCTTTCAAGAAGGCCGGCAGGCATGGCTGCGCAGTTCACTTTCACTAGACTTCGGTTCCGACGGGCGCTGAGTTCGTGAATCGCCCGCGCAATGACTTCCTTGCCAGTTCCCGTCTCTCCGGTAATCAAGACGGTGGCATTGGTGTGTGCCACAGCCTCAACTTGAGCGAGGATTGAGCGCAGGCCGCCACTGCGACCAACGATCGTGTCGAGGACAGTGGAGCTTGTGCGTTCCATCTTGCGCGCAAGAGGTTTTTCAGCGCCATAAAGGGGGGCGGCCCTCAAGGCATTCTCGCTGGCCTCTGAAGTGTGTTCAGCAACGGAAATCATGTTTCCCCCATGCGTTCGGATCGAAGAAAAAATAACCCCAAGCCAGCCAAAAGTGCGTCAAATGTGTGCCGGGAAGTGCCGACGCAATCGATATGGCAACCAAATGGCCACTCCGAAACGGATTGCAGACAAGGCGCTTAGCACGCTGGATCGCGCTCGTGTTTCATCTCGTCTGCTGAACGCTCGGCATTTTGCTGAAGACGAAGCGTGGGTCGGCGTCTCAACCATTGAGCACCAGTGGTTTACGAACGGCACTCGAAATGCAAACTCAAGCAGAGCACGGGTAACAAACCACAGCTCTCGGTACAGATAAGGACCAGCAAATGCGTGGTCAAGAAAGCAATGTTGAGGATTGAAAAAGATTCCGATGGATGCGTCACCAAGCTGACCCTGATGGGCCGGATTCAGTCGAACCATGTTGCCTTCCTTCGATCGGCGATGAACGATGGCTGCGAGCGTACAATTCTGGATCTCGGCCAAGTCACCCTGGTGGACCTCGAGGTGATTCGGTTTCTGGTTAGCTGCGAAGACAGTGGAGTTGAATTGGTTCAATGCCCTCCCTACGTGCGCGAATGGATTCTTCGCGAGCGCGCCGAAGGTTCATAGCTACTCCAGTCGATGCAAGTGCAGGTGGAATCCTTGACGCGAGCATTGTCTCGTCCGCCGCGCCGGGCGTGCCGTTCCCCAATGGCTGGCGCTATAATTTCGGTATAGTCGCAAGGGCTCCCCAAGACGTGGCAGCTCGCCCGGATGCACTCTTATGAGTACTGGTCACAGCCAAAATCCTACTTCCTTGGACCTCCTCACCCGACAAAACGCCTTCGACCGGGTGTTCGCGAGAGCGCCAGAAGCGATCGTTTTAATCGACACAGATGACCGCATTCTGGAGATCAATCCGGAATTCACCAGGGTTTTCGGTTATGCGTTGGAGGAAGCGTGTGGACGTTTGATTAACGAGCTAGTCGTTCCCGAAGAGCTTTTGGCTGAGGGAGTGGAATTCACGCGTCGTGGTCTTCGAGGAGAGAGCGTGGACGTCGAGACTGTGCGGAAGCGCAAGGATGGCACCCGCGTTCATGTCTCGATCGTCAGTGGACCTGTCTCGGTTGCGGGAAGCCGAGTAGCCCAATACATAATCTATCGTGATATCACTGAGCGCAAACGGGCGGAGCAGAGGCTACGGCAAAGTGAGGAAGACCTGCGCACGATGGCCGACACTATTCGCCAACCCATCGGCGTCATGGCACCTGATGGCACGATGCTCTACGTGAACCGGGCTGCGCTGGATAGTAGCGGACTCACCCAGGACGAGGCGATCAAAGGTTTCTTAGCGCGACTTTTACACCCTGACGATACAAGTCGGGTGCGCGATGAGCGTCGGATCGGACTGTTGGAGGGAGTACCTTTCGATCTGGAGATGCGCCTTTTGCATAAGAGCGGGCAATATCGCTGGTACCTTATGCAATACAATCCGCTGAAAGATGAAAGCGGCCAGATCATCCGCTGGTACAACACCGCAACGGACATCGACGACCGGAAGCGCGCGGAGGATAGGCTACGGCAAAGTGAGGAAGACCTTCGCGCGATCACCGACACTATTCGCCAACCCATCAGCGTCTTGGCGCCCGATGGAACGATGCTCTACGCGAACCGGGTTGCGCTGGATAATAGCGGACTCACCCTGGACGAGGTGATCAAAGAAGATTTCATCGCGCGAGTTGTACACCCTGACGATGTAAATCGGGTGCGCGATGAGCATCGGATCGGACTGTTGGAGGGAGTTCCTTTCGATCTGGAATCCCGCTTGCGGTTTAAGAGCGAGCAATATCGATGGCAGCTGATTCAGTACAACCCGCTAAAAGACGAATCTGGCCAGATCATCCGTTGGTACGTAACGGTAACCGACATCGACGACCGCAAGCGCGCCGAGGATAGGCTGCGGCAAAGTGAGGAAGACCTTCGCACGATCACCGATGCTATCCGCCAACCCATCATCGTTTTGGCGCCCGATGGCACGGCGCTCTACGCAAACCGAGTGGCTTGTCAAAACACGGGACTCACCGTAGAGGAGATGATCAATGAAGGCCCGGCGCGAGCTTGCCACCCTGACGATATAAATCGGGTGCGCGATGAGCATCGGATCGGACTGTTGGGGGGAGTTCCTTTCGATCTGGAATCGCCCTTGCGATTTAAGAGCGGGCAATATCGATGGCAGCTGATTCAGTACAACCCGCTAAAAGACGAATCTGGCCAGATCATCCGCTGGTACGTAACGATAACCGATATTGACGATCGAAAACGGGCGCAGGAGCAGGTCGAGCAAGCTTACCTTCGTCTTGCCGAAGCCCAGCGGCTCAGCAAGACAGGCAGCTTCATCACGGATTTGCTGGTGGACGACCACGACTGGTCCGAGGAAGCGTTCCGCATCTTCGAGTTCGAACCCACGGCCAAGGTCACGGTGCAGAAGATTCGGGACACGATCCACCCCGAGGATCTGCCATTCTTCGACAATGTGATCGCACGCGGCATGCAGGGCATTGATGTCGATTTCGTATTCCGGATTGTGACATCACGAGGTGCCTTAAAGCACATCCGCGGCCTGGCCCGCGTCATGGAACAGATCGCGGGCCGCCCGTTGTTCATCGGCGCTTTCCAAGACATAACGGAAAGAAAGCTCGCCGAGGAAGCTTTGGACAGGGCCCGCTCCGAGCTCGCCCACGTTGCGCGCGTCACCACGCTGAACGCCTTGACCGCCTCGATCGCCCATGAGGTCAATCAGCCGCTTTCGGGCGTCATCACCAACGCCAGTACTTTTCGTCGGATGTTGGATGCAGACCCTCCCAACATCGAGGGTGCGCGCGAAGCAGCGCGGCGTGCCATTCGCGATGGTAACCGCGCCTCCGATGTGATCACGCGATTGCGCACCCTGTTTAGCAAAAAGGAATTCACGCTGGAACCGCTGGATCTGAACGGGGCCACGGAAGAGGTGATTGCAATGTCGCTGAGCGACCTGCAGAGGAATCGAGTGATCCTCCGATCCGAACTCGCCCAAGACCTCCCGCCCGTTATAGGCGATCGTGTTCAACTCCAGCAGGTCATCCTCAATCTGCTACGAAATGCGTCGGACGCAATGATCTTCGTCGAAGATCGCCCGAGAGAGCTTCTTATCAGAACCGAACGGGATGAAGGAGACCAGGTGCGCCTCACCGTGACAGATGTGGGAGCAGGTTTGACGACTGAAAACGCCGACAAACTCTTTGAGGCTTTCTATACAACGAAGAAAGACGGAATGGGAATCGGGCTGTCTGTCAGCCGCTCCATTATAGAGGCCCACAAGGGACGTCTCTGGGCAACACCCAATGATGGTCCGGGAGCAACCTTTCAGTTCACCTTGCCCACCGATGCGAAGGCGTCCGCAACTTCGTCCGATTAAATTCGCTCGCGACGGACGTCAAACCGGAAATAATCGCATAGGTCCCGATAAACGCGCGTTCCCGCGGTCCTCTTCGTATGCTGGCCTGCCGCAAGCAGTCCAGTTCAGCCCGGTCATCGCAGAAGCGTGCGCGTTGCGGTTCCATGCCGCAAGTGCGGCATCTGTGTGCCTCATTCTCGCGGCGTCATGAGGGCGACCGACAGCCGTGTTTTGTGTTTCAGGACCCATGTTTTCTATGGGTTCCGGGGAGCCGCAAGCGCAGCCATGCCAAGGAAATTTCTTCAACTTTGGCGGCGGATTTAGCGGCGGAGGTTGGCGGGGCGGAGGCTTTTCTATAGACGGCGGCCAGACATTCTCCTGACTTCGGTGGTGGTTTTGGCGCCGGAGGAATCCTAGGCGGCGCGGACTCAACAGTTGAATGCCCAACTGCAGGATGCACGACGGCTCGGTGGAACACCATGGATGGTGGGAAAACGTATCGATGGCAATACGTGCAATTCTCCGCTTTCGCGGGAGGCGGCAGCGGGTATTATGGCGTTTACGGTCCCGGAGCCCTTTATTTCACCAAGAATGAGGCTGGTGCAGCGGCACTTAACTATTACGGACCATCCTCTGAACAGTCAGAGGCAGATGGAAACCGGCACGAACACGGCGGCAACCTTTATGTCGATCAGAATGGTATTTTTTCCTATACGGCGGTACTCAAGATAGGTCCCTCCTGTTCCGAAACGGCTGGCACGTGCACTACCGGCCCATTTTCAGATTGGGTCCCCGACGGCACCGAAATTGTCGGAGACTGAAAGAACAGACGACTCTGAAAAGTTGCTCCGGGAAAATGTCGCGATGTACTTCCCTGGCGACTCCTTTACGCTCAACGAGCGCCCTTTAAGTGAGCAGTTTAGTGATCACATCGCTTGGCTTTCCGTGTACTTGCGCAGCATCGGGGAACCCCCGCTACCAAATCGCTCGCATGACGACTTAAGCGCGGCTTCGTACCGCTTGACTTTTATTGGATTTCCAACCGGGAAAATAGTTGTTCTCCGCTTGCAGATATCACGCGACGGAAGGGCGAAGATCTTTGCAAAACAGACAGCGTACGATCGAACTGACCTTTTGCTTAATCAGGAAAATACTGTCTCAAAAGAGGCTGTGGATGCCTTCCTCGAATGCGTGAGGAAAGCCGACTTCTGGCGGCTGCCAAGTGTAGAGTCTCCCGAGCCACGAATGCCGGACGGGTCATCTTGGTACTTGGAAGCGGCTGAACCGGGCCACAGCCACATGGTTTACCGAAGAACTCCAGAATTGCGTCCGCACTCATTTACCGAAATTGGTAGGTATCTCGCTAAGGACCTTGCACAACTCTCAGATTCGATGATCTCGATTCCCCGGGCTGACCGCTCTGAGCCCGTTAGACGCCAAGCACGCAAATGAAGATGGAGGGACGCGACTGGGCCTCGGAAACTCGGGGGATAGAACTCGAGGACTCGGGCGGAACGTTTTACGGACCATTGACTCCGCGGTGGCTTAGCCTTTAACTCTGAAGAATTTTCGGGGTTGAGCTGCCCCCCTGGCTCCGCGCAAGAGATCATCCGACGATTTGGTGCCTCCTGCAGGTCCGAACGGAGGGCCAGAGCCGACCCACCCGGTACGCTGCTGCAAGGGCGGTCCGGCGCCTGCAGGTGCGGGTGGTCAATGAGGAAACAACGGATCCGGCACACGCCAGTGGTCACCCCCTGCAGTCAACGACTTCTCGCCTGTTTTTGCGCGAGACGGCAAGACTATTGTTTTCTCGCGCTCAGGATACTACGGCGGTGGATCACCGATTGCGGAGGCACATCCCCATGCATGGAACTTCTATGCGAGTGACTTGGACGGCAAAAACATGCGTCAACTTACCAATGAGAGCTTTTACATGGCCTCCCCGGCCTTTCAGGATGGATACAACGAGTGGCGGAAGGATTGCGGCGGCGTTTATACGATTGCAGTCGCTGAGGCCATAGCCGTCGGGAAAGAGACGTTCCGAAAGAATCTTGGGTGTCCATCAGCAGACCGATGACTGCGTGAAGGCTATCCGTACGGACACGAGTTGGCAACATTTGGCAACAATTGGCTCACGGAGCGGTTCCGGCGAGGCTTAGAAATTTGGGATACAATTCGATTCCCATCGCCCGCTCCATAAACCCTGTTGATGCAGTTGGCTTTACGGGCTTCCCACCTTGAAATTCACCACTAAAAACCAGCATCTTGGACGTCAGTTGGACGCGGGCGGCTCAGTTACCAATAATCCGACAAACCAGGGAGTGCGCCATCAAGGGGTCCAAGCGGGAAGCGCTCTTCCAACAATACAGGGTTCACGGTAGCGGCGCCTTTCCGTAGACCGTGTCAAGGCTCAAGACGTAACTTACCCGCCCAAATACCCCTGCTTACATACCGCAATGGGGGTATTTCAAAGCCTACGCCTTAGGTGTTTCATTGCACGGAAAGGCTCGCTCTCCTTGACCACCATCGCTCGAAGCATCGACGAGAAGCTCAAGGTCACGGAATCCGCGCAAACCCTCCTCCAAGAAGCCAGCGCACTGACCCACGAGTACCGTCGTATTAAATCAGACGATTTGTATAGAGCCGATGATTTGGAGCAGCGCCCCCGATCGACTCATAGTCTCTGAAGAAAGAGAAAATCATGAGCAGTCACCGTCTGGCGGGAAACGAGGAATGGGATGAACCCGAGGAAGCTCCAGAGCTCGGCCGGATGACAGAGTTGATTGCGAAGGAGCTAAACGAATCCGTGTCTGCCATCGTCATCAACGCCAGCACCTGCCTGCGAATGTTAGCGGCAGATTACCCGAATGTCGAGGGAGCACGCGAGACCGCGCGTCGGACGATTCGCGACTGCAACCGCGCAGCGGAAGCAGTCTCACGGTTGAGCACTCTTTTTACGAAAAGAAGTAAACGGTGAGGTTTTTTCGTACACCGCGGTCGTTCCGGGACACTGATTCGATTTCCTCGCAACATGTTGCCTAAGACATCTCAAATCAAATGCGGGGTAATTATCGGCTGTTCGGAAACAGTCGCGATTGGTCTACTGCTGAGTCCATCTGGTTAACGCAAAACCGGTAAAGTGGAAACCGAATGATCCAGCTCCACGACTGCCTCGTTGCGAACGAGGCGGCAACTTAGCTAAGGCGCGGTGCCTCAGTCACTTAGCCTTTTCGAGATCGTCTCAGTTGGCCTACTTGGCCTACTTAAAATTGGGACGACTCGTTGGTAGTTCGGTGCGGCGAGGGCCGATCGGAATCTTCCGGTGATTCATCGAGAGTGGCAGTGCCGCGGTCAACTGGAGCGGTAGGCGCGATTGGTGTGCCGTGGGAGGCGAGGAGTTCACGCACTGCGTTTAGGAACGTGTCAGCGCCTTTGGCTTTGGGCACCACGACGTCGACACCGAATTGGTAGGGATCGCGCAATTCATTTGCATAGAGTGTGAATAGCAGGATCGGAGCTCTCGGAGCAAGCCCTTTCAGGATAGGCGCGGCGGACAGCCCGTTCATGACCGGCATGGCCAAGTCGAGGATGATGAGATCGGGAGGATTGGCTCTTGCTTTTTCGATGGCATCCTTGCCATTTGCGGCTTCGACGAACGAAACGTCTTCAAAGTGGCCAGTGAGGAGCACGTTAAGACTGGTGCGGAGTAAATCATTGTCGTCAACGATCAAAATGTTCTTCGGCATAATAATTGCGGTGCCTAGGGCGGAACTGGGGCGACAGTATTCGAGCGTATCCGCGCTTAAAGGGCAATACAGGAAACTCCGTGAAATTCGGCCTCGACAGCAAGTCGATCCCCCTTCGGGTTATGAGGGCTGTCTAGCCGCCCGCTCCACAAATCCTGTTGATGCAGTCGGCTTTACGGGCTTCCAACCCTGAAGTTCATCCCTGAAAACCAGCTTCTTGGACGTCAGTTGGACGCGAAACTTCGGCCTGGCGGCCAGTTGGACGCGGGCAGCTCAGTTACCGATAACGCTTCCCAGGAGTTGAGACGCAACTGCATTCGGACCCCATTCAATTCCGGGATGCTTCGGGATGCGAGGGGCGAGCGGCAGAAGGCAGGAATTCAGGAAGGAAAGCTATTTCTTCCAGATATAAAAATTTTCATCGTCACTAGCGGTTTCAATCTTGACCTTCCTACTCTTTGTCGCCCTGTGTATGGCAGAGCGCAAGTCTACTATTCCCACCCCGTCCGTTCCCGACAACGGTATTTTGATTGCTGAACCTGCCGGAAGTTGCGCCAAATCGAGCAGCACGCCCTCAAGGAAAAAGTGATGTTTCCTATGACCCTTCACTCAGGACGAAATCGTAGAAGCTTCGCACACCCAGAAGCCTTCCCCTGCATTATCAAGACAAGCATCCACTGAGCGACGTGGTTCGTTTAGAAGTCTTGCCACGGCTTCCAGGTTGGTGTCGAGGTATAACTTGGAGCAGGAATCAGCGCACACGCAAGTGAGGGAAGCTCGCTTGCGATCGAAGAGCGGTCCAACTTCAATTGCGAAAACACATCAGCGCCGGAAGTTACAAGTGAAGTGTCATGAGCACTTTTAGCGAGGCCCAGGGCCGCCGAAACATTGATCGTGGCGGGTCGGTTTTTTCCCAGGCAGCTGAAATTCATAACCGCACCTCTTGGTGAATTTAAGCACACCGAAACGCCATGAGCAACACCCGACACTGGAGATACTTCTTTCTAACTGCGATTAAATCTTCTTCAAGTAGGCGAACGGTGGCGTCGCCGAGTTCAGAAAAATTCATGCGCAAGCCCTGGCGCAGCGCCGCTTCCTGCGAGGATTCAGTACGCTGGGCTTCCAGCAGACGAATTATGCCGTCCGAACCGTGCTGGCTCTCGATGGTTTCGGCGACAGCCAGCGCCATCGACTTAGACTAGCTGAGCGTAGTGCTCGATAAACGACAAAACCGGTAAAGTGAAACCGAAGGATCCAGCTCCACGACTGCCTCTTTGCGAACGAGGAACGAACCGGAATTCAAAAACGTAAGGCGCGGTGCCTCAATCACTTAGCCTTTTTTGATTGCCTTCGTTTGGCCTACTTGGCCTACCCCGGAGATCGAGTTCGAAACAACGAGTGCAGGCAGTTCGACGGCCGGTTTGCATTCCAGTCGTTGACGCTGGCATGAGGGTTCCCTAGCGTAAAATGGGCGTGATTCCAAGGGAGAATTCATGCGATCCGCCCTGGTAGTCGTTTTTGTGCTCTTGCTTCAACTGGGATTTAGATGGTCTCCTGGAGTTTGCGCGACTACGACTGATAGTAGCCACGTACCGCAGACCCCTCTCATTGTCTCGATTATCTCGCTTCTTATTTCATTCACCGTCGCCGCTTTTAGTCTCGCTGACCGGAGGCCCGCTTAGGCATTCGCGAACGGAGAGGGCACTGGTGCACGTTGCAAACAATGGCGGATGGAGAGCTGAGGTTTGCTGGAGTGGTGGAAGTTTACAATTCCAGCTCGAGGCCGAACGTCATTCGAGAATACAGATTTTGGGGCCGAACGAGTACGGGCGAATGGCAGCCTATGGAGAGCGAGCAATTCCACGAAACTAACCAACAAACAGACGAACACGACCATTCCAACGTGACTCCTCTCGTTCTCGCACCATATTCTGGCACAGGAGCGCGCGTAGCTGCCCTCTCTAGACAATTTACGAGTCCAGCAGAATTGCGAATCCGAGTCGAAGTGGAAGATCTTTTTGGACGGACGTACCGCGTAGAGGTAACCGCCCGTGCTTAGCGCGTGATCAGGGAAAGTTCGGGTATGAGGCTCGGCGATATTCTTCCGAATAGCACAGGCGTTCGAAAATTGGTGATTCTGCAAACGATAGTCGGATATCTAATTCTGGTATTTCTTCTTAATCTACTCCTGGGCCTCAGACCCTAAACCGTCTGGACCTAGTGATGTGTGACGCGCATGCATAACCGCCAAGTTCGACACGAAGAGAAAGAGCTACGCGCTTTCAAAGCTTTTGCCGGAACCGTTGATCTTGGCATAGTGATGAATTCCATTCAAAAGCGCGATCCTCCCGAGCCAGATATTCTTTGCCGCTTGGAAAACGGTAGCCACGTGGCCTTCGAGCTCGTCGAGATCCTCAACCCCAGAAATGCGGCTTTTGTAGGAGGCGCTCCCCGTTTGTCGGCACTGATTGAGGATGCATACAATCAAATGCCGCCAGATTTGAAACAGAAGTTCGACGCCAGGTTCGTGAACTCACCCATCTCTTTCCGATTCCAGGCGTCGGCGTCGCAAAACCTGATCAAGAGCCGGCTGCCCACAATCATGGCCGAGATTGCAAACCAGAATACCGATGACGATCAGAATTGGGAATTTTCAGATGGCGTTCGAAAGGTCCTCGCCTCGGCGCGGCGCCGAGGCAGAGTCGATGTCTCCGGTCGCCCTTCGTTTAATATCGCTGGAGAGTTCTCACCTGAGGACGACGTCGTAAGACTGATCCTCGGCAAGATGTCGAAAACGTATCAGTCGGATCATCCGATAGAACTCCCGATGCTTAATCGTGGCGCAGGATTAAGGGCCACGCGAGCGTGTGTAAGCAAAAAGGTCTAAATCAGAAAAAAGGAGCATTTTTATGGATAGTCAGCGAAAACCCAGCATCGTCTTCGTTCACGGACTATGGGCCGACGGCTCATGTTTCGCCAAGTTGATCCCGACACTGCAAAAGGAAGGCTTCGAGGTGATCGCATCCCAGCACGGTTTGGACTCACATGCTGAAGATGTCCAGAATGTCAAAAGAACTCTGGGTCGAGTGAGCGAGCCCGCAATACTTGTCGGGCACTCCTATGGCGGGTCTGTTATCACCGCCGCCGGAACGGATCCCCGTGTCGCCGCGCTCGTTTACATCGCTGCGTTCGCCCCGAACGATGATGAAACCACACAAAGTCTGCAGGAGAAGTTTCCGGCCACAGACATCTTTTCGCATATAGAAGTGGCAGACGGACGGGTCTGGCTTAAACGAGACGGTGTCCCTTCGTTTGCGGGCGATCTGCCGAAGGACGAGCAAAATCTCGTATGGGCGACCCACGCGGCTCCTACTGCGGATCTGTTCAATCAAAAGGTTGCCGGAACCGCTTGGAAATCCAAGCCAAGCTGGTACATCGTAGCCACGAAAGACCAGACCATTCAACCCGCTTTAGAGCGGTTTGTCGCAAAACGGATGGGGGCAACAACATTCGAAACGGACAGCAGTCATGTCCCGATGCTGTCTCAACCCGATTTTGTGCTGGACGTGATTCGGAAGGCAGCAACAGCGGTCATGCAGAAAGCCCAAAAACTAGCAGCGACAAACTCGTGAGGATAGCCAACTGTGTTGTCTCAGATCGTGGGCAGGCTGCACATCTTCAGAGCACGAGCTCGGACCTTGACCGGAATCGTCGAGTCTTAAAACGCCGACAAAACTAAGACCGTGTGGCTTCTAGACGCGGTACACAGCGGTGATAGAGAATCTCGAAGATGTTTCCTTTGAGTTTGGCCGCTGCATTGGCAGCTTGATTCAGAATCCGCCGCATGTGACGGTTGAAGCTGCAAACACTTGCGCGAAAAGTCTGTTTTGGGTTGTTCTTGCTGCTCGAACATCAGCTGACTTAAAATCCTCTCTATGCGAAACGCTCAGGAGCCCCTGATCCTGCTTAGCGGCGAGCTCCACACGCACAGGAAGTTCGGACCCCATACGATCAATCGCGGTGCCGCGTTGTTCGAGTGCGAGTGGGACGGCGGCCTATTTGAGTCGGGTCTGTTCGTCGGTGGCCTGTTTCGATCGGGACAATTCGCCGGCGGCATGTTCCTTGGCGGCATCTTCTGGGGCGGCAGTTGGGTGAGCGGAACCTGGGAGGGCGGCTTTGATCGAACGGGGATTTACCGCTCCCGAGACGACCGCCCCACATCTCTCTGATCCTTATGTCGCGTCTTCTGATCGCCAGTCCGCATCGCTATCCGGATCTCGCGAGATTGTGGCATCGATTCGCGACGCGCGAACTCGTACCTTCGTTCGCCGCTCTTCACTTGGATGTCCAGGTGAATATCTTTTGCGATGCTAACGCCGAACAGTTTGACCCGCAGCATTTCCCGAACGTGCGATTCACGCGCAGTGGACCCGGGATGCGCGACTTCATGGAATTCTACGATGCGACGCTACAGGCGCCGTGCGACTTTCTCCTTTTCCTTGATGCAGACACTTTCATTCTGGACGGAGACTGGGCTTCGTCCTACTTCTCATCCTTCGATGAACCGCGTGTTGTTGCAGTCTCATTGGTGCCGCGCGACGGAGTCCCCGCGATCTTTGCCCTGCTGTGCCGCGTGGAAAGCTATCGTGCTCTTGCTCCGCCTGTGCTGGCCTGCAGGTACGAATTTCCGGAAATTTGGCCGCGTGGCGTCAATCTTCAGCCAGGCGACTTTGCAGCGAGGGAACTGGCTAGAGCAGGCAAGATCATCGTCAACATCGGCGAGGAGGAATCCTCGCGTTATATCGCGAATTTTCGCAGTACGACTGGTCTGCGGTCGAGTCGTGAACAGACGACGCTCGCGGCGGGGAACTCGGTTTTCTGGAGGATGGTGGGCATGTTCCCGGAGTATCTCTCCGCTGCCTACGATAATCTGCTTCTCGGCTGCCTCTACGAGTCGGTCTATCACCAACCGTTCGCTCCGGATTCGGCAGGCGCGGCGCTCGGAGGCAGCTTAACGGTTGTCGAATTAAGACAGGCTCTGAACGAAGTCCACGATGCCGGCCAACTCGATTCACTGCGTCGCGGCTTCCGCCAATCCCATGACAACATACTGCGATTGGCAAGGCGTGAGGGCGTCGAACTGGCAATCCCGTCGGTGCTGCCCGAAGCGAGCACTGCTCTCTGACGTGCAAGCTCAACCCATGAATAGCGTCAGTCGACAAGCGTGTGAACCACGCTTCGACACGAATGTCCAGACGTCGTTGACTTTTCGCTTCCGTCACAGTCAATCCGTTGCAAAGCGAAAACACTCGCGACGAGGATGCGAACAGCGCTTCACGAAGTGGACCGGAGGCAACATCCGAAGGTCCGCCAAACAAATTTCATTCCCGCTTTTCTGGCGATCCATGTCGCTAGAGCCCTTGCAGGTCAACGTCCCTTCTATCGATGGGATACGCGTATACGCTTGCCGACCCTTGGCGTGAGTAGTGTTTGTTACTTGTCAGGTATCAGACAGAAAGAGGACCGCAAGGGAACCACTGAGGACATGTCGAAAGCTTAGAGACGATGTCGAAACCACGGGGGTTAGTTACTGTGGGATTAGCTCCGGCGCGAACCTGTTTACGGACGCAGCGCCATCCGGCATTGAGGTGGCCCGAGTCTGTCAAGAGGCGGTTGAGTGGAACGTGGGAACCTGCGATCATCCGCTCTTAGGGGGCTTTAGCTTGCGAAGGCTCGGGGTCGGTTCTTACGGCAAACTCTCGGCGTTAACTCTAGTTCTTGTCATGTTCACTTCTGTTACGCCTTTCCTCACTGGATGTGCGGCGTCCAGCGGTTCGCTCGTTCCCAAAGGCCTGAGCGGCATTGAGCATACCGTTTTTATCATCAACGAGAATCACACGTTCGACAATTATTTCGGTACATTTCCCGGTGCAGACGGCGCAAGTTCGGGTCTGCTTTCGAGCGGCCAATGGATTCGTCTCAGCCTCATGCCCGACGTCTATCAGCAGGGCGGCCTTTGCAATAGCTGGGACTGTGCCATGCTGGCCATAGACCAAGGCAAAATGGACAAGTTTGATTTGATTAGCGGCGGTTGGAGTGCTTACACGCAGGCGAGCGAAGCAGAGATTCCCAACTTTTGGGCTTACGCGCGGCGTTTCACCCTTGCCGATCACTACTTTACGTCGGTTCACGGCCCGAGCGTTCCAAACCATCTTTTTGCTATCGCGGCGCAATCGGGAGGCGCCATCGACAACGGAGGAAATCCCGGCCCGGGCACAAAGTGCGACGGCAGTCCTTCGGGCACAGTCACCGTCATTGACGAGTACGGGAACCGCTCGCAGCGTTCTCCCTGCTTCGAGTTCCCAACTCTCCCGGATAGTCTGACGAAAGCCGGTGTTAGCTGGAAATATTACGGCGAAGGCGGTGGCATCCTTTCTGTCATCGGCCATATGTACCAGAGTCCGTCATGGCAGCTTGACGTCGCGGCGCCGGAGCAGTTTCTGACAGACGCGAATGTCGGGCATTTGCCGGCGGTGAGCTGGCTGACACCGCCGCCACAAGACAGTGAGCACCCGCCCAATAGCATGTGCGAAGGCGAGAATTGGACCGTGAGTGTGTTGAATGCGGTGATGCAAAGCCCGGATTGGAACACCACCGCCGTGTTCATTACGTGGGACGATTTCGGAGGGCTTTACGATCACGTGGCACCGCCCCAAGTGGACGAGTTTGGTTTAGGGCCGCGTGTTCCGCTGCTCATTATTTCTCCGTACGCGAAGCCCGGATACGTGTCGCACACCATATATGACCACACGTCCATCCTAAAGTTTGTGGAGACACGTTACGGGCTGCCAGCGCTGACTACACGAGACGCATGGGCAAACGCAATGTTGGACAGTTTCGACTTTAGCCAACCGCCCCAACCTCGGATGCTTTTGACCACACGAACGTGCCCGTAACGCTAACCGATGCCTGTGCTTCGCCAAAACTCCGGCCGACTTTGGAATCAATCACATAGCTGCAGCCCTCTCCACAAGTGCTCTGGAGTTTCATGTACGCTTATCTGCCGGATTGGGAAGCGAGAGAAAAGGAACTGCGCGAAAGCGCGACTTGATGCGTTCTGTATGACTTCCAAAAGCGACGATAGTTTCTGCGTCATGCAATCAGTGAAGTCATCGGATGCTGTCCGAATTGGACGAAAAGGGCAATTTGGACAAGGCCGTATTGTCGTTGATGGAAGCCTTAAGTTCGATTCGACCGGGTCGGTCACCCCGCGGCCTGCCTGAAAGTAGCCACCACCCAATCGGTGATAGAGCAACCGACTTCCCACACTTCCGGTCGGACTGCGTACCGGAGGGCGTTTTCGTTGCGGAGCGCAACCTGGTTGGTTCGCAGTTGGCTTTACGGGCTTCCCACTCTGGGTGCTGCGCAAAGTTTTGAGTCCGCTCTCCACCGTGGAAGCGATGGAACTTCTGCTCAGCCGCCTGGCCAAACCAAGTGCAACAGCGAATTTCTGGCTTCCATGTCGGCACCGGCTGAGCAACCTGCTCGCCCTAAGCGCGACGGGTGAGCTGTACCGTAGTAATAAGTTCGTGCCACTCCATGCGAATTCTCAAATAGTGGAAGAAAGAGCCTGCAGCCATTGGCAAGCTTCGGCATCCCCAGCGCGTAGCGCCGGCCCCAGAGGCGACCCTAGGAAAATCAGCTTGCCCCTGCCGACACCCTTCTTTGCGGCAACCGCTAGCCCGCGCAATCGGCCTATGACTTGTGAGTCCTCGGCCAGCACAGGAACAACTCGGCTGAAGTCCCGTACCGCCCTTTCGGCCGGCCACGCGTAACGAATGTAGGGCATCGCTTCGCCTTCCGCCCATGCATCTACTGGCTCGTTAATCACGACGTTAAACAGCCCTTGCAGCATTTTCTGATGTGCTGCAAAGTCGCAGCGCGCGAGGAATCCAGCGCCCGACTCCAGTAGTAAGGCACCTCCGGCCCTCGCCACACCCGCCAGAGCGGACGCCGTCGGCTGATCCAGCACGCCGACACCAGGAACAATCGTTATCCGGCTTCCGCGGGCCCAGTTCCGGGCTTCACCCAAAACACAAACACTACCTTTGCCGGCAACGCTTGCATACCCTTCCAACGATTCCCGTAGCGCACACTGCCCGCGGAGATCCAGCACAGCACACTCACGCTGCAGGCGCGAATCGCCAATGCTGAATTCGCCCAGCCGACCCAGAAGTATTCCGCCCGCGCAGGCGGACCCGCTGCTAACAAACTTCCGCCTGGTGACTTTCATTCCCTTTACGCCCTCACAACCGCCCATCAATCAGGCGCTGCATCGCCGACGCCGTATCATAAAATTGCTGATCTGGAGCAAACCGGTACCGCGCTTCCATCTCTGCAATCACCCACCCGTCATAACCAACTTTTTCCAGCGCCGCGCGAATCGCCGCCCAATTGTTGTCGCCCAGAAAAAGATTCGTGTAGACCGACTCGCCGCACCGTCCGCGCTTTTTCATCACATCTTTCAAATGTACCCGCGTAATCCGTGGTCCGTGCATCTCGATCCACTGCTCCGCAAATCCCGTGTCGTGGATATTTCCCACATCCAGATGAATTCCCACAAACGGACTGTTCACTTCGTCCAAAAATGTCTTGAACTCACGCGGGGAAATCAAAAACCGGTGCTCGGAGTTGCAGTTCTCGCAACCAATCCTCACCCGCGCCTTCGCTGCCGTCGGAGCCAGTTGCTGCATCGCTTCGACACAGCGCAAATACACCTCGTTGTATGGAACCTGTTCGGTCACCAGCCCCGCCACCACCAGCACGGCATCACAAGCCAACAACTGCGCCGTCTCCACCTCCCGCTCGACAATCCGTATCGCACGCGCGCGTACTTTCGGATCCCGCGCCGAAAGCGGCGTCTCCCAGTGCAGCCCGGTCGAGACATTCGACACCACCAAGCCCGCGTTCTCGACTTTACGGCGCAGGTCGTTCACCTGCCCATCCGTCGTTCCCATCTGGAACCAGGGCACATCCCCCAGCCACAACTCGATCCCTGCAAACCCCGCCTTCTTCACCAACTCGAGCCCCTGCTCGAAGCTCCACCCCTTCGGGATCATATTGTCGCCAATGGATTTCTTCATGTGCACCAGCCACTGATCGCCGAAATTCTTCTTGAAGAGCTTGCGCGTTGGCGCCGACCGGGCCGCGCATGACACCACTTTCGAGGTTTCACCGCGAACTTGGTTAACGCTGACCGGTTCTCGCATACCGGTGCCGCGACACCGCTGCCGCTCCAATCAGGTTGGCAACTTCCCCCAAGGACGCCAGCGCAATCTCCGTCTTCTCCGCCGGCACAAACCGGCACCCAGTCCGAATCACTTCGCGAATCCTTCCGAGGTACAAATCCGCGCCTCTGCATCATGCCGCCGCTCAGCACAATCACTTCCGGTACAAACAGCCCGATCAAAATTCGCAAGACCCAACCCTAAGTACGTTACGGTAAACAGCTTTTCCAGCCAAGCGATTGGCGGCACCGAAAACTTGGATGGGACAGACCAGATCGAATTCATCGACCGGTGGAACTGCGAGGACGACCACTCGGCCAGCGGATGTTCCGCCCTTCCTCCGCAAATTGCTGTTTCCGTTGGCCATAGTGGATCAATATGCAGCGCCGCGAGCCGTTTTGCCAACCGAAACACTTTGTTTTGGCGGAAATCGTCGGGACATTGGCAGAAAACGCCAGCGCGCTCCTCTTACGATTCTTGCCAAAAGTTGCCGCTTCCCGGTGAGGGACTATCAGACATCGCTGGATTGGGGTTCTGGCTGCAGTGGTTCCCGTGCTCTTCGCCGCAAAGACCTCGGGAGATCCACAGACACAAACCGAAAAGCCATCGTACGCACAAATCGGATTCATGCGCGCCCCGGACGAGCGCCATACGCTCGACTTGGAAGCGGGGTACATCCTTCCTCTTCATTTTCCGCAACTCTTTCGTAATTCCGAGCTTGTCCGGTTTTTCGGCAAGAAATTGAGAATCTGGGCCGATAGCTTCAGGCTTGCCCGTGATTCGGACGCGATCCAGTGAGGCGCGTCGATGCATCAAAATCAAGGCCCACGGTGATATCTGGTGTAGGCAGGCTTACTTTCAGGATCAGGTGCTGTACCCGTGGCGATGGACCTCACTCGAAAGTCGCACAGGTTGCTGCGGTAGAACTCTGAGGAGTTCCTCCAGTTCAGGTTTATCCGGCCCCAGCGGCAGCGTAACCTGCCCTCGTTGCACGATGGAGCGCAGCATTCCCATGGCGATTTCAAACCCTTCGTAGGCGCTCTCGCCGTTGCAGGGATGCACGCGATTATCATCGTCGAGCCAGCGAGCGATATCCTCGACGTACGGAGGCATGTCTAAATCATAATTCATGCATCCTTCGCCGGATACTATGCCCTGGTGATCGCGGGTCACGGCGCGCCAGCCGCCGCCGGTGAGTACTTCCGCGAATCCTTCCGTACCATAGACGCCGATTTTATTTTTGCGCCACCAGTAATCCACTTCGGGAACATCAGGCGCGCCCGCGCCACATTCAATGATTCCACGCACTCCATTGGCAAACTGAATGAAGCCGCCCACGTAGTCGGGCGACACGTGACTATCGGCCAGCTTTCCACGTCCCGCGCCCTGCCCCATCACCCATTCAGCGGGTGAATTGTTGTTGTACCAGCGCATGTAGTCCACTAAGTGTGTGAAAAGATGAAGCATCCAGCCCGCTGCGTGCCCATAAACGGTATGGACCCGTCCGATGGCTCCGCTTTCCACGATCTCTTTTACTTTCTGGTAGTGCTGTCCGTAGCGGTGCTGGTGCGACACAACAGTCTTTACAGCCGCAGCTCTTACAACCTGGCGAATCTCGATCGCCTCATTCATGGAGAGTGCAAGTGGCTTTTCGTAGGCGATCAGCCGTGCGTTAGATTCGACTCCAATCTTGATAAGATCCAGGCGGACCGTGGGGGGCGTGCAAAAACAGAAGACGTCCGGCCGGATTTCTCTTGCCAAGGCCAGCGGGTCCGTCGAAGTTCTGGAAACTCCCAATTCTGCGGCTACCTTCGCCAGCCTCCCGGGATCACGACTCGAGACGCCAGCGAGTTCGAAACGCGGGTGATTCCCAAAAGCCGCGGCATGGTGCTTTCCGCGCTTTCCAACACCTACGACGAGTACTTTGTAGATTTGTTTTGAGCCCACTGGGAACGAGTCCTCGTTGATTTATTACTTCCCGAACTGGGCATGCCATTCATTGAGCTTAGCGATCGTGTAGTCCACTTCTTCGCCGGTCAACTCCGGGAACATCGGCAGAGAAAGGCATTGTGCTGCGTTGGCCTCTGCATTTGGCACATGGGGTTTCAGATCCGCTGGCTTGTTCCACGGATAGCCTTCCTGTTTGTGAATCGCAATAGGATAGTGCATCTTGGCGTCGACTCCCGCCGCAGCAAGAAATTGGGCGAGGTGATCGCGCTTCGGATGCTCCACAACGTAGAGGTGATATACGTGGCGATATCCTGGCACTTCCATCGGAAGCTTCAGGCACGTACCGCTAAGGCCCTCCGTATATCGCTTGGCCCATGCTCGGCGCTGATTGGTCCACTTCGAAATATGCTTTAATTTCACGCTCAGGAATCCCGCATGGAGATCGTCCAGCCGACTATTGAACCCAAATGTGTGCACGGATCGCTTTAGCGAGCCATGGTTGCGCAGCCGCCGAATGGCGTTGTCGATCTCTGGGCTGTTGGTGATGAGCGCGCCGCCATCGCCAAAGGTCCCAAGGTTCTTCTGGATGATGAAGCTGGTGCACACTGCATCGCTCAATTCACCCTGCTTGAATCCATCTCCATGCGCATCAATGGACTGCGCGTTGTCCTCGACAACCCAGAGCCTATGCTTCCTCGCAATGGCGCTGACCGCTTTCATGTCCGCGCAATGTCCGTAAAGATGCACAGGCACGATGCCGACCGTGCGCGGCGTGATGGCGGCCTCAATCTTCGTGGGGTCAATGTTGTTGGTAGCCCGATCGGAATCTGCGAAAACCACTTTGCCCCCCGCGATCCAAATGGCTTCAGCCGTCGCAAAGAAAGTGTTCGCGGTTGTAATCACTTCATCGCCGGGACGAATGCCCAGTGCCATGAACGCAAGCCACAACGCGTCCGTACCCGAGTTCACTCCGATAGCGTGTTTCATTCCAAAATAGTGGGCGAGATCCTTTTCGAAGCGCTCCAGCGTCGGACCCATTACGTAGGATTCGCTTTCTATGACAGCGCGGAATGCTTCGTCGATCTCACTCTTAATGCTGTGATACTGGCGGGCGTGCCCATAGAATGGGACCGTCATTTTCGATGCAGGCGCCGGTTTGGACGCAGTCATGATTTTTCCTCACGCTGAAGAACCAACGGACTGGTGGATTACCCAGCAATTTATTCGGAGGAGGCCCTGCAGGTCAAGAATTGAATCGATTCAATGAGTGTCGCGTATCCCGGTCTAGGGAGATTTCGATAGAGCTTCGCGGCCTACGCTTGTTGGCTCCCGAGCGATTGCGGGCTGCGCGGCGGTATCGTGGAGCGCGGCGATTCTGGACGAGTGGTCGGCAACTCGGAGAGCGCCGGGATAAAACTTTGACGAACGCGAAGCGTTCACCCCTGGTCACGAAAACGATCGTGGCTGCTTTGACGGACAACTGAGAGATGCCACATGATCGGCCCGTCGCCGATGAAAGGACGCTGCCGGACTGGTGGCATAGACCCCGCGGATAAAACTGTAAACCGTGCTGACGCCGTGTATCCCCTGATTGGTGCGCGAAGCCCGTGGAGCAACTTATCTCTTGCGCGTCAGCTTTTCGGCGACGAGGAGCAAACCTATGAGCAAAATCAACGAGCGTTGTGCCGGAATCGACGTGGGCAAGCGTTTTCTTCTTTGCTGTGTGCTTACAGCTGCCGCGAACGAAGAACCGTCTCCACGAACCTTGCGCTTCGATACAACAGTCGCGGCCCTGATCCGTCTTCGCGAATGGCTCGTGACAGAGAGGATTACGCATGTGGTGATGGAGAGTACGGGTTCTTATTGGATTCCCATATTCAACATTCTCGAGGATCACTTTGTCGTTGTGCTGGCGAATCCCGAGGAAGTCAAGAACCGCAAAGGCCATAAAACGGACCGCAAGGACGCCGAGCACCTGGCAGATCTGCTACGCCACAACCATCTCCGGGCAAGCTATATACCACCTAAAGCGGTCCGTGAATTGCGCGATCTGACTCGTCGGCGTCTCCAACTAACGCAGGATGCCACTCGCGAGCGAAATCGTGTAGAGAAGCTCGTGGAGCACGTGAACGTCAAGATTGGAAACGTCCTTAGCGATGTCTTTGGCGCTTCGCGACAGAGTATGTTGCTTGCCCTGATCGATGGCAACGCCACACCCGAACAGATTGCAAGATTGGCGCGAGGGCAGGCGAAACGAAAGATCCCACAGTTGACCGAAGCGTTGAACGGGCATGGCATGAGCGACCACGAGAGATTCCTGATTCGCAGTTGCCTTCGCCACCTGGCTTGCTTGGAAGAGGAACTGGAGGAAGTTGACGGCGAAATTCTACGGCGCATGCAAACCCCGCTGTTCCAACGGCCGTTCCTGCTACTACAAACAGTTCCTGGCATCGGGCAACTGGCAGCGGCCACGATTCTGGCCGAAACCGGCGCAGACTTGTCGTCATTTCCCACTGTCGAACAAATAGCGAGCTGGGCAGGACTCTGTCCTGGCAATCGAGAAAGCGCAGGCATTCGGAAAGGTAGCCAGACGACGCATGGAAACCCGTACCTGCGTACGGCGTTAGTGCAGTGCGCGTGGGCAGCAGTACGAAAGCAGGGCTCCGTATTCCAAGCGCGATTTCACCAGTTGTTGTCACGACGAGGTCCAAAACGTGCCATCGTCGCTGTAGCACATCAAATACTTACCATTCTTTATTGGATGCTGAAGCGAGGTGTACCTTTTCGTGGTTCTGAAACAGCCCCCCAACAACGTCGACGACAACGGCGCGCCCATCATCATCTCAAATGTCTCCGCCGCCTAGGCCTGGCGGTTCAAATCTTGGCTGGTACAGATATCCTCAGTGAAAATGGCTGACGTCGCCTCCTTTGTTTTCGGAGCAACCGGCATGTTGTCGGGGATGAAAGAGCCCTACAGGAAAGGAGAGTAGCGAATCCATCCTGGCCTCGAGTCTTGCAGGCGACATCGCGAGGTGGCGCCTGAAGCGTAGACAGAGGTATCGGTGGGCCGGGCTATTGAGCTTCGAAAAGCCGATGGAACAGGACGCCGACTCCATTCCGATGGGAGGAAGGCAACACAGCAACCACGCAATCGCGAGTGGATTGCTCGGTCCTGCGTAGTCTAAGAACCCGCGCACGCTGAGAAACAACATGCACGAGAACCGGGAGATCTCCTGTACGTCTTGGTCGACAGACCAAGACCGGTCCGCGAAGGCCATAAACCGAGCGGCGGACGCGAACGTTCAGGAGAAGTCGGACTGTGCCGTAGTGTGTGCTGAGCAGCGCGTTGTTCGGGAGGGTTGAAGTCCCTCTGGCACTCGAATGAGGGGCGCTTTGCCGCTCGAGACCGGAAACGGCGTGGAGAGGGAAAACCAGAGACCTTCACTTTCTTGGGTTTCACCCACTTCTGTGGGCAGCTCACCAACGGAGCTTTCATCGTCTGGCGGATTACAGCGAAGAAGCGGATGGTCGCGAAGCTCAAGGCCATGAAAATCGAGCTTCAACGCCGGAAGCATCATCGTACGAGCGAGGTCGGTGTGTGGCTTCGGAAGGTTGTGCTGGGATATTACCAATACCACGCTGTCCCGGGTAACTCGACTCAGTTGCGCATCTTCCAACGTCGCCTTGCTTGGTTGTGGCGGAGCATCCTCGTCCGCCGCAGTCAACGCGCACAGGTGCGCTGGGATCGTCTCGCCCTCTCTTGCTCCGATGGATTCCGCAACCCCGCATTCTGCACCCCTATCCTGATGCACGCTTCGCCGCTACTCATCCCGGGTAAGAGCCGTATGCGTCAATGCGCTTGTACGGATCTGTGCGGGGGCGATCAGCAATGGTCGTCCCTACCGCGACAGCATCCGCACGCCGCACACTTGTGCTCCTCGACCCCGGCAGTATTGAATTGCGCTCGGGTCACAGGCACGGTCTAACTTCGAAGTCCCGTCTTTACCGGCAACGCGCAATAACTCCCCTCGCTAAACCCCTCCGCCTCCACGCCAAACGCGTGATCAAACCGTGCCCGGTAATTTTCCCATGCAAGCGTCGCGGTTAATTCCACAAGCTGTGTCTCCGAAAACTGCTCGCCAAGCTTCGCAAACAACATCTCCGGAACCTCCACGGGAGTTTGTGTCATGGCATCGGCGTACTCGAGCACTAGCTTTTCCGTCTCCGAGAACAGCGCGCTGCTTCGGTAGTCCGGCAATGCCTCGATCTTCTCTCGCGACACGCCGCTTTCTCTGCTGACCGCAGAAGCGATGTCAATTCAAAATGGGCACCCAATCAGCGTGGCCACTCGCAACTGCGCCAAGTTTTTCAGACCAGCGTCAACCAGTCGGCTCGCGCCAAGCGACAACTCCATTTGCGCCTGGCCCCAAAGAATCCTGCTGTGATGAGCGACGATTTGCACCGGTATCACCACGCGTCCCACCTTGCGCTTTGTTAGTGCATACGCGAGGCGCGTAAGTAGCCCGCCCACCAATCCCTGCTTCCCCGGATCAGCCCCTCGTAGTCGTGCCATAGCAACTCACCTCTAACATCAAGGGTAACCGCATAAACGCAGCATAGTTACTCTCCGCGTCCCACACTGATGGGGCGCCAACTCCGTGTCCAGAAACGGCGTTCTGGGAAGGGAAAGACGACGTTCCGGGCGAATCGTCGGCTACTCTCACCTAAGACGGCTAATGGAAGAGTCGCCCGTCATGCGGCCAAAGGTGAACGTTGGATGCTGTGATGGCGGCATTGACTCGCCCGCATATCTGTACTTTGATTGGCGAGCTGCATCCCCGTGCCAAGGAGGGAAATCCATGAACCTGAAGCGTCGATCGTTTCTCCGTTCGTCCGCCGCGCTTGCGGGAGTCGGCATCCTTGGCTCAGGTGATGGCCGTGCCAACCAGATCCATTCGCATCACACTCATGCGGCGTCGCTCATGACAGAATGTGCAAACCGGTTTCTCAACGCGCTCGACGCCAATCAACGCGGCAAAGCAACATTTCCCTTCGACACCGACGAGCGCATTAACTGGCATTACATCCCGAGGGAGCGCAAAGGCTTGCCGCTGCGTGACATGACACCCTATCAGAAGCACCTCGCGAGCGCGCTGCTGGCGGCTGGCCTGAGCCAGACGGGCTATATCAAGGCCGTGACGATCATGAGCCTAGAAGACGTGCTCAAATTAATTGAGAATGACAGCGGCGAGCGCCGCAACCCGGAAAAATATTACTTCTCTGTGTTCGGCACTCCCTCAGACAGTGGCACGTGGGGTTATCGTGTCGAGGGCCATCATCTTAGTCAGAACTATACCGTGGTCAAGGGCACGGTTGTTGACGGCCCGAGCTTCTTCGGCGCCAACCCTGCCGAAGTGCAGCAAGGGCCGCGCAAGGGCCTACGAACCCTGGCTGGAGAGGACGACCTCGGCATTGAACTGATCCACGCCCTCGACGAGCAGCAGCAGAAAGTAGCCATCGTGAACCCAACCGCCTACGAGGAAATCTTGACGGCGGCAACTCGCAAAGCGGCGTTGCAAGGGCAGCCCTCCGGCCTTTCCGCTTCCAAGATGAATGCGATGCAATTCGACGCGCTCATGGCCCTTATGGAAGAATACGCACGCAACGTGCACGACGAGTTGGCCGAAGGTCGGATGGTGCAAATAAACAAGGCTGGCAGGAATGTTTACTTTGCATGGTCAGGCGGAATCAACCGTGGCGACCCCCATTATTACCGCGTTCAGACACCCCACTTCCTCATCGAATTAGACGACACACAGGACAATGCCAACCACATCCATGCTGTGTGGCGCGACTTCACCGGTGATTTCGGCGAGGACCTGCTCCATCAGCACTATCAGGCCAGCCACCGAACGAAAATAGAAGCAGCTAACCGCGATCACGACAATTACAATTCTGCCAGTCTCTCGGCGAATTGTCGGCAAGAACGAAGCCGCTTGTGCGGCGGACGCTACGCGTGAGGTAGTGGAGCGGCGGTTGCCTAACGGTTGAGATAGGTTGTCGGGTCATAAGGAAGCCATCCCCATGACCCGACTTCGCAAAATGATCCTGGAAGAACTCCAGCGACGTAACTTCTCTGAAGACACCATACGCCATTACATCCGCACCGTCGAGGATTTTCGGCAACGTAAAATCGCAGGGTACCCAGCTATCTCAGCGCCGGGCAGGATGGCGCCGTTCTGGAAGGCTTGCTTGAGGCCGGCTACGAACTTTCCGCGAAAGACGCGACGAAGCACTTTGATGAAGAGAAAAAATCGCGAGCGTGATTTTATCCACTGCGTGTAGCGCCAAGCGTGCCAACTGCGAGGGAAGTGTAAAGACTACGTGGACGTAGCGCGTCGGGAGAAGTTCCTGCTGACGCGCGGCGATCCAGCGATCCCGGGCAGCCGTCTGACACTTGGGGCAGTGGCGATTACGGCAGCTGTTGTACGAAATGGTGGCGCGATGTCCGCAGCGGGTGCATTGATCGACATGACCGCCGAGTGCGGCGGTACGACACCGCGCAATGGCCAGCAACACTTTGACATGCTTCCAGCGGAGCCACTGGCGATTTCGTTCGATATTCGATAAAGGCAGCTCCTGCGCTGCGGATGAGATCGGCCACCTCAAAGGGTGGCCGACTCATCTACCCTTCCTGTGCTGACTCGTCTTTCAGTTGTAGTGAGTCCAGCGGGCTCGGTGTGGCGCTCAGGTGGCGTTTGGAGAGATGCAGGTAGACCGTCGTTTCTTTGAGACTGGAATGGCCTAACAGGATCTGAATGGTGCGCAGATCAGCGCCGGCTTCGAGCAGATGAGTGGCGAAGCAGTGACGAAGCGTGTGGGGATGGATGGCCTGGTTGAGGCCCGCGCGCTTAGCAGCTCCCTGGCAGGCGAGACGAGGCGTTTTCTCGTCGATTGGATAATCCGCCGTATGCCAACGGTTGCCGGGAAAGAGCCTGTCGCTGGTTTTTCTTGGCAACCGCCACCAGTGTTGGCGGAGTTCTTCGAGCAGCTTGGGGCTGAGCATGACGTCGCGGTCTTTGCGGCCTTTCCCTCCGCGGACGTGAATCACCATGCGCTTGCTGTCGACGTCGCTGATCTTCAGGTGTGTTAGCTCCGCACAACGCAGGCCGGTAGCGTAGAGCGTCATAAGCAGTGTGCGATGGAAAGGAGTCCGCGCGGCATCGATGAGTCGTGCGACTTCTTCCTGGCTAAGGATGGTCGGGAGGCGGTAATTCTTTTTCGGATAGGGCGTCTCGGCGACGCTCCAAGCCTTCTTGAGCGTCTTGATGTAGAAAAACCGCAGGGCCGCCAGGCGGTACGTAACGGAACCAGAATTTCCGCTTCTGGAACAACTGAGCTTGATACTCGCGAATGTGCCGAAGGCCTAAGCGATCGGGTGGACGGTTGAAGTGTCGAGCAAAATCTTCGACAGTGCGGATGTAATGGCGTATGGTATCTGCAGAGAAGTTACGACGCTGGAGCTCATCCAGCATCATTTTTCGCAAACGGGTTACCTCCTTGTGACCCGAATTTATCTCAGCCGCCAGGCACCCACTGCCCCGTTCGCCTCACGCGTAGCGTCCGCCGCCAGGCGGCTTCGTTCTCACGGCAAAATCGGAAACTGAGCGCAAGTGATTTTCGGCTACCCGGACCTACCATTTTGCGACCTTATCTAGTCTTCCCAATCGGTTGGTAAAGAAGCGGTTGGGCTTTTCGGACCCCCTCCGCACACGCATCGTCCCACGGAAACCGGTGAGACTCATCCGGCCAGAAGCACTGCAGCAGCGGAAAATCAGACGATTCGTAGAACCACAGTGAGAATCCAACGTATTCCCCATAGTGGCAGGTGTCTACAGCACGAAAGGAACATTGGCACGCAGCGAATACGTCGGGATATGTTGGACCTGGCTCAAATCTTTTGCCAGTCTTCACGCCGTCGCCTATTGTGTTGATGATCCTAGGAAGCGTGTCGCTTTTTAGATTAAACAGAATAATTTCTGGGTGGCCATACGAGTAATACAAGCCAGTGGAGTATGCCCACAGGTCGCTGTCCTCTCCAGGACGCGGAGCGACAGTCATCACATGCCAACCATATTTCTCCACGATTTCAAGAAACTTGGCGTCCGCCTGAGAAAAGCCATCACGCTTTGAAGGGTTGAGAGTCATCGCGGAAAGGCTACCACAAGCGGCGATGTCTTCCCTTTCGCCATCAGGTCTCGATTAACGCATTACCGCCGAAGTGCCGCAATCAGCACAGAGAGGACTAGCTTTCGGCACCATGGCTGGCATGATGCTCATCACTGCCGCGCAGGCGGTCTTTATCTGACTAGAAGTTATCTCATAAACACATTCAAGCCATTGCGGGCTTGTGAGTTATGCAAACTGGCGTAAATCAAAAGCATGGACTTGACCGAGGTGCAGTGGCAAGTACTCAA
>Ga0306920_100001686_pt1 | contig 27482 bp, 22 predicted proteins | sample flu12Cox44000170_FD_204666 | JGI IMG/M metagenome (GOLD analysis project Ga0306920, IMG submission 204666) | Lab enrichment of tropical soil microbial communities from Luquillo Experimental Forest, Puerto Rico - flux4day.12C.oxic.44.000.170 (v2)... | ecosystem: Environmental > Terrestrial >... | reverse complement strand
TTCCAGGCGTTACCCTCGGTTTACTGGACGATCAAGTAGTGTCGGTTGCGCACACCGAACACGGTGAGGAGATCCGCACGCAAGGCCACTAAACGTGAAGCGCACTTCTACTTCTCGCAAGTCATCGACTAGGCCATCCAAGCGTCGAAGGACTCCCGACTCGGATGTGATTCGTGACGCTGACGCTCCCCCGTGGACGCCAGAGATGTTTGCTCGTGCAGTAGCGCGTCAGGGACTTAAGCCAGTTCCGAGGAAAGCGCTGCTATCCCTTCGGATCGACGCCGATGTAATCGACTGGTTCCGGAAGCAGGGCCCTGGCTATCAATCCCGAATGAACGCGCTGTTGCGGGCGTACATGGAGGCCCACACATGAGATAACCTAACGGGGCTTACGCGACTACGTCGTGACCTACTGCAGCTCCATCCGGTAGGTAAGCATCGCTCCCCCCTGCACCGGCACCAGCCCGAAGTGAGAGTCTTGACTGCGGTAGGCATGGTTGAGGGTGAACTGGGCACTCGCTATACCCAGTGCGGCGCCAGCGACCGTGTCCGACAGCCAGTGCGCATTGTGTTTGAGGCGCAGGTAGCTGGTGCCGACACCGAGGCCGTAGCCAAGGAGTCGCCGCAGCCAGCGGTAGTCATCGCCGCCAGCCTCGGCGAGTACGCCACCGATAGCGAACGCCGCCGTGGCATGCTCCGATGGGAAGGAGCGGCCGCCGCTCTTGAACCATTCGTTCGGATCACTCGTCTGGTACGGTCCTTCACGCCGTGCGATGAACTTCGTGGCATACGCGGTGAGGCTGCTGAAGGCCGCGGCCTCGAACATTGACCAGGTTTCGCGGTGACCGCTCGAGTCGCCGACCCAGGCCGCATACCCCCAGGTGCCGAAGAACACAATGGCTGCCGGGATCGCATCCTGCAGGTCGTTGCTGTTGATGTTGGCTATCTGGGCGGGGGTCAGGCCCTTCGTGAAGTGGGTGTAGACCTGGCTGTCGTAGTGATGGGATGCCCCGATCGCGACCAGCGCGCCACCGAACCAGGCCCAGTCGCTCCCGTTCCAGTGGAGGGGTGAGGTGAAGTACTGCCCAAAATCGTGCCCGAAGCCGGCGGGTGTCCCACTCTCGGCGGCAGGCGGCGTGGTGGCTGAAGGAGTCGGTTCCGGGACCGTTGAAACATTCGTATTTGTGTCCGGCACGGGGCTCGTCTGCGCGATCGCAGCGCCCCCAATGCCGAGCGTCAACATTGAAAGAACGAATGTCGGGAGCGTGCGCTGTTGCAAGATCCTACCCCCTTGCAGCATCCGAGGAGGCGAGAAGCTCATCCACGCGGAACACGGGGTACAGATTGAGCTGCGGGTCCCACGACGAGTGCCGCCGCAGGAAGAACTCCAGCCGCGCACGCGGCTCGGCAGCAAACGCCGCATCATCCTTGAGTTTGCGGTCGAACTCCTTCTGTAGCCCTGGAGTCTCAGCGAGCAGGGTGCGCGCAATCTGGTCGGCCACGTACGGCTCCATATATTCCTTATGTTCGAAATACGCGTTGAAGAACCCCCAGGCCGCAAAGGAATCCGGCGCCTGCGGCTCGAGCAAATGCATCACGAGGCGTGCGGCCGGCTGGGCGATTGGCACGAACAGCGCTCCGGGGAAAATATCCTGGGACTCACGCTGCCAGCTGCCTGAAAGCTGCACGCGCATGCGGCCCTCGAACGGGGCCGCGGCGAAGCTCGCATGGGTGGCTCGAAACGCCTCAACCCGCACCGCAGGGATTGGGGTAAGTACCGATTCGAATTGAATGCCATGCGCCGCCAGACGCGCCCCGATCTCCGCCGCCCAGCCGCACGGCACGACGTAGCCTCCCAGCGGGGCTCTCGTAACGAGGGAAGCTGACACCTCATCGCGAAATGGCACGTGCCAAATCTGAGGACGATGGGGATCGTAGACCGTGACGGGTTCACCGGAAATGGGCGAGCGCTCGCGAGTGTAGGCGTAGCCCGGGAAGTCGATGAACTTGGTACCGGCAGCGCCCACCTCGCCGGCGTGCTTTTCGCCGGCTGGCTCGCGCCACCCGGAGCTGTAGTCGAGCGCGACCTCTGTGCCTCCGAGGCGCGCGGCCGCGGCGTCCGCCTGGCGCGCGAGCTCGCGCCAGGCCTCGCCGTGCTCTGCCACGAGTTGCGCCAGAGCGATGATGGTATTGCGGGTGACACGCACCCGCGTCGCGTAGTCCTTCCACGAGTGCGTTTCCACCAGTACCGTGAAGCGATTGCGCTGCGGAAAGTAGCCGGTCGAGAAGCGTGGCGAGTAAACCGTGAGCAGAAAGCCCGAAGCGGGGTCGTCGGTGACGGCCAGGTCCGGATAGAAGGGGAGTGGCATCGAGCCCTGCACCGCGAGTTTCGCTATCAACGCGTCGCGCATCTCGCGGCCGGCAGACTGGAGGCGTGGATCACCCTGGTTGATGGGCTCGGCCTGCAAGGAGATATCGGGCTGGAAGTCCGCACCGTCCGTAACGTGGAGGTCAGCGCACACGAGCGGATCCCAGGTGCGGATCAGCCCGAGCAGGGCGCGCATCTCGGGCGAGTCCGCCTTGGCGTAATCGCGGTTGAGATTGAGATTGTGCGCGGTGGTGCGCCAGCCAGTCTCTTCGGGGCCGTTCTGATTCGGGCGGTTCCAGCGGCCAAATCGCTCATGTCCGTCGATGTTGAAGGCCGGCACGAAGAGAATCGCCATGCGCTCGAGGACCCCCGGCGCCGCACTCCCCGACAACAGCTCGCGCAAGGCTATGAAGCCTGCATCCTTGCCATCGCTCTCACCTGGATGGATGCCGCCCTGGAGCATGAGAATCGGCACCGTGTGCGCATCGCCGCGCGAGACGAGCAGTGCCCGCATTGCGCGTCCTTCCGCCGAACGGCCGAACTCGAGGTCCTGCACCGCCTCCGGCCAGGCGGCCGCGAACGCTGCGCACAGCCGCGTCACCTCGTCGCTTTTGCCGGTACGGCGAAACTCCGATTGCTCGGCGATGGTGGTGAGAATCTGATCGGGCATGAGCGAAGTTTACGGGAGGCCGTGCCAGTTGGCGCTGTTTGAGCGGCGAATTCAGGCGCGGCGGTACCAGGCGACGCCGGAAGGGTCGAGCTCGCGCAGCACGAGCCCCCGCGCGAGCAGGCAGTTGAGGTGGGCCACACTCTCCCCGGTCGCCATGATCAGCATGTCTGCACCTACGGTGCGACGAAACAGCACGCCGAACACATCAACCGCGCGCTTGGGTTGGGCGAGCTCCTCGTGCATGCGCGCGAGCCGTTGCTCGTGTCCGTCGATGAGGCTCTTGAGCCGCGCGTGCAGTCCGCGGAATGGTTCGTTGTGCGAAGGCAGCACCAGGACGTCATCCGGGACCCGCCCAGCGATGGAGGCGAGGGATTCGAGCCACTCTTGCAGGGGATTGGCCTCGGGCTCCGTCGGAAAGACGGAGACATTGGAGCTGATGCGTGGCAGCACCTGGTCGCCCGAAATCAACACGCGTAGCTCCCGGCAATGAAGGCACAGGTGCTCCGGTGAATGGCCGTGGCCGATCACGGCGTGCCAGCTCCGGCCGCCGATCATGAGCTCTTCGCCGTCCACGATGCGGCGGTAACTGTCCGGTAAGGCGTGCACCGCCTTGCCGAACCCACCGAAGCGCGCCTTGTAGGAAGCCAGTGCGACCTCGTCCCAACCGGCCGCCTGGTAGAAGCGCAGACCATCGGGCGGCGCCTCGCGTCCGGTATCGGCCACCAGCACCCGGCAGGTGAGGTACTCGAGGCGTGTGGTCCAGAGGCGGCAGTCATGTTGCCGCGTCAGCCATCCCGCCATGCCGATGTGGTCGGGGTGCATGTGGGTGCAGATGACGCGCATTACCGGCCGGCGTGCGAGCGGGCCAGCTAAAGCCTGCTGCCAGTGCGTCGCGGTGTCCGGGGTCTGTATGCCGGTATCAGTCAGGGTCCACCCCGCGCCGTCTTCCAGGGCCCAGAGGTTGATATGGTTCAGTCCGGCGAAGGGCAGCGGCATGCGCAGCCACATGACCCCCGGGGCGACGTTCACGGCTTGCCCCGGCTCCGGAGCGGCCGGGAAGGGGTAAGTCAGCCCGGTCGTACCGACAAGCGGGTCGTTGTTCGTCTCGTGCATCGCTCTCAATGTAGCGGGATCCCCCGGGAGCGGATAGAGGCTCAGGCGGGCGAGGTGGCCGGGACGCGTGCCGAGATCAGCATCAACACCGCCGCGTAAACCACGACCACCACCACGAGCCACCGCAGCCACTCGATCGACAGTGAGCGGACTATGAACGCGGCGCACAGCACTGCGGGTATCCCGGCGAGAGTAAGGCCGAGCGCGGCACCTGCGCTGTAACGGCGCGCTCGTACAAAACGCGCGCCGCCGACCGGCATCAGCAGCGCACACGAGCCCATCATGATCGGAAAGGCGGTGAGGGGATTCATGCCGAGCAAGGTCACCAGGATGAGGCAGGGCGCGTACAACCCGACGCCGAGCATCATTAGGGCGCCCAGAACACAGTTGACGCAGACGGCGAAGAGCAGCGTGCCGCCCGCAAGCCCCAGGGCGTTGCCATCCGCTGCGGGAAGCCATGCCAGGTTCTTCGCCAGCAGCAACCCCGCCGCGATCAGGAGCGCGATGCCCATGCCGACCTGGATGACCCGCCGCGGGGCGCGGGCGACGACACCGGCGCCTAGCCAGGCGCCGGCCACTGAAGCGGCGATCATGGCGATAAGGGTGGTCAGGTCGACCGTCACGATGGCGATGAAGATCAGCGCCTCGGCGAGTGTCGGCACCGCAAGGCCCGCATTCAGAGTGCCCGGGATTTCCTCATCCGCCATGCGGCGCTGCAGTTTGAAGATCGCAGTCGTCGGGGCGAAGGAGCCGATGCCGAGCGTATCGAAGAAATTGACCGTGAAGCCGACTACGAGATCCGCCGGACTCATGGCGCGCAGCGCACCGCGCCCGCGCTCGAGGTACCACCAGCGGCCGATGTAACCCAGCGCGACTGCCACCATGACCCCGAGCAGTATATGCACGCCATTCAGGGCTGACATCGTGCGAGTAAACCAGTCGCAGCGCCCAAGATCAAACCCGCCCCGGCGGCGCTGCACAGCCAGCGCCAGGCCGGTCAGCCAACCGCGCACCGCGAACGACCTCCACTGGAAGCTGCGGCCGCGCGCTAGAATCCACTGCCGCTGCGAGAGAGCAGGTATCGAGCATGACCCAGGGCACGCATCACTCCACCGACGACCCGCGCAATCGGGACATCCTCATCTATGTGAACGGCGAACTGCGTCCACGCACGCAGGCGGTAGTGTCGGTGTTCGACTCGGGGTTCATCCTGGGAGATGGTGTATGGGAGGGCGTGCGTGTGCACCGCGGCCGTATCGCCTTCCTCGCGGCCCACCTCGAGCGACTGTACGAAGCGGCGAAGGCAATCGATCTCGACATCGGCATGGATCGCGCGGCCCTCACAGGAGCGCTCTATCAGACGCTGAGGGCGAATAACATGAGCGAAGGCGTGCACATGCGGCTCATGGTGACTCGCGGTCTGAAGAGCACCCCGTACCAGGATCCTCGTGCCTGCATCGGCCCGGCGACCGTGGTCATAATCCCGGAGTACAAGCTGCCGCGCACGGAGCTGCTGACACAGGGTGTGCGGCTATTCACCGTGCACGTACGCCGCGGCGCCCCCGACGTGCAGGATCCGAAGCTCAACTCGCACTCCAAGCTCAACTGCATCACCGCCTGCATTCAGGCCACCAAGGCCGGGGCGGATGAGGCGCTCATGCTCGACCCGCATGGTTTCGTTGCCACCTGCAATTCGACTCACTTCTTCATCGTCAGGCATGGTGAGGTGTGGACCTCGAGCGGCAACTACTGCATCGCCGGCATTACCCGCGCCAACGTGCTGCGACTGTGCCGCGAGAATGGCATTCCAGCGTTCGAGAAGAACTTCAGTCTCACCGAAACCTACGCCGCCGAGGAAGCGTTCATCACCGGCACCTACGCCGGCATCGCGCCGGTGATCGAGATCGATGGTCGGCCGATCAGCGCCGCTCGCGGCCCGATGGTCGAGCGGCTGCAACAGCTCTACCTGCGGCTCATCGAGCGCGACATCGCCGCACAGCCCGCCCCATGAAGCCGTTGCGCCTTGCGATGTGGTCCGGACCGCGCAACATCTCCACGGCGATGATGCGCTCCTGGGAGAATCGCGGCGACTGCGCGGTAGTGGATGAGCCGCTCTACGCACACTATCTCGTCCATACCGGCCTCGATCACCCGGGACGCGAGGAGATTATTGCGGCGGGTGAGGCCGATTGGCGCAAGGTAGCGGCACGACTCGTGGGGCCCGTGCCCCAGGGGAAGGAGATCTGGTACCAAAAACACATGACTCACCACCTGCTGCCGCACATCGGCCGCGACTGGCTGCGGGAGCTCACGCACGTGTTCCTGATACGTGACCCGCGCGAGGTACTCAACTCCTACATCCGCAGCCGGCCAAACGTGACCGCGGAGGACATCGGCGTACTGCAGCAGCTCGATATCTTCGAGTACGTCACTCAGCTCGGCCAGCGCGCACCACCGGTGATCGATGCCGGAGAGTTTCTCAAAGCTCCCGAGGCACAGTTGCGCGCGCTGTGTGCGGAGCTCGGCATCGCCTTCACGCCGCGGATGCTGAGCTGGCCGGCCGGACCGCGCGCGAGCGATGGCGTATGGGCGCCGTACTGGTACGAGGCGGTGCTGCGGTCGACAAACTTCGAGCCTTACCGCGCGCGCGAGCGTCAGGTGCCGACAGCGCACCAGGGCGTCATCGATGCGGTGATGCCGGCATTCGACGTGCTGTGGGGGCGACGGTTGCGCTGAGCGCGCGATTCGGTGGAAGAGGGGAATTGGCCGGCGATTGCCGTGAGCTTTGTGGCGATCCTCGGGTTGGGAATGGCTGGTCTAGCCTTTCTCCTTATGCGGTAAGTCCCGCGGAATCCTCGCCGCGCGAGCGAGAAGTCGCGGTTCGCCGAGGGCGGCGGTGGCGTCCGCGAAGCCCGGGCCCGGGCCGCGCCACCTGAGCTGCTCGACATCGTCAAAAAGCGGTGCATCCGTGCGCAAGGTCGCGAGCTCCTTGAAGAGGAGCGCCAGCTTTGCCCGCTCCCCGAGCACGGTTGCGGGGAAGTTCTCCAGCGCGCCATATTTTCCGATGAGTTGTGCGGCCGTTACCCGTCCGATCCCGGCAATGCCCGGATAACCGTCGGCGGTGTCTCCGACCAGGGCGAGAAAGTCCGGAATCAACTGCGGCTCGACTCCGAACTTCTTGCGCACGACGGCGGCGTCGCGGATCTGCTTCGTGCGCCGGTCGACCTGCACCACGCGCTCGCCGCGGACGCATTGCGCCAGATCCTTATCGGGTGTCCAGATACACACCTTCTTGACCCTGGCGTCATCGGCGGCGATTCGGGCCGCGGAGGCGAGGGCATCGTCTGCCTCGAGCTCGATCATGGGCCACACGGCAACGCCCATCGCGGCGAGCGCGCTCTCCAGCGGCTCGAACTGTGCGCGCAGCGCGGGCTCCACGCCGTCGCCCGTCTTGTACCCGGACCAGAGCTCGTTGCGGAAGGATTCGATGATGTGATCGGTAGCGACGCCGAGGTGGGTCGCGCCTTCTTCCAGCATCTGCAGCACCGTGTTCAACACCCCGATCACGGCCCCGCCCGGCCGATCTGCGCCCTTCGTGAAGCGGCGCAACCCGTAGAAGTGCCGGAACAGCTCGTAGGTTCCGTCGATCAGATGAACGAGCACGGCGGCGGCCCGATTGGATACCAGCTCAGACCGCGACGCCGCTCATGACTGCGGATGCTTCGCCCGATAAGTGCGGATCTGGGCGTTGAGCTGGTCGGCGACCGCCTGCTCCTGATCGATCGCGGTATCGTGAGCACCAAGGCCGAAGGCCTTCAGCGATTTCAGGTCAGCCGGGGAGGCGACGCCCGCGTATTGGCGGGCAATGCGCTCGATGGCCGTGTCAACACACTGCACGTAGGAATTGGTCGCCTTGTCGTAGGCCTGAAAGTCCGAACGCGCCGCGGTCATCTGCTCGCGCGAGGCCGTCGCGCCGTCGGGCACCGAAGGTGCCGTGGCACGCGCGCAATCCTGCAGCGCGATACTGGCAACATCCACCAGATCCACCGGTGCCTCGGTAGGTAAGGAGGTGGCACCGGGTGCCGGCCGTGCCGGCACTTGCGGACCGAGAAAGGAGCTCACACCCCAACCGAGGAGCGCGACTCCGGCAATTGCCGCACCGGCCCGCGCCCAGGTTCCGCCGCGCTTCAGCACCGAGCTTCCGGGCAGGAACGGAGCCAGCGCCGCAATGAGCAACAGCACGGTGCCGAAGGCGAGTGCAGCGGTGCGCACGTCAGCGGGCCGCATCGGACGCGGCGAGCGCCGTCCGCCGTCGCAGGTCGGCCACAGCGGCGCGCGGCCAATCCGATGGCCGGGCGTTACGCGACTCCACAAGATCGCCGTTCATCCGTCGTTCAGCCGATCCATTGCGACCACATCCCGCAGGCACACCCACAACCGCGCACCAGGGTAGTGCGCCCGCATGAAAAGACCTGAGCTCTGCCGCCCACGACCTCTGGGGCACGGCATATGGAGAGCCACTTAGCGGCGAAATCATACAAATCGGGTTAGAGTATCTTTCTGAGCAAGTTCCCATTGAACATATACTGATTCTATCGAAACGCGGTGACGAGGGTGTCCCTGGCCAACAGTCCATTTGAACTGCACGGCACCTTCGTCGTAACCGGTGGCACCCGCGGCATTGGTCGGGCCATTTCTGAGCGGTTCGCTCGTAGTGGGGCACAGGTCATAGCGAACTACCTCCGTAACGAGAAGGCTGCGCAGGAGATGCAGACGCGTGCGGCGCAGGAAGGCCTGCCCATAACCCTCTGCCGCGCCGATCTCACGTTGGCCGATGGGCTGACGAAGGTAGCGACACAGGTAGAGCAGACGGGCGCGGCAGTTGCCGGGATCGTTCATTGTGCGGCGACCGGCACGCATCGCGGGGTCGAGTCGCTGACCGGGCGGCACCTCGATTGGACTTTTGCGTTGAATGCGCGCGCGCTCTTCGAACTGGTCACGCGCTTGATCGAGAGGTTCGACAAGCAGGCGTCGATTCTGGCGATCAGCTCGCTCGGTGCTACGCGCGCGCTGCCTCAGTACGCCGCGATCGGTGCTTCCAAGGGTGCACTGGAGGCATTGGTGAGACATCTGGCGGTGGAGCTCGCACCGCGTGGCATCCGCGCGAACGCGCTGACACCCGGCGCGGTAGCGACGGAGGCCTGGCAGTCCATCCCCGACTCCGAAGCGCGTCTCACGGAGGCCGCGCGTCGATCACCGAGCGGCCGTCTGGTGACCGTGGAGGAGCTGGCGTGGTGCGCGCAGTTCCTCTGCTCCCCCGCTGCGGCGGGTGTCACCGGGCAATCGCTGATCGTGGATGGTGGCGCGACGCTCGTGGCCTGACCTCGCAGCTCTGCGCGCACCATCCGCAACGTTTAGATTAATGCGAGAGGCATATCCTATATGCAAGATGTGTTAGACAGAGTACGCAAGGCTTTCAGTGCGGCCTTCGATGTGGACCCGGCCTCGGTCAGCATCAATACTGTCCCCGCTGACATCAAAGCATGGGACTCGATGGGCCACGTCACACTCGCCAGCAGCCTCGAGCAGGAGTTCAACCTGACTTTCGACGTCGATGAGCTGATGGAGATGGAGAACGTGCGCGAGATCGTGCGCCTCCTGCAGGGGAAGCTTGGCAGGCTCAGAAAAGTCGCAACATGAGATGAGCCGCTCTGCGGAGTGCAACTTTGCCGCGCGCCTGGTCGAGCGCCTCGGGCGAGGCTCGGAGCTGCTCGATGCGCAGAGCGGCGAGCGTTGTGCGGCGGCGGAGCTTCCAACCCTCATCGCCGATTTTGCCGCGAGCTTCACTGCAGCAGGGTTACAGCGCGGCGATCGCGTTCTGATCGGCTGTAGTCTCCGCCCGCTGAGCAGCCTCGCGTACCTCGGCGCGATGTTCGGCGGGTTGGTCGCAGTGCCCGTGAACGAGACTGCGCTCGCAGGCTCCGGCGAAGCGCTCGCCCGCAAGACACGTGCGCGTGCGCAATGGACCGAGCGTGGGACGCCCGGTGATTGGGCCTCGCGCTGCGGACTCACGCAGCTCGAGGGCAGGCCGCGGCCCTCGGGGCCCGGCGCAACCCCAGCAGCGAGCTGCGGCGAGGACGAGCTGGCTGCACTGATGGCAACCTCGGGATCGACCGGTGAGCCACGCCTCGTGCAGGTGAGCCACGGCAACCTGATCGCCAACACCGAAGCGATCATCCGCAGTCAGGGCCTTGGTGTCGATGAACGGGCCATGCTCATTCTGCCGGTGAGCTACTGTTTCGGCGCGAGCGTGCTGCACACCCATCTCTATCAGGGTGGAGCGGTGGTGTTCGACTCCCGTTTCATGTTCCCGGACAAGGTACTGCGCGCGATCACACAATACGACTGCACGACCTTCGCTGGCGTGCCGACGGCCTACCAGATCCTGCTGCGACGGTCGAATATCCGCTCCATTCCGATGCCGACCTTGCGGCGCTTCCTGCAGGCAGGCGGAGCGCTCCCCGCGGCATCAATGCGGCAGATGCGGGAGATCGTGCCGCAGGCCGAGTTCTTCGTTATGTACGGGCAGACCGAGGCCACCGCCCGCATCTCCTGCCTGCCGCCACAGCGCCTGGAGGAGAAGGCTGGCAGTGTCGGTGTACCGCTCGATAACCTCAGCGTGCGTATCGTCGGCGCCGATGGCGCGGAAGTGCAGACTGGAGAGAGCGGCGAGCTTTGGGTCGCGGGCAAGTCGATCAGCGCCGGGTATCTGGACGATCCTCTGGAAACGCAGCGCAAATTCCGGGAGGGCTGGCTCGCGACCGGAGACATCGCTTCGCGCGATGCGGACGGCTACCTGTGGATCACCGGCCGGCAGGGCGAATTCGTCAAGATGCGGGGCGTGCGGCTGGGCTTTGCGGAGATCGAGGCAACGGTCGCGACGGTTCGCGGGGTGCTGGAGTGCGCTGTGATTGCGGTCTCACACCAGGAAGCGGGGGAGGCGCTCGCGCTGTACGTGGTTGCCGCCGAGGACGCGGGTGATGTGGTGGCGGCTGTTCGGCGCCGGCTGCCGAGCGAGTGGATCTGTGACTCCATCTCGCTCGTCACGGAGTTGCCGCGCAACGCGTACGGTAAGCTCATGCGCTCACAACTTGCGCAAATGATCGGCAGTGCGGCACCCGAGACTGCTGCTCGCGGACCGTCCTCGATGCAGCGCGCGCTCGCGGTCGATGAGGCGTCACGCACGTGAACGCTCTCGCCGCCGAGGTGGAAGAGCAAATCGACGCACTGCTTTCCGCGCAGCCGTTCGCGCTCGCACCGAAGGAGCACCAGGCCCGGTTGCTCCGGGTGTTGCAATGCGAGCTCAGCTACGCTGCAGAGCGCAATCCACGCCTGCGCCAATATCTCGAGGCGTGGCCGATCGACTACCGTGCCGCCGAGAGCATTGCGGACCTCCCCTATCTTCCGGTCGGCGCCTTCAAGGCCGACCCGCCGCTGGCGCTCGTCGATCGCGAAAAAATCATCCGCACGCTCGCCTCGAGCGCCACCACCGGGCAGACACCGAGCCGCGTGGCGCTGGATGCACCGACTTCCCGACGCATGGTGAAAGGCGTCGTCGCGATCGCCAGTGACTTCATTGGCCACCGACGCCGCCCGTACCTGGTCATCGACACCGCAGAGACTCTCGCCGGACATGGCGAGCTCGGCGCCCGTGCTGCAGCCATACGGGGACTGCGGCCGTTTGCCACCGAGATGGTGTGTTGCCTCATGAGCGATGGCACCGGTCAGCCGCGGATCGATGAACGGCGGCTATCCGGCTTTGCGGCGAAATGGCGTGAGCAGGAGGTGCTCGCGTACGGTTTCACCTCCGTGATCTGGCAGCATTTTGTCGCGCCGCTGCGCGCCCGCGGGGTGAACCTGCGTATGCCGAAGGTCCGCGTGCTGCACAGCGGCGGATGGAAGCGCCTGCAGGATCAGGCGGTCACGCGCGAGGCCTTCGCGGCTGCGGTGGCGGGAGTGTTTGGCTGCGAAGCGGAGCGCGTGCTCGACTTCTACGGTATGGTCGAGAACGTGGGTGTCATCTACCCCGACTGCGAATACGGGCACAAGCACGTGCCGGCGTTCGCGGAGGTGATCGTACGCGATCCGCTCACGCTGCGACCGGTGGAAGAGGGGCAGCAGGGCCTGGTGCAGGTCTGCAGCGCCCTACCCAGCAGCTTCCCGGGCTTTCTGGTGTTGACGGACGACATTGCGGAGGTCATCCGTTATGACGGTTGTGCCTGCGGTCGTCGCGGAATCAGTTTTCGCTTCGTGAAGCGGGTGCCGCAGGCGGAGGTCAGGGGCTGCGGCAACATCGAGACGAAACGGCTACGCCCGTCCGCCGTTGCAGCATTCGATGTCTGATCTCATCCGGCAGTTCGACTCCGCGCGCGATATCACCGCCGCAGCACAGCGTGTGCGCGAGCGCGCGCTCGCGCGCGAGCTGAGTCCCTCACAGGTGATCGAAATTCTCGAGCGCTGGGGCGAGTCGCTGCGCGGGCTGGCGGTCGATGCGATTCCCGGAGTACCGTTTCTCAAGCTGTGGCTGCGGCGCGGGACGCTCGAGTCGCTGGTCGTGCGCGAACTTGGCGCCGAGGGACTCAACGGCGAATGGCGCGCGGAGGGGAGCGCGCGCGTACGGGCATTTCCGCTCGGCGTGGTCGGCCACTGGCCGGCGGGCAACATCGAGATCCAGCCGCTGCTGTCGATGACCTGTGCGCTGCTCGGTGGCAACGGTTGCCTGGTGCGCATCCCCTCGGGTCTCCTCGCGCAGACACAAGCTCTCATCCAAAAGCTCGGCGAAGTCGCTGACGGTGGCGTGCTCATCGAGCGGCTTTGCATGGCGAGCTTCGCGCACGAGCGCGCGGAGCTACAGAGTGCGATGGCCGCGGCGGTGGATGGTGCGATGATCTGGGGTGGCGCCGAAGCTGTGACGCAGACTCGTGCGCTGCCATTTCCTCCGTGGGCGCGTGTCGCGGTGTTCGGTCCGCGTCTTTCGGTTGCGGCCATGGATGGCGCCAGCTGGAGCGGTGGAGCGGAGCGGGAAAGCTGGTGCCGGCGGTTGGCACGGGATGTCTGGCAGTTCGATCAACAGGCCTGCTCCTCGCCCCAGGCGCTGTTTCTCGAACGGTGCGCGGCGGGTGACCTTGCGGAATTCGCTTCCGCGCTGGCGGCAGCCTTCGGAGCGGAAAACCAATTGCATCCGCGCCAGAGCATCCATCCGGCCCTGGCTTCAGCGATCTGCCTGTCGCGAGCCACCTGGCTGCTCAATGACAGCGCCCACCGTGCGCTCTTTCCGGCGACCCCGGACTGGACGGTGCTGCTCGGCAGCGGCGCGGCAATTCCGTCACCGACGCAGGGGCGCACGCTGAGTGTGCTGCTGGTCGATGATCTGCTTGAGCCGATCGCGAGATTCGACGGAATGGTGCAGACACTCGGGCTCGCAGTGAGCGATGATGCGAAGGAGGCGATCTTGGCGGATGCCGCGGGCAGGAACGGTGTCGACCGGATCGTGAAGCTGGGGCGTATGCACGTGTTTGGCTCGCCGTGGGACGGAACGGACCTGATCAGGCCCATGGTCCGGCTGGTTCGGCATGTGCCCGCATATGCCGATTGATCTTCCGATCGGCAACGAGAAACATAGAAATATGAAGACCGCAGAGGATTTTTTGAGGGCCATCGAGCGCCGCGCAAAGCTCTTTGCCCCCAGCGCCACGGCAACCTTCCGGGCGAACAAGGAGCTGTGCTCCTGGGTGCTGGATCCGCTGGCGCGCTGGGCCGATGCCGCCTACGGCGAGAAGGCTTTCGATGATGCGGCCCTCGGCTACGCGAAGTACTGTCTGGGTGTCGCGCAGGCGCAGCAGATCTACGAGCGAGCGGGCAAGTACACCCCTGAAGCAATGCCGGAGATCGTCGCAGGCGTCTACGAGGACGAAGGCTACATGGTCCCTTACATGTGGGCGGCGATCCTGATCTACGCCTTCTGGCCCTCGATGATCGCGCACATCGCTCTGTTTCGGGATGAGTTCCTGCGGCGGCTTCCGGCTAACGCGACGGTGCTCGAGCTTGCCTGCGGGCACGGTGTGTTGAGCCTGCTTGCCGCCGAAGAGCGTCCCGACATCCGGGTGACCGGCCTCGACATCAGTCCGCCGGCGATTGCGGTAGCCACGCGGCTGCTCGCCGCTTCGGGACACGGCGATCGGGTGAGCTTCCAAGTGGCGGATGCGCTGCGCAACGCGAATGCAGGTCAGGCCACGACGTACCAGGGCATCATCTCGGCCATGCTGGCCGAGCATTTGCCGACGCCCAAGCCGTTATTCGACTCGCTCGGTGCACAGATAGCGCCGCAGGGTCGCGTGTTCTTCAGTACGGCGCTCGAGTCCGCTCAGCGGGATCACGTGTTCGAATTCCATCGGGAGAGCGAGCCACTGAGAATGGCCGAGGATGCGGGACTGCGCCTGCTGCGGCTCGTTTCCGACGCGAGTGCCACGCCCCCGCATGCACGATTCCAGCCGCGCGCGACCGCGATGGTGTTGCAGGCGCGCTGAGGGCGCCTACGGGGCTCGGTCATGTCGCAGAGTGCTAAGCCGCTCATGAACTTCGCCGAGGTGCGGACGCTCCTGAAGCAGCGCTTTCCCATGATCATGGTGGATGCGGTTCTGGAACTCGTGCCGGGCGAGCGGATCCTCACCCTGAAGAATGTCACCGGGAACGAGATTCAGTTTCTCGGACACTTCCCGGAGTTCGCCATCATGCCTGGCACTTTGATCGTGGAAGCCTTTGGACAATCGGCGTCGATCCTGTTCTCGCGGACGACTTCGCTTGGCCTCAAGCCTGGGGAGTTCCTGGTGCTGGGCTCGATCAACGACATGCGATTCCTGGTGCCGGTCGTCCCCGGCGATCGGATGGAGATCGCGGTACAGATCCTCAAGACGGCGGGGGACATCACCCTCTGCGAAGGCAGCGTCACGGTCGGGGGCACCGTGGTCGCCCGCGGCAAGCTCGGCTTCGCGAGACGAACGCTCGGGGCCGCGACCTGACGTTGTGCGAGGTATCTGACGTAAACAGATTCCGCAGTGCGCCTTTGCCGGGGCGAAGCTCGCTGGTGGACACCAGATCCCACAACGGTCGGATGCACGGGCCGCCCACCCACCGGTGAGATAGTCGTGCGGGTAACGCCGCACCGCACTGCGGTCGCTCGCAACGGAGAGCGAACTAGAGCACGGGACCGGAAGTCGGTTGTCGCCGGGTACGTTCCTTGCGCGCCAGAGCCCCGGGCGGCCCCGTCTCCGCAGGCTCGGAGTCTCCCTCTGCAGGCGCTGCGCTACCCAACGCAACGGCAAGCGCCTCGGTTACCCGCTCGACCCATACGAACTGCAGCGCCTCGCGCGTGCTCTGTGGAATGTCCTCGAGATCGCGGCGGTTTCGCGCCGGGAGAATCACCCGCTTTATACCGGCGCGTGCCGCAGCGATGGTCTTCTCCTTGATGCCGCCCACGGGGAGCACCAGGCCGCGCAGGCTGATCTCTCCGGTCATGGCCACATCAGGACGAACCGGCTCGTGCTTGAGGAGCGAGGCGAGCGAGACGAACATCGCGACCCCGGCGCTTGGGCCGTCCTTGGGGATAGCGCCTGCCGGCACGTGCACGTGAATGTCGCTGTTCTCGAAGATCTTCGGGTCGATGCCGAGCTCTTCCGCCTGTGACTTGACCAGGCTCAGGGCAGCCTGGGCGCTCTCCTTCATCACATCGCCGAGCTGCCCGGTGAGGATCAGTTTGCCATTCCCCGGTAACCTCGCTGATTCGATGAAGAGTATGTCGCCCCCGACCGGGGTCCAGGCGAGCCCGGTAGCGACCCCGGGGACACTCGTGCGGCTTGCGACATCGCTCTCGAAGCGCGAAGCGCCGAGCACCGCGTCGATGTCGGGCGCATCGACGGTCACACTGGATGACTTGCCCGATGCGATCTGCACGGCCGCGTTCCGCATGAGCGCACCGATCTGGCGTTCCAGATTGCGACAGCCGGCTTCGCGGGTGTACTCGCTGATCACGCGAGCAAGTGCTGCATCGGTGATGGTCACCTGGGAGGGCTCGAGTCCGTTCGCCTTCAATTGACGCTGCACGAGGTAGCGCCTGGCGATCTGGAGCTTTTCCTCCTGCGTGTAGCCATTGAGTTCGATGAGCTCCATGCGGTCGCGTAACGGACCGGCGATGGTGTCGAGGACGTTGGCGGTGGCGATGAACAGCACGCGGCTCAGGTCAAATGGCTGTGCAATGTAGTTGTCGCGGAAGGTCGAGTTCTGCTCCGGGTCGAGTACCTCGAGGAGCGCGGAGCTCGGGTCGCCGTGAAGGCTCGCTGACAGCTTGTCGATCTCATCGAGCATGAACACGGGATTGCGCGTCCCGGCCTTGCGCAGCCCCTGGATGATGTTGCCCGGGAGCGCGCCGATGTAGGTGCGCCGATGGCCGCGAATCTCGGCCTCATCGTGCACGCCACCGAGGCTCACGCGCACGAACTTCAAGCCGAGTGCCCGTGCGATGCTCTGTCCGAGGGAGGTCTTGCCGACACCGGGCGGGCCAACGAAGCAGAGGATGGCGCTGCGTCCCTGCGGATTGAGCTTGCGTACCGCGAGATACTCGAGGATGCGCCGCTTCACCTTCTCGAGGCCATAGTGATCCTCATCGAGCACCTGCCGCGCGCGCTCGATGTCGATGTCCTCGGGATCGACCTTGCCCCATGGCAGCGCCACCATCCAGTCCAAATAGCTGCGTACCATGCCGTACTCGGGACTCGCTTCCTGCATGCGCCGCAAGCGCTGCAGCTCCTTGCGTGCGTGCTCCTCAACCGGTGCTGGCATCTGAGCCTGCGTCACCTGGCCCTCGAGCTCGGCAAGCTCATCCGACGCCGAATCACCTTCACCGAGCTCTTTCTGGAGCTGCCGCAGCTGCTCGCGCAGCACGGCCTCGCGCTGGCGCTCCCCGAGAGCGGCCTGGGTCTGCTCGGTGATGTCCTTGGTGATCTTGAGCACTTCGACGCGGTGGGCAAGAAGCTTGATAACCTTGTCAAGCCGCTCCTTGAGGTCGAGAGTCTCGAGAATCTCCTGTTTCTCAGCCGATTTGGCATCCATGAAGCTGACGATGAGATCGGCAAGGTGCGCGGGGGAGTCGATGCCAGAGACCATCCGCGCGAGCTCGGGCGGCGCCTGCGGCAGCAGCGAGAGGGCCTCGGTGGCGCGCTCCTTCAGGAATGCCGCGCGCGCTTCGATCTCCGGGCTCGTGTTGGTCGGCTCCGGGATCTGCTCGATGCGCGCCGCGAGGAAGGGAGTCTCGCGCACCATCTCCACCACGCGGAAGCGGCTTTCGCCCTGACACACAAGGTGATGCGCACCCTCAGGGGTGGTCACGTAACGAATGACGGTCGCGAGCACGCCGATCTGATAGAGATCCGCAGCACCGGGTTTCTCGGTGCTCGCGTCGCGCTGGGCGAGCAGCGCGATCTTGTGCCCTGCGCGCACCGCCTCCTGCGCCGCGGCGATGCTCAGTTCGCGTCCGAGAGTGATCGGCATGACCACGCCCGGGAAGAGGGCGACGTTTCGGATCGGCACGATGGGGATGGCATCCGCCGGCAAGGGGGGCAGCTCAATGCGCGGCTTGGAACCTGCGTCGCTCGCTTCGGCCATGGCTATTCGGTTCCTTCCGCCCGCACCAGGCGCACTTCCAGACAACCGTTGAGGAATTGTGTCTCGGCAATTCTCAAGGCAGGGCCGGACAGCGCGATCTCCCGCACAAAGCGACCGTGCGGAATCTCAAGCCGCCGAATGAGGGCCCCGCGCTCGGCAAGTTTCAGCCGGCGCAGCGCGGTCACCAGCAGCGCGGTGCGCTCGAGTCGGACCTCGATGTCTTCAGGAGCCACACCCGGCAGCGCAAACAGCAGGATCAATCCGTCCGTCGTTTCGTGGATATCAACCGGCGGCTCCCACTGAGCGGCATCCGCTCCCGGTCCGATGTAGCGCAGGAATCGCCGCTGCAGGCGCTCCGCTTCATCGGCGAGCTCGAGCGCTCGCAACCACATCCACCCGTACCGTCGCTCAGTGTTCATTGCTCTCCAGGCTTGTCTGCCTGGGACCGCGCGCGAGCGTATCGCCGGCAGAGGGAAATATGCTAACGGTCCCAGCGCAACGGCGCATCAGCGCAAAGTCCGGCGCCCGCATGTCGCTTACGCTCTATATGAGCGCAGACTTGGTCTATATCAAGGTCTTAGGGGATTCCCGATGCATGGGGGCTACGAGCTTGGGAACAGAACGACGAGAGGGAAGAGTGCAAACTCCCGTCTGCTACACAAGTGCGCCGAGCCCCCGACGTGTTCGATTAGGTCCGCCTGGACGATGGGGCACCGCGTGCTTGCCCGCTTGGCTTGTGAATCATGATTTGATGGGGAAGGGAATCGCTTGGCTGCGACCCGCAAACATGAGCTGAGCGGTAATTCGCCGTAGGCTGTGTCCCCGCGGTCGGGGAAAGGCTTGGAGCGCAGGGAGGAATCTGGTCCGCCGCTGCGCATTCACCAAAGGCGGTATCCCGTGCAACGAGTAGCGTTGGCTGTACAGTGTGGTGCTTGTCGCTCACATGGCGGGCGAACAGTGTTCGCAACGTGGGACTAACTCGTGCTACGAGTGAGTCAAACGACGGTAATATCACCGCAGATACCCGTTAGCGTGGCGGGAGCAGCGCCCTCCTTGTATTAGCGGTAGCACGCAGTTGCGTTTACTGGTTAGCTTATAGGCAGTCTCGAGGGGAATTGTTATGCAGAAGATTATCCTTGCCAGTTCGCTGGCAATTCTCTTATCAACTGTCGCTTATAGTTACAGCATTAGCCATCCAAATCTCAAACAAGCGTTTGACTTGGCCGAGCAGTCGATCCGGCATGTTCAGGATGCACAGCAGGCAAACAAAGGAATTGAATTCGGCGGGCACGCTGAGAGCGCGATTGAGTACCTTAAGAAGGCGCAAAGCGAATTGATCGAGGGGGACAAGTACAACGACGCTCACCAAAAGAAGCCAAAGTAATGGGCGTCCGTCGGTCTGGCTCGACAGGTCTTGGACGGCGGCGGGGTAGGTCGCCGACAACCGCAGTCCCCGCTGATACGTCCGCCAGAGCGCCGCCTTCGGGCGGCGTTTTCGTTTCTGCTCGCTCGGAGCGTGGAAACCCGGCTGTAGACGATCAAAGCGCTCAACGCACGCGCTCAATTGCATGCCGGCTGACCGCGGGCATCGACGCGCCAAGCCTCGTCGAGACCCTTGCCGGAGAAAGCCTACAAGACACGTTCATTTACGCCGACGGCTGAAAATTGCCAGGCTCTTACAATTTGTGCTCTCTCCGAAGGTAGCGAACAGAGAGGCCACCCCGATGTCTCACTGTGATCCGGCTGCAGCCGATTATTTGAGCACATGCTACCGTGAGATAGCACGTGCTCTGCGCAAGGTCATTCCGACGCTCAGGTACATCAAATCCAGAGAGGAACTCGAGTCTGTAGCAGTTTGTTACGAAAGGCTCGCGGAACACCGGGATAACGTTTGCCTCGTCGGTGAACCTGCCCCGGAGTCCGATTGCCTATACGCGGAGCGTTCAAAGTACTGAGCTGGTAGGCACAGCGCCACGCTATCGCAACTTAGTAACACGGCCCTCAGTACGGATCGCCCTCACTAGCTGACGCTATGAGCCACCGCTAGACGGCGGTCCGGGGACAACGCCTGACTTAGCGGGACCGGGGTTGAAGTCTTTGCTGTCCGCGAAGCTTCCGACGTGACGCGTTCGCGAGTCGTCCTGTGATCCCCACCGCCAACACCCACGAGCCTGACGCAAGCAAGGACACCACTGTCCAAATATTGTCCGATCGTCAGCTTCCCACAACTAATTCGTAGGCCGTGTCCTCCACACCTCCCCGTTGAGGGTCACCATCGTATTCGTCCCGCCGACAGAGCGCGACAAGGGGTCGGGTGATCACACCGGCACCTGGTCGCGCTCCGCTGCGGTAACCGCTTCAGCATCTTTCTATTCGCCTTCGTTTCGGCACGATCGCCGTTCAGGGCAGGTCAGTTGGCCCCGACAGCCATGCCGTCGGTGCCGGCATTCTTGTATGGGCTGTTCGCCGCGAGAGCGTAGTTGCCGACCGAGTAGTTGACGAAGCCCACCGCGGCTAGGACGGCTGGGAAGAAGTTCCCGGCAGGATAGTTGCCTGCAGGCCTAGCGACGAGGACGTTCCTGGAGAACGTCCAGTTGGTGAAAGAGGTATTGAGTGCTCGCGTGCCCTCGAGGCCGGAACCCCAGAAGCCATAGGAGGTGCGCGTAGCAAGATTGTTGGTGAACACGAAATTATTAATCTTAGTCGCAGATTGCACTATCGAGACGTCCGAGTTCGGGAAGGCCGGGGGTAACGCGGTGTTGATGATCGTATTGTGATTGACGGTGTAGTCGCTACCGCCGTTGATGAACTCAAACGCGCGGCCATCGGCTCCATTGAGCCCGGTAACGCCCACGATGTTGTCGCGGATCAGGACCCGCTCGGTGAGCTGACTCGGGTGGATATTGTCGCGACCCAGGATACCGAAGCCGCTGCCGACGTTGATGAACCTGTTGTCGACAATCGCGATGTCGCTGGTCACCGTCCAGGGCGCGTAACCGTTCTGATTGCGCGGTGTGATCACCAGCGCGAAGCCGTTCTGCGACTTGGCCGGATTATTCTCGAAGGTGTTGCCGGCGACCAAGACGCGCCGTGCCGCCTTGAACTCGAGCAGGTTCTTCATCGCGTACTTGGTCGGGATGAGCGTTAGCGGCTTGTAGAAGTGGTTGTTGCGGATCTCGATGCTCGTGGGCACGAGTGCGGGCGCGCGGGAGTCCGCGCCGCCAAACATCACGTTCTCGGTGGCGGCCTCGATGTAGTTGTTGCGGATCTGGAGCGGGCCTGTCGTGTTGAACGCCCACAGACCCTGCGAGTCTGAACCGTCCTGGAAGCCGCTGATGTAGGAATCCACCACTGCGACATAAGCGCCATCCATCTCAATGCCACGCCGATCGTTTGAATTCGGAAGACCATGCACATAGCAGCGATCGAAGATAATGTGATGGGCCAGCGTGGCTGGCGAGACATCGGAGCTGCCGATCGCAACGACGGCGTAGCTCAAGGTTGTCTCAGGTGCTGGCGCGAACTCGATTCCTACGAAGCGATAGTGGTGACTGTTAGCCACCGAGTCGAGCGCGTTGAGGCCATTGGGGGCCAGAATCTTCGGCATGTACGCGGCGTTCGCGGGACTGACGCGGGTGCCGGGCGGAGGCAGATTCGCCAAGCGGCTGGATACCACGTAGATCCAGCCGCTTCCCACAGTCTTGTTGGGGAGCTTGAACGAACCCCTGTACGTCGCCCCGGCCTGCAGCACGATGGTGTCGCCCAGCTGCGCTTTGTCGAGCGCTGACTGCAGACTCCCGCCCGCTGCAACGTTCAGGATCGCTCCCCTGGGTGCTACGTAACTGCTGTCGAAAGTCTGGGGCGGCGCGGGAAGCGCCGCGCCTAGGGCTGCAGCGGGCGTGATCGAGGCGGCTGCGAGGGCGATCCACAGACGCGCAACGGGGCTCTGGGGAGCGCGGAACGCGCTCAGCATCGAATGGAGCATCGGTATCTCCCCTTAAGTTCTCTGGAGGGCGAGCTGCCGGGCAAGCGACGGCAGCGCGACGGACCGCGACCTTACGTCGTCAAGAAATCGATTCCAACCTGTCGCTCACTGGCTACGTTGTCGCTCACTGGCTACGGGCAAGGGACCGGTAGGCACGCGGATTGGTGCGAGCGAGACACCTCGGCATGCGCCTCCCGCTGCCTCCGTCGGGCGCGTCGCGCGGGACTGCCGAGTGTCCGGTCTTGGACTCGCTGAAGTCGCGTTTAAGAAGTCAAGGACCGCGTGCGCTCCGCGTCAGACCGCGCGCATGGGCGCAGCAGAGGGGAGGCAAAACTCAGGCGATGCCCTCTCATCGTCTCGAGGCTCGATCGCCTGTCACGCCATGCACTTCATCGTCGCAGCGCTCGGGAGAGACGGCCCTCACTTCGTGCTGCACATTTATTCATCGCTTGCGGAGCAGGAGCGAAGCTGATCTCGGAGCGCATCAAGGAAGCCAACCCAACATGTCTGCGGTAGTGCCTAGACTCTCCGTGCGATGCGAGTCGTGTTGGGGCGGCTAGTCGTCATCAGGGTGGACGGGCGGTCGTGTGTCGTTGATAAAGTGACCGGGGCCAAGGTGTTTTTTGGGTGGCGTGTGGTCCGTCGGCCGCACAAAAACCCTTACCGCAAGCCTAATGGACGATCACGGCGAAATGCCCGCACAGGCAGCCTCACTGGTCTGCTGACGCCGTTTGCGGATTTCGATCACACCAAATCGTTCGACCGGCTCGAACCCCTCGTCCAGCGCCTTTTCGAACCTACCGTACTCCGGTGGTGGAGGACCGTGAACGCCCAGCTCCTTCCAGTATATGGGGTTTTCCGTCCATTTCCGGTTAATGACGACCCACGAGGCCTGACGCATTACGTCGAGACAGGCCTCCTGATATTGCGCGGGCGTGGTGTACTGCGGGACGAATAAATCATATCGCGACACCTGTGTGCGCCGGACCAGAAATGGCAGCATCTGCAGGTCTGGGTAGAAGAAGAACTTGTCTTGCGCCGACGCCGCTGTCAACCAGGTAACGATTTTGTGTTGGTTAGCTGTAGCTGCGTAACTCTGGTACGTAACTTCCCCGCGCGGCGTTTCAACGACCTGTGCACGCAACGCTCGCCTCAACGCCTGTTCCAACTGATATGCCGACGGTATGCAGAGCAAAACGACAGCGACGACTGGCATGTAGCGATATGATGGCCGCCACGTCTGCATCAGGCTGCGGGCACAGTACGCGATCAGTGGGCATAGGAGAGGCGCTGACCAAATGATGTGAAAGAAGTCTGGCCTCGTGGCGACGCCCACCCAGCCTGCAAGACCAAACGCGATGCAAACGTAGAATTTTCGGTCTCGATAACAAGTGCGCCAAGTCGCTACGAGTGTAGCGATCGTCAGCAAGGTCGCTAGGGGGAACAACCCTGCCAGCACGATGTTGCTGCGTATTCCATCGGGGGCATAACGGACATCGTTGACCGCAAGATAACGTGTCGCAGGAAACACAATGACATCCTGGTACGCATCAATCAGAGTACCGTGAGCGAGAACATAGCCCAGCATACCGATGGGCACGATGGTACATCCGAGCACGAAAATGGCCGTCTCAGCGCGGTACCGCCGCACGTTTAGATAGGCCGTCGCGGCCGCAAACGCAGCGGCAACCCCCTGAGTTGGGGTCACCATCGCTGCGGCGCCGGCAGCTAATCCTGCGACAAGCGGCCCCCGTAGCAACCGCTGTTCCCGCTCGGTGCGGGCGATTGCCGCCCTGGCCGATATCATTGAAAACAGTGTAGTGAACCAATGGTGGCTGATTTGAACGAGCCACCCCCCTTGATACAAGGAAAATACCAGCCAAGCGAGAGCAAATAGTGCCGATGCTGCAGCGTTCTTTAATACCGATCGGCACGTCAGATAGATCAAGCACGAGACGCCGACAATGACAAGTATCGCAAGGCACCGGACAGACCATAAGGAAGTACCAACCATCGCGAGCCAGCCCGCCGTGATCAGGAAGCTGCCAGGTGGCAAGAACTCAAAGAAGTCGGCGTACAAACGATCCCCATGCAGCAGACGCTCGGCGCCGAGCAGAAATATTCCCTCATCCCACCAACGGAAAGTAATTATGAACGGTGCAGTCAGCAGAACGGAGACGACGAGCACTAGCAGCAGCCAAAATGCGCTGATCGAAGGAGACTCGGTTTCTAACCTGGTACGGACAGGAGAGACTAGCTCAGCCAACAGAGCGCGTGGTCGAAAGAAGTTATTCGTGCCCATCAAAGGGCCCCTTTGTGAGTCTGGGCATTTCAGCAGGGGGCCGGCTCAGAGAGTGTCTTCAAGACCTTGAACCCGGCCAGTCACACACCGCGTCAACGCGGCGCACACGCGGCAAAACCTCACGGAGCCGCAAACAGCCGAATGGTGGTGTTGGCTGAACCAGTCACCGTCCTGATTCTTAACGGGCGTGCGGTCCTTTGCAAGCACGCTTGTGCCTGCCTCTGCCTCCTCGAAGAGGACTGACCGAGCGAGCGTAGTGAGGGCCGCTTGGGTTTCGGCCTTGGCCGCAATCAAAGAGCGCGGAAGTCAAACCCGGCGTGTCCCTTCGACCCCCTTACCCATACGCTGCAGGTCACACGATCGAGCCGCAGCCCGCGTCTGAAGCATGTTCGGATGAAACTGCAGGCACAATCATCATACCGAGCGCGGCATTACGAAGGAGGTGGGTAAGTCTCGAGGCGTCCATCCCGTCCCGAAAGGCAAGCTCTGGATAGGGCGTATCGTGTGGCGGATGACGCCATCGAAGACCGGAAGCAACGCACGCGGCCTGCGCCTCGCAACCGCCACCGCTCCGCAGCTTTCCTGTCGCATCTCGAGCACATCCGTAGCGCGAGTTCCTGAGTGTCATATTCCAGCCGATCAGGCGCGCGAATCTCCCGGCAAAGCGCCACACCCGCAGACCACGCGTACGAGAAAGTCGCGAAACAGTCATCGAGCCGCTTGATGTGTGGCAGCACGAGCACGGGCGCAATGGTGGGAACGGGCGCTGAGCGCATCTATTCAGTGCGATAGACCGGGCGACCCTGTACGTAAGGGCGCCTCCGGGCGGCGTCTTTCGTTTGCGTTACCACTGCCGCGTGACGCCTGTCACGAATACAGCGCAGCGATCCTGTCTGCGCGGTACTCGGCGCGACAATATCAGGAGACACGTGTCCCTTTGGGGCGTCCATGACACTGGTCCTGAAAATAGTGCTCGGCATCGTGCTTGGCTGCGTGGCCTTAGTTGCACTCGGCGTGGCGTTCGCTTGGCAGCGCCGGTGCGCCGCCCGCCGGGCGTTAAGGGAAGGCGTGGCGATTAATTCAGTCGATGACCCTCGGCTAAGGCGCTTATAGCCGAGCCAGTGACTTGCCGCCTTTGGTGCGGCGCTTTTCATTAGCGCGGGCCACCTGACCTGCACGCTGGCCAAGATCCTGGAACTGGCCGAGCTCCAACGGTGCCTCGAGGCACTCCAGCGCGCCATAGGCAGCCGACCTCCACGCAAATAGCCGTCCATACCTACGAGAACCTCCAACCCGGGAGCGTTTCCGTGCAGCAATGGAAGCATTCGGAGGACAAGATCGAAAAGAGATCGATCGGTTGAACGATACCTGCCCGACCGTGACGATTCGCACACAGTCTGTCGAATCAAGTGCTGCAATAGACACGGATGCCCAGAGCACAGCCGAAGAAGACCATACCTTAGCTTCAAGTTGGCGGGGCTGGTTGGTCGTTTGGAGGCGCGCAGAGGCGCATGGGCGGAGTCTTGCGCCAGTAGAATGCTGGTGCCGTGAATGCGCCAGATGGACAGATAGCTTCGCCGCGCGTAGCGTGCGTTGCAGAATTCACAGCAACCGAGCTGTAATTCGATACGCGGCGCAAAAGCCGCGTTCGATTCGCCGGGAGGTGCCTCTAGATGTCACTTCGCCGTTCACTTTTGTATTTCTTAACGATCACATCCGAAATCCCATAGTAACGCCGGCTGCGGGCTGTACGACGCTCGGCAGCATGGACGAGAAGGCAGCCAGGTGTGCAGCGCTGATGACTGTGCGGCGCGAGCTTCTCGACCGATTTCCGCCTGGCTGAGAGCGTAGGGCGTGGCTGCGGTGGCTTCGGGCGCAGGATATGCGCGGCGGGGTGGAGGACGTCGAGGCGGCGCGGCTGCGCGCTCGCCCATGAGCGAATTCCCACCGCCAGTGCGCGGCATCTAGTCGCGGTGCCAGCGCCCAGTTCTTTGATCCGAGCATGAATGCCTGCGCGGCGCTGCACGCCACGTGCTCTGCGCGGGAGCGGGCGAGCTGCGGGCAGCAATCGCAGGGGGCGGCGCTGTGTTCAGATTTGTATGGTGGGCGGTACTGGGATCGAACCAGTGGCTGTAACAAGCGAGGCACCCGCCGTGCGAAGGAATAGATAACGCGACCGCTACCTATATTCGGCGATGGCTCTTTCCAGTGCATCAATAGTTGCTGCAAGCCAGGCAAGGTCGCCACGCTCGACAACGACGTGCACCCGGTAAAACCGGGCATCTGGGAAATCGTTGCGGCCGACTTCATATCGCTCTCGGACGGCATTAAGAGTGCGCAGGGCATGCTGTAGGTTCAAATGGCTCTGGGGTGGACTTCGGTCATTCATTCCGTTCGGCTCGCGCGACTCGCCAATGCGAGGCTCCGGCGGGGCGTCGTAAGCTGCCGCCGGTTCCATGGCGTTCATTGCGGCGCGATCGCGTGTCGTTCGCTTTTGCTGATTGGCCAGCAGACATTACAGACGATGCAGTAGGCATCGATCGTGCGGCGTGTATTCAGCAAGCTGAAGAGCGAGCGACGGGTGTACGCGTGCTGCAACCTCTTGCGCCCGCACGCCGGACATGTCGATACAAACGAGATCCTTCGGCAGAATCGGACCACAGGATCATTCACCGTGTGCCTTCCGGGGCTGCTTACGGACGTAAGCGCCCTCGTTTTTGTGGTCATGCGCTCCCTCCTGGAACGACTGACAAAACACTAGCGCCGACGCAGCCTCAATCCATACGCACTATGCGCAGGAAGAACCTTCATCTCGCCGCTTCTTCCCGAACCGATGGCAAAGCGCTGCCTTTGGCGGACGGCGCAAATCAGTAACCCTCATGGCCAGCACAATTTAAGCAGAGGGCCGCCAGCCGTCTTGTGTTATTCCTTTACTGCTATGTTACAAATGAGCGAAACGACGATCTCATCGTAGTTTTTGCGGACCATCGCTAGAGGCTACTGCGTAGCCGAAGCTAGGACTGTGCAAACCGCTCCTGCACAAAGGGCGCCACGTTCCGGGGCAGAAGTTGGCGCCACTTCGGCACAAAATACTGGGGAAAAGGGGCCTAATGATCGGCGTGCCCCCGCACGAAAGCGGTGCCTTGGCCACTCGCCTATAATCGCGGCGCATAAGGCGCGCGAGCTTTGGGACAACAAGGCCCTTACACTTCGCGCACGCTGTGCTGAAGCTTCTTCTAAACGGTGTGGCGGGCTGCAGGAGAGATTCTGCTGCGGCAAGTGCGGATTGGAGTCTTTCGGGCATGCATGCACGTACAGCTGACGGTCG
>Ga0306920_100001685_pt1 | contig 27500 bp, 23 predicted proteins | sample flu12Cox44000170_FD_204666 | JGI IMG/M metagenome (GOLD analysis project Ga0306920, IMG submission 204666) | Lab enrichment of tropical soil microbial communities from Luquillo Experimental Forest, Puerto Rico - flux4day.12C.oxic.44.000.170 (v2)... | ecosystem: Environmental > Terrestrial >... | reverse complement strand
AAGAAACCCGATCGCCGTCAGGGAGGTGTGTTCATCGCGCAGCCAGTAGCCGAACGTATTGCCGACCAGATAAAAGGGAAGGCCTGAAGAAAACCCGAGCAACAACATCGCCAGCGTTTTGGGCCGCAGGTAATCGGTGATTCGGTGCTTGTGGGGACTCACGCCTTCATTCTCTACGGGAGCCTCATGAAACTCAACGCTCATAGCACCGAATCTTGTCCATGCTGACACTCTACCGAGTGTCACCAATCATTCTGATAGCACACCCTCCGACAGCGAGGTCGGGCGTCTGGCCGCGGCGGCGAGCATTCCTGAGGGAATGGCGAAGGCGGCGCAAACCACGAGCGCGAGAAAAGCGAGCTGCAAGGTGGCAGTATAGCGCTCAAAAAAGATGACGCGTCGCACGGGCGCTTGAAATCTGAAAAGATTGCCCGAAATCGCCGTGCGCGAGCTGCCAGAGGTAATGCCCGTACTGCACATCGAGCGGCTGATCGAGTCCCAGGGCTTGGCGCAATTGTTCGACCTGACCGGGAGCGGTTCCTTCTCCGAGCTGCTCGCCAGGATCGCCGGGCACAATGTGAATGAGCAGAAAAACCAGGGTCAGCACCAGCCAAAGGGCCTGCAAGGTGAGCAGGAAGCGATGCAGGAGATGGCGCGCCATTCGTCCGCGGGTCAGCGCTCCTTTTCCCGGGATTTGGACTTGGACGCGGCAAGAACCGGATTCGGTGGCGAAGGTTCTCCGGCAGCCGCGCTGTCGGGCTGACGAGAGCGCTGAATTTTGACGCGGGCGACACGCCGGCCGTCCATTTCGACAACGGAGAACCGAAAGCCGCCGTATTCGAAACTTTCGCCGCCGCGAGGGATGAAACCGAGTTGGTCCATCACGAAGCCTCCGACGGTGGCGTACGCAGGGTCTTCGGGGAGGGAGATGTTGTACTGGCTGTCGAGGTCGCGGACGCTAAGCGCAGCATCGAACACGACGGCACCATCGGCGAGAGTGAGTGGCTTTTCGACGACATCAAACTCGTCGTGAATTTCACCGACAAGTTGTTCGAGAAGGTCTTCCTTGGTCACGAGGCCGAGAATGCTGCCGAACTCGTCGACAACCATGGCGATGCCCACGCGGCGGCCACGCAGTTCACCCAGTAACTCGCTTGCTGGCTTGGTTTCGGGAACGATCAGAACCTCGCGAAGAATGCGGCGAAGGTCGAACGGAGGAGCAGGCGGGAGATTTTCTTCGAAGCGGCGCTCGCGGTCGAGCAAAACCCACATCATGTCCTTGATGTGAACGAAACCCAGAACGTGATCGATCGTTCCGCGATAGACCGGAATGCGGGAACGCTGCGTCGTGGCAAAGAGCCGCATCACGTCATCGAGCGAAGCTTCGACGGGAAGCGTATGCATGTCTGGCCGGGAAACCATGATTTCGCGCACCTGAAGTTGACTGAGCTCCAAGGCGCTGAGAATGAATTTTTCTTCACCCGGGGCGAGCAAGCCTCGTTCGCGAGCCTGCTGGATCTGGATCTGCAGCTCTTCGGTGGAGTGGGCCACATCGCGTCCGGCGGGCAGCATTACGCCCAATGCCTTCACGACGGCGCCGGAGATGCCGTCAAGGAGACTGATGGCCCAACGGAACGTGTTCAGGAACCAGAGGAAAGGACGCGCGACCATCAAGGCGATGCGCTCGGCGCGGGCCAGGCTGATGGATTTCGGGACAAGTTCGCCAAAGACAACGTGGATGGCGCTTAACAGCATGAAGGCAAGCGTAAGCGCAGCGGCGTGGACGAGGATAAGGGTGCGCACGCCGGCCTGGACTGGCATCAGGCTTTGAACGAGCCGGGCGAGTGTCATTTCACCCAAAGCGCCGATCGCCAAGCTCGTAAGGGTGATGCCCAATTGCACGCCGGAAACGACGCGATGCAAGTCGCCGAGGAGCACTTCAACGATCTTGGCTTGGGAGTTGCCGCGAGCCACGAGCTGGCGAACGCGCGAGACTCGCACTGCTACGAGGGAGAACTCCACCGCGGCAAAGAAGCCATTCAGCAGTACGAGAACCAGTACACCAACCAGCCGGACCAGAAACATGGCGTGGAAAATCCCCCAGGCCGCATTGTAGCAGCACTGGCCGGAAAGTGGCGGGAAGTGGAGAGCGGGCGCGGCGCAAGGAGCAGGAGAGTACCAACGAAGGAGCGCTGGGTTGCCGGCTGGTTGCACGGTGTGGCTGCGTCCACTACACTGGATTTTCCGAGCCGAGGTGACCTGCATAGTGCGCACCGTCCTGCGTTTGCTGCTGTGGATTGCTGCGGTTATTCTCATTATCTTTGCTACGGGGATCTGGTGGTTCGTATACCGGCCTCTGCCGAAGCTGGACGGCACGGTCCACCTGCCGGGTTTGCAGGGCGAAGTTACGGTGGAACGCGACAATTGGGGCGTTCCGCACATCCGGGCAAATTCCCTGGAAGACCTGGCCGAGGCGCAAGGCTACGTGATGGCGCAGGACCGCTTGTGGCAAATGGATGTGCTGCGGCGTGTGGCCCGCGGGCAGCTTTCCGAGGTACTTGGACCGACGACGCTGGAGATTGATAAGGACTTCCGCACGCTGAACTTCAGCCGGGCTGTAGAGCGCGACCTCGGCATGATGTCCCCCGAAGTTCTGCGGGTGATGGAAGCCTATGCCCGCGGCGTAAATCACTTCATTGAAGACCATGGTTCGACGCTGCCGATGGAGTTCACGCTGCTGCACTACAAGCCCAGCCCGTGGCAGCCGAGCGATACACTGATGATCAGCTGTTACATGTATCGAACCCTGACAGACACGCGGAAGCGAGAGATGAACCGTGCCGTCGTTACCGCGAAGGTTGGGCCGGAGCTGGCGCGTGACCTGTTCAGCCCGGAAGCGGCGATGGATCATTTCGTGGTGGGAGACCCCAACGTGGGCAAGGACGCAAGAGGCGATGCCCAGTCGAACTCCGACGATGAAGATGATGAAGACGAGATGGATGCCGAGGATGTCTTAAAGGCGGAGCACCAGATAGAGAGCGCACCAGGAGTGCAGGACGAACCTGACCTCGAATCGGCGCTTGCCGAAAACGTGAGCGAGTGGCTCGAAAGGTCACAACGGGATATCAGGCAGTCTCTCGGCAGCAACAATTGGGTAGTCAGCGGAGAACACACGGCGACGGGCCGGCCGCTGCTGGCGAATGATACGCATCTGGAATTGACGCTACCGTCGATTTGGTACGAGGTGCACTTGACGGCTCCGGGATGGAACGTGATGGGATTCGCCCTGCCGGGCGCGCCGATGGTTGTGATCGGGCACAACGACCGGGTCGCATGGGGATTCACGAATAACGGCGCGGATGTGCTGGACCTGTATATCGAGACATTCAATCCGGCAAATCCGGACGAGTATCTCGTCAACGGCCAGTGGAAAAAGGCGGACGTTTACGACGAAGTGATTCATGTGAAGGGCAAGCCGGACGAGCATTTGAGGCTCGTCGTGACGCGGCACGGCCCGGTCGTGCGGCAAGAGGGCGGGAAGTTCTACGCGATGCGTTGGATAGCCCTGGAGCCGGGGGCGCTGGGCAATCCGTATAACTGGTTGGATAAGGTGCAGAACTGGGGCGAGTTCCGAGAAGTGATGAAAGGCATCTGGGGGCCCGGACAAAACGTGGTTTATGCGGATGTAGATGGAAATATCGGCTATTTCCTGGGCGCGCGTGTGCCGCTTCGAAAAAAGGGTCACGGCGAGGTGCCAGTGCCCGGAGATACCGATGACTACGAATGGACGGGATACATTCCGTTTGAGGAGCTGCCGCAGGTATTTAACCCGGACAGCGGGCTGATCGTAACGGCTAACGCGCGGGTCGTCGGGCCCAAGTACAAGCCATATATAACCGACCGCTGGGAAGAACCGTACCGGACCGCGAGAATTTACGACCTGCTGCACGACAAAAATGATTTGCGACCCGAGGACATGCTGAAAGTACAGACGGACACCTTCAGTTATCCGCACCTCTTTCTCGCCGAGCAACTCGTGGCAGCGGCGAAAACCGCGGCGCCGAAAGATCCGCGAGCGACGAAACTCATCGAACAAGCAAAAGACTGGAACGGCATGGCCGATGCCAACTCGAATGTTGTTTCGTTTCTGAATGCCGCGATGTTTGCGGCTTTGGATCTGATTCTCGAGCCGCACCTCGGCAACGATACAAAGCTTTATCAATGGAGAAAATTAGCGTTTCTGCAGCGCGTATTGACGGAGCGTCCAGGACGATGGCTCCCGGCGGAATACAAGAACTACGACGAACTGCTGAGTGCGGCCGCGGACCTCGGGGTGAAACGGCTGGAGGAAGAAACGAAGGAAGCGGATCCGGACGATTGGCCGTGGAAGCGGTTTAATTATCTGGATATGCTGCATCCCATCGGCCGCGAAGGGTTTTTGAAGAAAGTGCTGAGCATCAGCAACCATCAACAATCCGGAACGCTCTGGAGCCCGCGAGCCGCCGACAGACAGCACGGACCTTCAGAGCGCTTTGTGGCCAATCTCGCAGATTGGGACGACTCTATCATCCTGATCACCGGCGGCGAATCCGGTCAGCCTGGGAGCGAGCACTACCGGGACCAGTTTCCCTACTGGTTTGAAGGCAAGCCCATCTACGGCCCATTTTCGGATGCTGCGGAGGCGAAGGTGCGGCGGCATAAGCTGACACTGCTGCCGAGCCACTGACGGAATCCACTCTTCATGCCAGAACTTCCTGAAGTCGAAGCCGTTGCGCGTTCGTTGAGTCCACTGGTGCGCGGAAAGCGCATCCGTTGCGCTCACGTGTTCCATCCGATCGTGACGCGGCCGCAGCCGCAAGCGCACTTCACGCGGATGGTAGAGAGGCGGCGAATTGACGGCGTGAGGCGCCGTGGGAAGTATCTGTTCCTGGAACTCGACCGCGGCCTGATCGAAATGCACTTCCGCTTCGACGGGCAACTAATCTGGTTTTCGACCGCGCGGGAGTTACTGAGACGGGCAAACGCAAGGGAAGGTGAAGTGCACGTAGATCTGGCGCTCGAATTGACCAAGGGTGTGCTGGGATTCGCCGATGGACGGCACTTTGGCCGGATGCACGCGTGGGAATCGGAGAAGGAATGCAAACCGCTACGACATTTGGGCGTTGATGCCATGTCGCGAGAGTTCACGGCCCGGTTTCTGGCGGAAAGGTTGCGGAACTCCAAGCGTCAACTGAAGGAATTTCTCATGGATCAGCCGAAAATCGCGGGGATTGGCAATATCTATTCGAGCGAGGCGCTGTGGCAGGCAAAGCTGAATCCGTTGCGGCCGGCGGATTCGCTGAACCGGGCTGAAGCCCGCCGACTGCATAAAGCAATTGTCTCGATTCTCAGGCGTGCTTTAAAATGCTGCATGAATCCTGCGCCCGATTTTGTGGACCCGCAGTGGTGGTTTCAGGGCTTGGAACAAATCCTGCGCGCTTATCAACGCGAAGGAAAGGCTTGCAAACGTTGCAGACAACCCATAAGGCGCGTGGAACAGGGCGGCCGGTCGACATACTACTGCGCACAGTGCCAAAAATAAGTCCTAGCTGCCCGGCGAAGGCACAGTCGGAAAACGGTGCGCTGCGAGAACGAGTTTTTTGCAATAAGGGAGCCGCGTGAATCAACCAGTACCGAAAAAGCCGGAGCAACCCAAAAAGCCTGATTTCGAAAGATCGCTCGCGAGGCTCGAAGAGGTAGTTCGCAAGCTGGAGAGCCCGCAACTCTCTCTCGATGAAGCGATGAAGCTTTTCGAGGAAGGTGTCGGACTTTCGCGAGAATGCCAGAAACAGCTGGAAGAAGCCGAAGGCCGGGTAGAAATCCTGCTAAAGAAGGCTGACGGAAAGCTCGCCGCCGAACCATTCGAACCCGAAGGAGAGAGCAACTCTTGACGCTCCGGCAATGGCACAAACAGGAACAGCGCCCGACCCGATGAAACTTCCTCCCTTTTTCGAAGAAGATCGGGTTGTGGTTGATGCTCACTTAGACAAATTGCTGCCTGCGGAATCGACGCAACCGGCTTCCATCCACGAGGCAATGCGCTATTCCGTGCTCGCCGGTGGGAAACGGATCCGGCCGATTCTTTGCCTGGAGGCGGCGCGGATTTTCGGAGCCGATGCATCGCACGCGCTGTTTCCAGGTTGCGCGATCGAGTTTATCCACACTTATTCCTTGATTCATGATGATCTGCCGGCGCTCGACAATGATGATCTCCGTCGCGGCAAACCGACGTGCCACAAAAAGTTCGGCGAGGCAACCGCGATTCTGGCCGGCGACGCACTGCTGACGCTGGCATTCGAAACAATTGCCGCGAGTCCAGTCTCTTGCGAGCGCCGCGTGGCGATAGTGACGGAGATCGCGACAGCAGCAGGAACGGTGAACGGCATGGTCGGCGGGCAAGTTGCCGACCTGGAAGCAGAGGGGCAGAAGGTTGGTCAGAGGACGCTGGAGTACATTCACAAGTCGAAAACGGCGGCATTGATTCGGGCTTCGATCACCTCGGGCGCGCTGTCTGCAGGCGCAGCAGCCGACGACGTGGCCCGTCTGCAACGCTTTGGCGAAGCGATAGGATGGGCATTCCAGGTGACCGACGATATTCTGGACGTCGAGGAGTCTTCGGCCGCGCTGGGAAAGACTGCCGGAAAAGACATCGCGCAGCAGAAGGCAACTTATCCGGCCATTTTCGGATTGGAGCGCTCGCATCGGATTGCGAACGATTTGGCGACAAAAGCGATCGCCGAACTGCAGCCCTACGGAGAAAAAGCCGGCCGGCTGCGAACGATCGCGGAATTCCTGGTACTCCGGCGAACCTGAAGATTCCCTGTGATGAGTGGCAAATCCACGCGCAAGCGGCTCGACGTCCTGGTGGTCGAGCGCGGTTTGGCCGAGTCGCGCCAAAAGGCGCAGGCAATGATCCTGGCGGGAGAGGTTAGCGTGGATGGAAACCGTGCAGAAAAAGCCGGAGCGGCCACACCTGACGGCGCGCACATTGAAGTTCACAGCCGCCGCCACAAATATGCCAGCCGCGGCGGACTTAAATTGGAAGGTGCACTCGAAGACTTTGGCGTGGCTGTATCGGGAAAGATCTGTCTGGATATTGGTTCATCGACAGGCGGGTTCACTGATTGCCTGTTGCAACATGGAGCGACACGGGTTTACGCAGTGGATGTGAACACCGACCAACTGGCCTGGAAGTTGCGCGACGATGCGCGCGTTCGAAGGGTCCACCGGAATGCGCGAGAACTCAGCGCGGAAGATTTGGACGAGAGGGTAGATCTTGTGGTGGCCGATGTGTCGTTCATATCGGTAACAAAGGCTTTGCCGGGAGCGGTGGACTGCGCGAATCCCGGCGCGGAGTTTCTCATCCTGATCAAGCCGCAATTTGAACTGCAGCGGCAGGATGTCGGTAAGGGCGGAATTGTGCGCGACTCGACGCTTCACGAGAAGGCGATCGCTAGCGTTCGAGCGGCGGCGCAGTCGGCCGGACTGGTGGACTTTCGCGTCGCGCCAAGCCGCCTGGCTGGCGCGGAAGGAAACCAAGAATATTTTCTTCACGCACAAAAAAAGGCTAAGGTAGAATCCCTTTAACCCATGCCACCAACACCCGCCTTCAGGACGATTGGGATCATTTCGCGACCGAGACGCTCGAAGCTGGGCGAAATCGTGCCGCAGCTTCTCGACTGGCTCGAAAAACGCGGAATCACAACTGTAACCGACACAGAAACGGCGAACGCCGTGAGCCAAAGCGCAATCGGCAAGACGCGACATCAGGTTGTGAAGGAAGCGGAGCTGCTGTTGGTTTTGGGTGGTGATGGAACGATGCTGGGAGCGGCGCGGGAGGCAGCACCGCGGGGCGTTCCCATTTTGCCGATCAATATGGGAAGCCTCGGCTTTCTGACGAGCTTTACCGCGGAGGAGCTGTATCCGGCGCTCGAGGATACGCTGGCTGGCCGTGCGGCAATCGAAGAACGCAGTTTGCTGCTGGTCGAGCGCGTGCACGACGGCAATATTTTGACCCAGCAACGCGTTTTGAATGATAGCGTGGTACACAAGGGAACATTGGCCCGCATGATTGAGCTTGAGCTGTACATCGACGGAGCGTTTGTTTGCCGCTACCGCGCGGATGGGTTGATCGTCGCGACTCCCACCGGCTCGACGGCCTATTCCATGTCGGCGGGAGGACCGATTGTGCACCCCAAAGTACAGTCCATTTTAATTACGCCAATCTGCCCCCACACGTTGAGCGACAGGCCGGTGGTCGTGCCCGAAACTTCCGTAATCGAATTGCGGCTCTCAGAGACGGCCGATTCCATGTTTCTGACGATGGATGGGCAAACGGGAGTGCCCATGCAGGAGGGCGACCGGGTGCGAATAACACGTGCCCCGGAACGCTTGAAGCTGATTCATCCGGCGAACAAGACGTATTTTGAGATCCTGCGCAACAAGCTGAAGTGGGGCAGGCCGCCCGAGCGACTATCCTAGGACATCGGTGCGGAGCAAATCGGATTTGGTTTCGCGGCGCCGAATGAGGTGGGCGCGTTTTCCCTTTATCAGAACCTCAGCGGGACGGCAACGGCCGTTGTAATTCGAAGCCTGGACCATTCCGTAGGCGCCGACGGCCCAGATCGCCACTAAATCGCCGGCTTGCACATTTCCGATCGGCCAATCTTGCAAGAAGCTGTCTCCAGTTTCGCAGACCGGGCCCACAACATCGGCGCGATGCCTGCCGCCAGCCGTTTCCGGGCGATCTTCTCGAATTGGGGTAATCGGGTGAGGAGCGTCGTAGAGAATGGGTCGCGCCAGATCGTTCATCGCCGCATCGACGATGACGAAATTCGTATTGGAATTTCGTTTTGTGTAAAGGACGCGCGAAAGCAAGACCGCCGCAGGCGCAACGATGGAGCGACCGGGTTCGAGCAAAAGGCCAACCCCAAGAGGGCGAACTACGCCGGCGATCATCTTCGCGTAGGCTTTGCGCGAAACCGGCTTCTCGCTGGTGTAGCGCACACCGAGCCCGCCGCCAAAATCGAGGTAGCGCAGTTCAATTCCTTCTTTGCGGAGATCGAGCAGGTAGCCCGCCAGGCGCTGTAAGGCTTCCCGAAACGGCCCCAGACCGATAATCTGCGATCCAATGTGCGCGCTGATTCCCCGCCAGCGAATATACCTTGAGTTACGATGAAGGAGATAGAGCGCTCTCGCTTCACGCCAGCCAATGCCAAACTTGTGGTGCGAAAGTCCGGTCGAGATGTGGGGATGGCCACCCGCCCTGACGTCTGGATTTACGCGAATGGAGACCCCGGGAAGCGCGCTCGCGCCGGAAAGCCGGCGCGACGCTTCTTCGAGCAAGGCCTCCAACTCGGCAGGGGACTCAATGTTGAACTGAAGAATCCCGGTAGCGTCGTTTCGTCCTGACTTGTAACGCAGGGCGGCGCGAATTTCTTCGCGCGTTTTCCCCACGCCGGAGAACACGATGCGCTGACCGGAAACGCCGATGTGGCCGAGGTGCTCGAGTTCTCCGCCGGATACGATGTCGAAGCCGCTGCCGCGCTTGGCGAGTAATTTGAGCAACGAGAGGTTGCCATTCGCTTTCACCGCGAAGCAGAGCAAGTGAGGAACCCGCGCCAACCCACACTCCAGTTCATCAAAAGCGCCTTCGATGGAGCGCTGGCTGTAGACGTAGGTCGGTGTGCCGTGGCGAGCGGCGATTTGGGACAGGGGAACACCTTCGCAGAACACTTCGCGACCCGAGCGGCCGACCTTTTTCCAGTGAAATTGAGGAGTAAAGGTCGCAGGGTCGACGAAAGGCAGGTTGGTCCTGGCTTTACTGGCAGCACTCATTTCACTTTAAGGACCACGAGCGTGCGATCGTCGGACAGGGGCGCGCTCTGAGTAAACCAGTCGACTTCGCGGAGCACCAGGTCGGCAAGGTCCGCGGCGGGGAGATCGTGGTGCTCTTCAATTAGCTTCCGCAGGCGTGTGGTGCCAAAAAACTGCCCTTGGTTGTTCGTCGTTTCCGCGATGCCATCGGAATGGAAGACGAGGATGTCGCCCGGTTCGAGCGTCACGCTCCACTCCTCGTAGTTCACTTCCTCAAAGATGCCCAGCGGGAAACCAGACAGTTCGATTCTGTCGCAACGGCCGCCCTTGTAGAGCAGCGGTTGAGACTGCCCAGCGTTAGCCACGCGCAACTTCTGACGCCCTTTCTGCCATGTAGCGAAGCACGCGGTCATGAAGCGGCCTTCGATCCTGCGCTCGCCGACCAACTGATTCATTTGACGAAGCATCTCCGCGGGCTGAAGCTTTTGCGGGGCTAGGCTGCGCATGATACCGATGGCCACCGCGCCGTAGAGGGCGGCCGCCGTACCCTTGCCGCTCACGTCGCCGAGGGCTACGCCCAATTGCTGCGGACCATAACGCAGGAAGTCGTACAGGTCGCCGCAAACCTCGCGCGCGGAGACATAGCGAGCGGCCACATCGAGGCCATAATCTTCCGCCGGCGCGGGGCGCAACAAGGCGCCTTGAATGCGTTTGGCGGCTTGCAGATCGCGCTCCAGACGGGCCTCCCCTTTTGCCACCTGCTCGTAGAGCCTGGCATTCTCGAGAGAGACGGCCAGATTCGCGGCGAGAATGGAGAGCGTCTGAACATGGTCCTCAGTGAAATAATTCAGTTGCGGGCTCTCGAGATCCAGCACGCCAATCACTCTTCCCTGATGGATCATGGGTATGGCGAGTTCCGAGCGGGTTTCGGGATTAACCATCAAATAGCGGGGGTCAGCCGTTACGTCAGGTACGAGAACGGGTTCTCGGGTCGTGGCGGCCGCCCCAACGATGCCTTCGGTCGCTGCCGCACGGAGTTTTCCCTGAACTCGCTGGCCATGCTTGACGTCGAGACGATGGCGAAAAACCTGCTGTTCCTCGTCAAAGAGCATGATGCTGAGAATCTGGTAATCTATCACGCGTTTGACCAGTTCGGCGGCGCGGCGAAGCAAGGCCTCGACGTCCAGGATGGAGCTGATCTCACGGCTGACCTCGTTCAAGACGAGCAGGGTTTCCGCCTGGCTGCGCACCTGCTGGAACAAACGCGCATTTTCGATGGCCACGGCAAGGCGATTCGCGAGCACCGAAAGAATGTTCCGCTGTTCCTTGGTGAAATAGTCCAGGTGGCGGCTCTGAATGTCGAGGACCCCGACGCACTTGCCGCGGAACATCAAGGGCACGGCGAGCTCCGAGCGGACACTTTCGATGGCGTTGATGTAACGGGAGTCCTGCGAGACATCGCTTACAAGCACGGCGTGGCCGGTGCGCGCGGCAGTACCCGTAATTCCCTGCCCTATTGGGACTTTAAGATTTTCGGCCAGTCCCGGCGGGTACCCGATGGCAAACCTGTGCGTGAGATAAGCGCCGTCGCGATCCACCATGAGGACGCCAAACATTTCGTAATCGATGTGACGCTTGATAAGCGCGGCAGCATGCGCCAAGACCTCGTCCAGATTGAGGGACGCGTTGACTTCTTCACCGATTTCCGCAAGCGTGGCAAGCACTTCCGCTGGGACTTCGGAGTTTTCTGTCGCTGCGCTGCTCTGTACTTTGGGATCAGTGGCTTCCATGAATCTTTTCATTATAACAGGAGCTTCGCCTGGCTTTTGCCCTCGGCGCGCACGGCGCCAAGGAGAATCGCTCCAGCGGACGTAAGGATGCCCCCCCTTGCCTAAAGATGGCGAGTTGCCACCACGAAAACAGGGACGGCCGAGCCTGGGCTCGTGCGAGACAGTTTCTAGACGGATTTCGGCGCAAGGCGCTGTCCGAGCTGCAGTACACAGATGTCCGCGAGGTTCCGGTAACGCTCGTCGTAATCGAGCCCATAGCCGACCACGAATTCATTCGGGATCGTAAAGCCGGTATAGTCCGCGCGGACATCAGCGATGCGGCGTTCAGCTTTGTCGAGCAGCACAACGACGCGCAGATGCTTCGGCTTTCTTTCTTCGAACAATCGCAACAGGTATTTGAGTGTCAGTCCGGTATCGAGAATATCTTCGACCACGATGACGGTGCGGCCTTCGATACTCACGTCCAGGTCCTTAATCAGCTTCACCTCGCCGGTGGTGCTGGTGCCCTTCCCGTAGCTGGAGACAGCCATGAAGTCGAACGATACTTCGCCGCCGAGCTCGCGTGCCAAATCGGCGAGGAACAAAACCGCGCCTTTCAGGACAGCGACGAGATGCAACGTGTCCTTCGGAAAGTCCCGCCGAATTTCGCGCGCGAGCTGGCGGACGCGTTGTTTGACGCGGGCGCGAGCGATGAGAACGCGCACCAGTTCGCCTGACCTGCTGCCGGGCTTTGGCTTCTGCGAGGTACTTCTCCGCGATTTGGCCACCGCATCCGCTCCTGTTTTTGTATGGCTACTCCACCCAGTCGGCGATGAAGATGTTTGTCTCGTGGGGAGCCTTGCCGTTGCGGTTGGAGGCCCAGACGAGGCGCTGCCCGTCGGAGGAGAACATGGGGAATCCATCGAAATCGGGGTGGTAGGTGATGCGCTGCTGTCCGGTGCCGTCTTCGTTGATGATGTAGAGATCGAAGTCGCGGCCATTTTTGGGATCGGCTTGATTCGAAGCAAAAATGATGCGCTTGCCGTCGGGCAGCCAATACGGACCAAAGTTGGCCGCGCCGTTTCGAGTGACCTGGTGCTTGTTGGAGCCGTCGGCGTTCATAACCCAGATTTCCAAGTTGCCCGGACGGATGAGGCCGGCGGTGTAAAGGTCCTTGTAGTCCTTGACTTCTTCGGGGGCCTTGGGATGCTCGGCGCGGTAGACGATTTTCGAGCCGTCGTACGACCAGAAGGGCCCCCCGTCATAGCCGAGCTCTTTGGTGAGTTGCTTTACGTTGGAGCCGTCGCTATCCATGGTGAAAATATCGAGGTCACCGTTGCGCGTGGAAGTGAAAACGATATGCTTGCCGTCGCGGGTGATGGTGGACTCGGCATTGTACCCCGGTGCATGGCTTAGCTGTTTGAGATCCGAACCGTCAGGTTTGGCGATATAAATCTGGTAGGAGCCGTAGATCGGCCAGACGTAGCCGTGAGAGTAATCCGGCTTGGGCGGGCAATCGGGGCTCGTCGCGTGAGTAGACGAGAAAAGAATCTTATTTCCGGAGGGAAAGAAGTAGCTGCAGGTGGTGCGCCCCTTGCCTGTACTGACAAGTTTGGGCGTGGCGGGTTTGCCGTCGGGGGTGTCTACGGGCATGGTGTAGATCTGGTCGCAAGGCACATCGGAACCCTGGTGCTGGAAAATGAGCTGTTTATCGTCGGCCGAAAAATAGGCCTCGGCGTTTTGCCCGCCGAAAGTAAGCTGGCGAACGTTTTTCAGGTGCTTTCGCTCTTCGGGCAGGAGAAGCGGTTCAGCCTCTTTTTCCTCAGCGTGGAGACGAATCCGGGACGACGCGTATAGGCACGAGAGCAACAACACGCCAGCTAAAACGAATGTCGTGATATTTCCCTTGTTCACGAGTTCCCCTGTGCAGCCGGTGAAATCCTGAAGTGCTCGGAGCCGGCTATTTTCTCTGTTCGAGTTTCACGTCAACCTTTAATTCTTTTCCGTCGCGCAGAACGGTGACAGGAACGACCTCACCCACCTTGCTTCTCCTGAGGGCATCGGTGAAATCGTAAAGATTCTTGATGGGCTTGTCGCCAAACTGAATGAGAACGTCGCCACCCTTTAAGCCGGCCTTGGCCGCCGGCGAGCCCGGTTTCACATCTGAAAATTTCACGCCGTTTTCCGTTTGGCCAAAATCCGGAATCGAGCCGAAATAGGGCCCGTAGCCCCCACCCGTGCCGCTGGAAACGCCGGTGTGCGGATTCGCGTCCATCACAGCGGCAAAGGCAGGCTTGTCGGCCTCCAATGCCAACTCTACCGCACAGCGCGCAACAACGTTCAGAAGCCGGGCTGCCGCGTCGGAATTGATCTTTTCCCAGATGTCGGAAGGTTTGTGATAGTCGGAATGCAGGCCGGAAAAAAAGAAAAGAACGGGAATGCGCTTGGTGACAAACGAAGTATGGTCACTCGAGCCATAGCCGCCCTGGGACAATTCCAATTTCAGATGCGAGTCGTCCATGGCTTGCTCGAGAACTTTTGGGAAACTCGAGCCTGTGCCGACGCCGCCGACATAGATTTTGTCGTCCTTGACGCGCCCGATCATGTCCATGTTGAGCATGGCCACGGCTTTGTCCAGCGGTTTGGTTGGATCCTTGACCCAGGCAGCCGATCCGAGCAAGCCGAGTTCTTCGCCAGCAAACGACGCGAACAGGATTCCTCGCGGAAGTTGCCCTTTGAGAGGAGAAAGTACGCGAGCCAACTCCAACAGGCCGGCCGTTCCGGAAGCATTGTCATCCGCCCCCGGATGAATCTCGCCGATCTGCGCGGGCGCCATGGAATCAAAATAGCCGCGGCCGAGATGATCGTAATGAGCGCCCAGAATGATGTATTCGTCGGTCTTGCCGGGCATGTAGGCAAGAACGTTGTTGACGGTCGCGTGGGTATTTTCAATGTCAACCGAGAGAGAAATCCTCAGTGAATCCGGAAGAGCGAACGAGGTGGGCTGCGTCTTCGAATTAATGTCGGTATGCACGTCCGCGAGAGACTTGCCTGCCGTTTTGAGCCATGTATCCGCAAAGCTGTTTTTCGCTTGGACAAAAAGAATACCGACGCTCTCCGGGCCGTTCGAAGTGCCGAAGCGAGCGAGGAGATCCTCTTCGCCGTCACCGAGCTTCCCATTGACGAGGATGACGCCCTTGGCGCCATGATTGCGGGCGTTGATAGCCTTGGTGATGAACTGCGCGTGGACGGTCGGGCCTTGCTTTTGAGTCTTGGCGATGAATCCAGCGGGCTCATAGCGCAAAATGAGGACGATTTTGTCCTTTACGTCGAGACCGGCGTAGTCGTCGTAGCCAAATTCCTCCGCCGTAACGCCGTAGCCCGCGAAGACCAGAGTGGAGTTCACGACTCCAGAACCGGAGTAGCTGAAAGGGACGTAATCCTGGTTCAACTGCAGTTCGGTTTTTGCCTCACCGTCTTGTACGAGAAGATGGTTTTTGCCATGCAGCTTTGCGCCGGTTGTCACGGTGAAAGGCTGGACGTAGCCATGCGTGCCGGCCGGTTGTAGGCCCAGACTTTTGTAGCGGTCGGCAATGAGATGCTCTGCACGGACGAGTCCTTTCGAACCTTCGCTGCGCCCTTCCATTTTCGGCTGCGTCAGGGCCTTGACGTCGTCGATGTAGCGATTGGAATCGGCAGGAGCGACGGAAGTCGTCGAGGTTCGCGCCAAGGTCGCCAATGAGGCGGCCAGAAAGAGCAACGCGACAAACGCGCGCGATTCGAAAGATGCATTCCGCACGAAGCGGACGTGCCTTGCCCGCAAGAAATTGCGCTTGTATCTCAAGTTCAATTTTTCCATCCTATGTGTTGAGTTCCGAAGTGTCAATTCCATGCACTGGGATTGCTTCAAGAGGGGCGGATGACGCAAGGAAATAAACCGCCATCGCCGGAACCGTGGCTGCGCGGTACGCTCACCGATGTGCCGGCGGTTCCTCGAGCGGTTTTGCACGCGTTGGAACTGGCGGGTGAAGATTTGCCCAAATGGTGCCGAGGGCTGACGGACATTCAACTGAATGCCGGGCCCGCAGGGCTAGCGCCGGTGGCTTTTCACTTGCGGCACATTGCCCGCAGCCTCAACCGCCTGCTGACTTACGCCGAAGGTGCGGCATTGACCGAGAGCCAGATCGCGGCCATCAACACCGAGATGGAATCGAGCGCAACAAGTCAGGAACTGTTCGCTGAGTTGGATGCGTCGCTCGGGAGGAGCGCGGTGCGCGTGCGTCGGCTGGCTGGGGACCTTGCAGCCGTCCGGACTGTGGGCAAGAGGCAACTCACGACCACTCTGGGCGGCTTGCTGATCCACGTGGCGGACCACACGCAGAGGCATGTGGGCCAAGCCATTACAACGGCAAAACTCGTCGCCGCGCGATGAACGGTTTCCTTGGGCGCGCCGCAAGGTCCTCGGCTATACTGCATGCGCGCGGATCATGCCGCAACTAGTCAAATCGACGTTACTCGTCCTCACAACGCTTTTCCCGATTGTGAATCCGCTCGGCGGTGCTCCGTTATTTCTTTCACTCACAAACTACTACTCGACCGACCAGCGCAAGCTCTTGTCGCGGCGCATCGCAATGAACAGCCTTGTGCTCATCGTGGTGTCTTACCTCATTGGCACCCACATTCTGGCATTTTTTGGGATTTCGCTGCCGGTGGTGCAGGTGGGCGGCGGACTGGTGCTCGTCTCGACGGGTTGGGCCATGTTGAAGCAGAAAGATGAGGACAGCACAAAAACAGATGTTCAGCGAACCGTCGATGTCCAGGACCTGTTTCGAAAGGCGTTTTACCCGCTGACTCTGCCGCTGACGGTCGGACCGGGTTCAATTTCGGTTGCGATCACCTTGGGGGCGAATGAGCCGCATCGCGACGACCAGCTGATTTTCTCCATCGTTGGGGCGGTGATCGGGTCGGTCCTGATCGCGGCCAGCGTGTACCTGTGCTACGCGTTTGCCGACCGGCTGGCGCGAGTGCTCGGCGAAACGGGGATGAGCATCATCATGCGGTTGTCTTCGTTCTTGCTGGTTTGCATCGGGGTGCAGATCATCTGGAATGGGCTTGCGGTGCTGCTGAAGTCGGTATTTGCGGTAGCACCGTCGGGCGGGTGAACAGACAGGGCCTCATCTCCAATTTGGCAATCCCCTTTTTCCGCACAGCGCTTCGGCGGCCCACGCGCCCAAGTAAACAGACTGCGCGACGCCGTGCCCGGAAAAGGCGCCGAGAACAATTGCGTTGCGGCAATCGGGGTGTTGCTCGAACACGGGTTTCCATCCATCGGCAAGGCAAATGGGGCCGCCCCAGCGGTGCGTGAACTTGACTTCGCGAAGCGCCGGATGGAAGGCTCGGATGCGCTGTTCCAGGCGAGCAAACAGGTCGGGTGCCTCGCCCTGCTCAACGTCCAGACCACGCAATCCGCGCCAATCGTCAAAGAAAATCAAGCCACATCCGAAGATCACAGCGCTGCCGAGCAGTCTTCCCCACAAGTACGGCAGGTCGATCGTGTAGAAGGGCTTACCCTCAGACAAGCCGATTTGTGCGAGGGTGGCATCGGCTAGGGGTTCGGTCATAACCGCGGTCGTGAAGGTTGCTTGCGCGCGTCCCTCGAGAGCGCTCAGTTCGAGGGCAAAGGCGTTCGTGGCGAACAGGGCCTTTTTCGCGCGGGTGAAACCTGCGTCCGTAGTCAACTGAATTTCTTCCGCACACTTCGTTTCCTTCACTTCCGTTGATTCGAACAGAAGTACGCCGGCGCGTTCCGCAGCCCGTGCCAATCCGCTTACCGTTTTTCCTGGATTGATCGTTCCGCCCGGCACTTCCTTGACGGCCGCCAGTTCTCCCGCATCTTTCCAGCGAATCGGCGTGTTTGGCAGCGCCCCGGAGCGGCCGAGTTCATATGCTCCCGGCAGGACGAGGTCTGCTTCAACGTTCAATTCCCGCAGAATCTCCTGGTAGCCGGCGAGGACGTCGCCAAGTCCGGGCAAATCGCCAACCGAGCTCTCGGCGAGGGCAACGCCTCCGGTAGAGCCACTCGATCCGGCGCCGCAGCAGTCGGCTTCGAAGAGAGCTACAGCCCGATCGGGCGAGATTTTCTTGAGCCAGGTAGCCGCCGCGAGACCCGTGAAACCACCACCAATGACAGCAAAGTCGAGCACCGGCGGCAGTCCAGGCCTCTCGGGGTGAAAGTCTACGACCCAAGGGCATTTGCCCCAATTCTTCCTGGTGTTCATCTGCTCTTCGCCCGTTCTCTACTCTACACTGCGTTTCTGGCGCTGGAGATTTGGTATGCTAGCCCCGCTTGCAGAGGTTTAACCCGTCATGACTATAAAAGAACAAATGGACCGCCGCGCTTTCCTAAACAAGTCGACCGCCCTCCTAGCCGGTGGAGCGGCGTTCGGCAGTTCCGCGGCATCGTACACGCGGATTCTCGGAGCGAACGACCGCGTTTCTCTTGGCCATATCGGTATCGGCAGCCGGGGCAAAGAACTCGATGAAATCGCGGCGATGTTGCGGAGGGATTGCAACGTCGAAATGACCGGCGTGTGCGACCTCTGGACGGTTAACCGGGAGGCTGCCAAGGTCCGAAATGCCACCAATTATGGACGCGCGCCGCGGACTTATGCCGTTCCGGAGGAGATCCTTGCGCAGAAAGACATCGACGCCATACTCATCTCCACACCGGAGCACTCGCACTCACCTCTGCTGAAGCTCGCAGTCGAAGCCGGGAAGGACGTATATGTCGAGAAACCGATGGGGAACGTTTTGAGCGAAGTGAAAGCCGCGCGTGACGCTGTGCTTTCGCGCCAGCAGATTGTGCAGGTGGGCACCCAGCATCGCAGCGAGCCGTATCCGAAACTGGCGCACGATTGCATTCAAAGCGGCGAACTTGGGGACATCACGAAGATCGAGATCGTTTGGAACTATCACGGACCACGCTGGCGTGGGCGTCCGGAGGTTTCGCAAATCCGGGAAATGGACACGGACTGGAAGCGCTGGCTAATGACAAAGCCGGAGCGGCCATTCGACCCGCGCCTGTATTTCGAGTTCCGCCTGTACCGGGAATTCTCCGAAGGCATCGCCGACCAGTGGATGAGCCACGCAATCGATCTGGTGCACTGGTTCACCGGGCAAACCGCGCCACGATCCGCAGTTGCGAGCGGTGGGGTTTTTGCGTGGCATGACGGCCGCGAGAATCCGGACACATTTCAGGCCCTGTTTGAGTACCCGGGAGGATTTCTCGTGAGTTATGCCACAAGCTTCGGCAACGACTCGCCGGGTTCGACCCGCTACATGGGAAAGAAGGCCACGCTGGTTAACATCGGGGACGAGGGCAGCCCGCGGTATCAGGTTGTGGAGGAAAAAGGCAATCACGAGGACGACAGCACCATTGATAAGCAACGGAAATCGAGATACCTGCTGCTGCCACACGAAAAGGCGATTCCCCCGATGGCGATTGATGATATGACCACGGGACACATGGCGAACTGGTTCGCATGCTTGCGGACGCGCGAGCAGCCACACGCAACGGTCGAGGCAGGGTTCTCGCAGACCGTTGCGTCCATGATGGCCACGCAAGCGTACTGGTCCGGGAAGAAGGTTTACTGGGACGCAAGCAAAGAGGAGATCGTAGACCACAACCCCAGCGGCCAGATGGCGCAATATGAATAAATCTCGCGGCTAGAATAAGCCGGATACAGCAACACTTTTCGATGTGCCGACAATCGGCTGCGCTGGGCTAGGCCGGCCGCGCGGGGCTCGGCATATTGAGGGTACCCTGCAAAGCGCCAAAATTCATCTGGACAAGGACAGTCCACATCACAGTAACCGTCCGCGGCTGCGAGCAAGAGGGGCATGAAAGCGTCAGCCGAGTCAGAGGTATTTGATGAGTACGACCGAGTTGTGCGCTTCGTTGAAGACGAGTTCATCCACAAGTTGCTGCGACAGGAGCAGGCCGAGCCCGCCGGGCCGTAAACCTAGCGCTTCCCTTTGCTGCATGTGAGCCATGGGGTTGTCCTTTGGATTGTTGATGGCCGCATGCTTCATCTCTTCCCATTTGAAACCCGAGCCGGGATCGTCGAGCCGGTACATCAGCAGCTTTTTTGTCCGGATATAAGAGACTCGCACTTTCAAATTCGGGTCGAGGTGGCCGCCCCACTCGATGGCGTTGTTAAGAAGCTCGCGAAAAGCATAGCCTACCCTCTCCAGAACGTCGTCGGGCAAGCCCGTATCCATGTGGAGCAGAAAACTTTGCACACGGCTGACCACGGAACGCTCGCAAGGCACCATCAGCTCAACCCAAGTCGCATTCGCCGAGATGACTTCGATGGCAGGTACTTCGGGGCTGGTCGAAAGGGCGTTCTCCACGGTCGCAAGGAGTGTCGTGGCGTCCAATGGCTTCGTCAAAAACTGGTAGACGCGCCCGCGCAGAGCATCGAGCAGCGTATCTGAGGTGTGGTCCGAGGTCATCACGACGATCTTCGGAACGTACTTCTCTTCGTGCAAGCGCCCAAGCAATCCAAGGCCATTCAACTTGGGCATCCAGATGTCGAGAAGCACGAGATCGAAGCGTCTTTTCTGAAGAGCTTGTAAGGCTTTCATTCCATCCGAAGCCGTGGCGACAGAGTAGCCGGCCTTTTTCAGGAGTCCACTGACCATGAGCCGAGTAGTGGCATCATCATCGGTGACCAGGATATTGGGCATCAGGCTGCTCCTGAAGGATTGGTGGAGTGGCAGCGAATCAACGCGCATCCTTCGATTCGTCGCTCAGGCCGACGAGGACCTTTTGTTCGCGTATCGTCTCAAATTTGCAAGCAATTTCGCAATCTCCTCCTCGAGAAGCATGACGATGCGGTCGGAGCCGGGGAAATCGGCTTGATGGGCAAGATCCTGAAGTTCTTGAGCGTAATCGCGGGCCATTTCGGCGTCAAAGAAACCGACAGCACCTTTAATGGAATGGGCCAAAGAAGCAACGGTTTGCCAATCCTTGCGCCTAAGCGCCTTTCTCATTTCGGCCATGCGCTTCGGTGTGTCCCGCAAGAACGCGCGAATCATTTGTTTCGCAAGTTTGCTGTCTCCGCCGACACGGTCCAGGAGGTAGGCGACGGGATCCCGGGCTGGTCGAGACTTCGGGGACCTCGGCTTCGCGCGCTGAGGAGCCGCAGCTTGCCGGCTTAACACCGCGTTCAAGCTGGCGATGCTGAACGGTTTTCCGAGCACGGCATCAAAGCCAGAGGCGAGCAAACGCTGCGCGTCCCGGTCGGTGGTATTTCCCGTAAGGGCAATCAGGAAGGCGCGAGCCGTGAGCTTTTGCTCGCGATCACGAATAGCACAAGCCACCTGAACGCCCCCGAGAACCGGCATCTCTTCGTCCAACAAGACGGCCTCAAAGGTATCGCGCTCCAACGCTTCTAGAGCATCCCGGCCGTTGGCCACGGCGACGGTGCGGTGCCCCATAAGCTCAAGTTGTCGGGAAACCAGAGCGCGAACCTCGTTCTGGTCGTCGGCGAGAAGGATGCGCATGGGATATTTTTGCACCTAATCAGGTCCAGGAATACCCCCAAGCGCCTGGCCTGGCGCACCGGAGATCCGAACCGCCACGCGATGGTCGACGAGACCCGAGCCATGCGGACTGCTTATTTGGTTTCCCGGATTTCGCGGTTGTTCGATGGCTGAACGGGCCGCGCGTTCAGAGGATAGATTTTGGTGAAGGCCGCAAGCTGCTCGGCCGAAAGCGATGACTGGTTCTTGAGGACGTACCAGGTCACTCCTTCCGAGCAGGGCGGCGTTGTGAGCGAACCCGCAAACGTGAAATAGCCGTGATCGGGCGGGAGGAGTTCCTTCACGTTCAGCGATACACTCGACACATCGACAGCCATGCCCTTTTCCGTCGGGATATTTGTCCAAACGCTATTCAAGAAGGGATTTGACGGACCTTCCTTCAGGAGAACCGCAACGACGGCCAAATGACCATCGGCATCAGCGTGAACGAGATGCGCAACCATATCGAAGCCCTGGCCGCTGATGTGCTCTTCGCTCGGGTGGTGAAAATGGAATTGCTTGAGTGCGTAAGTTTTGTCGCCGACCGTAAGGGTGCTGCCCGGAGCGTAATTAATCTGAATGGTGTGCCCATTGTCGATTATGTTGAGTGCAACCGGATTGTAATCGAACTTCAGTGGCGGCAAGTCTGCTTTCTTGGCGTTCTTGATATCGATGGGAGACTGCGTGTGACCGTTCGAACAAACGGCAAAGCCTGGATCGAGCTTGCCCCAGTCATTCGGCCCTTCCGCTCCTTCATACGTCCAATGAGGAGCTTTTTGGCCTAGAGCAGGAGCCGGTAACAGAGCGAGGCCGAGTACCAAGCTGAGCCAAAGTGTTTTCCGGGAAAATCCACGTTTCATCGAAACCCTCCTTAAGCAGGAAATTCATCGCGGCCGTGGGAACGGTCGCGGGAAACAGCCGCGTCCAATGGTCGAAACCGCACGACCGCGGAGACCGCCGCGCAAACTGCGGCGAGCTTGGGACGGACTCGTAGCCAGCCGCCTCAGTAAACGACAATCATCCTGCACTTGCCAAGTGAATTCGGCAGGGAGCGCCGAAGCCACAGCACTTGTTCGCAGAGCAATTGACAGAGAAGGGAAAAGAAAGTAAAAGAAACAAAACGAAAGGAGCCGGTGAGCCAGATTGATCATCGGTTTTACAAGCGACGGCATCGCAGGTGTGCCCGGCGCGCTGCGCGTGAGTGTTGGCGCCGCATCCGGGCAGACGTTGTTCGCTGGCTCGCTTGATGCTGGTTATGCGCTGCCAGGGCCCGTGAGACAGGCTCAGTTTCCCCTTCCGAAGGGAACCCCGTGGCAAGGCCTCCGCCTCGAAGCCGAAATTGAAGTAAAGGGTCAAACGTATCCTGTGCGGTGGGCTTGCCGGCAGCAGTTGAATGCAGACGGCTCGCTGACTCTGCGCGCCACAAACGGTTTGAATGTCTCGGACGAGACGGGAGGAATCTGAGCATGAAGCTGGGGATCATGCTCGGCTCGCTTGTGATAGTGGGCGGTTCGTTCGCGGGGGCGATTGGGACAGAGCCCGAACAGAATTGGACGAACATTGTTCGAATTGGGGCCTATGGACTGCGTGGTGATAACGCAGATGAGATCGTTCGGAATGCGCAGGAAACCCATGTTTACGGCATCGAGGTTGATAACGATATTCCAGGCCGCTACGAGAGTTTTCTTGATCCATCGCTCAAATTGGACGCTATTCGCGACCTCGCCGAGAGAGCACACCGCGCCAACAACAAGGCATTTGTGTACATCGCCGGGACGGAATGCATCACAGCCAACGCCGATAAGTCAGCCCACTCCGTCATGAAAGACCATCCCGATTGGGTGCAGCGAAAAATCACTGGCGAGCCCGCCGTGTTCACTTCCGGCGCCGCGTTCTGGATCCGTCCGGGCGACGAAGACGTGTGGATCAGTCCTTACGCGGAAGCGTGGCGCAAAACCTACATGGAACGCGTGCGTGAGATTGCCGCTACCGGAATCGACGGCATCTATGTCGACATTCCCTACTGGATGACGCATTTTGATGGCTGGGAAGACACCTGGGCGAGCTTTGATGATTCCACCGTGGCCGCGTTTCGCGAGAAGACCGGACTGAACGCGAAAAAGGAATTGAAGCTTGGAGACTTCCACGACCCCAATTTCCGGACGTGGGTGGATTTTCGAATCGCGACACTCACAGACTTCATGCGCGACATTCGGGACAACGCGCGCCGCGTAAATCCGGACATCAAAGTTATTCCTGAAATTTATCCCGGCATCGAAGGAGAGTCTACCGTTGTTGGTGCCGACGTCTACGAGATGTACGGTGTTGTGGATGCCATCGCGCATGAATACGAGTTTGGCAGCGGCGAACACATGGCGGCGTCGCGAACGCAACTCGACTGGTTCTTGTATCAAGCCGGAATGCTCACATTTCGCGCGTTTGCACATGGCAAAGCGACCTGGATTCTGAATTATTCCTGGGACGGCGATAAAAGGGTGGACCGGCGCGACGCGATGAAAAACCTGGCGATGTCCGTTGTAATTGCCGGAGCAAATTTCTGGGATGCCCGTGGACAGGTGATGGCTGGATCCAACGATGAACCGACGCGCAAACAAATCTTCGAATGGATCCAGAAGCACGAAAAGACGCTGTATTTGCCTCGAAAGCCAATGCACCCGGTTGGCATCTATTTTTCGCCAAAGAGCCGCGACTATGACGCAAACGGGTTTCTTCCTTGTTACCGGGGAGCGCTGGTCGCGCTTTTAGAAGCGCATCGGGAATTCCAAGTAGTCACGCCGCGGACGCTCGCGGAGTTTCCAGGGCCGGTTCTCGTGTTGCCGAACGTCAGCGTGCTCGCTGAAACGGAAACAGGGGCTTTGAAAACCCTCGTGGAGCGCGGAGTCCGCCTCGTGGTGCTCGGAACTGACGTCACCGGCGTTGCCCACTCTCCGAGCATCGTTGTTCTACAATCCGATCCGGTTCGGGAGTTCTTCTTCACCCTGCACCGTGACTTTGCCACAGCCTCATCGCGGCCACCCACTGATTTCTTGAGTGCATCCACGGTGCCGAGTGACATTGAGCTCAAGGCTCCGCCGACATTAGCAGCCAATTTCGCGCTCGTGAACGGAAAGCCGCACGTCTTTTTGGTCAATTTTGCCGGCCTGACGCCAGGCAAGACCGCTATTCCCGCCCCGGCGAACGGAATTCGTGTGACAATACCTGCGGCAATGGGAAATACCGCCACGTACCTTCCCTTCCTTGACGAACCTCAAGAGTTGCATGGTGAGAAGCAAGGCGGCCACGTCGAATTTGTTCTGCCCGCAGTCGAGCGCGGCGGGGTCGTGCGGATCGGAGTGGCCGAGTAAGATGACCCGACAGACCTTGAATGCTCGAACCGGCAACGCTAGCGAGAAACTCCGGGCGATCCTCGAACAGAATCGCCAGGAACAGCCCTTGGGCGTCTATTCCATCTGCTCGGCGAACCGCTTTGTTCTAGAGACAGGAGTGCTGCAAGCGAGGCGTGACGACAGCATTTTGCTCGTCGAGTCCACGTCGAATCAAGTGAACCAGTACGGCGGCTACACCGGGCAGACTCCCTCAGATTTTGCGAAACATATTCACCAGATGGCGCTTGAAAATGAGTTCCCGGTAGAGCGCATCGTGCTGGGTGGGGACCACCTTGGGCCATACGTCTGGCGCGGCGAATCCTCGAGCGAGGCCATGCAAAAGGCTTGCACCCTGGTTGGCGATTATGTGCGCGCGGGGTTTACCAAAATCCACCTCGATGCCAGCATGCGCTGTGCCGACGATAAGGGCGGTCCCCACGAGCCGCTGCCGGATGCGTTGGTCAGTAATCGCGCGGCCGAGCTTTGTGCGGCGGCAGAACGAGCGTATCGGGACCTGCGATCGCACACGCCTCGCCCGTTATACAGCATCGGGACGGAAGTGCCCGCGCCCGGAGGCGGACACCTAGAATCACAGACGCCTGCAGTCACGAAAACCGATGATTTGGCTCGAACGCTCGAACTAAACAAGGAGGCGTTCCGCGCGCATCGCCTGGAAGACGCCTGGGAGCGTGTGATTGCCGTGGTCGTGCAACCCGGCGTCGAGTTTGGCGATACGGCTGTCCTCCCTTACGACGCGGCCAATGCGCTGACCCTTTCGCAATACGTGGTGGACCATTGGAGCGGCGTCTACGAAGCGCATTCGACGGATTACCAGACCAAGGACGCACTGAAAAGCATGGTCCGGGATCATTTTGCGATTCTCAAGGTCGGGCCGTGGCTGACCTTCACATTTCGCGAGGCCGTGTTCGCATTGGAACAAATTGAAAGGGAATGGTTGTCTTCGCGATCGGATCTGCAAATGTCGGGCGTGAGCGAGGCCCTGGAACGCACCATGACGGAGAATCCTGTTCACTGGAAAGGCTACTACCAAGGGAATGAAACGGAATTGCGGTTCGCCAGAAAATACAGTTATAGCGATCGCGCGCGCTACTACTGGTCGGAACCTCGCGTAGCGCAAGCACTGCGTCAACTGATCGGGAATCTGGATCGCCACCGGGTGCCTACGGCTCTTTTGAGCCAATATCTGCCGCATCAGGCCGAAGCCGTGCGCAACGGAACGCTGGTCAACCGCCCTCGAGACTTGATCCGGCACAAAATTCTGGGAGTGATCGACCAATATGCTTACGCCTGCGGATGCGAGAATAAGGCCATGCCTCAGAGTGCGAAACGAAATGCTAAATGAGGAAAGGCGCCGCGCGATCGTGGAGTTACTGCAGCAGGATGGCCGTGTGCTTGTGCGGGACCTGGCTAGAAAGTTTCGCACCTCGCTGATTACCATCCGAAAGGATCTCGAGTTTCTGCACCACGCAGGGCAGCTCGAGCGGACTCACGGCGGTGCGCTGCCGATGAAGATTGGCGCGCTGAAGGACAGTTCGCTTCAGGAGAAAGAGCGGCTGCACAGGCAGGAAAAACTGCGGATCGCATCCGCGGCAGCGCATATGATTGGAAAGGGACAAGTCATTATTCTGGACTCCGGCACAACGACGACGGCGATTGCGCGTGCATGCCGGCATTTTCAGAATCTGACGATCATCACGAACGCGACGAATATCGCGGCGGAGCTTGCCGACACGGCGGTCGAGGTGATCCTGACTGGTGGAGTTTTGCGCAGGAACTCTTTCTCGCTTGTCGGACCCCTGGCGGAAGAGTCCCTGCGGAAGCTGAGCGCCGATCTTCTCTTTCTCGCCGTGGATGGCTTCGACGTGCGCTATGGCCTGACAACGCCGAATCTGCAGGAGGCGCGTGTAAATCGCGCGATGGCAGAATCCGCTCGCCGCACTGTCGTGGTGTGTGACTCAAGCAAGTTTGGCAGGAGAAGCCTTTCGCTGATCCTGCCTACATCTGCGGTGCACGAAACCATCACGGATAAAGACATTCCTAAACAAGATCTGAAGGCATTACGCGACGCGGACGTCGAAGTGAAGCTTGTCTAGGAAGAAACTATTCGATTGGCGGTACGGGAAAGAAGACGCATGAAGACCAATGACCATAACTGGGCCCACCTGCACACCTGGAACGAAATCCTGTCGCAAGGTGAGGTATGGAAAACAGTGCTCGATATGCTTCGTCGCAGCACGGCGGTCGAGCGCATCGTCAGCACAGGCGGCGACCGCCGGGAGTGGCTATTTGTCGGATGCGGGACGAGTTTTTATCTTGCGGAAGCTGCTGCGCTTTCGTGGACGCTCCTGACCAACCTTCCCGCGCGCGCGATTCCCGCTTCTGAAATTCTGCTGTTCCCCGGCTTGCTGAGCGCGGCCGGCGGTCAAAGGCAAGCCGTGCTTATCTCGCGCTCTGGTCGAACCTCGGAGGCTGTGCGCGCCGCCAAGGTTCTTAGCCAAGAACTGCACTTCGCGACACTCGGTATAACTTGCGCGAAGAATTCGGTGCTGGAGCAGATCTGCTCAGAGTCAATCGTCCTGTCTGCCGCGGATGAACACAGCACCGTGATGACGCGTTCCTTCACCAGCATGCTTTTGTGTCTTCAGTTTCTGGCAGCAAAGCACGCAGAAAAACTGCAATTCATTGAGCGTTTGCAGGCCATGGCGGACGATTTCGCGCCGCGGATTCGAACGATCGCGGCAGAGGTAGAGGCCTTCGTGCGCAAGAAAATGTTTGACGATTATGTGTTTCTCGGACAGGGACCCTTTCACGGAATTGCGCGTGAGGCGGCTCTCAAGGTCATGGAGATGTCGTGCTCGTATAGCCAGGTTTTTCATACTCTCGA
>Ga0306920_100001684_pt1 | contig 27502 bp, 26 predicted proteins | sample flu12Cox44000170_FD_204666 | JGI IMG/M metagenome (GOLD analysis project Ga0306920, IMG submission 204666) | Lab enrichment of tropical soil microbial communities from Luquillo Experimental Forest, Puerto Rico - flux4day.12C.oxic.44.000.170 (v2)... | ecosystem: Environmental > Terrestrial >... | reverse complement strand
GGCCGACGATCCAGGGGCGCGGCGAGTTCGTCCGCCTCGCATTGGAGGAAGCCGGCGCCGACTACGTCGACGTGGCGCGTCGTCCCGGCCAGCGCGGCGTTCCCGCGATGATGAAATTCATCGAGGGTGGACGCAGCGCGCGTCCGCCGTTTGCGCCACCGTTCCTCAAGGCCGGCAAGCTCGTCATCGGCCAGACCGCCAACATCCTCTTCTACCTCGGCGGGCGGCTCGGCCTCGCGCCCCGCGACGAGGCCGGACGGCTGTGGGTGCATCAATTGCAGCTTACCATCACCGACCTCGTGGTGCTGATCCACGACACCCATCACCCGATCACCGGTTACCTCTATTACGAGCAGCAGCGCGCGGCGGCGAAGCTCGCCACGAAATATTTCTGGCGCTATCGCTTGCCGAAATTCCTGCGCTATTTCGAGCGCGTGCTCACCAACAGCGGCGGCCCCTATCTCATCGGCCGCAAGCTCACCTACGCGGACCTCTCGCTGTTTCAGATCGTCGAGGGCCTGCGGTACGCCTTCCCCAGAAGGATGAAGCGGTTCGAGCGCAAGGTGCCGCGCGTCGTCGCGCTGCACGGCCGCGTCGCCAAGCGGCCGCGGATTGCCGCCTATCTCGCCTCCAAGCGGCGCATCCCGTTCAGCCAATGGGGCATTTACCGCTATTTCAAGGAGCTGGACGGGTAGTCTTTATGCCGTCATTTGCGCGACGGTCACGGCCACGGAATGATCCGCCTCGATTGCACAAAGTCGTCATTGCCGGGCTTGATCCGGCAATCCATCGTTTTCGTAAGAAGGTGGATGCGCGGGTCATAAGCGCGTTCACGCGCGTCCATAGCCCGTCGAAGACGGGCGTGCACGCCCTTAACGACGCGCTTCTGCCCGCGCATGACCGGAGAAACGTGGGCGTATCACCCCACGGCGTTGAGCACCTTGCCGCCGGCGGTGACCGGCTTTGCCGCCACCAGCACGAAGGCGATGACGCAGGGCACTGTGCCCTTGTTCACCCAGTTGTGGATGGTGCCGCGCTGCACCAGCACGTCGCCGGCCTTGAGGTGCACGCTGGTGCCGTCGAGCTCCATGTCGATCTCGCCCGAGATCACGGTCGCGTAGTCGATCGAATCGGTGCGGTGGTTGCGTGGGCTAACGCCGGGGCCGAAGCTTACCACCCGGAACACGGTGCCGTTGGCAAGCGTGGTGCCGACTTTGCGGGTGGAGGTATCGGCGCTGCCGTCGTTGTCGACCGGAAAGCCTTCGCTCGTCCAGATCACGGCGGCCTCGGCGCCCGGCCGGGTCTGGGCTGCGTTCTTGACGCTTTCGTCGATCGACACGATCGCGCGGCCGCTCTTGTCGTGGCCGGTGACGACGCGGCGGATGGTGAGACTCATCGGACGTCCTCCCTCGGTGATCGCATGGCGAGGGATCATTCGCCGGAGGGCGGCCCGATTGCAATGGGTTGGGCGACGCGAGCGACTTCCAATGCCAATGAAATCTGCCTAAAACCGCCGGCAGATGAATCTTGCACGAACCGAAAATCGCCATGAACGCCCCCGCCGCCGTCACCCCGCCGTATAAGCACACCCCGCTGTTCCCGCTCGGTGGCGACACCATGCCCTACCGCAAGCTCACCGCCGACGGCGTGCGGGTGGAACGCGTGGGCAAGCACGACCTCGTCGTCGTCGAACGTGAGGCGCTGCGCGCGCTCGCTGAAGCGGCGTTCACCGACATCAACCACCTACTGCGGCCGGGGCACTTGAAGCAGCTGCGCGCGATCCTCGACGACCCGCAGGCGAGCGACAACGACAAGTTCGTCGCCTACGATTTCCTCAAGAACGCCAACATCGCGGCGGGCGGCGTGCTCCCCATGTGCCAGGATACCGGCACCGCCATCATCATGGGCAAGAAGGGCCGCCTCGTGTTCACCGACGGCGACGACGAGGCGGCGCTCGCCGAAGGCGCGCGCGATGCCTACCTCAAGCGCAATCTGCGCTACTCGCAGCTCGCGCCCATCTCCATGTTCGAGGAGAAAAACACCAAGTCGAACATGCCGGCGCAGGTCGAGATCTACGCCGAGGGCCACGGCGAGAACGACGGCGCCTACAAGCTCCTCTTCATCGCCAAGGGCGGCGGCTCCGCCAACAAATCGTTCCTATTCCAGGCGACGCCGGCGATCCTCACCCATGACCGCATGATCGCCTTTCTCAAGGAGAAGGTGCTCACGCTCGGCACCGCCGCGTGCCCACCCTACCACCTCGCCATCGTTATCGGCGGCACGTCGGCCGAATTGACGATGAAGACGGTCAAGCTCGCCTCCTGCCGCTATCTCGACGACCTTCCGACGCAAGGCTCCGAGGACGGTCACGCCTTCCGCGACCTCGCGATGGAACAAGAGGTGCATCAGCTCACGCAGTCGCTGGGCGTGGGCGCGCAGTTCGGCGGCAAATACTTCTGCCACGACGTGCGCGTGATCCGCCTTCCCCGCCACGGCGCCTCGCTGCCGATCGGGCTTGGCGTGTCATGCTCGGCCGACCGCCAGGCGCTCGGCAAGATCACGCGCGAAGGGGTCTATCTCGAAGAGCTCGAGCACAATCCGGCGAAATATCTGCCCGAGATCGATGCCGCCAAGCTCGGCGGTGACGTCGTGCATATCGACCTACGCCGGCCGATGAAGGACATCCTCGCGCAGCTCACCAAATATCCGATCAAGACGCGGCTCTCGCTCAGCGGGCCCATGATCGTCGCGCGTGATCTCGCGCACGCGAAATTGCGCGAACGCCTGGAGCGCGGGGAGGGGCTGCCCGACTATTTCAAGAACCACCCGGTCTATTACGCGGGTCCCGCGAAGACGCCGCAGGGCTACGCCTCCGGCGCGTTCGGCCCGACCACGGCGGGACGGATGGATGGCTTCGTGCACGACTTCCAGGCCGCCGGCGGCTCGATGGTCATGCTGGCCAAGGGCAACCGCTCGTCGGCGGTGCGCGAGGCCTGCAAGAAGCACGGTGGCTTCTATCTCGCCTCCATCGGCGGCGCAGCGGCAAACCTCGCCGAGCATTGCATCAAGAAGGTCGAGACCGTGGAATATCCCGAGCTCGGCATGGAGGCGATCTGGAGGATCGAGGTGCAAGATTTCCCCGCCTTCATCGTGATCGACGACAAGGGCAACGACTTCTTCCAGGAATTGAATTTGGGGTGAGGCTTTGCCAGTCCGCTCGTCCCCGCGAAAGCGGGGACCCAGTCGGCTGGATTTCCGCTTGCGCGGGAATGAGCAGATTTGGATGGCTCTCGTCACCTCCGCTCCCCTCATACTGGAACGCGCTGCAGCTCGGATGACGACGTGATCTGTTTATGCAAAGCTGGCGAGAGGTTCGTTAGTCAGGATCACGATCATGGCTTGCATCAAAGTCACCGACATGGCCTACGGCCGGCTCAAGGCCCCCGACCTCGATCTCATGGAGGAATTCCTCACCCGGTTCGGAATGGTGCGCGCCGATCGCACCAACACGGCGCTCTACATGCGCGGCACCGATCCTCCCCACCACATCCACGTCACCGAGAAGGGCGAGGCGAAATTCGTCGGCTTTGCCTATTACGCGGCGAGCGAGGACGATCTTGCGCGCGTCGCCCGCGTGCCCGGCGCCTCGGCCATCGAGGCGATCGATGAGCCCGGCGGCGGCAAGCGGGTACGGCTCACCGAGCCCAACGGCTACCAGATCGAGGTCGTCCACGGCATCGCCACGCTCGCGCCGATCGCGGCCAAGCGACAGAAACTCAACACCGGCGAAGATCCGTTGTTGCGCGCGGGCGAGCTGATGCGGCTGCCCAAGGGGCCTTCGCACGTCAAGCGGATCGGCCACGGCGTGCTGATGACGCCGAAATTCCGCGAGACCGTGGACTGGTTTCGCGAGACGCTCGGCTTCGTCTGCTCGGACGATGTCTACGCGGGTGAAAAGAACAACCTGATCGGCTCGTTCAATCGCTGCGACTCCGGCGATACTTACGTCGATCATCACGTGTTCTTCTGCCTCAACCATGCCAAGACCGGCCTCAACCACCTCTCGTTCGAGGTGTCCGACATCGACGACGTGGCGGTAGGTCACGATTACCTGGAGCAGTTCGGCAAATACGAGCACATGTGGGGGATCGGCCGGCACGTGCTGGGCAGTCAGGTCTACGACTACTGGGCCGATCCGTGGGGCCGCGTGCACGAGCACTGGGCCGACAGCGACCGCCTGAACCTGGCGAACGGCTCGAATCTGGTGCCGGCGGAAGAGGCGCTCACCTCGCAATGGGGCGAGGCGCCGCCCAAGAAATTCATCGATCACGCGAGCCCGTGACGCCGGCGTCGCCATGGGGCGGGCGAAACCGCGCTTGCGCGACAAGACGGTCATCGTCGACAATCCGACCGCAGGCACGAGAAAGCAGCATGACCATGCAACACGACGACAGCACCACCCGAGGCGCGGTCCTGGCGGCTGCCGCGGGCACGGCGGTGGCCGCGAGCGCTCCCGCGCGGGCGCAGCAACCGCGCGCCAAGGGTCCGCTCGTTTGGCTCGACATGGACCAGCAGGCGCTCGACGACGCCTACGATCAGATCGTCTACGCGCCCAATCGCGAGCAGGTCACCAAGCGCCGGATCGCCAACAGCGCGCGGGCGCGTGCCGCCATCGGCGCGCCCGCGCGCGTCGCCTACGGCGCGACCGAGATCGAGAAGCTCGACATCTACCGCACCAGCCAGGCGAACGCGCCGGTCAATATCTTCGTCCATGGCGGAGCCTGGCGCGCCAACCGCGCCGCCGACTACGCCTGTCTGGCCGAACCGTTCGTGCGGGCCGGGGCGCATTTCGTGATCCTCGACTTCACCAATGTCGACGACGCCGGCGGCAGCCTCTTCCCCATGGTCGAGCAGGTGCGCCGTGCCGTGGGCTGGGTCTACAAGAACGCCAGGAGCTTCGGCGGCGATGGCGAGCGGCTCCATCTGAGCTCGCACTCCTCGGGCTCCCATATCGGCGGCTGCGTGGTGACCCACGACTGGCCAAAGGAGGGCCTCCCGGTCGACATCCTCAAGGGCGCGATGCTGGGCAGCGGCATGTACGACCTCAAACCGGTGCGGCTCTCCAAGCGCTCGAAATACGTCAAGTTCACCGACGAGATGGAAGCAGCGCTGAGCGCGCAACGGCATATCGACAAGCTCAACACCCCGCTCATCCTGGCGCACGGCACTTATGAGACGCCGGAATTCCAGCGCCAGACCCGCGATTTCTACGCGGCGGTGAAGGCCGCCGGCAAACCGGTCGAGCTCATCGTCGGCGAGGGGTACAACCACTTCGAGATGCTGGAGACGCTGGCCAATCCTTACGGCGTGCTCGGCCGTGCGGTGTTGGCGCAGATGCGGCTCGCCGCGGCGGCGTAACGGGCGCTTTCGCGCATGCCATCACGCCACAATCGCGCCGGCGTTACGCGCCGTACCCTCATCGCCGCCACCGTCCTCGGCGCAGGAGGCCCAGCCTTGGCGCAACCGCCTCCGCAACCGCCACGGGTCAAGGGACCGCTGGTCTGGCTCGACATGGACCAGCAGGATCTCGACGACGCCTATGACCAGCTCGTCTACGCCCCCAATCGCGACCACATCCTCAAGCGCTGCGCCCGCAACAGCGAGCTCGCCCGCGAACGCCTCGGCGCGCCCAAGCGCTTCGCCTATGGGCCAACCGCGATCGAGGCCCTCGACGTCTTCACCACCAAGGCGGCGAACGCTCCCGTGAGCGTCTTCGTCCATGGCGGCGCCTGGCGCACGGGGCTCGCCACGAACTACGCCTATGCGGCCGAGATGTTCGTCGATGCCGGCGCGCATCACGTCGTGCTCGACTTCAACAACGTGCTCGAGACCGGCGGCGATCTGATGGTCATGGCCGATCAGGTGCGCCGCGCCGTCGCCTGGGTCTATCGCAACGCCAAGAGCTTCGGCGGCGACGGCGAGCGGCTCTATGTCTGTGGCCATTCCTCCGGCGGACATCTCGCTGGCGTGCTGTTGACCACGGATTGGCAAAAGGACTTCGGTCTGCCGCCGACCGTGATCAAGGGCGGCGTGTGCGGCAGCGGCATGTACGACCTCAAGCCGGTGCGGCTGTCCAAGCGTTCGAGCTACGTGAAATTCACCGACGAGATGGAGGAGAGGCTCAGCCCCCAGCGTCATCTCGACCGGCTGGTGGCGCCGGTCGTGCTGGTCTACGGCACCTTGGAGACGCCCGAGTTCCAGCGTCAGAGCCGCGATTTCGCCGCCGCGGTTAAGGCCGCCGGCAAGCCGGTGACGCTCGCCGTGATGGAAAGCTACAACCACTTCGAGGTGATGGAACAGTTCGGCAATCCCTACAGCCTGTTCGGCCGCGCGGTGCTGGAGCAAATGGGGCTCGCCGCGCGCTGATGCCGGCGCCGGGACTAGCAGGACTATTCGAAATCGCGACTACGGCGTGATGGTCGCGGCAGAAGACGGCCGCATCAATGCTGGGTAGCGGCGCTGTCGCTACGATATCGTTTCACCGGCCTGGCGGCCACGCGCTGGTTCTTGAACACTTCGGCGCAACGAAGCCATCGCTCCGCCATCCGGCTCCATGTTGCCTTGCTCGCGGGATCGCGCGTGAACTTGGCCATTCGTTCGCAGTCGGCGGCGTGCTTGAGAAATTCCTCGGGTGGATTCATCGACCGGTCCTCCTGATGGTCAGGCTGCGCGGGACTTCGCCTCGCGGCGAAACTGTTCCGCATATTCGGACAGCCGCAGCCAGCACAAGGCCAGTTCACGCCACGTCATCCGCTCCTTCTCGTCGACCGATTGCTCCGCGAAATGAGCGCATTCGCTCACTCGCTGCTGATACGCATCCTGGGGATCCATGGCGCTCGCTCTGACCTTCGCACCCCGCCCCTATGTCCACTCGTGGACATAGGCTCAACGGGAATCGGCCGGAAAGGTTCCTCGGCGGAACGAGAGGTCGGTCCGGCGCGCGCCAGCGGGCGGGAGCAGGGGCAAGTTCCACGCATCTGGCTTGCCCGGTGGAACAATGGGAAATTACGGGCGTGAGCCGAATGGGCTGGAGAGATCGAGCGATGGCCAAGGGAGACGCCGACGTTTCCCGCCGCATCCGTGCCGGCGTGCGCGAGCGCACGAGGGCCGACGCCGTGAACGGGGGCGCCGACCACGGCGCGAGCGCGCTGCCGCGCCGAGGCGCGGTTTACGTCGATGAGGCGATCTGGGAATGGCGGGGCATCAAATGGGCCCACCTGCTCGCCGACGATGTCGATGACCTTCATCGCTTCGCGGCCGCGCTCGGGGTTCATCGCACGTCGTATCAGGGGCCGCCCCGGACCTCGGTCCCCCACTACGATCTCACCTCATACGAACGGCGACGGGCCATCGCCCATGGCGCGATTGCCTGCGGCCGCGATGAGATCGTCGCTGTGGTGCGTCGGACGCGGTCGTCTTGCGCCGCGCGCGGAGCCGAAACCGGCTCCTAACGCACATTGCCCCACGGGTCGGATTTCTTTTTGTCCGGTATCCGATCGAGCGCGGCTCTGTATGCCTTCTCCGCCTCGGCCGCCTTCTGCTTCTGCTCGGCGGTCTGTTGCTCCGACCCGGAGTGCTTCCCGCCCTTTCCGCGCATTTGGGCATAAGCCGGCGCGGTCAATATCGCGATGCTCGCTAGCGCTATGACGACGGTTCTCATTCCAGTCCCCCAGAGCGGTCGCACCCCTCACAGCGGGGGATGGTAGGCGCGGTTGTGGCCGAAAATAGGACGCCGCGCGGGCGCGTGAGGACACGGCCATCCCCGCCGCCCCTTAGCTGCTCACTTGCTTATTTTGCTTACTTGTTTTGCTTACTTGGGGGCGCAGGCAACCACGACTTTGACGGCGACGCCTTGTCGCTGCGGCCGAAACGTCGCCCGACCCTCGTCCTCGAAGACGAACGTGCCTCCCGGGTTGATGGCGTAAGTCGTGAGGATTCGTTCGTTGGCCTCGCATGCGACCGTGCAGGCTTGGCGACACTCTCCGTCGACGAAGCGAATGACCGTTCCGCTCGGACCCGCCGGCCCGGCAGGCCCGGGCGGTCCTTGCTCGCCCTTTTCGCCCTGGGGGCCGGCGAGCTGCTGCTTCTCTTCGCAAGCCGCAAGCGCCAAGAGCGCCAACAGCACGGGAATCATCAACGCACGAACTTGCATGGGCGGCGCGCTCCCTCGCTATCCCGCGGGATATGGCGCTCAGGAGGTTAAGATAGCATTCCGGTGCGTGAAAGGGCTGCCTGCGCCAATTGCGTAGGCGAGAAACGCGGCCGAATGGGCCAGCGCCCGTGCGCGGGGCTCAACGCCAGAAGCCGCCGCCGAGGCCCTGTCGCCGCCGCTCCGCCTGGCGGCGCCGGCGGGAAATCCACTCGCGAACCCCGTATCCGAGCGCGAACCCGACGGTTAGAGCCATTGTGAGGTCAAGTATCAGGGTAGGCACGACCACCGCCTTGGAAACAATCATTGAATCGTATCTGCCTTAGTTAACGGAAAAATGGAACCGGGCGTTCCAATCGCATGGCAGCTCAAATCCCGGCGGCCTCGAGCACCGCCGCCTTGGTGCCGTCGCAGGGGCGGTGGAACCAAAATTCACGGTCGCCCTTCCGCTGCGGCTGTCAGGCGCTCCGCCAGCGAGCGCGCCACCGCGGGCGTCATCCGCACTTGAATGATTGGGCCCATGGGGCGGTGCCAGTCGTCGAGGAGATGCAAGGTGACTTCTATGCTTTCGTCTACGACTCGGGCCGTCGCCAGTTCCGCTGTTCCGAGGTCATGCGGTGAGGGCCCTCTGAATTCGGCGACCATGGTGGGCCCTCCGGGTTACGAGGCCCGGCCATGCCGGGTCATGTCAAACTCACCCAATCGCGCGATGGCGAGCCGCCAAGTGCGGCGGCCCCGCCTTTGCATGTCCATTACCAGCAGGGACGACACCAGCATCGAAACCGACCGCACACGCGAACAAATCCCGGCCGACAGTAAGGCCCCCATCCTCGGCACGCCGCCGGTTCGATCGGCGTGAAATTCTGTGCAGCACCGGCGATGTTATGCGCCCCGCGCGAGGTTTGCGCGTCGGCGGTAAGCGCCGCCGATCCTGCGAACAGCAACGCGATCGCAAGGGTGAGCGTGACTTTACGCATCAGTTTTCTCCTTGAGTTTTGTCGAGATGTGCCCCACTTGGCAGTGCCGAGGCCGCCCATTGTACCGACCTTGCTCTTTTGGTCCACGGCCGAATGACGGAGGATTGTCCGTCAAGCTTGAATTCGATCTCCGCTGCCGCTTCGAGCCAAAGTCACTGTCTAGCAGGCCCTGACGACGCCTTTGCGATTTGATCTCCGGCGCCGAAGCTGCGATGCGAACTCGCGCCAGCGCTCGGCCGGGAGGCGATACGCACGCGCCCTTCTACGCAGGCGCGAGCGCGGCCGATTCTCGGGCTCACACGTGCAGGCATTTTGCCAGCGCGGCAATGGTAATATCTTACGCTGCTTTTGCGAGATCAGACCACAACAATGAGTCGGATGGGCTGCTCGGGGCCCGGCCTCGGAGAAAAGCTAACGCAAAAAGAGAGAAGCCCCGGCCGTGGTAGGTCCGGGGCTCTCGTGCAGAGGCTTCACCACGATTCTGGCGGATCGTGATGTTGGAACGTAATGCAGGATGCGCGCTTCCCGCAACAGCCGCGAATGCGAAAACGATCCGGTGTGACATTTCTGCCAAAAGCGGGCGGTTGTTTTCAGTGCGTCCGTTCGAATTTCGCAGGGACCCGTTTTTGGAATATAAGATTTGCGCGCACCACCATTTTGTGGGGGACGTGATGGCCCGTCTAGTTTTTGCAATCATTGTTGTCGCGGTGCTCAGCGTGCCGTTCGTCGCGGCGTCCTACAACGAATCATCGGCTCAAGAGCGGGCAACCTGTTCGCAGGCACGGGCGCATTGCGGCACGCAGCGCGTCTGCCAAAGGCGATACGAGGCCTGCATGGAAACGGGCTGCTGGACGGTCACGCTGGTGCGAAGGTGCGGATACGAGAAGCGGTAAGGCGGAGGAGGCCGCCAACCGAGGCGCCCTTGCGCGCTAGCGCATGTTTCCCCAGGGGTCTGCTTTCTTGACCGGCTGTTCGCGCGTCGTCCGCTTGAGCATGTCTTTGTAGGCCTTCTCGATCTCTTCGCTCTCTTTCTTCTTCTGCTCCTCGGCCTTGTTCCCTGCCGCCTTCGAGGGATCTTCCTCGGCGAATGCCGGCGCTGCCAATGATGCGATGATCGCAGCGATCACAAGGGTTCTCATGTCGATCTCCCTCCCCGCAAGAGATTAGGGCTCTGCCCGTTGCGGGTGCTGTCAGGGGCGCTGACTCGGAACGTTGGTTGCCGGAAGCTGCGCGCGCACCTGGGCGCAACGATGGCCTACATGGCGAGAGCAAGACCTAGCACGATTTCATCGACACGACGGATGAATTCCATCCGCGATTTGGCGAACAATGCCAACTTTGGGGCCTGGTCGGGACGATGGACAAGGATCGTCAAGTCCCCACCTCAGACCGGTTAGTAATCGAGGCCCAGCTCGTGGTGGCGCCTTAAGGCGGCTTTCCGCCGGCGATAGGAAATAACCTCGCGAGCACCATATCCGGCAGCGAAGCCCGCGAGCGCGATGCGGAGAGCTATCCGCAAATCCAGCATCAAAGAGGTTAACGTCCGACCTGGGCGTTTGGTTTCAAAATCAAATCCGGCCACAGCGAAATTCAAGTCCAGCGCCCTCGAGCGGGTACTTGTCGCAGTTATTGGGGCTATGTCGCCACTAAAAGTAGAGGTGTGGCTCAAACGTCACAGACACAGGACCGACCGGGCGGTATAAGTGACAGACTCAACAACGGGGGGTTCAAATGAAAAAGCTATTTCTCGGAAGCGTAGCGCTGGTCGCGTTGGGCTTAGTGGCGCCGGCGGCATTCGCTGCCGAAAGGCCGGTGCCATATACGCCACCGCCGCCGCCGGTTCCGGTCTACACCTGGACCGGCTGCTATGTCGGTGGGAGCGCCGGTACGTCATACGGAACGAGCACCCACAGCACGGTTGCCAATTCCGTCCTTACCGCCGGCCCGTTTGGGGTCCCCGCACCGCTCCCGGCCGCTGTCGCGGCTGGAAGCAACATTGCCGACTCCTTCAACCTCACCGGCTTCATCGGCGGCTTCCAAGGCGGCTGCAACTATCAGGTCGGCGCATGGGTCTGGGGCGTGGAAGTCGACGGATCCGCGACCAACAAAGAGGGCCAGGCGCAGGAAGTGCCACTCGCGCCTTTCCTCGGCGTGGGCAGGCAAAACTGGGTTTCTCAGACCCAGGAGCGTTGGCTCGTGACCGCGCGCGCCAGGCTCGGCTGGACCTGGTGGGATAAGTCGATGATCTACGTGACCGGCGGCGGAGCGTGGGCCAAAATCGACACGTCCGAATTCCTCCTCGGTACCTTCATTGGTACCGGCCACCAGGAGAGCAATACGCGCGGCGGCTGGACCGTCGGCGGCGGCATCGAATACGCGCTCGGTTACGGCTGGTCGGTCAAGGGCGAATATCTCTATGTCGACTTCGACCACTACACCACGTTCAGCACCGCGCCCTTCGGCCTCGGAAACATCGCACCGCGCGATGTCAAGCTCAATGACCACATCTTCCGCGCCGGCATGAACTATAGGTTCTGGTGATTCATCAAGAGCCCCCCAAAGCTCTTGAGTCAGGAAACCCTCGGCAGGATTGAACCCCCCGCCGAGGGCTTCCGTTTTAATTGCTAGTTGTGCTGCGGCGCTTAGTGGTTTTCTCGGGCGCTCGCTCTTTCGGCTTCTGCTTCCCGGCCGCCCTGCGCGCTTCCTGAAATCGTTCCTCGGGCCCAGCTCGATATATCTGCAAGATTCGTTTCGGGCCATCGAGTCGTTCTCGGCGTTTTGGGCCATCGAGTCGTTCTCGGCGCAGCTCAATATGGTAGATGCCGCCGTTAAGACTAGATACGCCACTCCCGGCATGTCAAAGAACCGCTATAGCGTTGTGGTACACTACACGAACAATCTTGTGTTCGATCGGATCGCCTCTGGCCTCTTGAAAGAATTACAGTCTAGAACTCCAAAAAACGAAAAGGGCCAGCGACCAAACAAGCTACATCAATGGTTCACCGAAGATGTTGGCGACCCGATGTTGGCTCAACATCTGCACTCGATTGTTATGCTTCAGCGTCTTGCTATCGCGAATAGCTACGGATGGAATCGGTTCCTCCACATGGTCGATCAGGTGCTTCCGCGCCGTGGAGATACGTTGCCGTTGCCATTACCGGCACCGAATGAGCTTGAACACAGCGAGGCCGCCAACTGAGGCGGCCTCCCATGTTTTAATCTCGGTCAATTCTACGTGCTGAGGGGGCCATCCCGACCCCGACAAGGACGCCGAAGCAGATGGCCAGTACCCAATTATGCTGCAAAAGGCCGATTGCCGTTCCAACAAATTAGGACAGTTCAAAATTCAAATTGGGACAAACGCCTCGGAATTAGGACAGTACCCATCAAGCGAAAAAGAACATATTGCGAACTGAGAACAAATCATGTACATTGCTTCTCCCGCTGGACCCTTCGTTGTCGGTCCCGCGAATCCGGTCCTATAAGGAGTGGGAGCAATGACCACCACTGCGTTACGTCTCGTCGAAGGTTCCTCCATGGATAAATCGAAGGCCCTGGATGCCGCGCTCTCCCAGATCGAGCGCAATTTCGGCAAGGGCTCGATCATGCGGCTCGGCAAGAACGACAAGTCGATGGACGTGGAGACCGTCTCCACCGGCTCGCTCGGCCTCGACATTGCGCTTGGAATTGGCGGCTTGCCGCGCGGCCGCGTGGTCGAAATCTACGGGCCGGAATCCTCCGGCAAAACCACGCTCGCGCTGCATTGTCTGGCGGAAGCGCAGAAGAAGGGCGGCATCTGCGCCTTCATCGACGCCGAACACGCGCTCGACCCGGTCTACGCGCGAAAGCTCGGCGTCAACGTCGACGATCTCCTGATCTCCCAGCCCGACGCCGGCGAGCAGGCGCTCGAAATCGCCGATACGCTGGTGCGCTCGGGCGCGGTCGACGTGCTGGTCATCGATTCGGTCGCGGCGCTCGTTCCGCGCGCCGAGCTCGAAGGCGAAATGGGCGACAGCCAGCCCGGCCTGCAGGCGCGCTTGATGAGCCAGGCGCTGCGCAAGCTCACCGCCTCGATCAACCGCTCCAACACCATGGTGATCTTCATCAACCAGATCCGCATGAAGATCGGCGTCATGTACGGCTCGCCCGAGACCACCACCGGCGGGCACGCGCTCAAATTCTACGCCTCGGTGCGCCTCGACATCCGCAGGATCGGGGCGATCAAGGAACGCGACGAGGTGGTCGGCAACCAGACCCGCGTCAAGGTGGTCAAGAACAAGCTCGCGCCGCCGTTCAAGCAGGTCGAGTTCGACATCATGTACGGGGAAGGCGTGTCGAAGAGCGGCGAGCTCATCGATCTCGGGGTGAAAGCGGGCGTGGTCGAGAAATCGGGCGCCTGGTTCTCCTATGACAGCCAGCGCATCGGACAGGGCCGCGAGAACGCAAAGGCTTTCCTCAAAACCAATCCCGACATCGCCGCCAAGATCGAAACCGCGATCCGCCAAAACGCCGGCCTCATCGCCGAAAAAATCCTCGCCGGCGAAGACGGCAGCGAGAACGAGGACGCCGCCGAGTAAGCGCCGAGCCACCGATCTCGGGTTTACCCGAGATCGGCAAGTTATGACTGCCCAAGTCGGCCAAGGCCGACTTGGGCGGAGCTCCCCGACCGTCATTGCCGGACTCGATTGCCTCGAACCGGCAATCCATCCCTTCGGTGCGTTCCGCGTTTGATCGAAGGCGATGGACCCGCGGGTTAAACCCGCGGGTGACGGACGGAGCGGCTGGGGTTAACTCAGGCCGCTTGTCCCGGGCGCAGCGCAGCACGAGTGCCCTCATGCTGAGGAGCCGCGCCTTAAGCGCGTTCACGCGCGCCTTCAACGCACTATAGCGCGGCGTCTCGAAGCATGAGGGCATTGGAGCGCCTCATCCTTCGAGACGGCGGCCATAGCGCGTCGGAAGACGCGCGTAATGCGCTTTAGGCCGCCTCCTCAGGATGAGGCGACCGGGGCGCGCAAATGGGGCGGCGCTACCGCCGCGGCAGCCGCTGGCGCGCCGCGGCGATCACCCGCGGCACCGCGTCCTCGTTTGCCGGCGCCATCACGTGAACCCCCGCGACGCCGGGGATCGCTGCCAGTTGCTCGATCAGCTCGACCGCGATGCGTTCGCCCTCGGCGGCGGGATCGGCGGCCCGCTCCAGCCGTTCGATCAAGCTGTTGGGAATGATGGTGCCGTAGAGGCGTTGCTGCATCCAGCGCGCCGATTTCGCCGAGCGCAGCGGCGCAATCCCGATCAGGAGAAAGACGCCCCGCGTCGCCGCGTGCTCGGCAACGCACGCGGCGTAGCGGCGCACGACGCCTAAGTCCATGCAGAACTGGGTCTGCGCGAATTCGGCCCCGGCGGCGACTTTGGCCGCGAGCTTGTCCGGCTGCCAGCCCGCCGGCGGGTCGACCGGCGCGTCGGCGGCGCCGAGGAAGAAGCGCGCGCGGCCTGCGACCTTGCGTCCGGAGGGAAGCTCGCCCTTGTCGCGCACCTTGCGCGCCATGGCCGTCAGCGTGGTCGAATCGACGTCGAACACCGCCTTGGCCTGCGGCTGGTCGCCGGCCTTGGGGTCGTCGCCGGTGAGGCACAAGAGGTTGTGCACGCCGCAGGCGGCCGCGCCCATGAGATCGGCCTGCAGCGCAATGCGGTTGCGGTCGCGGCAGGTGAATTGGAGGATGGGCTCGATGCCCGCGCGCGCGAGCAGGGCCGCCGCGATCGGGGCGCAGAGGTGCGCGCGGGCGCTGGCGCCGTCGGTGACGTTGACGGCGTCCGCCAGGCCGGAAAGCGGCTGCGCCTTGCGCAGCAGGTCGTCCGCGTCGCACGAGACCGGCGGCGTGATCTCGGCGGTGATGACGAATTGCCGGGCGCGCAGCAGCGCTTCCAGGCGCGAAGCCGGCTGCCGCTGCGGTGAGGTCATCGTCTTGTCCGGCGGTGTTGGGCGCGATGGCCGCGGGCGCGGCACGGTGCGCGGGTGCGCGAAGCCGCTTATATAGACAATCGGCGCCGCGCTAGCGAGCCGTTGCCGTGGTCGCGGCTGTTGAACTCGCGCTCCGAACTGCAATCGGGCTTCCTGGACAGGGCGCGGGGGCACCGCTAAAAGCACCGCCATCCCGGGTATGGCAGGCGTTTGGGACCACGAACAATCGAAAGTCGTTTTGGCAATGAGCGGCGTCAACGAGATCAGGTCGAGCTTCCTCGACTATTTCGCCGGCAACGGCCACGAGGTGGTGCCGTCGTCTCCGCTCGTGCCGCGCAACGACCCCACGCTGATGTTCACCAATGCCGGCATGGTGCAGTTCAAGAACGTCTTTACCGGCCTCGAGAAGCGCCCCTATGCGCGCGCGGTGACCGCGCAGAAATGCGTGCGCGCCGGCGGCAAGCACAACGATCTCGACAATGTGGGCTACACCGCGCGCCATCACACCTTCTTCGAGATGCTCGGCAACTTCTCGTTCGGCGATTACTTCAAGGACCGCGCCATCGAGCTCGCCTGGAATCTCATCACCAAGGAGTTCGGCCTGCCGGTCGATCGGCTGACGGTCACCGTCTTCGTCGACGACGACCAGGCATTCGACCTGTGGAAGAAGATCGCGGGGCTCCCCGAGAGCAAGATCGTGCGCATCGCCGGCTCCGACAATTTCTGGCAGATGGGCGACCTCGGCCCCTGCGGGCCCTGCTCGGAGATCTTCTACGACCATGGGCCGCAAATTGCGGGCGGTCCGCCCGGCTCGTCCGAGCCCGAGGGCGACCGCTTCATCGAGATCTGGAACCTGGTGTTCATGCAGTTCGAGCAACTGCCCGGCGGCAAGCGCGTCGAGCTGCCGAAGCCTTCGATCGACACCGGCATGGGGCTCGAGCGCATCGCCGCGGTGCTGCAAGGCACCCACGACAATTACAAGATCGATTTGTTCGGCGCGATCATCTCCCACGTCGCCGACCTGACCGGCGTCGAGCCCGAGGGCCCGCGCGGCGTATCCCATCGCGTCATCGCCGATCACCTGCGGGCGTCGTCGTTCCTGATTGCCGACGGGGTGCTGCCGTCGAACGAGGGCCGCGGCTACGTGCTTCGCCGCATCATGCGCCGCGCCATGCGCCATGCGCAGCTCCTCGGCGCGGACGAGCCGTTGATGTGGCGGCTCGTCCCCACGCTGACCCGCGAGATGGGTCAGGCCTATCCCGAGCTCTTGCGCGCGGAGACGCTGATCGCGGAAACGCTCAAGCTCGAAGAGACGCGGTTCCGCAAGACGCTCGTGCGCGGGCTTGCGCTGCTCGAGGAGGGAAGCAAGGAACTGGGGCGCGGCGCGAAGTTTTCCGGCGAAGCCGCCTTCACGCTCTACGATACCTACGGCTTCCCGCTCGACCTCACCCAGGACGCGCTCAAGCCGCGCGGCATCGCCGTCGATACCGAAGGCTTCAATGCCGCCATGGAGCGCCAGCGCGAGAAGGCGCGCGCCTCCTGGGCCGGCTCGGGCGACGCCGCCACCGAGGCGGTGTGGTTTTCCTTGCGCGAAAAGGCCGGCGCGAGCGAATTCCTAGGCTACGAGACCGAAACCGCCGAGGGCGTCGTCGCGGCGCTGGTGAAGGACGGGAACGAAGTCGACGCGTTACGTGCCGGCGAGAGCGGCGCCGTCGTCCTCAACCAGACGCCGTTCTATGCGGAGTCGGGCGGGCAAGTCGGCGACACCGGCGTCATGCGCGGCGAGGGCGTGCGCTTTTCCGTCGCCGACACCCAGAAGAAGGCGGGCGACGTGTTCGTCCATTCCGGAACGGTCGAGCAGGGCACGCTCAAGGTCGGCGCCGCGCTCACCCTTGAAGTCGATCATTCCCGCCGCAGCGCCATCCGTCAAAATCATTCGGCGACGCACCTTCTGCACGAGGCGCTGCGTCAGGTGCTCGGCGAGCACGTGGCGCAAAAGGGCTCGCTGGTCGCCCCCGAGCGGCTGCGCTTCGACTTCTCACATCCCAAGCCGATGACGGCCGAGGAGATCGAGCGGGTCGAGGATATTGCCAACGATTTCGTGCTGCAGAATTCGCCGGTGACCACCCGGCTGATGGCGGTCGATGAGGCGATCGCGTCGGGCGCTCGCGCGCTGTTCGGCGAGAAATACGGCGACGAAGTGCGCGTCGTGGCGATGGGCAAAGGCGGCGGCAACACCATGGGCTGGTCGGTGGAGCTCTGCGGCGGTACCCACGTTAGACGCACTGGCGACATCGGTCTCATCGCAGCGCTTGCCGACAGCGCGGTCGCCGCCGGCGTGCGCCGGATCGAGGCGCTCACCGGCACCACGGCGCGCAAGCACGCGCGTCATCTGGGCGAACTCGCCAAGGCGGCGTCGGCGGAGCTCAAGGCGCCGCTCGAGGACATGCCTCAGCGCCTGGCGCAAGCGCTCGACGAGCGCCGCCGCCTCGAGCGCGAGCTTTCGGAGGCGAAGAAGAAGCTCGCCATGGGCGGAGGGAGCGCGCAGGGCACGGATGGCGTACGCGTGGTCGGCGATGTGAAGCTGTTGGCGCGCGCGGTCGAAGGCATCGACCTCAAGGACCTGCGCAGCCTCGCCGACGAAGGCAAGAAGCGCCTGGGCTCGGGCGTCGTCGCCATCGTCGGCGTTACCGAGGAAGGCAAGGCCGGCGTCGTGGTCGGCGTTACCGACGACCTCACGTCGCGCTTCTCCGCGATCGACCTGGTGCGCAAGGGCGCCGAGGCGCTCGGCGGCAAAGGCGGCGGCGGGCGGGCGGACATGGCGCAAGCCGGCGGCCCCGACGGCTCCAAGGCCGAGGCCGCGCTCAAGGCCATCGAAGGCGCACTCGGCGGCGGGTAGGCGGGTAGGGTGGGCAAAATCGCCGGCGGAGGCGTTGAGACTTAAACCGAGGCGGTGAGCGATTTTGCCCACGCGACCAGTCGGACGCCTCACGAGCCCTTCTTCAGGAACACGTAGTCCGCCGAGTAGGGCGCGCTGTGCAACGCGCCGGCTTGGTCGCAGGCGCCGGCGTGGATGCCGCCGCGGGTGTTGATCCGTTGCACCGTCGTGACGCCCGACAGCAGACCGGAGCCGCGATGCGCCGTCACCTCGAGCTTGAGCCAGGGAATATCGCTCGGCGTTTTGCCCGCAACGTTGCCCACGGCCTTGCCGACCACGGCGCTGCCGTCGGCGTGCTCCCAGTTCGGCCCGGCATAATGGCGCCCGACGGTTTTGCCGTCGAGCAGCAGCGTCGCGATCGGCTCGCGGAACGCCCATGCGAGCTTGCCGTCGCTGCCGGCCTTGCACTCGTACACCTGCGCGCCCTCGGCATGGAGCGTGACGACCGCGCTCTCGCCCGGCGCCGCGATCGCGGGCGGGACCTGCGCCGCTGCCGCGCCCGCAAGCGTCGAGGCGGCGACGATGGAAAGGGCGAGCATTGCGATGCGCATGGGGCATCCTCCTCCACTCGCGGATTGCCGCGTCGAAACCTCGCGCCGCGCACCGGCGCGGTCGTTGCGGGCGGCCGTTACGCCATCGCCCGCTTGAGATTCTCATCGACCTTGTCGAGGAAACCGGTGGTGGAGAGCCATTTCTGATCGGCGCCCACCAGCAGCGCCAGGTCTTTGGTCATGAAGCCCGACTCGACGGTGGCGACCGTGACCTTCTCCAAGGTCGCCGCGAATTTCGCGAGCTCGGCGTCGTCGTCGAGCTTGGCGCGGTGCGCGAGCCCGCGCGTCCAGGCATAGATCGAGGCGACCGAATTGGTGGACGTCTGCTCGCCCTTCTGGTGCTGGCGATAATGCCGCGTCACCGTGCCGTGGGCCGCCTCGGCCTCCACCACCTTGCCGTCGGGCGTCATCAGCACCGACGTCATCAGCCCGAGCGAGCCGTAGCCCTGGGCGACGGTGTCGGACTGCACGTCGCCGTCGTAATTCTTGCAAGCCCAGACATAGCCGCCCGACCATTTCAGCGCCGCGGCCACCATGTCGTCGATCAGCCGGTGCTCGTAGAAGATCCCCTTCTTCTCGAACTCGGCTTTGAACTCGCGGTCGTAGATCTCCTGGAAGATGTCCTTGAAGCGGCCGTCATAGACCTTGACGATGGTGTTCTTGGTCGAGAGATAGACCGGGTAGCCGCGATTGAGGCCGTAGTTGAGCGACGCGCGCGCGAAGTCGCGGATCGAGTCGTCGAGATTGTACATCGCCATGGTGACGCCGCCGCCGGGGAAGCGGAACACCTCGCGCTCGATCTTGGCGCCGTCGTCGCCCACGAATAAGAGCGACAGCTTGCCTTTGCCGGGCACCTTGAAATCGGTGGCGCGGTATTGGTCGCCATAAGCGTGGCGGCCGATGATGATCGGCTTGGTCCATCCGGGCACCAGCCGCGGCACGTTCTTGCAGATGATGGGCTCGCGAAAGATGACGCCGCCCAGAATGTTGCGGATGGTGCCGTTGGGCGAGCGGTACATTTCCTTGAGGCCGAATTCCTTCACCCGCGCCTCGTCCGGGGTGATTGTGGCGCATTTGACGCCGACGCCGATCTTCTTGACCGCTTCCGCCGCTTCGATCGTGATCCGGTCGCGTGTCTCGTCGCGCTTCTGGATGCCGAGATCGTAATAGAGCAGCTCGACGTCGAGATAGGGATGGATCAGCTTCTCCTTGATGAGATGCCAGATGATGCGGGTCATCTCGTCGCCGTCCATCTCGACGACCGGATTCTTCACTTTGATTTTCGCCATTGCGGACGAGCCTTTGCGCGCGCGGATGCGTGAGGGAGGTCGGCGGAATGCCTTCGGACCCCGGCCTTATGGCGCGGCGGACCGCATCCTGCAAGGCCAAAACATATGCGCGCTGAATTGCGCGCACGCACGAGGCGCGCCATTGTGCGCGGTCGCTGGCGTTCGCCGCGCGCCGGCGGCGCTCGCAGGGACGCTCGCAGGGATATGGCGGTTGGGATTGACGAAATGCCGACATGGCGCGAGATCAAAGGTGCTTACGGCCGCGGCCGCCGCGCGCTTCGGCAAGCGATGCTCGAACCGGTTCTGGTCGGCTGGCCAGTGCTGCGCGACGTCGTGATGAACGCGCTTGCCGCGCGCGGGCACCTCGTGTTGTGCGAGCTCGGCGACGTGCGCTTCTTCGTCGACCCGAGCGACCGCGTGGTCGGCGCCTGGCTGATGTGGCACGGCGGGTGGCAGCGCCGGGAGATCGATACCGCCGTGGACGTATTGTCCGCCGCGCAGCGCCTGCCGGCGAATGCGGTGTTCGTCGACGTCGGCGCCCATATCGGCACGCACACGATCTACGCGCTGCGCACCGGCCGCTTCGCGCGCGCCATTGCGTTCGAGCCCGAGCCGCGCAATGCCGACCTGCTCGTCAGGAATCTCGAAGCGAATGGCCTGTCGCAAGCGGCCGTCGCCGTGCCCAAGGCGGCCGGCGCCGCGCCGGGCGTCGCCGTGCTGCATCTTCACCCGCGCAACACCGGGGCGCACGCGATCGGCGAGCCGCCGTCGGTCGACGGGCAGACGCGGCTCGACGTGCCGGTCGTGCGGGTCGACGATGAGCTCGAGCGCCTCGGCGTGCCGCTCGACACCGTGGGGCTCGCGTGGGTCGACGTCGAAGGCTACGAGCCGCAGGTCCTCGACGGCCTCGCCAAGCTCATGGCGCGCGCGGTACCGATCACGTTCGAATTCACGCCGAGCCGCTACGGCACCGAGAGCAAACAAAGGCTCGTGGCGCGCCTTGCGGCGCACTATACGACCGTGCACAGCCTCGGACGGTTGGACCCGGCCGCGCCGATCGGCACGCTCGCCGCGCGCGAGCACACCGACGACGTCTTGGTGTATTAGGCCATGCCGGGCGCCGGAACCGACAAGACCAAGGATTGGATCGAGACACCGGGGCCGATCATCATCCTGGTCGAGCCGCAACTCGGCGAGAACATCGGCGCGACCGCGCGCGTGATGGCGAATTTCGGCCTCCCGCGGCTGCGCCTGGTCAAGCCGCGCGACGGCTGGCCCAACATTCACGCACGCCGCGCGGCCTCCGGCGCCGACCGCATTCTCGAGGCGGCGGCGCTGTTCGACACGCTGGAGGCGGCAATCGCCGACTGCACCCTCGTCCTGGCGACGACGGCGCGCGGCCATGATCAGGCGAAGCCCGTGATCGGGCCGCACGCGGCGGCCGCCTTGCTGGCGCCGCACGTCGCCGCCGGCGAGAGCGTGGCGGTGCTGTTCGGGCGCGAGCGCTACGGCCTCGAGAATCACGAGGTGGCGCTCGCCGACCGCATCGTCACCTTTCCGGTCAATCCCGCCTTTGCGTCGCTCAATCTCGCCCAGGCGGTCGCCGTTGTGGCCTACGAGTGGTTCAAGCTCGCGTCGGGCGGTGTGCTTCCCTTCGCCATGCCGCAGAAGTCGGAACCGGCCGGCAAGGAGCAGCTGCAAGCGTTCTTCGCCAACCTCGAACGCCAGCTCGACCAGATCGAATATTTTCGCCCGCTCGACAAGCGCGCGACCATGCTGGTCAATCTGCGCAACATCTTCGCGCGCATGCAGCCGACCCAACAGGACATTCAGACGCTGCATGGCATCGTCGTCGCGCTGACCGAAGGCCGCAAGGGGCCGGCGCGCGGCGGCGTGCTCGACGGCGAGGAAGCCAAGGCGCTGCGCGCGCTACTCGCGGAATACGGAGAAGGTCGCACGAGCGGCGAACGCGGCCCGGTGCGCGGGCTTGCGCGGCTCCTGCGCCGCAATCCGACCGACGCCGAGCGGCTGCTGTGGAGCGCGTTCACCAACGACCGGCGCTTTGCGGGAAAAGGCATCAAGCGCCAGGTCCCGGTCGGGACGCACATCACCGACTTCGTCTCATTCCCGCTGCGGCTGGTGATCGAGCTTGTGCCCGCGCAGGAAAACGCGGCCGTGGCCAAGGCGCGTACCGAGCGGCGGGCGTGGCTGATCGAGCGCGGCTATCGCGTGCTCGACGTCGACGCGAGCGCGGTCGAGGCCGATCTGCCGCGAGTGCTCGACCGGTTGGCGCAGGCGATGCGCACGCCGGACTGAACGACGCAAAGCCGGGGGTCAGCTCTTCAGCGCTTTCAGCGCCGCCGCGGCACCCGCCCGCAGGAAGCCCATGTCGCTGCTGACGGCGAGGAAGCGCACCCCGCGCTTGGCGAGCGCAACGGCGCGCTCGACCGAGTGGCAATAGGCGCCCATCACCTTGCCGGCCTTGGTCGCCGCCGCCGTGATGCGGTCGAGCTCGCGGTCGACCTCGCCCGACATGGGATCGACATTGGCGCCGTTGCTGAGCGCGATCGAGAGGTCCGCGGGCCCGAGGAAAAGCGCGTCGATCCCCGGCGTCGCCGCGATGGCCTCGATATTGTCGAGCGCGGTTCGCGTTTCGATCATGGCGAAGGTGACGGTGAGGTCGTTGGCTTCGCGCAGATAGACCTTCTGGTCCGGCATATTGGCCAGCGTGGTGGCGCGGTGCGGACCCCAGCTGCGCTCCCCGATCGGCGGGAACTTCGCGAACGAGACGTAGGCGCGCGCCTCCGCTTGGGTGTTGATCATCGGCGCGATGATGCCCTCGGCGCCGAAGTCGAGCGCCCGGCTCGCGGTTGCGAACTCGCCAACGGGAATGCGCACGATCGCAGCCGCGCCGCCCTGGCGCACCTGCGCGATTGCGGACAAGACCGAGGCGGTGTCCCACAGTCCGTGCTGGCCATCGAGCGTGACCGCGGGAAAGCCCTCGCGGCCCACGAGCTCGGCGACGATCGGAGAGGGCAGCCCGCACCAGCCGCTGTGGACGGTCTCGCCGGCCTTGAGTCGGCGGGCGAGCGAGAAGGCGGTTGCTGTCGTCATGGGGGGAAATCGTCCTTTGCTGCCAGCGTCCCCGCGGTCCCGTCATCACGCCGGCCGCGATGGTGGCTCACGGCCGGCGGGCATCGAATGGCTGCCTGCCGCCTGTCGCCATCGATTGGGGACGGGCGCAACCAGCGAGTGGGCCTTAGCTGCCCGCTTTGATCTCCTGGATCGCTTTCGCCATCAGTTCGTCCATGGTGCGGCGAATCTGGTGATCCGACAGGTCGACGCCCTTGGCGTCGAAGTCCTTGCGAATCTTGCGGAAGACGTCATCGTCACCGATCTCCTCGAAATCCGCCATGACGACCGCCTTGGCATAGGCGTCGGCCTCGGCGCCGGAGAGGCCGAGCTTTTGCGCCGCCCACAGGCCGAGGAACTTGTTGCGACGGGCGTTCGCCTTGAATCGCAGTTCCTCGTCGAGGACGAACTGCTTCTCGAAGCCTTCCTCGCGCTTGTCGAACGTAGTCATGCCTGCCTCGCTATTTCGGGAGCAACCGGCCGCTCTCGCATCGGTTCCCAACCGTTCGGCCGGGATGCATGCCGCGTCAATCTCGAACGGTTACAACATCCAGCGTTGGAACCACGCGCGGCCTTGCATAGCGGGACGCAATCGTCAAGGCAACCGACGGCGAAGTGATTCGCACCCGTGGGGGCGCGCGCAACAAAACCATTCGGCGCGATTGTGCTGCGCAGCCCGATCGGCTAGTTTGCCGGTGTGGACGCGTCGCCTGTTCACGTCTTTGTCGAGCCGCCACGCGCCGCCGCCGCGGACATCACCTCGAACCGGAGCCACGGCATCCAGATGGACATCAACAAACCACGGTACACGCCGATGAGCCGTCGTCGTCGCATCTATGAAGGCAAGGCCAAGGTCCTCTACGAGGGACCGGAGCCGGGAACGCTGATCCAGCACTTCAAGGACGACGCGACCGCCTTCAATGCGAAGAAGCACGATATCATCGAGGGCAAGGGCGTCCTCAACAACCGCATCTCCGAATATGTCTTCCAGCACTTGAACGACATCGGAGTTCCGACCCACTTCATCCGACGGCTCAACATGCGCGAGCAATTGATCCGCGAGGTGGAGATCATTCCGCTCGAAGTGGTCGTGCGTAACGTCGCGGCGGGCTCGCTGTCGCAGCGGCTGGGAATCGAGGAGGGCACGCAGCTGCCGCGCTCGATCATCGAATTCTACTACAAGAACGATCAGCTCGGCGACCCGATGGTCTCCGAGGAGCACGTCACCGCCTTCGGCTGGGCCACCCCGCAGGAGATCGACGACATCATGGCGCTCGCCATCCGCGTCAACGATTTCCTGTCCGGCCTGTTCCTCGGCGTCGGCATCCGTCTCGTCGACTTCAAGATGGAGACCGGCCGGCTATGGGAAAACGACCTCATGCGCATCGTGGTGGCGGACGAGCTATCCCCCGATTCCTGCCGGCTCTGGGACATCAAGTCGAACGAGAAGCTCGACAAGGACCGCTTCCGCCGCGATCTCGGCGGGCTGGTGGAGGCCTATGCCGAGGTCGCCAAACGCCTCGGCATCATGAGCGAGGGCGAGCGGCCCCAAGGCACTGGGCCAGTCCTGGTGAAGGGGTAATCCGCGGCGCCGCGACAGCGAGCGACTGTTGTGGCGCCGACTATTTGTTCCTGAATTCGACTCATCAACTCATATATTGCCGTCCCCAGCATAAGCGCGTTTACGCGCGTCTTCTACGCGCTATGCGCGGGGACGCGGCAATATGAGCGCCGCGAGGAGAATGACATGGGCAAGGACTTCACCATCGGACTCGTGGTCCCGTTCGCGACCGACGCGGTGCCGGAGGAAGGGCTGCAGATGTACCCGGGCGTGTGTTTCGTTGCGCGCGGCGTCGGGGTGCGATCGCTGACGCCGACCGGCTACGACAGCGCATGGGAGGGAATCCTCCCGGCGGCCGAACATCTCGCCGGGCTTGGCGTCGATGCCATCATGGTGATCGGCACCTCGCTGACGTTCTATCGCGGCGCTGACGCGCACGATGAGCTGATGGCAAAGCTGCGCGCGACGACCGGCCTGCCGGTCAGCACCATGAGCCAAGCGGTGGTCGATGGATTGATGAGCTTCGGCGCGCGGCGGATCGCGGTCGCCACCGCTTACGCCGACGAGGTGAACTACCGCCTGCAAGCCTTTCTCACCGCGAAGGGCTTCGAGGTGCTCACACTCGAAGGTTTCGGCCTGTTCGGCTTTGGCGAGCCCGACACCAAGAGCGAAGCGGACATCATCGCGCTCGGCTCCAAAGTCTGCGTGCGGGCGCCGGCGGCGGAGGGATTGCTGATTTCCTGCGGCGGGCTGCGCACCTTGGGCGTGGCAAAACCGCTCGAACAGCGGCACGGTATTCCGGTCGTCGCCAGCACGCAGGCGGCGTTCTGGGCGGCGCTGCGGCTCGTCGGCGAGAGCGGCCGTGTCGCGGGCCGCGGGCGGCTCCTCGAACAATCAACAGTCGCCCCTGTGCACTGAAGCGGTTTGTGCCTAAACTTTAGGCCGCGCGCACGAGCCCCGCGCGCAATCGGGCGGGGGTACGCGCGTCCGCCGCTTGCGGTCTAACCGATTCGCGCCATATCGATGCTTGCAGAACCCCGATGAAGGCCCGCGTCACCGTCACCCTCAAATCCGGCATCCTCGATCCCCAAGGCAAGGCGATCGAAGGCGCGCTCAAATCGCTCGGCATCGCCGGCGTCGCGAGCGTGCGCCAGGGCAAGGTCTTCGACATCGAGATCAAGGGACGCGATCGCAAAGCGGCGCAGGCCGCGCTCGAGCAGGCGGCCGACAAGCTCCTCGCCAATACGCTGATCGAGAACTACCAGGTCGAGGTGAAATGATCGCACGACGCGCCGGCATCGTGGTGGTCGCGCTGGGCATTGCGGGCGTGCTCGCAGGCGGCGCGATGCCGCTCGGCGCTGGGCAGCAGCCGACCGAGGCGGGAAAGGCCGCGCCCGCCGTCTGGAGCGAGTTCAAATGGCCGTTTCCCCTCGACCAGTGGGGCGTCGGCCGCGCATTCCGCTGCCGAGCCGCCGATTGCGGCGCCGACATCGATCTCTACCTGCGCGCCAAGCTCGGCTTTTGCAATTGCGCGACCGGGGTGTCGGACGACGCGGAGCTCGACCGCGTGGGCGACCTCGAGCTGCTCAGCGCCAAGTTCGACGGATTGCGCGACGGACGGGCGATCACCGTCGGCTGGATGAAAGGCCGCAGCCGGCCCTATCAGGTCGCCATACCCTATGGCTCGCCGCGCACCGCGCTCGCCATCGCCTTCAACGATAAATGCGACGTGGTGGTCGCAACCGTCGTGGCCGACGACATCCCGGCGGCCGAGCGCGCCGCCTTGGGCTTCCTCAGCGGCGACTTGGTGCTGCGCTGGGCCGAGAAGGAGCTCGGACTGTGATGAGATCCGCCGTCATCGTTTTTCCCGGCATCAATCGCGAGCGCGACATGGCGCGCGCGCTCAAGCTCATCACCGGCCGCGAGTCGGCCATGGTCTGGCACGCCGACACGGCGTTACCGGCGGGCACCGACCTCGTGGTGGTGCCGGGCGGCTTCTCCTATGGCGACTATCTGCGCTGCGGCGCGATCGCGGCGCGCGCGCCGATCATGGGTGCGGTGCGCGCCCACGCCCACCGCGGCGGCCTCTTGCTCGGCATCTGCAACGGCTTCCAGATCCTGTGCGAAGCAGGTCTCCTGCCCGGCGTGCTGATGCGCAACGCGGCGCTGAAATTCATCTGCCGCGATGTCTACCTGCGCATCGAGCGCTCCGATACGCCGTTCACCCGCGGCTACAACGCCGGACAGGTCATCCGCGTGCCGGTCGCCCATGGCGAGGGCAATTATGTCGCCGATGAAGCGACCATCGCGCGGCTCGAGGGCGAGGGCAGGGTGCTGTTCCGCTATGCCGCGCCCGATGGGACGCTCGACCCGGCATGGAACGTCAACGGCGCGACCAACGCCATCGCCGGCGTGCTCAACGACAAGGGCAACGTGCTCGGCATGATGCCGCACCCGGAGAACCACGTCGAAGCGGCGCTCGGCTCGACCGACGGGCGCGGTCTGTTCGCGGGGCTCACTGATCACTTCAAGCAAGCGGCATAACGCGCCTGCCTCGATATCAAGCGTCATCCAGATTTCACCCGCCCATGATGCTCTGGAACCGTCGCTGTGGTGGATTGCCGCGCATAGCGCGCGTAAACGCGCTTACGCCCGGCGATGACATTTAGGACTATGGCAAAGACATCTAGAAAATCGTCGGCGCGCGTGCTCGAGCAACCGGCGGCGCGCAAGGCCAAACGGCGATCGAAGAGCATGAGGCGGGCGAAAATCAGCCCCGCGCTGGTGGCGGCGCATGGGCTGACCCCCGACGAATATCAGCGCATTCTTGCGCTCGTGGGCCGCGAGCCTTCGCGCACCGAGCTCGGCATTTTCTCGGCCATGTGGAAC
>Ga0306920_100001683_pt1 | contig 27512 bp, 25 predicted proteins | sample flu12Cox44000170_FD_204666 | JGI IMG/M metagenome (GOLD analysis project Ga0306920, IMG submission 204666) | Lab enrichment of tropical soil microbial communities from Luquillo Experimental Forest, Puerto Rico - flux4day.12C.oxic.44.000.170 (v2)... | ecosystem: Environmental > Terrestrial >... | reverse complement strand
CCGTACGCCGAGAGCTTCTCGAGCTCGGGCCCGCGCAGCGCCAGGTCGATGTCGAACGTGCCGCCGCCGATGTTGAAGCCGGCGATGTTGCGCACCTGCGTGCGCATGTCGGTGAACTTGCGGAAGCGCTGCCGGAGCGCCACCATCACCTCGCGCTGGGAGTAGTTTCCGCGGAACGCGTCGAGCGGCCGGCCACTGGTCAGCCCCTTCCAGAGCCTCGCCGGCGTCACCGTGCGCTCCTCGTGCGAGACCGTGCGCACGTACATGTAGCCCTGGTTCACCTTGGCCAGGAAGCTGCCGCCACCCGAGGCCAGCGTGAGCGCCACGCCCTTCGTCTCGCGCGCCTCCTTGGCCAGCGCCTGCATGGCCTCGTCCATCGCGGCGAGGCTCATCTTCTCGGGACCGAACACGAGCACCTCGAACTCCGACTCGTCGACGTCGCTCGGAATGTATTCCTGCTTCACCTGCCGGTAGATCGGCACCGCCGAGATCAGCGTGGCCACGCTGATGATCACGATGACCCAGCGGTGGCGCATCGACCACGCCAGGCTCCAGGCGTACGCGCCGTCGATCCACGCGTAGAACCCGCTGCGCGAGCCGGTGTGCGCGCCCTCGGCATGCCCGCTCGCCGCGTCCTCGACCCGCAGCAGGCGGGCGCACATCATCGGGGTCAGCGAGAACGACACGAGCAGGCTGACCAGCACCGAAACCGCGGCGGTGAGGCCGAACTGGTACAGGAACCGCCCGGAGATCGAGGACATGAAGGACACCGGCACGAAGATGACGACCAGCGAGAACGTGGTCGCCATGACCGCCAGCCCGATGTCGGCGGTCGCCTCGCGCGCGGCCTCGAACGGCCGCATCTTCTTTTCTTCCACGAAGCGGAAGACGTTCTCGAGGACGACGATCGCGTCGTCGATGACGATGCCGACCATCAGCACCAGCGCCAGCATCGTCACGCTGTTCAGGGTGAAGTTGAGCGCCCACATCATCCCGAAGGCCGACACGACCGACGTCGGGATCGCGACCGCAGCGATGAAGGTCGAGCGCCACGAGCGCATGAACGCGAGCACCACCAGGGAGGCCAGGATGGAGCCGAGCACCAGATGCAGGTTGATCTCGTGGAGGGCGGCGTAAATGTACCGCGACTGGTCGCGGATCACCTCGAGCTTGACGTCGGGCGGCACGAGGCCGCGCATCCGTACGAGCTTGGCTTTCACGCCCTCGATCACCGCCACCGTGTTCTCGCCCGACTGGCGGCGGATCTCCATGATCACCGTCGGCACGCCGTTGAGGCGGGCCGCTGAGCGCTGCTCCTTGGTGCCGTCCTCGGCGTAGCCGATGTCGCGCACGCGCACCGGGACGCCGCTCAGGGTGGCCACCACCAGGTCGTTGAACGAGCGCGGCTCGACGATGCGGCCCATCGTGCGCAGCGACGCCTCGTTGAGCCCGGCCGTCACGTTGCCGCCCGGCAGGTCCGCGTTCTGGCGGACGATCGCGTCGCGCACGTTGATGATCGGGATCTGGTAGGCGGCGAGCCGATCGGGGTCGACCCAGATGTTGACGGAGCGCGGCAGGCCGCCGACGATCCGCACCTCGCCCACGCCCGCGGAGCGCTCGAGCTGCGGCCGCACTTCCTTGTCGGCGATCTCGGTCAGCTCGCGCAGCGACCGCTCGCCGGACAGCGCGATCGTCACGACCGGCGCCTGGTCGTTGTCGAACTTGGCGATGATCGGCGGCAGGATCTCGCGCGGCATGTTGCGGACCGCGATGGCCACCTTGTCGCGCACGTCCTGGGCGGCCACGTCGATCTGGCGGTTCAGGTTGAACGTGACGATCACGATCGCGGTGCCGGGGCCGCAGATCGAGCGCAGCTCGTTGATCCCCTGGATCGTGTTGATCTGCTCCTCGAGCCGCTGGGCCAGCTGGGTCTCGGTCTCCTCGATGGAGGCCCCCGGCAGCTCGACGCGCACGCTGACGGTCGGCAGGTCGACGGCCGGAAAGCGGTCGACGCCCAGCCGCATCCAGCTGGCGGCCCCCACGACCACGAAGGCCATGACCAGCATGGTCGCGAACACCGGGCGCTTGATACAGACCTCGGCGAGCTTTTGCATGGCTCTACTGGGCCACGGTGACGGCCTGACCGCCGGTGAGGTTGCCGGGCACCGTGACGACCGGATCGCCGCGCTTGAGGCCCTCGACGACCTCGACGTCCGGGCCCAGGCGGCGGCCGGTCGTGACTCGCACCTCGGCCGTCTTGCCCTGACGGACGACCAGCACCTTCTCGACGCCGGCGAACACGATGATCGCGGTGGACGGCACGGTCACCACCGGCTGGCTCACCTCGGTCATGATCTCGACGCGCGCGAAGGAGCCCGGCCGGAGGAATCCGCGCTCGTTCGGCACTTCGGCCTCGACCAGCAGCGTACGGTTCTGCTCCTGGACGATCGGCGACAGCCGCACCACGCGACCGCGGTAGAGCGTCGAATCGCCCTCGACCGTCAAGGTGACTGCGTGGCCCGCGCGGACGCCGGAGCCTTCGCGCTCGGGAACCGGGACACGCAGGCGCAGCGGATGCACGCGGACCATCGTGGCGATGGGCGCGCCCGCCGGCAGATACTCGCCCACCGAGGCCTGCTTGAGGCTCACGACGCCGTCGAGCGGCGAGAGGATCACGGTGTCGGCGAGCTGCTGGCGAGCCAGATCGAGCTCGGAGCGGCGCTGCGCGATGACGGCCTGGCGGTTGCGGACTTCCTCGATCGCGTCCTGGTAGCGGCCCTCGGACACCAGCAGGGCCGCCTCGGCCGAGTCGAGCTGGGCGCGGGCGATGAGCTCCTGCTGCGCGAGCTTGACGCTCCGATCGCGGGTGAGCCGCGCGTCGTCCATCATCGCCCGCGCCTGGCGAACGATCGCGGTCTGCTCGGGATCGACCTTCTCGTCGCTGCCCGTCGGCGTGAGCCCGAGCCGCACGCGCGCCTGCTGCAGCGCGGCCTCGGCCTGCTCGACCCGTAGCTTGAAGTCGCTCTGATCGAGCTTGCCGATGATCTGCCCGCGCTTGACGCGTGTGCCGAGGTCGACGGTGATCTCCGCCAGGCGGCCCGCAACCTTCGTACCGAGCACCACCTGGTCGTCGGCGGCCAAGGTGCCGGTCGCCGCGACGGTGCGCGCGATCGTGCGCTCGACGGCGGCCGTGACCTTGACTTCGCGCGGCGGCGGCCCCGCGGGCTTGGTCTTCTGCTCCTCGGCGCCGACCGAGTTCTGGCCCTGGCAGCCGCTCAGCGAGAGGGCGAGACCCAGGGCGACCACGGCCAGGATGTGGGGCGACATCCGGTTGATGATACCCCAACCGATTCCCCCTGCCCGGGCGAGAGACGTCCTAGCGGGCCGGAGCGGGCGGAGCGACCGAGACACCCTGGGCGCCGTTCCGGGAAATCGCCTCGGCCACGAGGCCGGAGGCCTTCACGTCCTCGACGAACGCGCGCAAAAAGCGCGCCGATGCCTCGCGGCTCTTGGGCGTGCCGACCGCCTGCTGGACCGCCGTGAACTGGCCGTCGAGGATCCTGGCACCGGGAAGCTTCTGGACGTCGGTGAGGAGCCTCGGCTTGAGCCCGGCCAGGGCCTCGAGCTTCTGGGCCACGAACACGTCGAACGAGGAATCGAGGCCCTGCGTGGTCACCAGCTTGGCGTGCTTGATCGTCCGCGCCAGGTAAAGACCGTAGGCGCTCTGCTCGGCCACCGCGATCCGCACGCCCTCGCGGTCGACCTCGTCGACCGAGCGGATCGGCGACCCGGCCGGCACCAGATACGTCGACGGGATCTCGAGGTATGCCGCCGTGAACGCGATCTCGGCGGCGCGCTGCGGCTCGGCGCCGAGGAACGCGACGTCCCACGCGCCCGTCTTCACGCCGTCGCCGAGCTTGCCCGCGGTGTCGAACTTGATGAACTCGACGGGCACGCCGACTCTCCGGCCCAGCTCGCGGGCCACGTCCGGCGCGACGCCGCGCGGATCGGCGGCCGAGGAGCCGGGGGTGACGAGCAGGAAGTTTCCGTGATTGAGCCCGACCCGGAGCTTTCCGGAAGGGGCCAGCTCGGAGCGAATCGCGGGTGTGATCTCGGTAGCCATGGCGCCAGACGTTAGCACGAACGACGCGAGGGAAGCCATGGCGACCGCGAAGCGCTGGAGGCGCCGTCGTCGAATCGTCACGACGACGTCCTGGTCTTGAAGAACGAGCTCTTCACCGCAATCTTGCCGTCGCGGAACGTGAACACGTCGCAGCCGTTGACCTCGACCGCGCGGCCGTCGGCGCTCGTACCGGTGAAGAGCCACTCCGACAGAGCCCGATCGCCCGAGACGAAGTGGCGCGCGGCGCCGAAGTGGGCGTCGGGAAACGCGGCGAACACGCGCGCGAACGCCGCGCGCACGCGCTCGCGCCCGACGTGGCGCGTGCCGCACGCCTCCGGGCCGGCGGTGCTCTCGAACACGCAATCGTCAGCCATGAAGGTCATCAGGTGATCGACGTCGTGGCCGTTCCAGCCCGCCTCGAAGAACGCGTCCAGATCCTTCGTGGTCATCATGGTCGTCACCTCGCCGTGAGCATCACGCCAAGCCGGGCGCAGCGTCAATTCCCGATACATCCCGGTGCGCGCCGCGCGCGACGCGATGTATGGGGCTGGTGCCCAGCCGATACCCATACATCCGCGCCGCCGGCTCGCGCGGCACCGCATCTTGCGGTATCCTCGGGTCGGCCCGATCGAGGGGCCGACGGTCCGCGTGAAGGGCTCAGTTTCTCGCGAGAGCTGGTCGACCTCGGGGTCGATCTCGTCGTGACGGTGACCTCCGAGGGACTCGTCGAGGCCAAGCCGGCGCTCGCGACCGTTCCCGTCGTCATGGCGGCGAGCAACTATCCGGTCGAACGCGGGCTCGTCCAGAGCCTCGGTCGCCCGGGCGGCAACATCACCGGCATGGCAACGTTCACGAGCGGGACGTTCGAGAAGCGCATGCAGCTCCTGGCCGAGGCGCTGCCGCGAGTCGCGCGCGTGGCCGTCCTGCGGCTTCCCGGCGACCAGAACGACTACATCGTGCGCGATCTGGAGCGATCGGCCCAGCGGCTGGGCCTGAAGCTCCAGATCATCGAGGTGCAGCGGCCCGGCGATTTCCCCGGCGCATTCGAGACCGCGGCGCGCGGCAACGCGCAGGCGATCATGACGGCGCAAGGACCGTTCTTTCTTCAACACCTCAAGCCGTTCGCCGAGCTCGCGCTCAAGCAGAAGCTCCCGAGCTTCTCGGGGGAGCCGACCGCCGCGAACGCGGGTGTCCTGATGAGTGCCGGCGCCAGCATTTCGGCCAGCTGTCATCGCGCGGCCAACTATGTCGATCGCATCCTGAAAGGCGCCAAACCGGCCGATCTGCCGCTCGAGCAATCGACGACGCTGGGACTCGAGATCAACTTGAAGACCGCGAAGGCGCTGGGGCTGACGATTCCCCCGTCACTGCTGCTGCGGGCGGATCGCGTCATCGAATGAAAGGGGAGGCCGGGCCGGACATGGATGAACACGCGATCCGCGAGCTCGTGACCGAGGTCAGGCGTGGCAGACTCTCGCGCCGGCGATTCGTTCGCCTGATGCTTGCCGCCGGCCTCACGGCGCCCATGGCCGCGAACCTCCTGACCTCGGCCGGCGTGGCGCATGCGCAGTCGAAGACGCCGTCCTCCGCGCCGGCGCGGCGGGGCGGTGGCGGCCAGGTGCGTATGCTCTACTGGGCGGCGCCCACCTTGCTCAATCCGCATCTGGCCGTCGCGCCGAAGGATTTCGAGTCGTCGCAGCTGTTCTACGAACCGCTCGCCGACATCGATACCGAGGGCAACATCGTGCCGGTGCTCGCGGCCGAAACGCCGACCGCCGCGAACGGCGGGGTGTCGCGCGACGGCACCTCGGTGGTGTGGCGGCTGAAGCGTGCAGTAGCCTGGCACGACGGACGCCCCTTCACCGCCGACGACGTCATCTTCACCTGGCAGTACGCCGCCGACCCGGCGACCGCCGCGACGAGTGCCGGGTCGTACCAGGGTATCGACCGCATCGAGCGCATCGACGACCACACGGTGAAGCTCGTCTTCAAGCGGCCCACTCCCTACTGGGCCGACGCCTTCTGCAGCGCGGCCGGCATGGTCTTGCCGCGTCACGTCTTCGAAACGTTCCGCGGGGGCAAATCGCGCGAGGCGCCCGCGAATCTCAAGCCGGTGGGAACGGGGCCGTATCGCTTCGTCGATTTCAAACCGGGTGACGTCCTGCACGCCGAGATCAACGGCGCCTACCACGTCGCGAATCGCCCGTTCTTCGACACGGTCGAGATGAAGGGCGGCGGCGATCCGGTGTCGGCCGCCCGCGCCGTGCTGCAGACGGGCGAATACGACTACGGCTGGGGGCTCAACATGGAGGACGAGATCCTCCGGCGTCTGGAACAGAGCGCCAAGGGCCGCGTCGTCATCGGACGAACGGCAAACCTGGAATACATCCATCTCAATCAGGCCGACCCGTGGCGCGAGGTCGACGGCGAGCGCGCGAGCATCAAGACGACCCATCCGTTCCTCACCGACCCGGCGGTCCGCTCGGCCTTCGCACTCCTGGTCGATCGCGCGGCCATCCAGAAGGACATCTGGGGGCGCCAGGCCGATCCGACGGCGAACTTCATGAACCGCCCGCCGTTCGTGTCGCCGAACACGCGCTGGGAGTTCAGCATCGACAAGGCGAACGCCGTCCTCGACGCCGCGGGATGGAAGCGCGGCGCCGACGGCATCCGCGTGAAGGACGGCCACCGTTTGAAGATCTTGTTTCAGGCGGTCAACCAGCCGATCCGGCAGAAGGTGCAGTCGATCGTCAAGCAGGCGTGCGGCCGGGCCGGCATCGAGTGCGAGCTCAAATCGGTGGTCGGATCAGTGTACTTCTCCTCGGATCCGGCCAACGTGGACACCGAGAGCCACTTCTACGCCGATCTCCAGCTCTCGAGCAAGATCTTGCGCCAGCCCGATCCCCAGGCGTACATGCGCGCGTTCTGCTCCTGGGAAGTGGCGCAGAAGGCGAACAAGTGGTCCGGCGCGAACCTGACCCGCTGGCGCAACGACGAGTACGACCGCCTGTGGCGGGCTGCCGAGACCGAGCTGGATCCGGCCAGGCGCGCCGCGCAGTTCATCCGGATGAACGACCTCGTGGTCCAGGACGTCGCGGTGATCCCGGTGTTCGTCCGCCACGCGGTCTTCGCCGTCGCGAACAGCATCCGCGGATTCGACTTCAGTCCGTTCAGCGGCCCCCTGTGGCGCCTCGTCTACTGGTCCCGGGAGGCGTGAGCCGCCGACGCCCTGCGGCGCCGGCTTCACGACGACTTGACGCCACCGGCCGGGCCGCGGTCAGCGTCGAGCTGCCCTACCGCAAGGTCTCCAGCGGTTCGAGCCCCATCTCGCCCGTGCAGACGCTGAACCACTGGATGACTTCCTTGTGGAGCGGGATCCCGTGGGCGCGGCGGTGCTGGATCTCTTCGGCCTCGGAGAGTCCGGGATAGAGGACGCGCTCTTGACCTGGCGCCGGCGTCGCCGTGCGCAGGGTCTTGAGCATCCCGTCCATCGTGTCCTTGAAGAGCTCCGGGTCGGTGAACGCCTCGATGTTGTAGGCGGCGAAGTGGTTCTTCGAGCCGCTGCCGGCGGCGAGCATCGTGGGGAGCGCGCCCGAGAGCACGGTCGAGAGCACCTCGGCCATCAGTGCCAGGCCGTAGCCCTTGTGCGAGCCCTGCTCGCGCGTGCCGCCGAGCGGCGCCTGGTGATACTCGTCGCGGTCGAAGACGGGCTTCTCCTCCATGATCGGGATGCCTTCCTTGTCCGTGACCCAGCCCGGCAGGAGCGGCGAGCCGACGCGAATCGCGAGCCGGATCTTGTTGCCGGCGATCGCGGAGGTCGCAGCGTCGAACAGCATCGGCGCCTCGTGCCGCGCCGGCGCCGCGAGCGCGATCGGGTTCGTGCCGAGCAGCGGCTTGGCGGCGTAGGTCGGCACCACGCTGAGCCCGGCGCCGGTGAAGCAGACGCCGACCATCCCCTGCTCCGCGGCCTGCACGGCGTAGTGGCCGATCGCGCCGAAGTGGCCGCTGTTGAACACGGTCACGACGCCGACGCCCACGCGCCGCGCCTTCTCGATCGCCAGTCGCATCGCCTTGGGACCGACCGTGATCCCCAGGCGCCGCTCGGCGTCGATCACCGCCGTCCCCGGCGACTCGCGGGCGATCCGCCAGCCTGGACGCGGGTCGAGCTTGCCGGCCTTGTAGTCGCGGACATAGGCGCGGAGCATGTTCGACACGCCGTGCGTCTCGACGCCGCGCAGATCGGTCATCGTGAGCACGTCCGCCCCCTCGGCGGCATCCTCGGGTGTCAGACCGAGCTTCTCGAAGATCTGGGTCACGGTGCGGCGCAGCGCCGCCTCCGAGACCATCACCTGGTCTTTCGCGGGAACCTTGAAGCGCTCGAGAATCATGGCTCGCTCTCCTCGTGAGTCGTCGCCGCGCTAGGCGCCGCGGACGTAGCGGCGCAGGACGAGGCGCAGGTGATCGCGAAAATGCGGCTGCAGCCGGCTGGTCCAGTCGCTCTGGCGCGCCTGCTTCCACTCCGCCGATTCCTGCACCTCGGGCGTCGCCAGGTGATAGAGGGCGACGTACTTGCGGTTGCCGGTGCCGCGGAAGCGGCGGGCGCTCAGCACGCCCGGCACGGCGGCGAGCGCCGGGATGTGCTCCTTGTCGTACCACTCGTTGAACTCGGCCTCGTGCTCGGGCGCGATGTTCATCGCGTTCAGCAAGAGGCCGCCGGCCCCGGCCGGCGGAAGCTGATCGCCCGGGAGGATCTGATCGCCCTCGAAGCGCATGAGGCGCTCGACCCGGGCGGTGACGCGCTTGGACCACGGCGAGAGATTCGCGCCGCCGATCGCCAGGTAGGGCGGGCTCGCCAGCACCTTGACGCTTTCTAGATCGTACGTGGCGACCGAGATCTTGCGGTCGGCCGCGCCGATCCAGCGCTCGCAGACCAGGAAGCCCGGCACGCGCTGGCGCTCCGGCAGGTGCTCGGTGTCGTACCAGTCCTGGAATTCGTCCTCGGCCGCGTGCCCGATGTTCATCGCCGCGATCAGCGTGCCCTTTGCCATGGTCGGCCCCTCCCGGCGGAAGAGTGCCACGGCGCCCGAGTCTCGGCAACGGCGCGGCCGACGAGCGCTCGATCCGGGCGCCCCTCGCCGCGGGGCAGCGCCCGCGGGTTCCGGCGACCCCTTCGCTTCAGACGTGCGCGACGGACGGCCGTCGGCGACCGGCGATAGACCGTACGGAACGCCGAGTTGAAGCGCCGGATGCTCGCGAACCCGGACGCGAAGGCGATCGCGGACATCGACATCGCCGTGGAATCGACGAGGGCCTTGGCGCGCTGCACGCGCCGGGTCGTCGCGACCGCCGTCGGCGACGCGCCGGCGTGGCGCAGGAACAGCCGGCGCAGGTGGCGCGCCGTCATCCCCAGCGCATCGGCGAGGTCCTCGACCCGCGCGTCGCCGTCGAGGAAGCCGCGCTCGATCAGGCGGAGCGCCCTCGACACCGTCGCCGCCGCGCCGCGCCACGCGGGCGTACCGGGCGCGGCCTCCGGCCGGCATCGCAAGCACGGCCTGAACCCGGCGCGCTCGGCCGCCGCCGCGGTCGGGAAGAACACGACGTTCTCCGACCTGGCCGGCTTGACAGGGCACGTGGGCCGGCAGTAGATGCGCGTCGTCCGCACGCCCGTGTAGAACGCACCGTCGAAGCGCGGGTCGCGGGCGATGCGCGCCCGATCGCAGCGCTTCGGGTCGAGCGCGGCGCCGTTCATACCGCGAGCCTAGCACGCGGGCGTGGCGCTCGACCGCGCGCGGACGATCACGTCCGAAAACGGCCAGACAGCGGCGCGCCGAGCCGATAGCGTCGTGACACGATGCACGCGCGATACTTCTACGGCTGGAACGTGGTGGGCGCGACGTTCGTGATGGCGCTCGGAAGCTTCGGGCTGGGCTTCTACGGGATCGCCGTGTACGTCGCCGCGCTCCAGCAGCTCCACGGCTGGTCGGCGTCGACGGTCTCGGCCCCGGTCACCGTATACTACGTCGCCGGCGCCTTGCTGACCGCGGCCATCGCCTCCGTGTACGAGCGCCTCGGCCCGCGCACCGTGGTCGCGGCCGGCGCCATCGCCATGGCCGTGAGCGTCGCGGCGCTCGGCCTCGTCGCCCGACCGTGGCAGCTCTACCCGGTTTTTCTCGTGATGTCGATCGGCTGGGGCGCGATGAGCGGCGCGGCCATCAACATCATCCTGGCGCCCTGGTGGGAGCGCCGGCGGGGCCTCGCCGTCAGCCTCGCGTTCAACGGCGCGACGCTCGGCGGCGTGCTCGTCGTGCCCGCGCTGATCGTGCTCGTCGGGTCGCTCGGCTTCACACGTGCGCTCGTGACCGCGGGGCTGGCACTCCTCGTGGTGCTGCTGGCGATCGCGTTGCTGGTCATGCGGCGCGGGCCCGACGCGCTCGGCCTCGGGCCCGACGGCGATCCACTGCGCCCGGCACCCGCCCGGGCGTCAGGCGACGGGGACCGGCGCTGGCGCAGAGACGCGCTGCGCACGTGGCGCTTCTGGAGCGTGTCGGCGCCCTTCGCGCTCGGGCTCGCGGCGCAGGTCGGCGTCCTCACGCACATGGTGGCGCTCGTGACGCCGGCGCTCGGCGCCAGCGGAGCCGCGAGAGCTGTCAGCCTGACAACGGCAGCGGCGCTGGTGGGACGGCTCGCGACCGGATTCGTGGTCGACCGGCTCAGTCGTCGCCGGGTCGCCAGCGCGACCCTGATCGTCCAGCTCGCCGGCCTGGGCCTGCTGGCGCGCGAGCCGTCGCCGGCCAGTGTCTACGCGGGCTGCGCGCTGTTCGGCCTGGGCGTCGGCAACCTGACGACCTTGCCCGGGCTGATCCTCGCCGTCGAGTGGCCGCGCGAGCGCTTCAGCGTGCTCGTCGGGCTCGCGGTCGGGATCAACCAGCTGACCTTCGCCTTCGGCCCGTCGCTGGTCGGGGTGGTGCGCGATCGGGCCGGAACCTACAGCGCGGCGCTCTGGACCTGCGCGCTGCTCCAGGCGATCAGCGCGGCGCTGATCCTGCTCGGGCCGGGACCGGCCGCGAAGGCGCACGAGAGCTGACGCTCACCACAACGAGCGCGAGGCGATCGCGGCGCCCTCGACGAGCGTGCGGAGCTTGTGCCAGACGATGTTCGTGGATGTCGCGCTCCACCGCCGCCCAGTCCTTCCACGCCACGGGTCCCGTGCACGCCGGCCGCTTCTGGAACGGCGGCGCGAACTGCCGGGCCATCTCCGTCCACTCCGGGAACTCCTCGGCGTCCGGGTTGGGCCACGACGCGCTCTCGCCCGAGAAGCCGGTCAGGCGGTCCTTCACGTACACGGTGTAGTCCGCGCGGCCCTGCTCGCCGTCGTTGACGACCGCGAGGCCCGTCTCACGCTGCTTCTTCACGACGTCGAGCACCGCCGAGCGCGCGCGGCCGGCCAGGGCAGCCTCGTCGCGGAGCCGCCCCTCCTCGCGCTCCTGCAGCAGGCGAAGGAGATCCTTGGGCCGCGGCAGGCTGCCCGTGTGCGTCGTGAGGATCCTGTCCGTGCTGCGCTTCACGCTGCGGTCACGGCGACTTGTGCAGCCGGCCGTCCTTCATGATGACGAGCAATGCATCGCGATTCTGAAGCCGCTTGGACTCGGTCGTCGCATGCACGCGCCGTTCATGAATGATCCGGGCTACCGGGCGGCCTCCAGGGCCACGTCGCCGAGGCCGTCGATGGTGAACCGCACCCGATCGCCCGGCGCCGGGAACTTGGTGGTGATGCTGCTGCCGGTCATCACGAACATGCCCCGCTGGAGCGTGCGCCCGCGGCCGTTCAGGAGATTCGCGAGCCATGCCACCGCGTCGAACGGATGGCCCATCGCGTCGCCGGTCTTCGCCTGGCCCGCGGGCTGGTCGTTGACCCAGCAGCGGGTGACCGCACGCTCCAGGTCGAGCGCGCGCCACTCGGTGACCGCTGGCCCCAGCACGACGCCGCCGTTCCAGGTGTTCTGCGCGACGAGCGTGAAGGCGTCGAGCGTCTTGTAGTCGGCGTCACCGTCCTCGACCAGCTCGAAGGCCGGGATGCACGCGGCGACCCGGCCGGCCACCGACGTGCGCGTCCACGGGCCACCGCTCGCCGGGAGGTCGTCGGCGACGCGCACCGCCACCTCGAACTCGACGCCCAGGTGATGGTACGCGGCCACGTCGACACGCGCCGGTGAGGCGTGGACGAGCTTGGAGAAGATGGCGCCGGCGGCGGGCTGGTCGACGCCGGTCATCTGCTGCATCGCCTTGGACGTGAGCGCGATCTTCCAGCCGGCGATCTCGCCGCGCCCGGCCTCGCCCATCACCCGGTGCAGCGAGTCCTGGATGCGGTAGGCGTCCTCGAGCGGCGCCGCTCTCAGCGCGGCGTCGAGCGGACGGTAGCGCGTCCGGGCCTTGTAGGTGTCGAACGCGGCGCGAGCCGCGGCGTCGATCGTCTGCGGGGTCAGCATCAGCGAGTCCCCCTGCGGGTCTTGGCGTTGCTCTTGCGACGCTGGCGGCCTGGCGCTGGCGCGGTCGCGAGCGACTCGAGCAGGCTCGGCGGCGCCACCTGGCGGTAGGCGCGCTCGACCAGCGCCGCCACCTGGGTCCAGCTCGGCCGGCGATCGATCCGCACGCCGACCCAGCCGCGCTGCCCGACGTAGGGGGGCCGGAAGAATCGCGCTGGATCGGTAAAGATCATCGCCTCTTGCTCGCCCAGGCCCGACGGCAGCCACACGGCCAGGTGATCGGCGCCGTGATGGTGGTCGTCGAGCTGCGCGAAGAGCTTGCCGCGCACGCGCCACGTGGGCTCGCCCCACGCGATCTTCTCCGTCGTTTCGGGCAGCGCCAGGCAGATCGCGCGCAGCCGCTCGACCGGCGTGCGCGCCGGCGGCCGAGCTCCGCCGCGCCGCCCTGACGCCATCGCGGTCACACGTCCAGCGGCCGGCGATCGACCAGCCGGAGCCAGCCCTTCGCGATCCGGTAGATGAACCAGAAGCCGACGACCATGAGCGGGAGCCAGGCGATCAGCAGGCCGACGCCGAGCGTCGCCACCACGAAGGCCAGGCAGAGCGCGACCCAGAGGAGACCCCACCAGAACGTGCGGATCTGCCAGCGGAAGTGCGATTCGAGCCACGTCCCCCGCGCCTCGCTGCGCTTCACGTAGTTCAGGATGACCGCGATGATCGACGGCCAGCCGGTGAGGAACGCGAACACGATCGACGCCGCGGTGACGATGCCGGTGACCAGGCTGGCGGCGTGCAGGCCGTAGATCACGTGCGTCACGGTGATCAGCGACCGATCGGGCTCGGCGGCGGTGCTCAAGGCTCGCTCCGAGGTGGAGTATAGTGCGTGAGCGCGCGTCGCTGGCGTCCATTCCGGTCGGGAGGCAGGCATGCGGCACGTTCGTCTCGGCGGCACCGGGCTTCGCGTCTCCCAGCTGTGTCTGGGCACCATGACCTTCGGCCTGCAGTGCGACGAGCCGACCTCGGTCGCGATTCTGGATCGTGCCGCGGCCGGCGGGATCACCTTCCTCGACACGTCCGACGTCTACCCGATCGGCGGCAACCTCTCGACCGTCGGCCGCACCGAGGAGATCCTCGGCCGCTGGCTCGCGGGGCGGCGTCAGGACTTTGTCGTTGCCACCAAGTGCTTCGGCGCCATGAGCGCGCGCCCGTGGGACCAGGGGCTCTCGCGCAAACACATCCTCGATGCGATCGACGGCTCGCTGCGGCGGCTCGCCACGGACTACGTGGATGTCTACCAGCTCCACCATCCCGACTCGTCGACGCCGATCGAGGAGAGCCTGCGCGCGCTGGACGACGTCGTGCGCGCCGGAAAGGCGCGCTACGTGGGCTGCTCGAACTACTTCGCCTACCAGGTCGCCCGCGCGCTCGGCCACAGTGAGCGCCTCGGCCTGGCGCGCTTTGACTGTGTACAGCCGCGCTACAACCTGCTCTTCCGCCAGGTCGAGCGCGAGCTCTTCCCGCTCTGCGCCGAGGAAGGTCTGGGCGTGATCCCGTACAACCCGATCGCGGGCGGCCTGCTCTCGGGCAAGCATCGTCCCGATGCTGGTCCGCTGGCGGGCACGCGCTTCACGCACCCGACTGCCGGCGCGCGCTATCGAGAGCGCTACTGGCACGAGCGCGAGCTGGCCACGGTCGAAGCGCTGCGCCCGCTCGCAGCCGAGGCCGGCATGTCGATGGCGCAGATGGCCATCGCCTGGGTGCTCGAGAATCCGGTCGTCACCGCCCCGATCGTCGGTGCCAGCCGCCCAGAGCAGCTCGACGACGCCCTCGCCGCCGTCGACAAGGGCCTAGACGCCAGCCTCACAACGCGCCTGGACGACCTCACGCGCGAGTACCGCTGGGGCGACGACATCCGATAAGGAGACCAACATGGCTCGAGTCGCAATCCTGGACGATTATCAGAACGTCGCCCGCCGCATGGCCGACTGGGCAAGCCTGCTCGCGGGCACGGAAGTCGTCGTCTTCTCCGATCACCTGAGCGATCCGGACGCCGTCGCCAAGCGGCTGGCGGACTTCGACGCCGTCGTGGCCATGCGTGAGCGCACGCCGTTTCCGCGCGCGCTGCTCGAGCGGCTTCCGCGCCTGAAGCTCCTGGTGACGACGGGGATGCGCAACGCGTCGATCGACGTCGCGGCCGCCGTCGACCGGAAGATCACGGTCTGCGGAACCGCCGGACTGCCCTACCCGACCGCGGAGCTCGCGTGGGCGCTCATCCTGGCGCTCTTCCGACGGATCCCCGCCGAGGATCGCGCGACGCGCGAAGGCCGCTGGCAGGTGAGCTGCGGGCTCGGCCTGAACGGCAAGACGCTCGGCGTCGTCGGGCTGGGTGGCCTCGGCTCTCGGGTGGCCAAGATCGGCCTCGCGTTCGAGATGCAGGTGATCGCCTGGAGTCAGAACCTGACGGCGGCGCGCGCCGCCGAGATCGGCGCCACGCTCGTGACCAAGGACGAGCTCCTGGCGCGCTCGGACGTCGTGAGCATCCACCTGGTCCTCGGCGACCGCTCGCGCAAGCTCTTCGGCGCGCGCGAGCTCGCGATGATGAAGCCGAGCGCGTACCTGATCAACACGTCGCGCGGCCCGATCGTCGACGAGGCCGCGCTGGTCCACGCCCTCCGCCGGGGCACGATCGCCGGCGCCGGCCTGGACGTCTACGACGAGGAGCCGCTGCCGCTCGACCATCCCCTGCGCAACCTGCCCAACACCGTGATCACGCCGCATCTCGGCTACGTCACCGAGGAGGGCTACAAGATCTTCTACGGCCAGGCGCTGGAGGACGTAAAGGCCTGGCTGGCAGGCCAGCCCGTTCGAGTGCTCAAGCCGTAACCCCCGAGGGAGGAGCTGGGTGGATCCGAAGGAGCAGCTGGCCGCGGTCTTCATGGTGCAGTCGGCCGGCGCCCTGCGCGGCTACCACCGCACCCTGTTCCGGCAGCTCGTTTATCAGGCAATCGTCGACTGACGCGCCGTCCGCCCGCGCGGCGGAGCTGCCCGCCGCGCGGCACGGACAGGTGAAACGAAACGTCCTAGCTGCGGCCGCTCGGTCTGACCACGAAGCCGCGGCGCGCCTACCTTTCGAGGCGGTTCACTTCATGGGGGAAAAGGCCGTCGGGCGCAGCATGATGTTGCGCACCTGCTGCACGATCGGGCCGTTCTTCTCGCTCTCGGCGAACACACGCACGCGCTCCGGGTCCTTGGCGAACCCGTCGAACTTGCTCATGCGCTCGTCCAGGCTTTCCCAGGCCAGGAGGTAGATCAGCTCGTTGCTGTTGCCGCCGAACACGTTGTGCCAGTAGCCGACCTGGCGGAAGCCGTGCTTCTTGAACGCGGCGCACGTGAAGTTGCCGAATCGGTCGGTGATGTTCTGGATCTTGCCGGGCATCGCCTGGTACTCGCGCAGCTCGAACAGGTACGGGCTGCGGCTCGAGGCGTCGGGCCCGTAGGGCTCGCCGCGATCGATCTGCGAATACGAGGTGGGCTCCATGAGCTGGTTGTCGACGCGGTTGACCAGCGGCCCGTCCTTCTCGGTCTCCGCCCACTTCTTGGCCCGCTCGGGGTCGGCGCGCCAGGCGGCGTTCTTCTTGGCGCGCTCCTCGAGACTCTCCCAGCCCCAGATGTAGACGAGCTGGTTGCTCCGGTCGGCGACGACAGGCGTCCAGAAGCCGATCAGGTGAAAGCCGTACTGCTTCCACTTGTGAACCGTGAAGCTCCCGAAGCGATCGACGAGCGCGGCGAGCTTACCGGCGGCGACATCGTAGCGACGAAGCTCGTAGAACATGCGGCCCTCCGTTGGTGCGCGGTGAGGATTCGAGCGGCGCTAGGATACCACCCGGCGCCGGGCACCGGCCTTCTCGACCAGCTGCACCAGGACCTCGTACGGCTGCGCGCCGACGACGCCGTAGCCGCCGGCCACGAAGGTCGGCACCCCCGTCACGCCGAGATGGCGCGATTTGGCCCAGTCGGCGTCGACCGCGTCCTTGAACCGGCGCTCCTTCAGGACGTCGCGCGCTTCCCCGGGATCGAGGCCCACCGACTTGACGACGTCGAGCATCACGTCCGTGTCGCCGATGTTCTGCGCGCCGACGAAGTAGGCGCGATAGAAGGCGTCGTGGATGGCCGCGCCGCCGGGCTGGGTGTCGGCCCACTTGCCGAGCTCCTGGGCCAGCCGGCTGTTGTAGGTGTGCGAGCGGCGGCTGTACGGGAGCCCTTCCTTGTCCATCAGCCCCTTCATCCGCGCGTAGCCGGCCTCGGGGTCGATGCCGCGCTCCGCGTAGAACGTGGCCATGTCGCGGCCCTCGGCGGGCGTCTCCGGGTGCAGCGGGAAATGCACGAGCACGGGCTCGATGTCGTACGCCTGCTGGAGTTTCTCAATACGGACCGTACTGAGATAGCACCAGGGTCAGACGTAGTCGGTGAAGATCTCGAATTTCGTCGGCTCGCTCATGACGGCCTCCCGGTCTCGTGTGGCCTCGATCCTGCCCAGATCTTACGCCCGAGCCGTCGCGGACGCCCCGCTTCTGGACGGCGCGGCCGCGCGGGCGTCCTGGATCGCGCGCCAGACGCGCTCCGACGTCGCCGGCATCTCGATGTGCTCGACACCGAGCTCCGCCAGCGCATCGACGATCGCGTTTATCACGGCGCCGAGAGCCGGCGTCGTGCCCCCCTCGCCGCCGCCCCGCAGGCCGAGCGGATGCGCTGTCGAGGGCACCTCGCTGATCTCCGTCGTGAACGGCGGCAGCATGTCCGCGCGCGGCATGGCGTAGTCCATCATGGTCGAGGAGAGCAGCTGGCCGCTCGCGGTGTCGTAGGCGCAGGCTTCCCAGAGCGCCTGCCCCACGCCCTGGGCGATCCCGCCGTGGGTCTGGCCGTGCAGGATCATCGGGTTGACAGCGCGGCCGCAGTCGTCGACGGTCGTGTAGCGCACCACCGCGACGTCGCCGGTCTCGGGATCTACCTCGACCTCGCACACCGCCGCGCCGTACGGATAGGACGGCAGCGGCATCGTCTCGTCGCTCAGGCCGTCGAGCGGTCCGCGCGCGTCGGCCGGCGCATCGGCGCGCCCGGCCGCGCGGGCGACGTCGAAGAGATCGACCGACCGATCGGTCCCCTTCACCCGGAACCGTCGGGCCGAGAACTCGACGTCGTCGACCGCCGCCTCGAGCATCCACGCCGCCACGCGCCGCCCCTTGTCGACGATCTGGTCCGACGCCTTCGCCATCACGACCGCGGCGAGCCGGAGCGCGCGCGCCGAGTGGGCGCCGCCGCCAACCACCGTGACGTCGGTGTCGCCGGTGATCAGCCGCACCTCGGCGAGCTCGACGCCGAGCCACTCGACCAGGAGCTGCGCGAAGCTGGTCGCGTGACCCTGGCCCGACGAGAGCGTGCCGAGCACCAGGTCGACGACGCCGTCGGGGCGCACCGTGATGTGCGCGCGCTCGCGCGGGAAGCCCGTGTTGAGCTCGATGTAGTTGGCGACGCCGATCCCGCGATAGCGGCCGCGCCGGCGCGCGTCGGCGCGCCGGGCCTCGAACCCCTTCCAGTCGCCGAGCTCGACCGCCCGATCGAGCGCGGCCTGATAGTCGCCGCTGTCGTAGACGAGGCCGAGCGGGTTCTTGTACGGCATGGCCGTCGACGGCACGAGATTGCGGCGCCGCAGCTCGAGCCGATCGAAGCCGTGGCGGCGCGCGGCGAGATCGATGAGCCGCTCCATGATGAACATGACTTCCGGGCGCCCGGCACTCCGGTACGGCGTGGTCGGCGAGGTGTTCGTGACGACGGCGCGGCCGTGCATCGACACGACCGGCAGGCGGTAGACGGTCCCGGTCAGCGCCATGCCCTTGTTGAGGGGATGGAACGAGACGGCGTGGGCGCCGACGTTGCTCGCGTTCGCGCCGCGGAACGCGAGGAAGTTGCCCTGGCGGTCGAGCGCGAGCTCGGCGCGCGCCGTGAGGTCGCGCCCGCCGTAGTCGGCCATGAACGCCTCTCGGCGCTCCGCCGTCCACTTCACCGGGCGGCCGATCCGCCGCGCGGCCCAGGCGACCAGCGCGAACTCGGGATAGCAGCTGTTGCGCGTGCCGAAATTGCCCCCGACGTCGCGCGCCGTCACCCGCACGGCGCTCTCCGGCACGCCGAGCGCGCCGGCCACGGCGGTCTGCGTCCGGCCGAGGCCGCCGGCACCGGCGTGCACGGTGTAGCGGCCGGCCGCGGGATCCCAGACCCCGACCGCGGCGCGCGGCTCCATCGGCACACCGGCGACCCGGTGCACCCACGTGTCCAGCCGCACCACGTGCGCGGCGCCCGCGAACGCGCGCTCGACCCCCGCGGCGTCGCCGAGATCGGTGTCGACGCACACGTTCGACGCAGTCGCATCGTAGAGACGCGGCGCCTCGGGCCGCGCCGCGGCCGTGCTGCCGGTCACCGCGGGCAGCGCGGTCCACGACACGTCGACCCGCTCGGCCCCGTCGCGGGCCGCCGCCGGAGTCTCGGCGATGACCATCGCGACGACCTCGCCGACGAACCGCACGCGGTCGGCCGGGATCGGCGGGTGCGGGGCGATGAAGGCCACGTCGCGGCTCGACAGCATGTCCTCGTGGGGATTGCCGGGCATCGGACTGTGCGTGAGTGGCTTCATGCCGTCGGCGGCCGCGTCCGCGCCCGTCAGCACGGCGATGACGCCGGGGGTCGCGAGGGCGCCACCTGTCTCGATCCGATCGACCTTGGCGTGGGCGTGCGGCGAGCGCACGAAGCACGCGTACGCCTGGCCCGGCACGTTGACGTCGTCGCTGTAGCAGCCTCCGCCGACGAGCAGGCGCGCGTCCTCTTTCCTCAAGATCGGTTTGCCGAAGCCTTCCCGTGCTGCGTGAGCTCGCGACTGGAGAAATGACATGGCGCGATGGATCGTGGCCCGGCGCCGCGACCATGTCAAGGCACGGGCGGACGGAGAGCGGACACGTTATGCTGCTGCGTGCCGGTCGGAGAGGCGTTGCGAGGAGGCGCGATGGGGAGGTGTCGAAGCGGATCCGCTCTGCTCGCCTTCACCCTCGTCCTGGGGGCCCTGACATCGCCGCTGAGCGCGCAGGCTCCGCCGGCGGGAAAGGCGTACCGGATCGGCTGGCTCTCCCCGGCGTCGGCGGAGAACGGCCGCCCGAACCTCGACGCGCTCCGCCAGGGGCTCCGTCAGCTCGGATACGCCGAGGGTCGGAACATCACGATCGAGCTCCGGTGGGCAGACAGCGCAACCGAACGCCTGGCGGAGCTCGCGGCCGAGCTGGTGCGGCTCAAGGTCGACGTCATCTGCACCGCGGGATCACAGGCCACGGGCGCGGCGAAGGGCGCGACCACCACGATTCCCGTCGTGTTCTCGAACGTGGCCTTCCCGGATCAGACCGGGCTCGTGGCGAGCTATGCCCGCCCCGGCGGCAACGTCACCGGAGTCGCGTTCGTCGGTCCCGAATATGGCAAGCGACTGGAGCTGCTGAAGGAAGTGAACCCGAAGCTCACGCGGGTGGCGTTGATCTACAACCCCGAGAACAAGGGCAGCGTGCTCGCGCTGCGCGAGACGGAGCGCTGGGCGAAGCCGCTCGGCATCGCGGTCGAGCCGCACGAATTCCGGGGACCGCGCGACTTCCAGCCGCTCTTCGCCGCCATCGCGAAGAAGCCGCCGCATGCCCTGATGACCACGGCCGATCCGCTGATCGCGTCGAACCGGGCCCCGATCGTCGAGTTCGCGGGCAAGCACCGGCTCGTCTCGATTTACCCGGGGCGCGAGTTCGTCGAGGTCGGGGGCCTCATGTTCTACGGTGGCAGCATCGCGGAGATGTATCGCATGGCCGCGGTTTATGTCGACCGGATCCTCCGGGGCGTCGCCCCTCGGGACCTTCCCGTCGAGCAGCCGATCAAGTTCGACATGGTCCTCAACGCTCACGCGGCGAGGACGCTCGGCGTCACGTTCCCCGAAACGCTGAGGCTCCGCGCCGATCAGGTGATCGAGTGATCGTGGATCCGCACGGGAACCCAGCAGAGCGGAGGTAAGCCCACATGAAGAGCTCACGACTGATCCTGCCGGGTGCAGCGCTCGCCGGCCTCCTCGTCATGGTCTCCGCCTGGCCCACGGCCCGGCCCTCGGCGCAGCCCGGGGGCGTGGTCCAGATCGACGGCGACGACATCGGCGGCGTCGTGACCGGCAAGACTGGGCCGGAAGCCGGAGTCTGGGTCATCGCCGAGACGACCGATCTCGGGACGCGCTTCGCGAAGATGGTCGTCACCGACGACCTCGGACGCTACGTGATCCCTGACCTGCCGCAGGCGAGCTACAGCGTGTGGGTGCGCGGGTACGGACTGATCGACTCGCCGAAGGTCAAAGCCTCGCGCGGCCAGCGCGTGAATCTCAGCGCGGTCGCGGCGCCGAGCGCCGCCGCCGCCGCGGAGTATTACCCCGCCATCTACTGGTTCTCGCTCCTGACCGTCCCCGACAAGAGCTTGTTCCCGGGCACCGGCCCCGACGGCAACGGCATGCCGGTCGCCTTCAAGAGCCAGGAGCAGTGGCTCAACGCGGTCCAGCTGAACGGATGCGGCAACTGTCACCAGCTCGGCGACAAGGCGACGCGCGAGTTCCCGACGGCCCTCGAGGCGTCGAAGGGCTCGTCGATCGACGCGTGGACGCGCCGGCTCCAGTCGGGGCCCGGCGGCGGGACCATGGTGAGGACGATCGGGACTCTCAACACCTCGGACGGCGGTCACATCCGTCGCCTCGCGGACTGGACCGATCGCATCCGCGCCGGCGAGCTGCCGCGCGCGGTGCCGCCGCGGCCGAACGGCGTCGAGCGCAATCTGGTGGTGACGATCTACGACTGGCTCTCGGCGAAGTACTACATTCACGACCTCACGCTCACCGATCGGCGCAAGCCGACCGTCAATGCCTTCGGTCCGATCTACGGCGCCGCCGAGCTCAGCACCGACGACTTGCCGATCCTGGACCCGGTCAAGATCACGAAGACGACCGTGAAGGTGCCGGTCCGAGAGCAGGACACCCCGAGCTCAGCGCTGGCCAATCCGGTCGTGGCGCCGTCGCCGTACTTCGGCACCGAGCAGGTGTGGGACTCGAAGGTCAACGCACACAATCCGATGATGGATCAGGACGGTCGCGTCTACTACACGGCCCAGTCCCGCTCGCCGAAGAATCCGCCGCGCTACTGCTTTGCCGAGTCCGGGCACCCCTCGGCGAAGATCTATCCGCTCACGGGCAAGCCTGACGGGTTCGTGCAGAACTCCCGACAGGTCACGGTGTACGAGCCGAAGAGCAAGCAGTTCACGTTCATCGATACCTGCTTCGGGACGCACCACCTGAATTTCGGCGAGGACGCGAACCACACGCTCTGGCTCAGCAACAATCTGCAGAACGAGCTCGCGATCGTCGGCTGGGTCAACACGAAGATGTTCTGGCAGACGCGCGACGCCGGAAAGTCGCAGGGCTGGACGCCGCTCATCGTCGACACGAATGGCAACGGCAAGCGCGACGCATGGGTCGAGCCGAATCAGCCCGATGATCCGGCCAAGGACAAGCGCATCGGTCTCGGCTTCTACGGTATCGCCTACAACCCGGTCGACGGCTCGATCTGGGGATCGAACATCGGCCACCCGGGCTATGTCTTGAGATTGCAGCCGGGCTCGAATCCGCCGGAGACGGCGCTGACCGAAGTCTATCGCGTTCCACTACCCGGCTACGGCATGCGCGGATTCGACATCGACCGCCGCGGTATCGCGTGGGTCACGCTCGCGAGCGGCCACATCGCGCGCTTCGATCGCGGTAAGTGCAAGGGGCGCCTCAACGGGCCCGGCGCGGCCGAGGGCAACCTCTGTCCCGAAGGCTGGACGTTCTATCCGCTGCCGGGCCCGTCGTTCGCCGGCCGCGCCGGCGCCGCCGAAGCGCCGTACTACACCTGGGTCGACCAGCACGACATCCTCGGTCTGGGCGCGAACACGCCGATCGGTACGGGCAACTTCTCGGACTCGCTCCACGCGCTCGCGTACGGCAAGGTCGTCGAGCTGCGCGTCCCCTACCCGATGGGCTTCTTCGCGAAGGGTGTCGACGGCCGGATCGACGATCCCAAGGCCGGCTGGAAGGGTCGAGGGCTGTGGGTCACCTCGGGCAATCGCACGCCGATGCACATCGAAGGCATCGACGCGCCGACCCCGGGCGCGCCGGGGAAGACTTTGTCGAGCCCACTCGTCGTGCACTTCCAGCTGAGGCCGGATCCGCTCGCGCACTGAGAAACGAGCCGCCCACTGCAGGACCCTACCACAGCGCGAACCACCAGCCCGACGGATGCCAGAGCGCCGCCTGGGCCCGGATCGACGCGAGCTGCAGCGCGCGATAGCTCTCGGGCGTCGGGCTCACGCCCCGATCCCAGCTCTCGAGCAGCTGCTCGACACGCCGGCGGTCTCTTGCCAGGGCCCTGCGAAGCAGCCAGGCGACGCGCTCGCTCTTGTCGATCGCGCCGTAGAGCCGCAGCAGCGAGCGCGCGTCCGCGCGAGGGTCGGCGCGCCAGTCGCGCCAGCCGAGCTCGACGTCGACGTCCGCCGCGTGAACGGCCAGTCGCGCGACCCAGCGCGACAGCGCGCCCAGTCGCTCGTAGTCGACCGTGTCGGGCGTGTCGGCGGCGGTGTGATAGGTCTCCGTGCGTCCGGTCGTGAGAAAGAGAAACGGCCGCTGCCCTACCTCGCGCAGGCCGAAATAGTCGCTGCGCGCGAATCGGGAGCCGGGCCGGTACGGCATCACCTCGATCATCGGCAGGCTCAGCCTTATGGGCTCCACGCGCGGCGCCGGCGCGAGGTCAGCCACGAGCGAGACCAGGCTCGAATCCGCCTCGGCGCCGAGGACGAACAGCGCGTCCGCCAGGCCGGCCGCGCGCATCTCGGCCGACGGGCGGCCGCCCATGAGGTCGAAGACGAGCGCCAGGTCGAGGCGATCGAGCGGCAGCGGAGGATTGCGCCAGAACCAGGACGATCCCATCCGTTCCGTGCGGATGTCCGGCGGCTCCTCGGCATCCGGGAACAGCAGGACGACGTGGCGCCGCAGCGGCGGACGCACGCGGCCCAGCGAACGTCCCAGCGCCAGGAGCAGCGCCACCGAGCTCGCGTTGTCGTCCGCGCCGGCCTGGATCTTGCCGCCGACCACGCCGCGGTGATCGTAGTGCGCCACGAGGACGATCCAGCGCGCGTCCGGCTCGAGGGCCCGATAGATCCCGCCGACGTTCACGGCGTGGGGTCCGGCACCGCGGCCGTTTGGATAGGTCGGCTGCTCGAAGCCGCCGCCGAAGAGCGGCGCGAGACCCGCCGCTTTCAGGCCGGCCACGATGTGCGCCCGGGCGAGCGCGTTGCCGTCGGTCGCGCGCAGCCGGCCTCGCAGCTCGGGCGACGCCAGGTAGCGGACGTCGGGCTCGATCGTGGAGACATCGACGGCGGCGGCAACGGCGTTCGCGCTCTCGGACACGGGCGACGGCCGAGGCGTCGTCGCGGCGCTATCGACGAACTCGTGGGGTAGAGGTCTGAACAGCCCCAGCGCGCACCCCGCGAGCGACACCGCGACGAGCGCGACGAGGACCGCGCGGCCGTGGGCCACGCAGCCGGCCCCCGTCGTCAACTAGACCGTCTGCAGAATCTCCGCCGAGGCCATCTCGGGCGTCAGGATCCCGCGCCAGTCGGCGTCGCGCGGCACCACGCCCTCGGAGGCGCGCAGCGGGTAGTACGCCGGGTTGATCCCGCGCGGCGCGCCGCCGTCGCGCACCGTCTTCACGGCCGCGAGCAGCAGGCGGCGGGCCTGGATGATCGCCTTGTCGGCCGGACCGAGGTGCTCCTTGCTGCGATCGACGACGCGGCCCATGCTCTCCTGGATGCCGCGGTCCTGCGTGTTGATGCCGTCGATCCCGGTGAAGGTCTCCGTCTTCTGCACCTGTCGATCGAGGAGATAGTTGTTCTGTCGATTCGCCTTCGAGCGGAAAGTGGTCTGATCGACGTGATCGGGGCCGTTGCCCGAGCGGCGCTCGAGCCGGTCCTCCTCGTTGAGCGGCTCTTCGGTCGTGCTGTAATGCCAGTTGTAGACCATCGTGGTGTGGTCGTCCATCGGCACCCAGATGTGACCGGCCACCGCGGGGAATCCCTTGTCCGTCAGATACGGGCGAATCTGATGGAACGGCATCACGAAGTGATAGGTGCGGATGTGGATCTCGCTCTCGCCGAGCGGCCGGATGCCCGAGTACTGGTAGCCCCAGTCCGTCAGGTCGACGATCAGCTTCGGCGCCTTGCCGCGCACGAACGCCGTCGTGGGATTGAGCCCGCCGCGCTTCGAGGTGGGCACCAGCAGCCGGTGCAGGATCGGCGCGTGCGAGGTGTCGATGCCGCCCTCGAGAGCCTGGAGCCAGTTGCACTCCTCGATCACCTTCGACACGTGGCGGTGCGACGCCGGCGCCTGCGTCCAGGCGAACTTCGGCAGAGGCGGTTGAAGATCGGGTGGCCCCATGTAGGCCCAGATGACCCCGCCGATCTCGACGGTCGGATACGACGGCTGGCGGATCTTGTGCTTGAAGGAGAGCTCTTCCGGCTCGTTCATCATGTCCACGCAGCGGCCGGTGACGTCGAACTTCCAGCCGTGGTAGACGCAGCGCAGCCCGCACTCCTCGTTGCGGCCGAAGAACAGCGAGGCCCGGCGGTGCGGGCACAGCTCTTCGAGCAGCCCGATGCGGCCTTCGGTGTCGCGGAACGCGACCAGGTCCTCGCCGAGGAGCTTCACCCGGACCGGCGGGCAGTCGGGCTCGGGCACCTCCCGAGCCAGTAGCGCCGGGATCCAGTAACGCCGGATGGTGTCGCCCATCGGCGTGCCCGGGCTGATGCGAGTGATGAGCTCGTTCTCTTCGTGGGTCAGCATGGCGTCTTCCTCCCCGCTGAACGCTCCACGGCCGAGCGCCCGCTCCGAATCTGGCCGATTATACTGCGGACGCCACGGTCCCCGCGCGGCGCGCCGTTTGCCCTTGACCGGCCTCTGGAACCGGGCCAATGTCCGGTGATGCCGAGATCGGTGGGCGTGCCCGTGTCGCTCGTGCGCATCGCGACTCGCGACGGTGTCTGGCTCGACGGCGCCGTCGCCGAGCCCCGAGGACGCCGCCGCGCCGCGCTCGTCTGGGTGCACGGTCTCGGCTCGGTGTTCTCCTCCGGCCAGCCGCTCACACGCGCGCTCTCCACGCGGCTCAACGCGGACGGCGTCGCCTTCTTCAAGCTCAACAATCGCGGCCACGACGTCGTCGCCGGCCGCGGTCGTCTCCTCGCCGGCGCGGCGTTCGAGCGCTTCGGGCAGAGCGTCGAGGACATCCGCACGATGATCGCCTTCGCGCGCCGGTGCGGGTACCGCCGCGTCGTCCTGGCCGGCCACTCGACCGGCGCCAACAAGGTCCTGCACTACGCCGCGCGGGCCCGCGACCGGCGCGTCGCCGGGATCATCCTGCTCGGTCCGGTCTCCGACGTGGCCGCCGAGGCCAAGCGCGTCGGCGCCCGCGAGCTAGGTCGCCGGGTGACGATCGCCCAGCGGATCGCCCGGCGCGACCCCGACGGCCTCGTGCCGAGGGCCTGGGGCTTCTGGAGCGCGCGGCGCTACATCAGCCTCTATCGTCCGGGCGAGGTCGAGGACGTGTTTCCCTACTACCGGCCGAATGCCCGGTGGACGGCCCTCAGAGCCGTGCGCCTGCCGGTCGCCGCGATCCTCGGCAGCCGCGACGAGTTCCTCGACCGCCCGGCCCGGGAGGCGATCGAGGCATTCCGCCGCAATGCGATCCGCGCCCGCTCGTTCACCGGACTGGTCGTCCCGCGCGCGCGCCACGGCTTTCAAGGGCACGAGCGCGAGCTGGCCGACCTCGTGGGCCGATGGATCGGTACGCTCCACGGCACGTAACGATTACCCGGTAACTTTGTCGGGCGGCGTCGACCGACGCGCGCCCGTGTGCTCCCTCCCGCCGCATCGAGGCTCAGGAAAAGCCGCGCCGATCCCGGGCCGCGAGCCGGCGGCGGGCGCGACGGCATGGCCCTTGCCTGCACCAGGCGGGTCGGCTCAGACGAACTCGACCCAGGAGGGTGTAGTGAAGAACGAACAGATCGCGGAGCTCTTGTATCAGGCGCTCGAAGCGGAGCAAGGCGGCGTCGAGGTGTACACGGTGGCACTCGAGTGCGCCATCAACGCCGATCTCAGGAAGGAGTGGGAGGATTACCTCGAGCAGACCCGCAACCACGAGCGCATCGTCCTCGAGCTGATGGACCAGATCGGGCTCGATCCGGATCTGGAAACGCCGGGCCGGTTGATCGTCCGCCACATCGGCGAGGCGCTGGTCGAGGCGATGGAGATAGCGCTCGAGGACGGGCCGCCGGAGGCCGCGCAGCTGGTCGCGTGCGAGTGCGTGGTCCAGGCCGAGACGAAAGATCACCTGACCTGGGAGCTCATCCACGAGGTCGCCGACAAGTCGAATGGCGAGTTGCGCCTGGCGCTCATGGCGGCCTACGACCAGGTCGAAGACGAGGAGGACGAGCACCTCTATCACACGACCGGCTGGTGCCGCGAGCTGTGGATCGAGTCGCTCGGCATCCCGGCGGTCCTGCCACCTCCCGAGGAAGAGCAGGAAGTGAAGACCGCGATCGGGGTCGCGCGGGCCAGGAAGGCGCGCCGGCAGATGCGGTAGCCCGCTCGCCGGGGCCTCGGCGCGAGGCCCCGGCCCGACACCCGCGGCGCGAACGCCTACGCCAGCTGCTCGAGATCGAAGCGGCGCCGGCGGTCGAGCAGCGGGGCCCAGAGGTCGCCACGCGCGGTCACGCGC
>Ga0306920_100001681_pt1 | contig 27525 bp, 22 predicted proteins | sample flu12Cox44000170_FD_204666 | JGI IMG/M metagenome (GOLD analysis project Ga0306920, IMG submission 204666) | Lab enrichment of tropical soil microbial communities from Luquillo Experimental Forest, Puerto Rico - flux4day.12C.oxic.44.000.170 (v2)... | ecosystem: Environmental > Terrestrial >... | reverse complement strand
AGGCTGTGGAAGCTTACGACGAACCCTAGTCCAGTGCTGACCAGTGCCGGGATCTCGAATCCCATTCTCACCGGACAGGATCCCGGCTTCTTCACCACCATTTCATCAAATGGCATGGCCACCCCCGTCATCTGGGCACTCTCTAAGGATCACGTCAACAATATCTATCTTTACGCTTATGATCCCGACACGCAAGTAAAAGGCATCATAAAACAGATCTATCAGAACATTGTCGGCAGTTGGCCGATCCCCTCAGCTAACGCAAATCTGGTTCCGGTCGTGGCGAACGGCAAGGTCTACGTCGCGAGCTACCAGGAGCTGACCATCCTGGGATTGAAACACGTTGCTCCGTCGCATCCGTAACCTCTGCGCTGCCTACGGTATGAATGGCATGGGGCAGAAAACCGCTTTCGCTCTCAAGATCTCGAGGTTGCCGTTCCGAGTCGTAAGAATAAACTACAATCCAACGTTAGATATGGGTGACTTCGGTTACCGTTCTCGGTGTCGCTACGCTTTCTCAGCCCACGGGCAGCGACGTGACGATCGAAATGCACTGCAGTGCGGACGATAAAGCTGCCAAATTGTGTTGACGCTCGCGGCTTTCGGGGCGCATAATCCGCGCACTGCCGGTTTTCTCTTTTGCCGTTGTCGGGTCCGAGAAGCAGATTACATCGCGCTCTCGATGACTCAACACAGCTGAATGGAATGCCCATGCGTTTGCTTACCTGCGGTGGTTTCCTTGGCGTGGCTTTGTCACTTGCATGCACCTCCATGGCACAGCATTCGGTCGCGTACTCAAGGTCCATCTACACTTCGCCGGATGACGAAGTCGTTGAAAGTCATGACCGCACACTCGTCCCGAGCGCCAGCCCTGGATTCATTACCAAGTTCACCACCACGCCTCCCACAGTGGAGGACTCCTTGATGTTCCAGGAAGGCACGAACCGGATTGACGTGCAAGGAAAATTCAATCTTGCCGGCAACAGCAATTCTTATGCGATCGCCGCCGACGCAGTGCTGGCCGCGCCGGGTACAGGCAACGTATTTGCTGGCGTTGGGGCCGGCACAAATATTACGACCGGCACCGGCAATGTCTTCTTGGGCATGACAGCAGGCTTCCATGATGTGGACGGGCGGCACAATACCTTTTCGGGAGCTTTCGCTGGTTACACGAACACCAACCTCAACAACACATTCACTGGCTCGTACGCCGGCTTTTCCACCACCAGTGGAAATCGTAATGTGTTCGCCGGCGATCACGCCGGTTACAACAACGACGCTGGACTTCAAAACATCTTCATGGGCTTTAGCGCAGGGTTTTCCAATACCATCGGCAGAGACAATACTTTTCTCGGCAAAGAGGCTGGCTATAACAATGTGACGGGCTCACATAACGTCTTCCTCGGCAACAGTTCTGGCATTGACAATCACTCTGGCAGCTACAACATCTACCTCGGTAACCAGGGTTGCGGACCCTCGTGTGACGAAGACGATCATATCCGCATGGGAGATGGGCAGAGTAGCGCATACATCGTGGGTATCTACAACGCGACTGTCGCCGGTGGCATTGCTCTCGATGTTAACTCCAATGGACAACTTGGCACCCGGACTTCATCCCTACGCTTCAAGGAACAGGTCCAAGACGTGGGAGAAAGTACAAGTGCCCTGATGCGGCTGCGACCGGTAACTTTTCTTTACAAGCCGGAGTACGACCGTGGTATGCACGCTTTGCAGTTCGGATTAATTGCCGAGGAGGTCGCCACGGTCTATCCCGACCTTGTAACCCATGGAGCAGACGGGGTTCCCTACGGTGTCAGATATCAATTTTTACCCGCTATGTTGCTCAACGAGATTCAGAAACAGCACTGGCTCGCGGAGGCTGGTGAAAAGATCATTGAAGAGCAGCAACAAGAAATCGACCTGTTAAAGAAGCGATTACAAAAGCAGGAAGAAGGGTTCCAGCAACGATTGTCACGGCTGGAGGGTACTTTGGAAAAATAGTTGACAACAACGTGGCCCCGGGAAGCGACTAAGTGGTTGTTGCCTTTGCAACATTTCTTCGCTATTTCTGTCGGGCGTTGACCTTGAATCGTTGTTACGCCTGGCCCGCTTTTGCCAGAGGTATCTGGAAGGAAGATCTCATGCGCGACCTCACATATGTGTTTTTTGCACTTGTCGCCGTCTGCACGATTGCTTCTCTAAGTGCGGCTCAGCAGGTCGAAAGTATAAGGCCTCCAAGCACGACTCCGGGGTTCATTACCAAGTTCACCAGCCGTCCTCCTACTGTGGACGATTCGATCATGTCCCAAGTCGGCAGCAGCACGATCGAGGTGAAGGGCAACATCAACCTCGTAAGTGCAAGCAGTGCTTACCAGATTGGTGGCGGCAACATACTGGTAGTCTCCGGAACTGACAATCTGTTTCTTGGCCTTGGCGCAGGCGCACACAACAGCACGGGGTCGGGAAACACGTTTTCTGGTGTAGGCGCGGGGGCTGCCAACACTACGGGGTCGAACAACAGCTTCGTTGGTGCTTACTCTGGATTCATGAACACCACCGGTGCAAGCAATACCTTCGTAGGCTACTGGGCTGGCGCGGGCAACACCCTGGGCAACCAAAATGTGTTCGAGGGCGACCATGCGGGCCATGCCAACACCACCGGGTCACAGAACACCTTTTCGGGGTTCGATGCGGGTTTCCACAACACTACCGGAAGCTCAAATACGTACCTGGGCGGGGGGGCTGGAAATACCAATACCACTGGTTCGGGAAACATCGCCATCGGTTATACGGCTGGCACGAAAAACCAGACGGGCAGCAATAACATCTATATTGGCACCTCCCTCACAAATAAGGACTGTACCACGAACTGCAATGAAAATAACACCATTCGCATCGGTCAAGCACAGACGGAGGCCTTCATTGCTGGTGTCTATAATGCGACGGTTGTCTCTGGTGTACCTGTCTACGTTGACGCGAAGGGTCAACTGGGAACTCTGAGCTCGTCGCTGCGCTTCAAGGAGCAGGTCCGCGACATGGGCGACAGCAGCAGTGACGTAATGAAACTACGTCCGGTTACTTTTGTCTACAAGTCTGAATACAATCCCGGTCCGCGCTTGAGGCAGTATGGCCTGATCGCCGAAGAGGTTGCGAAGGTTTATCCCGATCTCGTCACTTACGACGCTGACGGCAAGCCTTACGCCGTGAAATACCAATACCTAACCACCATGCTGCTGAACGAGTTACAAAAGCAGCATCGACATTTGAAAATGGAGTCCGATCTCATGGAGCGCCAACAAGGAGAAATCGAATCGCTGCGCGAGGTGTGGCAGCAACGGGAGAACGAGTTTGACCAGAGGATTTCCCGCTTGGAAACCCTGGTTGGCACTCGGCCGAGTCCTGCCCAAATGAAACGGCCAGAGCAAACTGTGAATGTAACTCAATCTTCTCACAACTTACAGTAGGATTGGCGAGTGACAGGAGATAGCTTTCGCTTTCACCATCTTGGGGTCGCCGTTCAGGACCTTGCCAAAGCAATTCCGATCTACCAGGACTTGTTCGGATATGGTCTGACGTCGGGACCGTTCGATGATCCCATCCAAAAAGTGTCCGTATGCTTTCTAAGCCGTGGCGCCGGCGACATGACAATCGAACTCGTCATGCCGGCAGGTCCGGATTCACCAGTGGTGCGTACCTTGAACCAGGGAGGGAGCGCCTATCACGTCTGTTACGAAGTTCCCAGCATTGATTCAGCTCTCGACCATCTGAAGGCGCAGAAGTGCGGACTGCTAAGCAAGCCAGCTCCAGCGGTCGCATTTCAAGGGAGACTGATAGCCTGGCTGTCGACGCCCACCCGGCAATTAATAGAACTAGTGCAGGCACCTTAGCTTTATGAGACCATCACCTGCGGATGAGCCGCGTTGGATTCCTCCTGGGCGTTGTGAAGCAGTCGTGCAAGAGTCGAGGCAAATTCAGGGTCATGATTGAGATAGCTGTGACTACCCTCAATCACCACGCATTCGACTCCCTTCTCCGCAACCGGTCCCCATCCCAGCAGCTCGTCTTCATACGGCTCAATCATTCGTTCCGTCGCTCGAAAAAGGGTAATCTTTCCCGGATAGCGAGCGGGTAAGTATGCTTCCACTGCAGCCTGTGTCGCGTCGCGTACCCGCTCCAGCGTCTCGACCAGCTCGGTTCTTTCCTGCCCGGCCGACAGCTTAGGCCCTTGGGCTTTTGGCTGTGCTTCATTCTGAGCCCCGGAAACAAACGTTGTTACCAACCGGCGGACGTGCTTATTGAGGCTGTCCGATCCAGATCGCACATGTGCAGGCCATTCTCGCAGGGGCGATTGAGCATAATGCGCAAGGTGTCGGACAAGGCGACGAACCAGAAACCGCCCATTGTAATAGACAGCGACCGGCCGGGACAGATTTTTGCCGTAGGCAAGGTTATACGTATCGATCATCACCAATATCCCGATAGTCTCGCCGGAGGAAATCAACTGCTGCGCAACTTCCAACGCCAGCACTCCACCGTAGGATCCGCCACCCAGAAAATACGGGCCATGTGGCTGCAGGCTCCGAATAGCATTCACATACAGGGCGGCAATCTCAGGGACGCTGTTTATGGTCGGCGAACCGTCCAGGCCGGGAGCTTGCAGGCACCAGATAGGCTGCTCCTCAGGGAGAGCAAGCGCATAGTTGCGCAGGCTTAGAACATTTCCTCCCGCTCCAGGAATTAAGAAAAAAATGGGCAGCGATCCGCGAGACCGCAACGGCACCAGGCAACTGAAGTGCGATTCCGTGGTTTCGACAAACTTGGCAAACGCTGCAACGGTAGGAGCTTCAATCACTGCGCTCAAGGTAAGATGATCGGCACCGAATACCTCAATCACTCGCATTAGTAAGTCGACTCCCATGAACGAATCGCCGCCCAGTTCGAAGAAGTCGTCGTAAATGCCGACTTGCGGAAGATGTAATACTTCAGCCCAAATCCCGGCCAGCTTCATTTCTACATCGGTTCGCGGTTCACCCCGGGAGGCTGGCGCACTGACGGATTCTTGCCTTCCCCCAGCCGATGCGGTGTTGTCGGAGCTGGCTCTGACGACTTGCTCGGGAGTCCCAAGGCTCGAAGCAATCCAACCGTAGCGATTGAACCGCGGCGCTTCTGGGTTTGTGGTCTTTGATGATTTCTCCGTCGCTTCGATACGGTAGTTCAGCGGCTGATAGACCAGTTGCTCTGCTGCGCTGGAAGTGAGTCGAAACATCTCCGTCCCTTCGGATTTCTCACGTGTGGCCGGCAAGCTCTCCAGGAACTGGAGCGCCGGAATGTTCCTGGGCGTAGGCCGAAATTGAAAGTGCACTTCCGGCCGACCATGCTGCTCGGCAATCGCCCCCAGATGCCGCACAATGTGGTGCTCCACGCCTCGGCCCAGCGCACGGCAGCTCAGCAGGAACGACTCCACCATTAAAGCTGCGGGCTGCAACGAGTAAAGAACTGCTCCTACGTTCCCGTAGTCCCCGAAGCGGTCTTTGGCTGCGACCGTGATGCAGCGAATCGAGCCGGAGCTGAGCAGGGTCTGCAGCTCAGCTTCTGACCGCCGCATGGTCGTCGTGTTGAACTGATTTGTGCGCAGCGTCAACTGGGCGACCCTGCCCAGCGTCTCCGGCTTGAAATCTTCAATAGTTACTTCGAGCCCAAGATTCGCCAGGAAGTCACCCAGACCTTGGGCCGTTTCCATTGCCTGTTGGCGGGCTCTCTCCTGGGCATAGCTTTCATTTCGTAGACGGTCCTCCTTTGTGACCTTTGCCTGGTCGAACGGCCAGAACTGCCGAAAAGTCTGCGTAATGTTGGCGGCAGCTTCTGGCAAGAGCAGCGTTTTTACTTGGGGCAAATTGCTTTCGACCTCTGAGATTTCTTTGGCGGAGTCATCAACGAAGATGAAGCTGTCCAGCCCCAATGAAAGCTCACCTGACAACTCGACGAGGTTGATAGACTTAGGCTCCCAGTTAATGCGATGGGCGGCGAAGTGTTCCGGCTTGAGCACCATTTCGGATCGTCGAAAGGTTTCCCACACCTCGGCTTCGTTGTTCTTGCTGGCGATGGCCAGCAGGCGGCCCTGAGCACGCTGGGAAAGCAGGAACCGTTGCAGGTCGCGTCGTGACTCGTCGATGGTCACGCCGTCGGGACCGTCCTCGCCAACCACTCCTTCCCAGAGAGTGTTGTCGAGATCGACGGCAATCACCTTAGCCGGTGGCCGCTTGAGACAATCGATTCTTCGAGCCACCGCTGTACCTAAAGCAGCAAAATATCGATCGGTGAATGGTATGTGAGCCAGCTCATCCGATATCCCAGAAAAATAGTCTTCGACCGGGTACAGCTCGCTCAATTCCTGGACAATAATTGTGTGCAGGGAACTGAGCCGCTCGGCTGCCTCCGACAAGTGTCGGTCAAGCCTTTCCACCATCGGCCCAGCACCCGCTGCCAGGAACGGGGGAGAGCAACGACAGGAGACAACAATCAACGGGGATGGGAATTGCCTTGTAGTCAGCGCCTGGATCAGCGACCCGGCGTTTTCCTCGACCTGAATCAAACGACCTAGATCCTGCCAGCGCACCAAGACCACATTCACCCCTCCCTGGTTCAAAGCGAATATGCTTTGCGGGTCAAGAAGAGATTGGAAGACCTGGTTGAACGGCCCAAATTCAATGTCGAATTTGTAACCTAGTTCTGCCAGCCAGAATCCAAGAGAGCGGTTGATGGGTTCCGCTGTAAACGTCGAGCTGATGCAGACACGCATATCGTCATCTAACCTCTGGCCTGACAGTTAGCGAGAGAATCGGCCACCAACGTGGAAGATGTTGTAAACGGTTCTCAGAGCTGAGTAGGACGCTAGCTGTCGATCTGTTAGCGCAACGCATGCCACTCAGTGTTGCAAGGATGCGAGTGTCTGTTGCGCATCCTGAGCGTCCGTCCCCTTTAGGTTCAGCGCGAGGGCTCTTTGCAATTCAGCCTTAGCGCGAGTCTTGTCACCCGCTCCATTCAGGGCCATCCCAAGGTGGTACCGAAACTCCGCCCGATCTGGCATTTTTTTGACCGCATCTTCCAGAAGAGAAACGGAGAGCTGGTAGTTGCCTTTCTTGTAGTGGATCCACGCCAACGTATCGTTAATGGAGGGCAGGTTCGGCGCCGTTTGTTTGGCTTGCGTGGCGAGGCTCAGTGCCTCATCCAGGTTCCTGCCTTGCAGTGCATAAACCCAGGCGACATCGTTGGCCGCGACTGGATCATTGGGGTTGATCTTGAGCGCATCCTGGTAAGACTTCAGGGCATTCGTCAAATCGTTCTTCTGCAGATAGATGTTGCCCAAATTGACAAGGAGTTGTTGTGACATATCAGGCTGGATGGCGAGAGCCTGCTGATAGGTATTCAGCGCCGCGTCCAGATTGCCAGTGACTTCGTAGACTCGGGCGAGTTGAACAACCGGCTGTATGGCTTTCGGGTCGAGCTGAATTGCCTTTTGATACTCCGCCTTAGCTTGGTCAAATTTCTTGTCGTTGGCCAGGGCTGAGCCATAAATGAAGTGAGCCGAAGCCCGATTCGGATTGGCAGCCACATATTGCTCGGCGACCTGCAGGGCGCGCGCCGCTTGATTCGTCTCATACAACATGCTGACGTAGTCAGCCACAGCTCCGTCATACTGGGGGTTTAGTTTGATCGCAGTTTGGAATTCCTGTTCGGCTTCTGAGATGTTTTTCAAGCCATAATAGGCAAACGCCCTGTTCAGATGCACCATAGGATCGTTGGGTGCACCCTTTTGCACGATATCCAATTCGCCCAAGGCTTCCTTGTAATTCTTGGCGTCGATGTCAACGGTGGCGAGAATAAAGTGGGCTTGCAGGTTGTTGGGATTCAACTTCAGCAGACGGTTGGCGTATTCTGTGGCCGTGTCGTAGTCACGCGAATCGCGATATGTCTCGGCTAGCGCTTGCAGATACAAGGGGTTGTCTGGCTGCCGCTTAATGGCTTCCTGCAATTCGCTCTTGGCACCCGCCAGATCGCCGGTCTGTCGGTAGATCTGTCCCAGTACGAAGCGGGCCTGCGGGTTCTCCGGCGCATCCTTGATGACCGCGCGCATGGTAGTGATCGCATCGTTGCGCTTGCCTTGACCGGCAAGCAATCGGGCATGCAGAATGCGTGCCGTAACGTCTCCAGGCTTATCTTTCAGCATCTGGTCGTTAAGCTTGGTGGCTTCCTGCACATTCCCGGTGTCGAGTTCGACCTCAACCAGCCTTGCCTTCAACTCATCAGTCTTGCCCTTTAGAGTGAGACCGCGCTGATATTCCTTAATCGCAGCCTGGGGGTTTCTCGATGCCACATAGAAGTCCCCGATCGCACCTGCCACCTCGATCGAATTCGGTTGGGCATTGCGCAAGTCCTGAAGGACTTTTTCTGCGTCGGCCGTGCGGTTCTGTGACAGCAGAAGTCCGGCGAGGCGAAGGTAGTTCGCTGGCGCGTCCGGATTGTTTTTTATGGCGTCACGAAAGACTGCCTCAGCCTTGTCGGGTTGCTGCTGTAACTGGTAGGAACCCGCCAGGTTGGCGTAGCCTTGCAAATTCTTGGGATCCAGAGCGATGGCCTGATGGAAGTCGCTTTCAGCCTCAGGAAATTTCTTCAGGCTGGCATAGAGCACGCCGCGATTCAGGTAGGCAGCGGTATCTTTCGGGCTCAGCGAAATTAGCTTGGTATAAGCGTCGAGCGCCTCTTGGCTATGGCCCTCGGCAAAAAGCACGGTGCCCAGGAGCCGATAGCCGTCCGGGCTGTTGGGGTCATGCTCGATGATGTACCGAGCCTGTTCTTCCGCCTTGGCGTAATATTGGGGGCTCCTGGAGAGAACGTAAAGATTCCCCATGTCGGCCCGCGCTTTCAGATTGTTCGGATCCAACTCAACCGTGGTATTCAGCTCTTTGAACGCATCCTGAAAGCGTTGAAGAGCGAGCAAAGCCGTCGCCAGCTTGTAATGCGCCTCAGCAAAGCGAGGGTCGATCTGCAGGGCCTTCTTGAACTGAATGGATGCGGCTGCATATTGCTTCTTGTCCATGTAACTCTGCCCGCTCTCCAGATATTTGCGCTTGGCCGCTTCTGGATTGCGGTGGCAGCCGGCAAGAAGCAGGGCCAGTAATGCTGTTAACGAAATGGCGATATAACGATTGCGCATGAACTTCTCCTGGGTTACCTGGGGATGACCTGATCCACGTCCGTTGTAATCTGTTTGGCGAAATTGACTGCCCGTGTGCGCGCCAAGTCCTCATCCCCCCCGATAATCGGCATCGTGATGCGGATCATTGCTGCATCCGTGCGATTGAGTCGCAGCGCGTCGTACACGAGATAAAACTTGCCCCAGTACTCACTCGCCACAACCCGTCCGTGCGCCTGATACCAGTACAGCACGAGCTGCTCCTCCAGGCCTTTCTGGATGATATACAGATTGATGGGTACGCTGGAGCCATCCTGGAGCTGCAACTGATAGATGCCAACTTGCGTCGGCTGCCATCCCGCGCCGGGTAAGCAATTCTTCGGGGAATGAATTGTGGCTCCGGTCCGCTGGGTACTGAAGTACTCGATGAACAGGTTCAGCTCACCTTCCGAGTACGAGACATAGAAGCGATTGATGTAGTCGGTGAGGCCCAGCATCTGGAGGGTTGGCGCGTCCAGAGGCATGTCAGCCACCGAGGTATACCCACCGACCTGCTTGGGAAATTCCGACAGTGGCCTTGCCGGCGGAGTAGCTTCACCATGGGAGAGGAAGCCCATTCCGGCAGTCGCAGCTAATAGAAGGGCGACCATGGCCCAATATCGCGTTCCCGTCTTCATGCACCCACCTTGGCAGCGGTCGGAGCGTCATCCTTTCGCATCCAACCGAACTTCTTCCGAAGCGCGACCGTTAGGCTGTGGAGTCCTAAGAACAGTGCGGTGGCGACCACGAAAATTACCCATCCCGAGAATTCATGCATGAAACCCTCGGCCGCTTGTGGACCGATGTAGTGCGCCATAAGAGCGGTTATCATGACCCTGGTTCCGTTGCTCACAATCGCCAGGGGAATCATCGCCACGATCAAAAACCACCGCACGGCTACGCTGCGCTCTGCTAGATAGCCGTATCCGGCTGCCAGGGCGAGCAGCGACATCAAGGAGCGAATACCGCTGCATGCCTCGACCACCTCGAGACGCATGTTGGGCATGATCAGCACATTTCCCTCGCGCATAATCGGGAAAATGTTTAAGAGCTCTAACATGTTGGTGGCAAATCTGGAGGCGACGAACTGCAGCGGGAAGACGATTTCATTGTAGATCAGTACTGGGATGGGAATGGCAAACAGCAGAAATGCCAACGGGAAAGCCATGGCGCGCAACAGCGCCCATCCTGCAAAATACACGATCAGCCCGCAGATCATGCCCAGCATGGAAATACGCGTCAGAAATAGCTCTGCACCCAGGCTCCCCACAAACAGCAGGCCTAGCGAAAAGAGAACAACAGCTATACCCCAGGACGAAGGGCGTCTTGGGATGCGGCGCAATCTGTCTCGCCGCTGCCACAAGAGAAACGCCGAGAGGAATGGGACCAGAAATCCATGCGAGTAGTCGGGATCGACATACCACTGCAGCGCAAGGCGTCGAAGAACCGGCGCGTAGAGCGCAACCAGAACAGCCACTAATAGCAAGCCTGACCAGCCAAACGGCTTCAATGTTTGCCAGATCGCCAGGAGCTTTGGAGGAGGAGGTCCTTCTACAGCGATTGGTTTTTCCGGGGGGGTCAGGGTTGTACCCGCCGGCCCGGTACCGGTTAACGCCACTTGATATGCCGCCTTCCGCTCAATTCCGTACTCGATTGCCTTAGCGCCATGTGCACTTCTTTGACCATTGTTATCAAAAAGCGTACATCATAAATCATTGAAAATCCAGCGGTTCCGAATGATGATTTTCGTGGGCGCAAGACACTAGACAAACAAGTGCAAACTTTTGCACAAGTGCACCAGCAGAATGCCCTTCTGCAGCGGGGATATGCTCAGCAATATACAACGCTCGGGGGGAGGATTTCGCCTAACGAAGCTCCATTGCGAATCCGTACAGACATGTCTACCCACTCCGGACATGTCGAATGTAGATTCCATAACCTATCACTCCTGATCAAACCACCTCAAAAAACTACTAAAGCCGGACAATCCTTTCTGACAGGAATCCCTTCATGGCATTGCGCGTGTCAACGATCAGCTTGGCAGAATCCAGCAGACCTTTGTAGTTGAACTGGGAGTGATCGGTCACGATCAGGACGCAGTCGGCCCGCTTAGCCCCATCTAGGAGCGGCTCCGACTCGAGAGACAGGCCGTCGAGCTTCAGTTTGGGGACAAACGGGTCACTATAAGTAACTGTCGCACCCTTCTTCTCCAGCAGCAGGATGATGTCCAAGGCCGGGGATTCGCGTATGTCGTCGATGTTCCGCTTGTAAGCAATCCCTGCCACGTGAACGCGTGATCCGTTCACGGCTTTGCCACGCTCATTCAACGCGTTCTGCACCTTGTCGGCGACGAAATGCGGCATTTTGCCGTTGATGTAGCCCGCCAAATCGATAAACCGGGCTTCGATTCCCGATTGTTTTGTCTTCCAAGAGAGGTAAAAGGGGTCGATTGGGATGCAATGTCCTCCCAGACCAGGCCCAGGGTAGAAGGGCATGAACCCGAACGGCTTGGTTGCCGCCGCATCGATCACCTCCCAGACATTGATTCCCATTCCATCGCACATAAGCGCCATTTCGTTTACCAGACCAATGTTGATCATGCGAAAGGTGTTTTCCAGCAGCTTTACCATTTCCGCTACGCGGGTGCTGCTCACCGGAACGACCTTTTCGAGCGCCTGGGAAAAGAAAAGAGCACCCATTTCGGTGCATGCGGGAGTAATGCCGCCAACGACCTTTGGAGTGTTTGACGTCTGAAAGACAGGATTGCCGGGATCGACGCGCTCGGGAGAGAAACACAAGAAGAAATCTTCGCCAGCCTTTAGGCCAGTCTTCTCAAAACTGGGGAGAAGCAACTCGTCTGTTGTTCCGGGATAGGTCGTCGATTCCAGGATGACCAGCAAGCCCGGATGGAAATGCTTCGCAATCTCCTCCACTGCGGATACGATGTAACTCATATCCGGGTCCTTGGTTTTGCGCAACGGTGTGGGAACGCAAATGTTGATGGTGTCGAGGTCTCGAACGACCGAAAAATCGGCGGTGGCGTGGAAGCGCTTATTCTCCACAAACTTTGCGAGGTCGGGGGAGGGAACATCTTGAACGTAAGACTCGCCTCGATTCAGACGATCTGCTCTCGCTTGCTGCACGTCAATTCCAGTGACGGAAAAACCAGCCTTGGCAAACTCAAGGGCAAGCGGGAGGCCGACATAGCCCAGCCCCACGATACCCACACGCGCTGTTCTGCCCTCGATCCTCTCTTTGAGAGCCTGGAATGTCCCGATGGTCTGTCCCACCATGTGCATGTAGCATGCCTCCAGTCGATAGCGATGCGCCCACAAATCCGGCCTCGCTTTGCCTTGCTTAAGGTCTGGATTCATGGGGTTGTTGCTACAAAGCATTCTATAACGTCTGTCTCGGCTTCCTCGCGAAGCGGCCCCATCCGCAAACCGGAGCAACGAAGCGAGGACAGGCGATGGACAAGGTGAAAGCAAGTATGACTGAGTTACTTAGTGATAAATCTTTACCAGACTTGCCCATTTAAAGGGAGGGTCGGGCAACTGCTCTACCTTCAGCCCGCGTACCTTGCACTCATTTTGAACCCAGCCAAAGCGATGGCTGACAAGGCCTGGAGTTTCGCAATGATCACTCTTCCTGGCCCATGTCGCTCCCCGGTAATCTCGGCTGTACCATTTACCGGGGACAAAAGATGTCAGAGAGAATCCTCCTGGTTCGGAGAAATCGCGAAAGCCGTCAAGCATCGTTTGAACCTGCGGCTTCGAGGCGTGCATCGAGATCATCTGGCCAAGAATACATCGAATTTGCAGCTAAAGACCGACACGTCGAAAGCGATCATTGTGATCGAAAGCCGGTCGTTTGGCGCGGAGCAATGCGGGGGTAAGCACATACTCGATGCCGTTATCCAACATTTTACGATTGCGCTCGATACCGTAATAGCGCTCGGGCTCGAGAAATCGCACCAGCCAGTATCCGGCCCTGAGCGCTCCGCAGCCGATGTCGAGGACCTTGGAAGGCGGCCACAGACCCTCCCGAATCAGCGTGGGAAAACTCAAACGTCCTACAGACTCAAACAGTTGCGGGGGCCGCTGGTAAATATACCTTCTTCATTCAGGCGCTCGGCAATTGCTTGAAAGGTCGTATTCAACGGATTTGAGAGATACTTGCACACCTGGTCTAACGTTGAGTCTTCACTGTTTGACACTTCCCCGAACGCCAATCGAAGCTAAGTCGCGTTCGGTGCGAGGAAGCATGCTCGATTCCTTTTGATCCTGTGAGGGCCGACTTCGATCGCCCACAGTTGAAGTTGGTCCCCGTTTACCCTGGCACAGCGGTGTTTCTGTCATGTTCCTAGCTATACCGCCGATGACGTGGAGGTTGCGCTGCGTTCGAGTTGCTGGGGCAACAGAGTGAATCTCGAGAGGACGCGCGCCAACAAACGGGCTAGCGGATGGGAAGACCCTCCGACGACATTGAACACCTCTGTGAGCACCGGCGGCTTTCTCCACAAGAGCAAACCCAGGTAGACGGCTCCGCCCAGCACCGCCGTCGTAACAAGGTGTAGTGCCACATTCTGAACACCCAGCCGACGCAATCCCAATAGCCAAGCCTCACAAACTAATGCCATCGTCACGCTCATCCATGTCGTCGGCCACAGTGCTCGGAAATAGGATTTCAGCGAGAGGCTCACCAAGCGGAACGGGATCATGAGCGAGGGAATCATCAAGAGGGTCCATACGATGGAATATGCAGCCGCAACTCCGAGGATTCCCCAATGTAGACCCACGATGAACGACAGCACGTACATAGAGCTCGCGAATATCGTCCATCGGAGATTGATGTCAGGTCTGCCCTGCGAATTGAAGATCAAAACGACGACCGTAACCGACTGCAACGCGCCCAAAGGCCCGAAGATCATCAACAGAGGCGCCACCGGCATCCAGCGGGCGCCCAGGAACACGCGCACAAACGGTACAGCGGTGACGGCGAGGCCGAGCATCAGAGGAAACGTCCCCAGCGCGATGATTCGGCAAGTCCGCAGATACGCTGAACGAAATCGCTCGTGGTCATCGTGAAATTTCGAAAGGGCAGGGTATACCACCTGGCCGATCACATTGGTGAAGTTCATGATTGGGTAAGTCATGAGCGTGTATGCCATCTGATAGAAGCCAAGTGGGCTGGGACCCAAGAAACGACCTACCAGCAAGTTATCTGCATTTCGTGACAGGTAGTTCAGGATTTGGAATCCCGAAGCATTCATGCCGAACGAGATGACGTGACGAGCATCGGCTGGACGAAAGTGTGCTTTCATCCGCAGCGGGGAAAAAAATAAGGTTGCCAGCGTAGTCATAAGACTGGTGGTTAAGGCGCCGAATACCAGACTCCATACTTTCCCGCCAGCGACAGCCAGGATGATCGCGACAATGGTTCCGCAGATCGCTCCGAAAGTCTGGGCCAGCGCTACCTCGCGAAAAGCCATTTCCCGCGTCAGCAGGGCTCTGGGTACCACGCTGACTGCGCCGAGGAAAAACGACACAGAAAGGACCTGCAAGATGGAGGCGACCTGCGGCTCATGAAAGAACTTTGCAGCGGGCCAGGAGGCGGCAACTACTAGTAGTGTAACCGCTCCTCCCAAACCCCAGTTGAGCCAGGAAACTGTCGAGGCCAGGTTGTCATCGACTTCGGGTTCGCGGATGAGCGCTTGGCTTGTGCCGATATCTCGAATGGTTTCCAGGAAGTTCGTGACCAGAACTGCCATTCCCATCAGACCATAGGCAGTGGGAGGCACTCGGCGCGCTAAAACTGAGACGGAAATGACTTGCAGCACCTGTCTCGCGATTTGGAAAGCCGCAATCCAAACCACTCCGACTGCGGTTCTATGCGTTAGCGAGCGACTTCCCTGGGTCATACGGACGCGCCGCCTCGATGCTGGGACCGAACTATCCTATTACGGCCTACGCTTATGCAAGGCACAGCAAAGGACACATCGGCTTTCCTCGTTCGCTTCCTCGATAAGACGTGTGGAAGAGAATTCATTTTCCCTTTCGATTAGTTCGCCTAGCGCCAACTGTGATCATCTCATGAACTTCACCTCACAACCGAGGTTTCGCTTCAACCGATATTTCGATCAGAACTGAGTGACGAACTGAAACGTGAAATGTTGAACTTGCGAATTCGAGGATGGTTTTTTAGGGCGGCAAATCAATGTAAAGTGAAGGGTCTGTGAGTTCAGCCTTACGATATACTTAGGGTACAACGCGAAGGGAACGCAATATTCTCGATGAGTTAACTGGTCTGATCTCGCATTTATGGGTGGCCAAAGAGGGAGGGGGTCTTGGCGATCATTAACCGGAATCGTATTACCGCAGGTCTTAGGGCGTTTTTTGAATTACACCCTCCCGGTCGTAATTTAGCGGTTCGCCCTGACGACACGTTCATCGTTTCCTACCCGAAATCCGGGAATACCTGGACGCGCTTCCTTATTGCCAATCTGGTGTATCCGGAGACACCGGTGAACTTCGGCAACATCGAGGACCTGATTCCAGACTCAGTGGCTGTCTCCAAGAGGCGCATGGCAAGGCTGCCAGGGCCACGGATTATCAAGAGCCATGAGTATTTCCACCCGCTCTGGGCGCGTGTGATTTACATTGTCCGGGACCCACGGGACGTTGCCATCTCGCAGTTTCACTTTCACAGAAAGCGGAAGGAAATCGGAGACGATTACCCTCCCGAGAAGTTTGTCACACGTTTTATCGCTGGAGAAACCGCTCAAGTAAACGGCTCTTGGGGGGACAATGTTGCCGGCTGGGTTGCGACTCGCTATGGCCGTCCCGGCTTTCTGTTGCTGCGCTACGAAGACATGGTCTCTCGCCCGGAGCAGGAGTTGGCTAGAGTGGCTTCCTTTCTCGGAATCCCGCCCTCGCCGGAACGTGTTTCACAGGCCGTGGCTCGGAGCTCCGCCGATGAAATGCGCCGACTCGAGAAAACTCAAGCTCACGTCTGGTCTCTCACCAAACAGACGCGCAAGGATATCCCCTTCGTTCGCGCCGCGAAGTCGGGTGGCTGGCGGTCGGGTCTGCCTGCGGCTTCGATTGCAGAGATTGAGACCGCTTGGGGCTCACTCATGCAGTGGCTAGGGTATGAACTCTCGTCGAGTGTAAAGGCTGACGAAGCTGGTCCCAATTTTTATGAACCATTAGGGATTCCGGCAAGGTGAGTCGTTGGCTGCCCGAAGACTTATGATCTCCGTCGTAAAGGGATTTGCAGCTCCTCTGGAATCAATTAAGAGTCAATCTATTAATAGCTCAACGCCCTTGGGCGGCGGGCGTAAGAGGCTGCTGCGCTGCGGATTTTTGAGGTTCCACGGAACTCAGTCGTGAGGTGAATCGTTGCAACCGCACCGTTCTCTAAAGAGATCTTTACTGGCACCTCTTCGCATGCCTGGAGTAGCCGAGGCTCTCTCCAGTGCCACCGCCACGCGTGCGTCCATTTTTATGCTGCATCGATTCTCATCTCCACCAGATGGTCTGACTGGCCATGACCCCGGGACGCTTCGCGCGGTTTTGTCGTACTTGCGGAAGCACCATTATGACCTGATCTCGCTTCAGGAGCTGTTCCGCCGCCTTCGCGAAGGCGAGCCCATGACGCGATCGATCGCCTTTACGATCGACGACGGGTATTTCGATCACGGCTCGGTCGGAGGGCCTATTTTTGCCGAGTTCGATTGCCCGGTGACAATTTTTGCGGTCAGCGGCTTTGTAGACGGAAAAAACTGGTTGTGGTGGGACCAGATCCAGTTCGTGTGTGAAGCCACAGCCAGAACTCAGTTGAGAGTGCGGGTGGGCGATGACGAGAGATCGTTTGCGTTAGCCTCGCTTGAGGATCGCCTCGCTGCTTCACACGATATTAGTTGGTGGTGTCAGGATGCCTCGCAGTCCGATCGCCTGGAGTGTTTGGCGAAAATGTCGCAAGACGCCGAGGTGGAAATTCCGGCGGTGCCTCCGCGCCGTTTCGCGCCGTTGTCCTGGCACGAAGCGCGCCAACTCGAGAAGCGAGGTATCACATTCGGGCCCCACACGGTCACGCATCCGGTGTTGTCGAGCACATCCGACGACCAAGCAGAGTTCGAAATTTCCACATCTTGGCAGCGCTTAAGTGAGGAGCTGGCCTCGCCCGTGCCGGTTTTCTGTTATCCGCACGGACGCCGGAGGGACTTCGGATCGCGGGAGATGTCGACCGCGCAGCGTTTGGGGTTGTGGGGTGGTGTCGCCGGACATCCTGGGAGGCTTAGCCCAGAGGAGTTCCGCACCGCGCCGGCAATCTTTCGTGTTCCACGATTTCCTTTTTCCGATGACTTGACGGACGTTTTGCAGTGCGTGTCGGGAATCGAAGCCATGAAGGCCCGACTACGTGGAGCTCTTAGTTGACCGGTGTGGTGAGTACCGCTCTTGATTTCGCCTCTGCCTGGAAGGCTAAACTCCAGCGTGCTTTCTTGGCGCGACGCTGGGAGAAGCTCCGGGCGATGGGCATGCACATAGGTCAGGGCGTCAATCTGCCCGCGTCGACGTGGATCGATACCTCAAACTGCTATGCGATCAGCATTGGCGACTGGTGCGGCTTTGGCGAGCAATGCCTGATTCTTGCCCACGACGCGCAAATGGACGAGTTTCTGGATGCGGGGTTGGTAGCGAAGGTGATTGTTCATGAGTCGTGCCATTTCGGGTCGCGAACCGTCATCCTTCCCGGCGTAGAAGTGGGACCAAGGACTATCGTTGGGGCCAATTCCGTCGTCGCCAAGTCCCTGCCGCCAGAGACGGTCTGTGCCGGAGTCCCCGCCAAAGTCGTGTGCACCTTGGATGAATATCTGCAGCGCCATCAAGGTGCCTTAGCCTCAGGGCGTGAATTCCCGTGGCAGGAATACAACATCGATGTGCTGACGCCCGAGCGTCGCCGGGAGCTCATGGACGCCTTGGCAAATGGACCTATCTACATCACCGGGGGGTTCTCAGAAGAACTGAAAGGGCAGGGAGGAACGGATCGAACACCCTACGATGAAACAGCCAAGCCACACGGCGTGGAATACCTGAGACGACGCAAGACAAGTAAGAGCTAGATTTCGCCACCTGACCATCTTGTATCTGTCACCACTTTTTACGCAAGAAGCCAGTTTGCGATGAGAGCGTCTCACGCGAAAAAGATGAGATGACTTGGACGAAGATTTTCCTGGAGTTCTAGGAGGGGGAGAAAGTTGTGTTTCGTGCTGGCGTTTACTGCGGTTGGGTAGGGTTCGGTTATGGCAATCTTGGGGACCTGACCATTTACGACGTGTGTCGCAAGCGCTTTTCCGCCATTCATTGGTCGCCAATAGCAGCGTTTGACTACACGCCCAAGCCCGGACAATTCCTCCGCCGTAGTAGCCGCGACTTCCACCAAATCACCCGTATGATTTCCGAGGAACTGTCCAAACAACGCCGCCTTCGTGGTCTCGTCGCTAAAGCCACTCATCGTCTGGCGCGATTCTCGGGTGGGGAAGTCGGTATTTGCGGGGGCGAAACATTTATCAACCGCAACCTGGCCTCGATCCGGAGCTACACCGACCTTAGGAAGCGAACCGGTGCGCCGGTACCCGTGCTCGGTACTGGCGTCGCAGAACCGGACTTCTGGCCTGCGCGTGAGGATGGCTGGGTTGATCGCCGAAAAGAGTGGGTGGCGATTTTAGAAGAGCTTCCCACCGTTGGAGTCCGGGGTCCGCTATCGAAAAGACTCTTGGAGGAAGCAGGCGCACGCAACGTTGTAATCAGCGGAGATCCGGCGGTTTCCTTGCATGTGCGCTATGTACAAAAACCAAGGCAGACAGAAGGACATGGACGCCTGCGTATCGGCATCAACGTGGGGCCTTATCCAAGAACGTGGGGTCGAGCCGAAGACATTCAAGATGCGACGGTTGCTTTAGCCCAGTGGCTGCACAAGGCGAAGCATGAAATAGAGCTTATTCCCATCTGGCCGCGAGACATCGAGGCTTGTCTCGACGTGGCCCGCAGAGCCGAGCTTCCTAAGTCCTCAATTAGCCCGATCTGTTTTCCCCAGGAAGTCTTTCTGAGCCGCGTCCAGAATCTGGACCTGATGGTAGCAATGAATCTGCACTCCGGCATTCTGGCTGCCGCTGCGAATGTCCCGTTCGTCAGCCTGGAGTACCAACCCAAATGCCGGGATTTCGCCGCCACCATCGGGTGGGAGGAGTTCCTGATACGCACAGACGAACTGCAGCCGCACAGGCTGATCGATCTGGTCTGCGCGCTGATAGGGCAGCTTGGGGTGAAGCGGGCAGAGCTGTGCCGAAGCATGTGCGACCTCATGAAGACTTTTGAAAATTACTGTTGCGATATTGAACCACTCCTGGTCGGGTCGAGAGCTTCGGCACAGTGACCCCAGCGGTATCGACCGACTACCCAGTGTGGACCGACCAAGACGGGGTAGGAATACCGGCCCGGAATCCCGACACCAGCTTGTCACGGTCATGGGCGAATTCAAGACCTGCCATGAGGAGGATCATGTTCAGAGCAGGCATCTACATCGGTTGGGTCGGCTTCCTCAATCTGGGCGACGAAGCGATGTACCAATTGTGTCGCAAGCGTTACCCCAGCATCCGCTGGACGTTATCGAGTACGCTGGCTTACTCGCCACGTACCGGTCAATTCGCCCGGCGTGGCAATGGTGACCTCCGGCAGATACTCGAATCAGTCTGGGAAGAACTTCATGACCAGAGGCGCCTGCGCGCGCTCGCCACTCAAACCCTCCATCGCCTGGCGCGGCGTTCCGGAGGCGAGGTTGGTATTTGCGGCGGAGGGACATACCTCAACCGAAGCGCTGAGGCACTCCGGACCTATACCGAGATCAGAAAGAGAACCGGATCTCCAGTGCCGACTTTCGGCACAGGCGTTGTACATCCCGAATTCTGGCTGTCACGAGAGACTGGGTGGATTGACTTGCGAAAGGAATGGGTTGACGTCCTCGCGGAGCTACCGGTTGCAGGGGTCAGGGGCCCGCTTTCCAAAGCACTTCTGGACGAAGCCGGAGCACGGAATGTTGTGATTTGCGGCGATCCCGCCGTGGCATTTCATGCTGCATATGCCAACCAGAACGTTGCAGTGCGCCGCGCTCGTCCTCTCCGCGTTGGTCTGAATCCGGGAACATGTTCTGGTCACCTGTGGGGTCGGGAAGAGGACGTTCTAGAATCGTTGGCGGGATTGGCACGGTGGTTGCGCCGAGCCGGGCACCAGATCGAGATCATTCCGGTTTGGCCCAAGGACGTCGCATCCAGCGTTGATGTGGCCCGCAGGGCAGAGCTCAATAAGTCTGCCATAACCCCGATCTGTTGCTCCCACGAAGCTTTCCTAAGTCGCATGGAGAACTTGGATCTGATGGTATCCATGAAATTGCATGCCGGGATTCTGGCCGCGGCCGCCAATGTGCCGTTTGTCAGTCTTGAATACCGACCTAAGTGTCGTGACTTCGGAGCCAGCCTGGGGTGGGAAGAATTCCTGATCCGAACTGACCGCCTACAACAGGACAGTCTGATCGAACGCGTTTTGCTGCTCATGGGGCAACTCGAAGCAAAGAAAAGGGAGTTGTGTCAGAAGATGTGCCGCCTTATGAATACCTTCGACGACTACTGTTGCAAGATTGAGCCGCTTCTGTTGGATTCCGGGTGACGAGTCGATCCGCGGGTGTCTGCTATGCAGGCACGTGCGATCTCAGACAGTTCCTGTGCACGTCGTGACCAAGTGAAGGTTCGGGAAATGTGATCGTGCAAAGTCGACAGGCGCGATTCACAACCCTCGGGATGGCGAAGCAACAACCCAATTGATTCGGCCATCTCCTCGGCGGAATCCGCGACTGCGACCAACTCACGAGTCGCTGGGTCCAGAAATTCGACGGCAATGCTCGTGGCAACGATGTAAGTTCGGTTCACAGCGGCTTCCGCTACTTTGTTCTTGAATCCTCCGCCCGATATCATCGGGACGACGTAAAGGGCGCTTCGAGCAATTTCCTTATTCAAATCCTCGACATAACCGGTAATGAAGACATTGCCAGAAGCGCGCTCCTGCAGAAACGGGGGAGGATTTGCACCAGCCACCACGAATTGGGCGTCTGGTATGTGTTTCAGGACAAGGGGGAACACGTGGTCGAGGAACCACAAAGCGGCTGTATAGTTGGGAGAAAAGTCCATGTTTCCCGAGAAAATTAATCGATTTTTTGTTTTCTCCATGCTGGGTTCTCCCAAAGCAACTGATACCCCATTCAAGAGCGTGAGGACCTGCGAGCGCTTTCCGCCGATCCGCTCTAACGCGCGCTGATCGACCGGCGAAACAACGATTATTGGTCGGCCGCGCCTGGTGTAGTATCGGTCTTCACCAAAGACGGACAGCAAGCGCCGGAACGTTCGCAGCATTGGCCAAAAGTTATGGTTGCGCGCGAGATTTCGAAGTTCGCGCCAAAAGAAAAGAGATGCACAGTCGCAAAAGTCTATGACAACGGGGACGCCTGCTCCCAACCTGGTCGCAAGGAAGACGAAGTGTCGATCAGATAACAGGACTACATCCACGTTGTGTCGGCAGATAAGCTCCTCCACGGAACCAACGGTCGCAAGCTGGAACTTTCTCAGCACGAAATTCTCCACCGAAGGAAAGGGAGTGAGAGCTGACAGCCTGAGATATGCAGGCGCAGGAGCATACGATAGTTCAAAGAAATCGGAGATTACGCCTTCGTCACGCAGTGCCGCGAACCATTCGCGGCTTTGCTCCTGATACTGCGGCTCGAAGCGCACGCCTAACAAAACCTTGTGCCCCCCTCGCACCAACTCACGGGAGTAGTTGACGTGCCGCAATGTCGCGCCATTGTGTAAACGGGTGAGATATTCGAAGTTAATGATCCAGAAGAAGGTCAACGATTGCAAACCGCTTGATTCTCCATGAGTTGAGCCGCGCTCGGTTACGGTGTGCATGCCGTCGTGTCGTTCTCCAGACGATTCTTCTGTTTGCAGGGTAATTTCTGCTCTACGAAATCATAGTACGACAACCCTTGATACGATCCAGCGAACGCTCGCTGCTGATATGTCGGTGCAAGGCTACAATCAAGCCGGCTTCTTTACCTAAGCAATCTGCGTGGATGTGTTGGATGCCTGTTGAAGGCCGCGCCGCCAGGGATTTCAGAGCTCCGAGCAGCGTCAATTGGGGCCGGCGTTGTTGTTGATTTCTCATCGACCAGTCACCAATTTCTCCGTCTTCTGTGGTAATCTAAAAGTATCAAGATGAGCCGGGAGTCCCATCGGCAATGCCGACTGGCCATCTTTCCCCCACGCTGATATTCTCAGATTTTGCGGAAAATTCCGCTTGGCTATCAGCGCCACACGGAGTATTTGCAGCATGTTGGAAGCTCTGCAAGCAAACGAGAAATTTATCGCCACACGCATCCTTCCCCACCTCGATGCTCTCGAGGCGGAGAGCATCCACATCCTGCGGGAGGTTGTGGCTGAATCGGCGCGTCCCGCTATGCTGTATTCGATTGGGAAGGATTCTTCCGTCATGCTCCGGCTTGCGCAGAAGGCCTTCTATCCCGGGAAAATACCGTTTCCGTTGCTACACGTCGATACTGGCTTTAAGTTCCGCGAGATGCTCGAGTTTCGCGATCGCCTTGCCCGCGAACTGGGCGTGAAATTGATCGTCCACAGGAACGAGGACGCTATCAAGAACGGAGCTAACCCGTTTCAATTAGGTACCAGCAGGTGCTGCGCTTTGCTGAAGACGAAGTCCCTGTTGGACGCGCTGGCGGAGAATGGTATTGATGCCGCTATCGGCGGCGCGCGGCGCGATGAGGAAAAGTCGCGGGCCAAGGAGAGAGTCTTCTCGCTTCGCGACTCTCTCGGTCAGTGGGATCCCAAGAACCAGCGGCCGGAGTTTTGGAATCTGTACAACAGCCGGGTGGAATCGGGACAGAGTATGCGGGTCTTTCCCCTGTCGAACTGGACAGAGCTCGACGTGTGGGAGTACATCCATCGGGAAAACATTCCCGTCGTGCCACTATATTTTGCCAAGGAACGGGAGATGTTGGTACGGGGGAATGTTCTTATTCCCCTCGATCATGCCATTGACCTTCTGCCTGGCGAAACGCCGCAGCGTGTCATGTGCCGCATGAGATCGCTTGGCTGTACGTACTGCACTGGAGCGATTCGTTCCACAGCGGCAACTGTTCCCGAAATCATCGCGGAGCTCAAGTTCTTTCGCCGCTCTGAGCGCGAAAACCGCGTCATCGATCACGACCAGGAAGGCTCAATGGAACTGAAGAAGAGGGAGGGGTATTTTTGAGTATTGCGGGGGGAGAGCGAGACCTGCTTCGGTTTCTGACGGCCGGTAGCGTGGATGATGGCAAGTCAACTTTGATTGGGCGATTGCTTTACGAGTCCAACGGTATCTATGAAGACCAACTTTCCTCGGTGCGCAAGGCGTCTTCGGCAAAGAATGTCGACCTCGACCTGTCCTTGCTGACCGACGGGCTTAGAGCGGAGCGCGAACAGGGCATCACCATCGATGTAGCCTACCGCTATTTTTCGACTCCACGACGGAAGTTCATCATTGCCGATACGCCCGGCCATGAGCAATACACTCGAAATATGGCCACCGGTGCCTCGACCGCCGAGGTAGCCCTGATTCTCGTGGACGCTAGAAAGGGCGTGCTGAAGCAGACTCGCCGCCATACGCTCATTGCCTGGTTGCTTGGCATCCGACGCATGATTGTCGTCGTAAACAAGATGGATTTGGTGGACTTTGAGGACGATATTTTTCGCTCCATTCGCAGTGAATTTGAGGGGTTTGCATCCTCACTCCACGGTGCTGAATTCGAGTTCGTGCCTCTCAGTGCGTTAAGCGGAGAGAACGTCATCCGGGGCAACGGTCGCATGCCGTGGTACGACGGACCAGCTCTACTCAGCGCGTTGGAGACAGTACCGGCGAAGGCAGAGCCAAATCAGGAGCTTCGATTTTCGGTTCAGTCGGTGATCCGGCCCAACCAGGACTTTCGGGGCTATGCGGGTCAAGTGGGCTCAGGCATTGTGAAGCCGGGACAAGAAGTACTTGCCTTGCCGTCCGGGCAGCGGACGAAGATCAAGGAGATACTTCTTTACGACCGTAACTTGCCGGAAGCGTTTCCCCCGCAATCGGTTGTGCTGACGACGACCGATCATATTGACCTCGGAAGGGGCGATATGCTGGTTTCAGCTGACAACATTCCCACTGTCTCCACCAGGCTGACTGCCAATCTCATTTGGATGTCGCAAACTCCGCTGCACTCCGACACACGGTATCTCATAAAGCACACCACTAAAGTACTTTGCGGCAGGATCAAGCGGCTGAACCACAAGATAGACATTAATACTCTCGAAAAAATCGAAGCCGACAGCTTGCATTTCAATGAAATCGGCGAGGTTCAGCTGGACCTCCACAATCCGATTTTCTGCGAACCTTACGAGCGCAATCGCGCCACCGGGAGTTTCATCGTCATCGATCCTTTCAACAACGACACGGTTGCCGCCGGCATGATCGTCGAAGCCATGCCAGTCCAGGCTGGCGACTCCCTGGACGAGTCTTCTGCCGGGTCGCGCGTTGCTCAGCAGCAGGGCCTGACGGTGTGGTTTACCGGCCTTAGCGGCGCGGGTAAGACAACGATTTGCAGGTCCGTCGCTACAGAACTTCTAGCTCACGGACTGCAAGTTGAGGTAATCGACGGGGATGTCATTAGAAATCATCTTTGCAAAGATCTCGGATTCAGCAAGCATGACCGGGATGAGAACATCCGCCGTATTGCATTCGTTTCAAAACTGCTCACGCGCAACGGGGCCATAGCTCTCGTGTCTGCAATTTCGCCCTACCGAGCTGGGCGAGATGACGCGCGCCGCACGATCGGCAATTTCATGGAAGTGTATGTGAGCACTCCACTCGCGGTTTGCGAAGTGAGAGATCCGAAAGAGCTGTACAGAAAGGCTCGGTCCGGCGAGATTCACGGGTTTACCGGTATTGACGACCCTTACGAACCTCCGCTCGCACCTGAGATTGTCTGTAACACAGATCAAGAGAGTACAAGAGAGAGTTCCTCCAAGGTAGTCACAGCTGTCTTGCAATATCTTGCATCGAAGAATTCCTAGGTAGGGACGAACGACGCGGTCTGCCTACTTTACTGGCTGACGCACCGGAGCACTGTGGATCCAGGTACTATCGCAGGACGAATCACCGTCGGTCTTGTGGTCGGGACGCTTGTCGGCGTCACCGGTCTGGGGGGTGGCATGGTTTTGCTGCCGCTGCTCATTTCGGTTCTGGGAGTACCTCCTATTATCGCCGTGGGGTCAGACGCAGTCATCAACTGCATTACGAAGATTGGCGCCGGCGCACTGCACTGGCGCCGTGGGAATGTTAGCTGGCGACTGGCTCTGAACCTGGCTTATGGCAGCATCCCGGGAGCTATTCTTGGAGTGACGCTCCTTACACGCATTCGAGCTGCGTACGGCAGCGGCGTGAATGACTTTCTTAAGGTGGCAATCGGAATTCTGCTGATCGTTATCCCGATTTCGTATCTGCTTAAACGGAGTCCAGCGGCTTCTCTGCCTAGCCTCGAAGACATACGTCAGAGTAGGTACAGATTCGGAATAAGCCTCATTGGTTTTTTCGCAGGGATCCTTGTCGGTATAACCTCTATCGGATCAGGTAGTGTTATCCTGATGTTGCTGCTCGTATTTTATGGATACGCGGCGGCTCTCATGGTTGGAACGGATATTATCCATGCAATACTATTGGCAGGCCTCACAGGTTTGCTGCAGTTTGGATTCGGTAACGTTGACATGGTTTTAGTAGCTTGCGTTCTCATAGGCTCAATTCCCGGCGGTATACTCGGTGCCTACCTGACTAAGTACCTCCCATCAGAACGCTTTAAGCAAATGCTCTGCACCATCCTCGTTGTAGTCGGCGCGAGAATGTTATGGGTATCCGTTCCGCATGCCAACTAATACTGTCCAGCACAAATATCTTGCACGCATAGCAAATGCGCTAAAGGCGTCGGCTGACGCGGTGAAACAATTCGTTCCCGGGACATTTAGCGTCAAAGACAATGGCGGCCGTGATGTAGTTACGCAGGTCGATCGCAAGGTTAGTGACCTCTTACGGAATGTTCTTCTCGAACAAGGAGAGGGCTGGCTTTCGGAAGAGGACGTAGACGATCTTTCGCGTCTTTCGAAAAGCGCTGTTTGGGTAGTGGATCCGCTCGATGGCACACGCGAGTTCGTAGATGGTATTCCGGAGTGGTGCATATCCATTGGGCTCGTCGTCGATGGCATACCCATAGCAGGAGGAGTGTGTAATCCTGCGACAGACGAATTGTTCCTCGGTGGCCTTGGTTGGGGAATGACGTACAACGGGCAGCCTGCAAAGCCGGGTCTACGAACTGACTTAGATGGGGCTGTGGTTCTCGCAAGTCGACAAGAATACAAACGGGGCGAATGGGCACAGTTCGAGGGCAAGGAATTTTCGATCCGGCAAACCGGCTCGGTAGCGTATAAGCTGGCCCTGGTCGCGGCAGGATTGGCGGATGCCACATGGACCTTGTCTCCTAAGCACGAATGGGACGTCGCCGCCGGAGTGGCATTGATGAAATCCGCAGGGGGGAGGGTGGCTTGTATCCGCCATGGGAAGCTGCACTTCAACCAGAATCAAACCCTTCTGCCGGGACTGGTGGCCAGTAGCGAAGGGATTTGGAAGCACGTTGTACGCACGGTTGATGAGGTATTAATCAGCGGGTAATACCACCGCCTGAACTGGCATGTCACTGCGCACGCACCCCTCGCTCGGATCATGGGAAGGGGAAAGGAAATGGAATTATTGACTGCTTGTCAGTACCGTCTGCTGAAAGCAATTTCCCCTGGTGAGCCGGCTGTGTGCTCGGGAGAGGCCTTTAAGGGAAAGTCCAAGCTCGAAGTGCTGCTGGGACGGGAGCTAGTCTGCAGCGCAGCGGGCAAAACAGTCATCGACTTTGGCTGCGGTGAAGGACTCGAAGCGATTGAGCTTGCAAGAATTGGCGCGCAGAGAGTCATCGGGCTCGATATACGTGAGAATGTTTTGCAGATTGCGCGGTCAAATGCCCGATCAGCTGGGGTTGCCAACATTTGCGAGTTCGGGACCTCGACAACGCAGCAGGCGGACCTGATCTTCTCCGTCGATGCCTTTGAACACTTCGAAGACCCC
>Ga0306920_100001680_pt1 | contig 27525 bp, 22 predicted proteins | sample flu12Cox44000170_FD_204666 | JGI IMG/M metagenome (GOLD analysis project Ga0306920, IMG submission 204666) | Lab enrichment of tropical soil microbial communities from Luquillo Experimental Forest, Puerto Rico - flux4day.12C.oxic.44.000.170 (v2)... | ecosystem: Environmental > Terrestrial >... | reverse complement strand
AGACTGGGCGCGAGAGCTATTGCCTTCTGTGCATCGCTCATCGCGTTGTCGAGATTGGCGCGGATGTCAGCTTCTGTCTTGGCCCAGGTATTGGCTACGCCTGCATGTGCGATCGACCGCCACGCGAGAGCAAGGGCGTAATTCGGATCGAGGCGGATCGCCTCCGAGTAGGTGTCGATTGCGGCCTGCAGATCTTTCGCGCTGTGCCAGCCCCAGTAGAGCTTCGACGCTCGCAGGTAGGCATCAAAGGCAGCCGGATTGCGCGTGCCGCCGATCTCGATCTTCGGGGCGATATCGCCAAGCAGTGTGACCTTGAGGGCTTCAGCGACAGCGGTGGCAATCTCAGTCTGCAGCTGCAGTACGTCACCCAGGTCTCGATCGTAGGTCTGCGACCAGACGTGAAACCCTGTGCTGCCGTTAACCAACTGCGTCGTGATGCGGATGGTGTGCGCGGACCGGCGGACGCTGCCCTCCAAGACCGCCGCGACGTTGAGTTTGTGTGCAACCGTGCCGATGTCCGGGTGCTCTCCTTGGAATGAGAAGGATGACGTGCGCGCTGCAACCTGCAGCTCGCTGATGCGCGAAAGCGAGTTGAGCAGCTCCTCCGTCAACCCTTCACTGAAGTATTCCTGCTCCTTGTCTCCGCTCATATTCACGAACGGCAGCACCGCGATGGAGTGCGGCGGCGGACTGAAGGCGGTCGGGGCTGCACCGGACTGGGCCGCCGGCGCCGTAGGCCGCAGCGTCGGGTGCTTCGAAATCCAGAACCTATCAATAGCAAAATAGACCACAGCACCTGCGACCACTGCGGCGGCGATTGCCGGCAGCGCCCACTTCGACTGCCGGGATGCGGGGACTGGCTCTCTCATCGCTTGCGGCGGAGCCGGTGCTGCGCCCGCCGGCAACACGGTCGCCGTCGGCGCGTTATGCGGCTCAGGCGACACCAGACGCCGCACCCGATCTACGAACTCCGGCGGCGTCTCCCCGCCCGGCAGGCGCGTCCACTGCACCTCGTGCAACTTGTCCGGCACTGAAGCGCCTCGTTCCCGCGTGTCGTCGATGACAACCGGAACAAGAAATGGCTTCTTATCCGACATGTGGTGGGTGCGTTCGACCGCAAGTTTCCACTCGTGTCGGAAATAGCCCTCGTCACGGGCTTCCGTATGGGCAGAGATAAGGGCTATGAACAGACGGCAGTCGTGAATCCGCTCGCGAATCTGCCGATCCCAGGCGTCTCCGCCTCTCAGCTCACTCTGGTCGAACCACACTTCGACGCCGGCTGAGCGCAGTGCTGCGCAAATGCGCTGAGCTGCCTCGGCATCCTGCGAGGCATAGCTCAAGTACACCGTCCCGGTCGGTGTGCTCGCCGGCTCAGCCGACTCTGCCCCCAATCGCGCCCTCTTGATCTTGTGCGGGTCGCGAAAGGATGCCCTGAGCATCCAGTCTCAGGCAATTCCGCTAAGCGAACGTTCGCACTTCATCATTGAACGGCTGAGATGGCGCTCTCATTCACCGGGCCGACGGCGTGCCGGAGAGTCGTGTGGTGAGCGTGGTGAAGTTTCCTGTTGCTCCGCCGCGATGCCTCTCGCAAGTAATGATCGCTCCTGCGGAGTAATCGGCCATACGACATCACACTGCAGACAGTACGCCTCGATGATGCGACCGGTGTCTAGCGCGCCAACTAGGACGGCCCGTGTGTACCCATCCTGCAGCCGTACATATCCGCACTTGGGGCACTTCGAGAAGAAAGACATGGAATCACTCATTGAGCGATCCCTCCATCCATGCCTTTGACACGAGCGAGAGCCGTGCAAGGACTCTCCACACCAGCGGCGCGCAGTGTAGCGCTACAGTAACGCGAAGCATGTCTGAGCTTAACGACAGCTCACGTCTGAGCTTATCTCGGGAGAATCCGCCTTGGTCGTCTAGAACACTGCGCCGTCAGGCTGCAGGACGCGGGAGCGCAGTCCGCCCTCGGTGCAAAACCGCACGGCGGCGAAGCGCTGAGGACGGAGCGCATATGCGATACGCAGCCACGCTTTTGGGTTCGATCGCGCCTCTATTCAGCGCCGCAGATGCACTAGCGCAAAACGCGCTGGCATCGGCTTCGAGGGATGCTCAGCGTCTGGCCGACTGCACGAAGGCACTAGACGCTGCCTGCCCGGCACCCCTTTACGATGCCAGAAGCTATGAGCTATTAAATCGCCAACTACAAAATCGGTTTTCGGCGGAGTTGAACGCGAAAGAAGTTCCGCGACCATCCTGGCCGGATGTTGGCCGCGTGGTAGAACAATGAACCAGGCACAATCGGAGCGTGCAAGTCATCGTACCTCGCGTGCTCTAGCCCCCACTCCTGCCAGAGATCGTCGAGGTTCCGACAAAAGTCCGTGGCGTGCCGGCGGACGGCACGCCACGGACATCGCACGGCTAGGGCAGGTCGACCTTGTCCGTGAAAACGTCCTCGTCGTGCAGGACGCCATTCAACGGGAACGGGTTGACGTTGCGCGTATCCGACCAGATCGGATGCGCCTCATCCCCCCGGTTGATGGTCAGCCCGCTGTAGTCACCGTTGAAGCCGGCCTGGGCGCCGTCCGGTGGCGGAAACACGGGTGACACCACCTTGAACTTGAAGGGCGTGTCAGCCGCGCTGCCACCGGCAAGGACGTAGTCGGATTTGCCTTGCTGCACACCGGGCTGACCAGGGGCAAAGCCACCCTTCGGCGGTGTGTTCTCATTGGGAACCCGCTGGCTACGGTAGTAGCTGACGCCCACGTGGTCCCCCCACTTGGAGAGAGCCGCGGCGTCCGCCGGCATGTAATGGTCCAGTCCCGAGTCACGGTTCACGGTCGCGCTGCTACCCCAGGTCTGCCCGCCGTCGGTCGAGGTGGCGAGCTGGATGTCGTACTCCCCGTTGCGATAGTCCTGCCAGGTAGCGAACACATGGCCGTTGCGGCGATTCACCGCAATGCGCGGTAAGTCATTGCTGCGAATGAAGGGTCCTGGAATGCACTCTTCCGGGCCGCGCCCGAAATTGCACTGGGGTTCGCCAAACGTGATGTCCTCCCCAACCTCGGTGGGGGAGGCGCAATTCAGATGCGCCGTGCCGGCGGGCGAGCTTCCCGAGGGGTGGCAGACCAGGGCCAGCTGCTGGCTGTTCGCATCGCCGGGCGGTGTGTTGCCGTTATTGAAGATGACCACCAGGTTGCCGTTCGGCAGCGGCGCCGGGTCGGATCCCTGATCGAAGTCACAAGAATGCGGATGCCGCGTGGGGTCGAAGGCGTCGCCGAAGAAGCACAGCGCCGGGGATATGCCACTGATCTCTTCGGGCGTCGACCAGGTGAGGCCGTGGTCGGTGGACATCGAGCCGAAAATGGTCGAGCTGCAGTAGCCGTTGCCATTTGGTCCGCAGCTGAAATTGAACACCGACCACGTGGCATACACGTTGTCGCGGTTGGGACTGTCGTCGAAGGTGTCGGCGGCGATGAACGGCTTGTCCAGGGAGGCCCGCGCGTCGTTGTCCTCGTCGACGACGAACTTCCGACCGGCCGTCGCGATGTTGAAAAAGAACGCGCCGTGAGCGGCCGCCGGCGACTGCACGGCGAAGAGCATGTTGGCATTGGTGAAAATGTCCAGAGCGACACAGGTGAAGAAGCCCCGGCCGCGTGAGTCGAATGCTGGGGCCGGGTCGCTGGCGAAGTCATAGGTGTGCCCGGTCCCGGGGCCGCCGATGATGGTGTGGCGGTTGGGATCGCCGGGTGTCGCCACCAGCGCTTCCGGGTCGTTGATCCGCTGCCGGAAAGGTGGCAACAGGTCGCCCCAGTGCTTACCGTCGTCCGTTGACCAATCGATGCCGCACTGGTTGAAACCCACCCGGCTGTCATTCTGGCCGGCGAGCAGATTGTCCGGATTTGCGGGGTTGTAGACGATCTTCTCTTCGGCCTGGCGGCGGTAAGTGCAGTCCTGGTTGACGCGCACATTGTGATTCGAGGTGCGATCACTGCAGCCGAGCGTTTCCGGCTCTCCGGTCACCTCGGACTCACCTTCGTCCGAGCTGATCTGACTCGCGGCCGTGGCATTAGGCGCTGCGGCTCGCTTCATGGCGGCTTCCGCCGCCTTGAGGGGTCCTGTGGAAATAAATGGCAGCCGTCGGGTCACGGGCGCGGCGTCGGGCGCACTGCGAGACGTGAGCTCCGGTGCCTTGATCTTGCCAGTGACCACGTCATAGAGCACATGCTTGCTGCGCTCCTGCGCGCCGGCGGTCCCGCCGGCAGTCAGCGCAACGGCACTCAGTAAGAGCATGAGGGTGGTTTTCTTTGTCCTGTTCATGATTCTCTCCGTGGTGTTTTCTTTACCAAGAGCGGCATGTAGAGGGCTGCAGGGCTTGTAGCGTGGCAAGCCCGCTCTGCAGGCAGGAAACGGCACCGCGTACAGACATGAGACCAACATCATCCTCAGCCACGCCAACAGACATACCGCGATAGGCTGCCCGAAAAACGTGCAGCAGGCCTCGCGTTACTGTTGGCAGCGGATGGCCGTCAGAGACTATTTCTACTGCAGCTCGCGTGTACGCCGTGCTGAGTTCGTTGTCAACGTTCCCGCATCGGGCGTGTCGGTTTCTTGGCGACCTCGTGCGCGGAACTTGAGCGTGACCTCCGCCCGCCATCGACGCTGCATCAGCAGCCGACGTCGACTGCGCTGCGCAGCTCTTGCACATAAGCGCTGATTGTTTGCTGCGCAAAGCTCGGGCCGGTAAGGTGCCTGGCGCAAAGATCGGCCGGCGATGGGTGTTTGTTCGCGCCGATCTGATCGAGTTGATACAGACTCAGGCGAAAGAGCGAGCACAGCGGGCGATATGCCACTTTACCAGCAAGCTAAGAGTCCCTACAGGTGGGTCCGATTCTCGATCGGCGGAGTCAAGGTTAGACGCTCGGCTGGCACAACTGACCGCGTAGCTGCTGACGAGTTTGAATCGAAGCTCCGGGCGGATCTGTGGCGGCCGCACAAGTTAGGAGAGAAGCCGCGTTATACCTGGAAAGAAGCGGCAGACCGGTGGAAGGGCGAGGCTACGGGCCGGGATGCAGAGCGAGACGCTAAGCGCCTCTCCTGGTTCGCTCAGTACCTGGACGGTGTTCCCGTGGTGGAGATAACACCGGCTCTGATAGCCAAGCTACGGGCAGTCCGGACAGCGGAAGCTGCAAAGCGAGGCAACAAGCGCACGGACGGCAAGAGTACGGCCAATCGCTACATGGCCCTTGTACGGATGATCCTCCGCAAAGCGCAGCGTGAATGGGACTGGATAGACAAGGTCCCTCTGGTCCCAATGGTGAACATGGAGAAGCGAGAGCCCCGGTTTATCACGCGGACCCAGGCTCGGGAGCTGCTGAAACAACTTGATCCGCTGCCCCATCTGCAAGCGCTGGCGGAGTTCTGTCTGGAGACCGGTCTACGGATGCGTAACGCAACGGGACTCACATGGTCCCAGGTAGACCTGCGCAGACGGCTCCTTGTCATCCCCGCATCGCGGGCGAAGGCCGGTGAGACCATCGCTATTCCGCTGTCAGCTAGAGCGTTGGCGATCCTCAAGGATCACCAAGGCGGACACGAGGACTACGTATCTACACCGAAGAGGCCGTTTGACTTGGTGGGCTTCGGCGACAGCAAAAAACCGTGACTGAGTGGTCCCTTCGAGAGTCCTGTGACCCGACTCAATACTAGTCGCAGGGACGTTTTGATACGCCGCGATCATGTCCTTCACTAACTAGCAAATTGCAAGATCACAAATCGCTACCAGCAACCGCGCTCGGGGCTGGATCGACAGGGGGCCGCGCGACGGTTTATCTCCTTGCGGTGACTCGCTGGTGACTTTCCAGGGACCTTGGCAAGGCGTGCTGAGTTAAGCGTTTGATTTATTGGCGCGCCCGGAGAGATTCGAACTCCCGACCTCCTGGTTCGTAGTTGGAGCGTTGAATCTAGGGCCTTTGATTTTATTAACTAATTCCGCGTGGCGCCCGTTGCACTTGGCACCACCGGGCACAGTTGAGCACGACGAAACACGCAAAAGTCCCGCAACCACCTGGCGCCAGACCCTCCGTGACGCGGACTCAAGCAGGGGACAGCAGAATCGAATTGCAGTCTTCGGCACCGCATCGCAGCAACCTGCGAGCAACACTTTGTGAATAGCCGCTCGCCGGGAGCCGCTAGAGCGCTTAGCCGACAATGCAACGATACCTCCGAGAGCTCGGGGAATCGTGTCGGAGTGGGCGGTCGTGGTGTCCGAGCGGCCGCAGCCTTTCCTTGCGTTGATGCTGTGCGCTATGACTTTCGTCTCTTCATTGCGTACCGCCTAGCGCTATACGCTCGCAGCCATGGAATACCGCGAGCGTTATATCGGCTGCCGCCTCATCAGGTACGCAATGTGTGGGACCGTCATTTTCGTCGACATCGAATCGTGGCGCCCTAGGCGGTGCCTGCCTCGAACGTAGAACGCGGGCTTAGGTCCGCTTAGTGTCTCGACGCACCGTATTGTTGGAATCACCATGCGCTCACTCACTCGTGCTCTTAATCGCCTTCTCGCGCGCCGCGGTGTGAAGTTCCGCGGCTCCCATCCTGACCAGTTCCTCAACCATCATCGCCGTCACCTCGGGAAGTACTTCTGATGGCCACCGCAACCACCGCGCGCATCTGCCAGCACACCGAATTGCTGTCGCTTGCCCAGCGCCTGCGGCGCACCGCCGGTGGTCACATGGAGGTCGACGGCAAGGAAGCCGTGTGCGGTAAGTGCGGCGATCGGTGGGAGTTTCGTCACCGCGCACAGCTGCCGCAGTGGCTCCGGCAGGAACTGATCAACCGCGGCTTGTAGAGGCCCTGCAGTACGTCGCAGCAACTGCGGCAGGCGAGCTCCTCGTAGCGGCCTGACGGACTTGCGCGGTAGTTATTGAGGGGGATACCGTGGGCCGAAAAGTGGAGGTCCCGCAATGAAAACGACGAAGACCAAGCGGCAGCAACGGCTTCTGCTCGGATTCGCGGCAACTATTGGGATGCAGGCGGGGGCGTACGCCGCTTCCGCTCCGGACGTGCCGGATCAGATCAAGGCGCCCGCGGGCGAGAGGCTCGTGTTTCGGGCGCACGCCTCCGGCGCACAAATCTACGTTTGTCAGCTGGGAGCTGATGGTAAATCGCAGTGGGCGTTGAAGGCTCCCGAAGCGCAACTGCACGACCGGAAGGGGGCCGTCGTCGGCCATCATTACGCGGGCCCGACGTGGAAACATAGCGACGGTAGCGAAGTGACGGGAAAGGCCTCAGCCAAAGTGGATTCAGCCGATCCCGACTCGATTCCGTGGCTGCTCGTCAGCGCCACTGGACACTCCGGCGCGGGCGTGTTCGCACAGGTGACGAGCATTCAAAGGATACACACCAAGGGCGGCCAGGCTCCCGCAGCAGCCAGCTGTGACAGCTCAAAACTCGGCACCGAGGCAAAGATCCCCTATACGGCCGACTATTACTTCTACGCTCCGGCGAAGTAGCACCCGCGACGCTACATCACCCGGCCCGCTGCCCAATGGCAATTTTTACGCGCTGGGCTCGGAGTACTTCATAGTCGAGCACGGACGCCTCCAACGGGAGCTGGCTCCGCCTGGCTTTGCCAATTGGCTTGGCGCCTCCCGCGAGGTCCGTCGCGCCTTCGGACGAATTGACGATGAGAGCGTCTTCTTTCAGGAGAATTATGACGAGACTCCGCAGCTGTCCTCGGACATCACGGTCGCGACGTGGAGCGATGGCGGTTTCTACAACTCCTGCAAGGTTACTTTTTCGTTTGCGCCCAGGTTTAGTGATCAAACGCGGAATCCCTGGCAGGACGTGCAATCGCGGAACCCTTGCAAAGCAAGCGAGTGTGCGGGGTTGCGGAGAGCCGCATTAGATCTCGTGGAGGCAGTACAGAGGAACCCAGCGGCGGCGAGAAACGAGCGCCAGGCGAAGTTGTCCTCGGGCCAGAGGACAGAGTATGAAGCGGCACTCAACTTGGCGCTTCGTCAGCAACCCCGCGGTGCTACGGACCATTCAGACATTGATCCCGCCAAGATAACGCGCGAGCACGCCATTCGCCTCCCCAACGTACACGACGGACTTGTCTATGTGGCGAGCCTGGGTCACTTCACGCTCGGAGGGAGGTATTTCGCGGACTGGGATGTCGCCTTTGAGGCGCTTGAGGACAGTAGGCTGGTACCTCAGGGGGAGTTAGCCGTGGGAATGACGAAAGGGGACCTAAAGAGCGTGTCGTTCTCCGGCGTGCGCTAGGGGCGACAGACCGGCAACACACGGATTCGATGGTCATGGGGAATCCGCTGCGTAGGCGACATTGCCGGGCGCCCGCCAAAATTGCGGTCCCGATATGTCGTCTTGGACGACGAAGGAATCACCTTCTTCAAATTGCAGGCAAGCGACAAATTGCCGGCAGCGCCACTCTTCACGGAAGACGGACGAAGACCCCGGCGCTGCGATCAATGGGCTGAAGAGGTGCGTAAGGCGATCGCGACGCACAACAAAACTGCTCGCCGACCGAACCGCATCCCGAGTGACGCGTCGCCTACAGCTTCCGGCATGCTCGAATTAGTGAGTTATTACAGGTCTACGGAGTGGACCCGCTTACGGTTGGCGCACAAACGGGAACCAGTCTTCGGATGATTGAGCGTGCGTATTACAAATTCATTCCCTCAGTGATGCGGGAAAAGCTTGCTGCCGCGAAACCCTCGCTGCCCGCGGATTGACCCTTGCCCGCGCGCATTTTTCAGCGCTGCGTGCATGGGGTGATCCAGAATTGCTTCGGCGTTGACAACTCGGCCTACCCTTCAGTGTAAGCCGTCCACATCCGCATGGAACTTGTCCTGGAAGTTGTCAGTGCCAACGGCAAAAGCCTTGGGCTGCCCGACCGCACGGTTTTCGGGACGGAGGGCGGTCGGATCGGACAATGCAACGAATGCGATTGGGTACTTGCGAATCCCTACATCTCACGCCATCACGCCACAGTTCAATGGATCGGGCGAATTCCGCCGAACGTTGGATCGTCGACCTGTGGAGGGTTCACGGTGTCGTGTCGAGTGCTCAGCAGATGCCGGAAGGCCGCACCACGCGGCAGTCCCGCAATCCGGCTCAGGACGGGATCGATTCGGTCCTCGCTACGCCACGGCCACCAGGCGCTCGTGCCTTCGACGAGCGTTGCCAGCTCGCGCTGCAGGCGCTCGTCGTCGGTCCCCGAGTGGCGCATGAACGCGGCCTGACGGCTGACGAACGCGGTCAGGGCCTCATCCAACGCTTGCGCGTCACAGCCAGGCTCGAGGGCGCGGCGACCGGTAGTCACCAGTTCGGCCCACCACTGCAGTGTCCTTGTGGCGACCGTACGCGGCGCGGAACTCAGCGCGACAGTGAGCGGGAACTGACGCCCGACGCGATCGAAGCTGGGGACGAGAATTCCCTGCCAGGCGCGCTCGTCGACCACGCCGGCGCTCAGGGAAAAACACGTGGTCGGCGCGTGCTGGTAGGTTTCAGCCCAGGTATCAGCCAGCAGGAGGCGTGCTTCGGACAGCTCCGCCGAGAGCCACTCGTCCCACGGCTGGACAAAGCTCGGCGGCAGATGGCGCGTGACAAAATCCCCGAGCGCTGGAATCTTGCCGAACCAGCCGACGCGTTCCGGCGGCGAGTGATGCGGATTCATGAGCCGGCCGAAATCGGACAGTCGAAGCGCTCGAGCTCACGCAGGCGGAAGGGGTTCGCCCCGCTGTTGCTCTCGAATTCAAAGCTCGCATGACGGCCACCGACGTCGAACACTACGCGGAAGCGCCCCGGCGCGCCGCTGTCCTGAATGGCGGCGTGGTCCATCAACCGAAACAGGGCCCAGGGCCCGCTGAATTCGAGTGGATCACCCTGAGTTGCCGGCGTTACATCGATGCGCGCGCTGCCTTGCGCTCCGGGCCACTTGATGCTCGTCGGTAAGGGAGGCCCATGGGCATAGCGAACGAACTGACCGTCGACTTCCAGCTGGAACTGATCGATGTCCTGATCCATGTCCAACGGGCGGAAAGTCAACTGCAGGCCCGGCTGCGTGGCGCCGCGCGCAAAGAACACATCGCGGATGCGCGCCGCCGAGCGAAAACGCTCCAGTTCCTCCTCCTCGAGTGCGGGGCCGGGACCGCGCGGTCGCCACGTCTCGGACGAGGTATCCACGTGCGCAGCGAGCAGCTTTGCGAAGACCTCTTCAAAAGCCCCATTGGGTGCGAACAGTCGCGAAAAATCCTCGAGCGGCGCATCGCGCGTGGCGCTTCGGGCAAACGGGAACCGTCCGGCCACCAGGCGAATGCACGGCACACCCAGTCGCGCAGCGACCTGGCGCGAAAGCGCGACCGGCGATGCGGCCGCTGTCTCCACTGGAGCGCCGGCGGGCATGGCCGCCAGCGTCAGCAACATCGAGTGCACCGGCTCCGGTGTGCGCCCCGCCTCCGCGACGATGTGTGCGAGGCGATCGTGCGCCGTCGTCGTCGCCGCCGGCGCCCCGCCCGGGGACGCCGCCGCGCGCAGCTTCCCCAGTTCCCGGAAAGACTCCATGACGGCATCGAGCGGCAAGCCGCCGCTCCCATCGCGCGCGACGAGAGCCGCGAGTGCAGCGAAGCGGGGCGCCAGCGGGTCGCCCGGCGCGATCGGGCTACTGCTGCCAGTCTGCGGGTCGGACGACGTCTCACGCACGATGGCACCGAGCAGCAGAGCCAACGGTCCATCCGATGTACCGAGCGCCTGTGCCTGCTGAATCGCCTCCGCATTGTTCGTCGCGGGCTTCAGGTGCAGGTCATCGAGCAGAGCCGCCCAGGCCCTTGCATAGCTGCCACCGTACGAGGCCACGAATTCCGCAATGGCTGTGCGGCCGTCCGCCGGCGAAGATCCCACCACCCAGGTTTCTGAGGCGAGCTGAGCCGCAATCGCCGGAGCGTGGGTTGCCACGGTGTCGCGGTACGCCTCGATCGTGTAGCGCCCAGGTACCGACTGAGGCGCAGACCTGCCGTCAGAGCCCACAAACACTGCCGCGGCGGCCGGTCCCAGCGAAGCCACTGTGAAGTCCGCATAAGGATGGTTATCCAGGAGAACCGCGAGGCGCAACGCGATGCGCTGCGCCGCTGATTGCGCACCCAGACGATTGCGCACCGACTCCACGAGCGTGGGCTCCAAGCTGACACCCGACCCTACCGCGCCGGCTTGCAGCAGGGCATCCAGATGCTGGGCAAGCTCCACATGCTCGGTAGGACTCAACGGCGGGGACAGGGCGCTGTCCCAGTAGGACAGCACGAACACCTTGAATCCCTCAGCATCGAAATGATCCGGATTTGTCAGCATCGTAAAGGCCTTGAGTGCTTCGTACTGCACGTTCGTGTCGGCTCCGACGCGCAGCGTCGCATCGATGGCCTTGCCGATACGTCCCTGGAACAGACCCAGCAACAGGCGGTCGTAGGCGTCGTGCGCTGCCGCCGCCAGTTTCCGGCTCGATCGAGCGCCCATGTCGACGAGCTCCGACCTGCTCGCTGGCACGCCCGCGAGAGAGAGCGCACGCAACGCGTTGAGCGCGGGCAGAAGCGCCCTCGGATCCGGACCCGCGCGCGTCGGCATCCCGTCCACGACCGCACGTACGCGGGTCACCTCCTTATCGAGCCGCGCGAAGTCCTCGACGCTGCGGCGGTACCCGCTCACCCACCAGGTAGCTAGCGCGACGGCGCACAGCTGCATCGTCACGATGCCCGCCAGACGCAGGCGCCTCTGCCTCTGCTGAGCGAGCGGCGAGCGGCCGCCCAACTCCGCCTCGGTGAACACGACGTCCTTCAGCAGCCGGGACAGGAAGAAGCTTTTGCCGCTGCTTTGATTCGGCGGCAGTATTTGCCGCTCCAGTCCGAGCTCGCGACCGAATGCGGACAGTGTCCGGTCGATCGGCGTGCCCTGTTGTGTTCCGCTCGTCAGGTAGAGACCGCGCAGGCAGGGTGCGGCAGCAGCTGCTGCGGTCGAAGGCGCGAGGGCGCCGCGCACCAGGTCGGCGAGCGGCTCGCCCAGGGCGCGCAGCTGCCGTGGCAAAGAGAAAATCCGCGCGCGCCGTTGCAGGTCCCGCTCCGCCTGCAGCCGCACGGGCAGGCCGTCGAGCAGGTGATCGACCAGGCGCGCGAACGCCGGAGGAAATTCCGCGGCCGCCGCTGCCGAATCCGTGGCGCGCAGATCGAAGGTGATCCCCCAGACCTGCTCGCGATCCTTGCGATCGAACGCCCCAAACCAGTCGACGAAGCCGGGCAGCAGGTCGCATTTGGTGAGCAGCACGTAGACTGGCAGGCGCACGCGCAGTGCGCTCTGCAACTCATCCAGTCGGGCGCGCAGCACGCGCGCGTGCTCGGCGAGCTGCTCAGCGGAGAATTCGAGCACGTCCCCCGCCGACACTGCGACCAGGACGCCATTGAGCGGACGCTGCGGCCGCGCGCGCCGCAGCAGCCTGAGAAACACCTCCCAAGCCTGGCGGTCGGCGACGCGGTCGCTCTCATGCGTGGTGTATCGCCCTGCCGTGTCGATCAGTACCGCGCGGTCGGTGAACCACCAGTCGCAGTTGCGGGTGCCGCCGACGCCGTGTACGGCGCCGCGCCCGAGCTTCGCCGCCAGCGGGAAGCTGAGCCCGGAATTCAGCAGCGCGGTGGTCTTGCCGGCACCCGGTGCACCGATGATCATGTACCAGGGCAGCTGGTACAGGTAGGAGCGCCCGAATTTAAACGACAGTGACGACCAGTAGCCGCCGCGCGCACCGAAGCGCGCGTGGCGCAGTTCTGCCAGCGCGCTCGCGAAGCGCTCGCGCAGTCGCGCGGTCTCCGCCGACGCTCCGGGCTCGGCGGCGGGCGTCAGTCCCGCCACGACACGCTCGTTGCTGCGCCGCGCGTGCCAGGCGCTCCACAGTTTCTGCGCCAGGTATTGCAGCGTGAAAACGGCCACCACCAGCAGGCGCACCTGCGGTGAGGCGAGCGGAGCCTCACCGCCGATCACCAGCAGCGGACCCCCGTACCATACCAACAGCGCAAATGCCAACAGGCCAACGCTCGCGAGTGTCCAGGGCTTGAGCATCAGCGCCCCGCCAGGAGCACGATCTCGACGCGACCATCGCCGCCCGTTACACGGCTCTGACGGTCCGCCAGCAGCGGCTCGATGCCGGCGCGGCCGTCGTACGTCAGCCGGGACTGCTCGACGCCGAGTCCGCGCAGCGCTTCCTCGACCGTGCGCGCGCGGTCGACGGAGAGGTCCCAGTCTGAGGGGTAGCGTGCCGAGCGCGCGAAGCTCGCATCCGTGTGGCCGATGACCTCGATCCGCCCGGCTGTATGCTGCAGCGCGGTCGCAATGGACCGCAGCAGCTCGTGGCCTGCCGGCCGCAACGTCGCGCCGCCAGCCTCGAAAAGCTGCGCCCCGGGCACAACGACCACGCTGCGGTCGATCTCATCGTGTACCGACACGCTCTGGGCCGCCACTTGCTCGGCGAGAAGCCCGGCGAGCCGCGGTTGCGGCGCTGGCAGCGCCTGCGGGGCTATCACAGCCGGGCCGTTCAGGGCTGCCATGCGTGCGTACAACCGATCGGACTGCGCGGCCAGTGACCGCTCGAGCCCGAAGAACAGCACGGCGAGCAGTGCAGCGACGACGAGACTCGAGACCCACAGCGGCAGCCAGGCTGTCAGCGCGCTGCTGCGTTGCACCGATGACTGCCACTGCGGTGAGAGCTCGTGCGCGACACGGGCATCGTGCGCCACGAGCTCGGTGCGCAGCTGATTGAGCTGTGCGGACTCCGCCTCGCCACGGCTGGCATCGAAGCCGAGCGCGAGCGCGACGCCGAGCAGCTCGCGCATCCCGCGGTCGGCGTGGGACGCCCGGGCCACTTCGAGCAAGCGCTGGGCGGCGCGCGGCAGCGCGGGTCGGGCGCCGGCAGGCGCCGGCGCGGAGCCCAAAGACCGCCAACCCGAATCCGCCCCCCACGGCATCGCAGTCACCACGTGATCGAGAAGCGCAGCGAGGATTTCGGATGCCTGGGCGACGCGTTGCGGCTCGATTCCTACGCGGCCTGCGCGCGTCTGGAAATCACGCAACATGGCGGCCAGTGTCTCGCGAAGCCGCGCGAGATTCGCTACGAACCCGGTGGCGCGCAGCTGCGGCACCACCGCGAGGAGTGTGTCCGCCTCCCACAGCAGGCGAGCGCCGGAGCGTGGCGGGCGCGTCGACGGCGCGTGCCCCAGCTCCTCCGCGAGTTCAGGCGCCGGCCTGCGCATGCACGGCCCCGGCGGGCTACGACTTGCCTTGATCGACCGGCACCACACGGATCGTGTTGCGATCCAGGTCGATCAGCAGAAAATTGCGCTGGCCCGGTTTCACCGTGACGGCCAGATGCCAGACGGCCTGTCCGAGGTCGCGGAAGGCCGCCACGAAGCCCAGCACCTGCACCCGCGCTTCGAGGTTGCGATTGTGCTGTTGGATCTCCCCGGGCCGGAGCATGAATTCCTCCTGCGCGAGCAGGTCGGTTTTCAGCGTCTCGCCTGGGTGTTCGAAGAGTGCCGCGAAGTCCGCCGTTTCAAAGGCTTGTGCGGCGGCGAGGTCGTAAATTCGCACGACCACGGGCGAGGCTCGTCCCTCCGTGTTCGGGTTCAGCGTCGGTCCGCCGACCACGGTCAGTTCCACCGCCGTCGGCGCTGCCATCGGATCGGCCTCCGCCAGCACCAGGCGCGCGCCGAGTGCCAGCACCCCGGCAACGAGCGCCAGCGGTTGCGCGTTCCGTGGTGCCCACACGCGGAGGCTCACGGGCCGCACCGTCAGCGCGGATGCGCGTGGGGGTGAGGCGAACGGGGTGGCCAGGTCTCCGCCTCGGACACGGAATCTGCCCGGGACACGGATTCCGCCTCGCCCGTCTCGAGCGACTCGTCGATCCGGCAGGCGATCGCCGAGTAGTTGTCCTGGTGCGGATCGGCGTGCTCGCGCGTCACGGCAATCATCGCATCAAGCCAATCTTCCGGCGTGGCAGCCTGCGCGAGGAGTTTCGAGATGACTTCTGGGTCGAGCCCGCCCCACCATCCGTCGCTGCACAGCAGGAAGGTATCCGCGCGCTGCAGCTCAAACGGCTCTGACACGTGCGGCGCGATTTCCTCGGCCGAGCCGAGCGCCGCCAACAGCACCCCGCGGTTCGGGACGTGCTGCATGTGCGCGGGATCCACCAGCCCGGTGTCGAGCACCCATTGCAAAACGCTGTCATCGCGCGTCACGGCATTCAGCCGTCCTGCGCGCCACTGATACAGCCGCGAGTCGCCCACGTGACCCCAGAGTGCCATGCCTTTCAACGTGTCGATCACCAGGGCCACGACCGTGGCGTGCATCGCCGACAGCGCACCGCTCACGCCCTGCTCCCGTTGCCCTGCGACGACCGCGTCATGCGCATCCAGCAGTAGCTCCGCGAGATCGCGACCGTCAATGGGCGGCCGGCTGCGAAAGCCCGCGAGCACGCGTTCGACGACCAGGTGTGCGGCCCGCGCACCGCCGTCGTGGCCGCCGGCGCCGTCTGACAACACGAGGCACCAATGGCCCCGCTGCTGCTCGACCGCGATGCAATCCTCGTTTCGCGAGCGCCCGCCGATGCACGTTCGCTGCGCGACCTGCACGGCGAAGCGCTTCATCTCGCACCCCCGCCGGCCCTCGGCCCTGCGGGCGAGGCCGCATCGTGCGCCGCATCGAGACTCCTCACCTGCGCCTCGTACGCTTCGCGAAACGCCTCCCCGAAGAAACGCTGGAAATCCTCCTGCGCCTCCTCGCGCAGCCCGCGATAGTGCTCGAGGTACACCTCCCACAGGCGTGCCCGGCGATGCGTGGTCCGCAACGAGTCGAACACCGAGCGCGTCGTAAGCAGCGCCTCGAGCTTCGCCGGCTCGAAGCGGTCGAGCACCGCTTCGAGCGCCGCGCGCATCCCGGCCATCACCCCGACCTGGTGCGACTGCAGGTCGATCAGTGCATCGCGCAGCGCCGCCGGGCCAGCCAAAAAGCCGCGCGCCGGAGGTTGTAACAGCAATTGCAACGCCAGCACGGCATCCGGCGCGAACTTCAACGGATTGTTGCCGCGCACCTGGATGACCGTCATCTGTGCCTGCATTTCATCCTTGGCCATGGCGCGCATCGCGACCAGCCGGTGTATGCCGGCGACCGCAATCCGCATCATCGTGCCGATCGTGTTGAGCAGTTCCGCCGATGGAGCATTCGGCAGCGGCGCCTCGATTCCGGCACCCTCGAGAAAGCCTCGCCACAGGGCCTCACTGCTGAGCGCTGTCGGCGGCACCGCGGCGCCGGCCTCGCGGGCAGAGGGCAGGGCGTCAGGCAACGCACCCCCAGGTGACGACGGTTGCGCCACCGCTGGGGCGATTTTCGCATCGCTGCCTTCGCGGCGTGTGATCACCGTGCGTCCTCTGAGGATCGTCGCGCTGGTCTCATCGTTCTCGAAGGCAGCCTGCAGCGTGTAGCCGCCGATCCTGAGCTCGTCACCTTCGCGCAGCATTACTCTCATGCCCGCGCTCAGGGGCCGGCCGTTGTGCAGGATGGGGCTCGCGGCGCTGACGTTCTCGATCCAGTAGCCATCGTCGCGGTACAGCACTTGGGCCTGCACACGGGAGATCATCCGCTCAGGATCCGGCAGCGTGAAGGTGGCGGTGTCTGAGCGCCCGAGTGTGCCGCCCCGCTCGTCGAATCGGCCAATGAGTGGCTGACTCATCGGCTCCTCGTTGAGCGCAATGCCGTGCAACACAAGGGTCATGGATGACTCACATCCCGTCTTGGTCGGGGCCGGCCCGGGCATCGAAGCGACAACCCGCGCCGCGTAGTTGACCGTAGCCGGGGTGCCTGAGGCAAATGACTAAGGTCATATGGACGTACGGACCGGATGGTGCGATGCCACAACGAGCCTCAGTGTCTGAGATGCTTGACGAGCCGGACCAGGGCACGCGGCTGCAGAGGCTTGTGCAGAATGACCAGGCCGCTCTCGTGTGCGAGTTTGAGAAGATCGGGCGAGGTGTCACCCGTGATGAGGACCGCCGGGGTCGCCTCGCCCGCCACCGCGCGCACGGCGCGCACCGCCTCGACGCCGTTTTCCTGGCCGCGCAGGCGCCAGTCCGAGAGAATCAGGTCGATCCGATCTCCGGCCTCCTTCGCGAGCGCCACGGCTTCGTCGATGGTGCCGGCGGTGAGCACGTCGACGTGCAGCGGCCGCAGCAGCTCGCGCGTGGCATCGCGGATGGCGCGCTCGTCGTCGATCAGCAGCAGGGTGACCGCGCCGAGTTTACGCGGGGGCAAAGTATCGGCCTCGGCCGTGGGCATATCGAGCACGTCACCGAGCGGCACGACCACACGAAATGTGCTGCCCCGGCCAAGCTGCGAGCGCACGTCGAGCGGATGCTCGAGCAGGTTGCACAGCCTTTGAACGATGGCCAGGCCCAGTCCGAGTCCGCGTGCGCGATCCCGCTCGGGGTTGTCGATCTGGTAGAACTCGCGAAAGATCATTTCTTTCTGGTCGTCAGGAATGCCAATGCCGGTGTCCCACACCTCGAGCGCCACGCCGCGCGGGTGACGCCGCGCCGCGACCAGTACTCCACCCTCACGCGTGTAGCGCAGCGCGTTCTGCAGCAGGTTCGCCAGCACTCGCTCGAGCAGCAGCGGATCGCTCCGGACAATACGCCGCGTGGCGCGAAAGCGCAGGGACAGATCGCGTGCCTCGGCATCACCACCAAACTGCTGGTAAAGACGGCGAAAAACATCGCGGACCGGAAAGGTCTGCGGTGCCGCCTGCACGACGCCGGCATCCAGCCGCGATATGTCCAGCATCGCACGGAACGAGCTCTCGAGCGCTTCGATGGCATTCATCATGTTGCGCACCAGGGGCCTCTCCGGGGCATCGCGCAGGCGCTGCTCGAGCGTTGCGCAGTACATCCCGAGCGCATGCAGCGGCTGGCGCAGATCGTGGGCCGCGGAGGCGACGAAGCGGGTCTTTTCCTGGTTGGCGCGGGCCGCCACCTCGATCTGCGAGCGCAGCTGTTGCACGAGATCCTCGTTGCGAAAGCGCACTGCCAGCAGCAGCGACAGGGAATCGTTCTGATTGAGTATCAGGCGCAGCAGCCCCACCAGGAAGGCGGCCGCGAGCGCGGCGAGCAACAGCGCGTTGGCCGAGGTCGGCAGGATGCCGAGCGACGGCCCCAGCATCAGCGTCACCAGCAGCGGCACGAGCGCGGGCAACAATGACAGGTAGACCGCTGGCCGCGACGCGGCCACCAAGGGCGCCGACAGACCCGCCGCCGCCAGGAGGATTCCGGTCAGCAAGGTCGCCGCCGGCGGATCGCCGAGTATGAAAAGCGGCGGCCCCACTCCCCACGTTGCGGAAGTCGCGAACAGCAGCGCGAGCCAGCGCTCCCGCTGCTGTGGTACAGCGGCCGGTGCGGGCCGAAAGCGGCTCGATTGGAACCACAGCAGCCGCACGACTGCCACCACCACGCACGCCGTGCACCACAGCCAGGGTCCAAGCGAGGCACGCTGCTGCGCCACCACAGAGGCCACGAACAAGGCTCCGAGGATGGTCATCACCACGGCCCAGCGATCACCGGTGAGCGCCGTGCGGTACAGTGCCTCGGCGACGCGGCTATCCGCGCGTGCCGCGCGCGCATCGGGAGTAACACTGCCAGGTACGCCAGCCTCGGCGTTCATCGGGTTCGCCCTTTGCACCGCATTCGGGATGCGGACAGGAGCGGAGCACTCAGTGGAACAGGCTGATCAGGTGCGACCGCGACTCCACATCCAGCGCCAGCAGAATGGCAGAAACGTAGTTTTTGACGGTGCCGAGAGAGAGCTCGGTCGCCTTGCTGATCTCCTGATTGCTGCAGCCTTCGAGTATGAGCTCGAGGATCTGCAGATGCCGCGGTCCGAGCTCGGCGACCCGATCGTAGTGCGAGGTGCCGGCGAGCTTCGGAAAGCGCTCGGCAATCGTTGTTGACCTCGGCACGGCGGCGGGTGGCCGCAGCAGCGACTGCAGTGCCTGCTTGAGCCGTTCCGGCGTCCAGGACTTCAGCAGGTAGCCGACGGCGCCCATCGCCTGCGCCTGGCGGATGACGAACTCGTCCTGGGTGCCGGTGAGCATCGCGAACGGAACATCGGGGCACTCCTCGCGCAACGTGCGCAGTCCCTGCAGGCCCTTGGCATCGGGTAGGTTCAGGTCGAGCAGCACCAGGTCAAACGGGCCGCTCTCGCGGCAGGCGGTGCGCGCCTCATCCAGCGAACGGCAGGGTGTGATGGCGCAGCGCACCTCATCGAGCGACTCCAGCAGGAGACTGGTGCCGAAACGGACCAGATCGTGGTCGTCGACCAGGAGGACCTTCTTATTGGTGTCCATAGGCACTTCCCCTTGCCCGCAGGTTCAGGCTAGCGCCGCGGCACCGATCGTGTCCAGTTTTCCAAGGGCCCACCGCTTGCAGCCTCAATCTTGCAGCCTCAATCCGGTTTCCAGGCAGGGGTCTGCATCTGCACGGTAGCGTAGCTAACGAGCGGGACACGCCCCTGGCTGTAGAAGTCCGTGCAATTATTAGTGTTGGCCCCCGGCACCTCCTTGCGCCCGAAGGCGCCGATTCCGGAGTCGACGCCGCACATGATGGCGCTAAATACCGCCTTCATCAGCGGTACCTTGAGCTCATAGCCGTAGGTCACCTTGATCTTCAGCGCATTCGCATCCTGGATGGAGTAGTGCGAGCTGTCACCCTGGAAGCTGTGCGGCCGGTATTCCAGATTGTCGTTGGGGATGTAGGTGTGCCCGTCGGAGGCGTTGCTGGTGATGCCGAAATCATCGAACGCCGCCGGCGTCGGGTTGAGCACTTCCACCTTGAGAAAGCAGTGCACGAAGGGAATGCACACGGTATCGGTTGTCGCGTTCGCCAGCGCCTGAGCGAGCCGGCTCAGGTCGTCGGTGTTGGTCGTGTCCTGATAGAAGGGCACCAGTGACCTCACCATGACGTCGGTGATCTTGTCGACCTGGGCGTTCTGCACGGCACCGGCGCGTGCCGCCATGAACGCGCCCTCGTTGACCAGCTCTTTGGCCGAATACATGAGGCCGAGCTGGATGATGGCCAGCACGAGTAACAGCGCAAAGGGAGTGACGATGGCGAACTCGACCAGCGTCGCGCCTGACTGGCGGCCGGATCCGCGGCGCCTGCCGGCATTTCCTGACCTGAGTCGCGTGGAGATTTTCATGTTCGCTCCTTCTGTCAGATTCAGTGGGCCGCTACGCCATGCGGCGCGCCGAGCAATGTCGTGATTGCACGCTGCAGGGACTGCGCCTGAAGCTGCTCCGGAGAACCGGCGGGTGCGCGCGCGAGCGCAGTGTCGAGCGCACCCTGCGCCTGCGCCAGGCGCACCAGCGACAGGTTGATGGCCGCGCCACCCTGCAACGGATCGAGTGTCAGCGCCGTCTGAAACGCGTTCACCGCTTCGTCATAGCTGCCCTGGCGGGTGAGCGTGTTGCCGTACTTGAGCCATACGTGCACGTCCTGCGGATAAGCGCGCGTGAGCTGTTCGAATGCTGATGTGGCTTCCTTCAGATGTCCGCTCAGATAGAGCGCCTCGGCACGCTGGAACTGTCGATTGCGCTGTAGCGGATCGCCCGCTGCCGCAGGCGTCGAGCCGACCGCGACCGGTGCGGCCGCCGCAACGTTCGCGCGGGGTGAAGTGCCCGCGCAGGCCGCAATCGCTAGACACGCGCCAAGCGCGGCCGGCCAGCGCGCGCCGCACGCTGTGGGCGTCGACTTGCTTTGCCATATCCGACTCATGTGCGTTGCTCCTCTTGTCTGTGTCAGTGCGTGAACGCGCGCGTGCATCACGACTTGACGAAAGCGTACTGCGACTGCGGCGCGCCGTGGGGCCAATTCGATAGGACTTTAGTCAACAGTGAATGCGACTTTAGTCAGTGGGAGAGAAGGGGCGATTGAAGGACCATCGACGCGACGATGTTGCATCGCAAGCAACATCGGCTGTGTGAAGAACCCCCTTATCACTCTTTATCTGGAGGATCTGATCATGAACCGCATCAACAGTCTCAATCTCATTCGCCGTCTCATGACCAGCACGATCGCCGGCGCTCTGGCCTTCGGGTTTGCTGCGGCCTCACCCGCCGCCGATAGTCCGGAGGTACGGAGCCTCACCGTGAAATACGCTGATCTGAACGTCTCGAGCCCGGAAGGCGCGGCGGCACTCTACGGTCGCATTCGTGCGGCGGCCAGAAGCGTATGCGCAACTTCCGACGACCGAGCCCTGTGGTCGCGGTCGAGCGTGGATGCCTGCGTTCACAAGGCCATTGCGGACGCGGTGATGAAGGTCGACAAGCCGGCGCTATTCGTCGTGTACAACGAGCATAACAAGACGCCATTACCTGCCACTCTGCTCTCGCAGACTCGTTAGCGCAGCGGCTGCGCGGCGGCTGATCGCCGCCGCGCAGCACTTTCCCACCCTTGATCCATTTTTAACGCTCACAAGCCAGTCTTCGGATTGCAGCAGCGATTGACGGCCACAGGTGCATGCAGCTGGCGCGAGCCGACAGGACTTTAGTCAATAGGCAGGCGCTGCGGACTCAGGGACGATCCGCCCCGACGATTTGGAAAGCGCGGACAACACGCCGTGCAATTTGAACCTAACCTTAACTTTGGAGGATCTGACCATGAACCGTATCAAATTGAGCAAGCGCATTGCTGGCCGCAAAAGCCAGTTTGGCCAGGGCATGACCGAGTACGTCATCATCGTCGCTCTGGTGGCCATCGGCGCCATCGCCGTGTTCTCGACCTTCGGGCACACGCTCCAGGACCAGGTGGCCGCGATCACCAACGGCCTCGCCGGGAACGGCAGCGCCGCCCAGAGCGACGACAGCAACGCCAAGTCGGAGGCGTCGACCGCCGACAGCGATGCCAGCACCACGCTTGGCATGGACGACTTCGCCAAGAACGAGAAGGATCAGTAATCCGTTTCACTTCCTCTCCCCCGCTCGCGGCGGCCATCGGCCGCCGCTTTTTTTTGCGCACCGCGAGTCCTCGGGGAGTCGAGCCCCGCCCAGCCCGGTGCAGGCGCTCGCGCCGATGCGACTAAAGTCAATAGGCAAGCGGGATCGATCGACGCAGGATCCATCACACAGATCCGCACCCGATCGCAATGGAGCGTGGCCATGAAGCCGAAGCATGTTTTCCCCGGTGTACGTCGTCAGCACGGCCAGACAACATTGTGGTTTGTGGCGATGCTCGCAGCCTGCTGCTGCGTGCTGGCACTCGTATACAACTTCGGGCAGGTGGCCAACGAGAAAGAAAAGACCGTCAATGCGGCCGACGCCTCGGCGATCAGCGGCGCCATGATCGAGGCGCGCATGCTGAACTTCGAGGCGTACACGAACCGCGCGCTGATCGCGAATGAAGTATCGATCGCCCAGCTAGTGAGCCTCGACTCCTGGGTGAAATACAACTACGAGATCACGCAGTGGCTGGACAACTACTTCGGCTGGATCCCGATCGTGGGCCAGGTGCTGGACTTGGTCGCCAACGGCATGCAAGCGGCGAGCGAGGGCGTCTACGCGGGTGTGGAGATCTTTATCCCGGTCATCGAAGGCATGAACACGGGGCTCGAGTCCGCGCGCGACGGGGTCAACCTGGTCGGAGCGGTGGCCGCCAATGCCGTTGCCGGTGCCGTCGCCAACGCCAACAAAACTACCTTTGGCAGCCGTTATGACGAACAGCCCGAGGAAGTCGACCAGGTCGGGGGCGTCGGCGTGCTGGGGGCGGCCAACGTCTACGCCTGGTCGCAGTTCACGGATGCCTACTCGGGCGACAAGCGCAGCGACGGCAGAACGGTGATCCTGAATTCGCGCGATCCCTTTTCGACGCATCGTGGCAACGGCTACCTGCTGGATTTCATCAACCTTTCGGGTGCCGTCCCCACGCTAGGCGGATTGCTCGCACCCTATATCAGCATCGACAAGACCTCGGGCTCCGCGACCCTGAAGGACGACTACAGCGATTGGGAGGCGCAGGACTCAGCGGACCTCACGCTCCATCACCCGGGAATATGCGGCACTTTTCCGTTCAACTATCCGTGCGTCCAGGCGGATGACATGCACGTACCGTTCGGCTACGGGCGCGCCGACGCAGACTCCGACGGCAGCACCGGCGACAACCTCTGCTGGGTATCTCCTGCCACGACAAACTGTGAGTTGGCGCTGGAGGATAACCCGGACAACTTCTCCTGGTCGGGCCCGTACGTGCAACTCTCGGGCGACACGGGCATGCCCGACATCCGCGATCTCGCTGACAGGGCGAGCAAGGGCGACTCGTGCTCGAAGAACAACGGCAGCGACAGCGCCTCGCTGACCTTCGTCAGCGCGGTGCAGAAGAAGGGCGCCGCGACATTGACAACGCAACGTCTGGGTATGAATGCCGATACGCCGGGGCCGCAGGGCTCGCCCCTGATGAAGGACAACCTGCAGAACAACGATCAGTTGACCTCGATCGCGACCGCCTGCACCTTCTTCCTGCGGCCCGACTTGAACAAGAACGATCGCACGCAAGGGCTCTTGGCGCGCACGGACGGCGTGCACGAATTCGCCAGCCTGTACAACCCCTACTGGCAGGCGCGGTTGGGCGAGACCGACGCCGTGACGAAAGCCGCGCTGTACACGCTGATCGGCGCCAACCCCGCGCTCAGTGTGGTGACGCCATGACGTCTCCGGTACCGGTGAAGCTACTCAACCGAAGGAGCAGATCGATGAACGCGTGCGTTATCAAAAGACAGCACGGGCAGGCCACGAGCGAGCTCGTCGCCGCGATGACTGCGACCCTGCCGCTCGTTCTCGGCGTGATCTATCTCGGCAAATATTCCGACATCAAGCACGAGACGATCCAGGCGAGCCGCTATGCGGCCTTCGAGCGCGCGCTCGATCCCCATGACCACGAGAACGACACGGCGGTACAGAACGAAACGGTCGCGCGCTTCTTCGCGGACGGTGGCCAGCACACCATTGGTTTCGAAGACCAGGCGACAGCGGCGACCGCCAATGACGAAAACCCGGTGTGGGGCGAGGTCAATGGTGACCCGATGATTGGACAGTACTCGGATGTCTCGGTCGCGCTCTCGTCCCAGTCGATCAGCGATCCAGTATCTTCAGCTCCGCTCGGCACGATGAATGAGACGGCCAAGTTGTTCAACGGGCTGGTCGCGGACAGAAACCCGCTGGATTTGAACACTGGGGTTTCTGCCACTGAGGCCGACGTGTCCGTAAAGGTGGCCAACATCGCCCACTTCAAGCCCCTGAGCAACATAAACCTCAGCATCGGAGCCACTACCGTGATCGCCGCCGACCCCTGGAACGCCGGCGGAACGCAGGATGTCGCCAACCACTTCGCCTCCGACCCGTTGCCGCCCCCAGCCGTTCCCCTGCGCGTCGCTGATTACTTTTTCAACCTGCTGCCCGGGGGCAGCGGTGCGGCGGTCAAAGACGCGTTGAACACGCTCGCCAAGTTCTTCGTCGATACGGGCCTTCCGGACTTGGGCTGCGTGAAGCCGGATGTAGTGCCGGATTCAGTCGCGAAGGGCGTGAAATACGATCCCACGAACACCGACGGCGACAACCAGTGTTACTGAGGAAGCTCTCCATGACCCGCATATCCGCACCGCGCGCTATCGCACTTGTAGTGTGGCTCGTCTTGCTCACTTTCCGGGCGATCCATGTGATAGGCCGCGTACCGGGGCTGCTCGGCGCCGCCGTATCGATCGCGCTCATGGCAGCAGGAAACGCACATGCACAGGACTGGCCGGAGTTGCCGTTGCCGCCCAAGGCCGACGTTCAATGGATCGCTCAGAGCATGCGCGTCAACGGCATCCCGACGCGCGTGTTGCAGTTTCAGTCGCGCGCGAGCCGCGCCGAGATCGTCGAGTACTACCGGGCGCATTGGACCGGCGCCTACCCCCAGAAGCCATCGGTCAGGGCGGTGCAGGACTCGACTGTCGTGGGCCAGAAGCACGGCCCGTATCTGATGACCCTGAGCGTGCGCGACGCAGCCCATCATGGCAGCGAGGGGTTGATCGCCGTTGCCCAGGTTGCCGGATCAAAAACAGACCTGGACCCCGGCGCTTTGCCGATGATGCCGGGTGCCCATGTAGTGCAGGTCATCGAATCGGACGACCCCGGACAGCGCAGCCGCCAGCTGATGATCGTGAATCCGCAGCCCGCAGCAGCGGTGCTCCAGTTCTACCAGGCGTCTTTCCAGGATGCCGGCTGGCAGCAGATCCAGCTCAACGAGATCTCCCGCACGACGCGCGGCGGCGGCGGCAGCTTCCTGGTGTTGGCGAGGGACAACAGCGAGATGCAGATCAGCATCGAAGCTACGCAGGGCAGGGGCACCTGGTTGCTTGCGAATCTGGTGACCAAAGGCACTGGGCCGGAATAGTTGTGACCGGCAAAGTGACGCCCACATCCCATTTCGGAGGCAACGGAGTGAGAACATTCCCAAGCAAGGCAGGCGTCTCGCTGCGCCGTCAGCAGTCGGGCCAGTCGATGGTCGAATACGCGGTCATCGGCGCGGTGCTGGTAAGCGCGCTTCTCTTGCCGCTGCCAGGCTCCCAGGAGACGGTGAGCCAGCTGCTCTGCGACGCCATCCGCAATTTCTACTCATCGCTCAGCATGTTCCTTTCGCTGCCCTGAGGAGAGAACCATGAAACTCGCTATGAAGCTCCCCAAAATGAACCGCGGCTGGCTGATGCTCCTCGGTGCGATTGCACTAGGGCTCGTTGCGAGCGGCCTGAGCCACAAGTTGCTGAAGGATCACATGGCGCAGCTCGACGCCGCGGCACGTGGCCATCACAAGATGGTCACCGTGGTCATCGCCAAGGCAGACTTGCCGCGCGGCACGCGAATCGATCGCAAGCTGTTCAAGCCGACCAAGATGCCTCTCGAATACGTGCACGCCTCTGCGGTGGATCCCAAGCACTTCCTGCAGCTGGTCGGTCAGAGACTGGGCGCACCGCTGAAACGGGGCGAAGTCCTGCTCCAGGTGCATCTGGAGTCGACCAGGATGGTGTTCTCCTCCACGCTCGAGAACGGCAATCGCGCTCTGACCACCGAGGTTGACGAGGTCAACTCCATCTCCGGCATGCTTCGCCCCACCGACCACATCGACCTCATGGCCACCGCTCACGGCACCGGACCGAAGAGCACCGACGTGACTTTCGCGCTGCTGTCGAACGTCGAAGTTCTGGCTACCGGCCAGGTGACCCGCAAGAGCGACGGCAGCGATAAGCCACGCACCTATACCACCATAACGCTGTCGGTGAGCCCGGAGGACGCTCAGCGCATCGTGGTGGCGAAGAACTCCGGCAAGCTGACCGCGGTACTGCGCAGCCCGGACGACAACCAGGCCACCCCGATCGACGCGATGAACATCGACGACGTGGTGCCGAAGAAACCGAGCGAGGCGCACCATCTTGCGGTGCAATACATCATCGGAGGCCATTCTTAGCCTCCCGCGCGCCTTTTAACTGCGCGCGTCAACAGCGAAGACGCCGGCCGCCCGAACGGGCCGCCGGCGTCTTCATTTTTCAGCTCATGGCGATACAACGCGTCATTCGCGACGGACGCCACATTGCAGGCCCGGCCGCGCGAGCTGCCCGGTCCGCCTCGCGCAGCGGCCGCGGCGGCGAGCGTGTGGCTTTGGTCACCGCCACAACGCTCGCCAACATGTCGTTGGTCACTAGGCGCCAGTGCGGCCCTCAATCACGATCGCGCCATCGAACGAAGGTAGCGCCCGAACAAACGACTCGAATCGGAGCCAGTAATGAAAGCGAATCTTCAGCGTTACATGATCGCCCTGAGCCTGGGCGTTCGCTTCGCGCTTGCCGCTGTCAACGGCGCCGCGCAACCGTACCCGGAATCGCCGCCTGCGGTCTCTGCGGTGCCGCCGTCGCAGGGCAGCTCGTCGCCCGCGGCGCGCGCGACAACCAACGGCAGCTCCGAAACTGGCTGGTCCGGCCAGACCGTCAAGGGACCGCCGCTCACGTTGTATCACGGCGAGGTGCAGGTGCTGGACCTTCCCAACGTCTCGCGTATCGCGGTCGGCAACGGCGATGTGTTGCGGGCGCAAGTCGTGGCCTCGAGTCAGGTGGTGTTGATCGGTCAGGCCGCGGGCACGACTTCGCTGCGCGTCTGGACCCGCAATGGCTCACAGTTCAGCTACGAGGTGGCGGTGCGCAGCTTCGACATCGCGCAGATCGTGCGCGACGTGCAAGATCTGCTCGCTGGCGAGCCCGAAATCTCGGTGCGGCAAGTCGACGGCCACGTCCTCATCGAAGGCGACACGAGTAACGCTCGGGCCTCGAGCCGGCTCGAGGCGCTGGAGAAGATCTATCCGCAGATCATCAGCACCGTGCCGGTGCGCAAAGCCGGTCCGGCGGTGC
>Ga0306920_100001679_pt1 | contig 27533 bp, 23 predicted proteins | sample flu12Cox44000170_FD_204666 | JGI IMG/M metagenome (GOLD analysis project Ga0306920, IMG submission 204666) | Lab enrichment of tropical soil microbial communities from Luquillo Experimental Forest, Puerto Rico - flux4day.12C.oxic.44.000.170 (v2)... | ecosystem: Environmental > Terrestrial >... | reverse complement strand
TGAAGGCTTGCTGTGCCTTCTCGTCGGTTTGCGGATGGCGCGGCCGGGTCTTGCGGTGCGACAGATCCAATGACCACAACAGCCGCAGCATCCCGGTCTCGCTGTAGCTGACACCCCAGCGCTCCTCCACCCAGCGGCACAGATCGACAATGCGCCAGCGCACGACGCCGTCCACCGCCGGATCGGGCCCGGCCAGCACCACCGCCTTCAGCGCCGCCATCTGGCCCTCGGTCAACTTCGGCGAGCGCCCCGGCGCCACTCGGTTGCTGAGCCCGGCAATCCCTTCTTCGTTGTAGCGATGAACCCAGTCGCGCAAGGTCTGCCGGTCCATCCCGGCCAGCCGCGCCGCGCTCGCACGGTCCATCCCTTCCAGCGCGTTGGCGATCGCGAACAGACGAGCGGCAACCCGGCCATCGCTCTCCTGCCGCGCCTGCCGGCGCAGTTCCCGCGGACTGATGTCATCCCGGATCGCCACGGCACACATTGTGGTCTCCCACATCCCCACCACAATATCTGCTACCCGCGACCTATCTCCAATGCAACCCTTTTGGCGAGTCAGCCTCAACTCAGGTAGGTATAAGGCCTTTTCGCGGTTACGCTCCGGAAGGCTTCGCCAGCGGAAACTGCACGCCGGCGTCGTGGAGGTGGCACGAGGCCCAGTGCCGCGAGGTGATCTCGCGCAGGGAAGGGGCTTCGTGGCGGCAGCGCGCCATTGCGTAAGGGCAACGCGTGTGGAAATGGCAGCCCGGCGGCGGATTGATCGGGCTCGGCACGTCGCCCTTCAAGATTACCCGTTGGCGGGCTCTGGCGCTGTATTTCGGGATCGGCACGGCCGACAGCAGCGCCTCGGTGTAGGGGTGCAGCGGCGTCTCGAACAGGCTGGTCTTGTCGGTCATCTCGACGATGCGGCCGAGATACATCACCGCGACGCGGTCGCTGATGTGCTCGACGACGGCGAGGTCGTGGGCGACGAACAGATAGGACAGCTCGTATTCGTCCTGCAGGTCCATCAGCAGGTTGAGGATCTGGGCCTGGATCGACACGTCGAGCGCCGAGACCGGTTCGTCGCCGACAATCAGCTCGGGGCTCAACGCGAGGGCGCGGGCGATCCCGATGCGTTGCCGCTGCCCGCCCGAGAACTCGTGCGGATAGGCCCTAGTCAGTTCCGGACGCAACCCCACCCGCTCAAAGAGTTGGGCGACGCGCTCCCGGCGGTCGTCGGGCGCGCCCACGCCGTGGATGATCAACGGCTCGCCGACGATGTCGCCAGCCGACATGCGAGGATTGAGCGAGGCGTATGGGTCTTGATAGATCATCTGCATCTGCCGCCGGTATGGCAGCATCCGGTCGGGATCGAGGCCGGCAATGTCCGTGCCGCGGATCTTGATGCTGCCCGCGGTCGGCTCGAGCAGTTTCAACAAGGTGCGGCCGACCGTCGACTTGCCGCAGCCGCTCTCTCCGACGAGCCCCAATGTTTCGCCGCGATCGATGTGAAAGGAGACGCCGTCGACGGCATAGACATGACCGGAGATACGCGAGAAGACGCCTTCGTGGATCGGGAAATGCTTCTTGAGGCCTTCAACCTCGAGCAGTGCGCTCATGCGGCGGCTCCGAACACGCGTTCGGCGTGCCAGCAGGCGACCCAGTGGCCGGGACGGTATTGCACCAGCGGCGGAAAGGCTTCGCGGCACTGGTCGCTGGCCAAGCTACAGCGCGGCGCAAAGCTGCAGCCTTTGGGCAGGTTTGCAAGCGGCGGCACGATGCCCTTGATCTCGTTCAGGCGCGGTCGGCGGCCGCGGATATGCGCGGCGACCTCGACATTGGGGATGGAGCCGAGCAGGCCTCTGGTGTACGGGTGACCAGGGTTCTCGAACAGATCCTTGGCGCCGGCCTCTTCGACCTTCCGCCCCGCATACATCACCACGACCCGGTCGGCGTTTTCGGCGACGACGCCCATGTCGTGGGTGATCAGGATGACAGCGGTGCCGAGTGTCTCTTGCAGCTCGCGTATCAGGTCGAGGATTTGCGCCTGTATCGTCACATCCAATGCGGTGGTGGGCTCGTCGGCAATTAGGAGTTTGGGATTGCACGAGACCGCCATCGCGATCATGACGCGCTGGCGCATCCCGCCGGAGAGCTGATGCGGGTAGGCGTGTGCGCGTTGCGCTGGTTCCGGAATATGCACGCGGCGCAGCATCTCGATCGCCGCCTCCATTGCCTCGCGCCGCGACACGCCGCGGTGCAGCGCTATTGCCTCGGCGATCTGGCGGCCGGCAGTGAGCAGGGGATTGAGCGAGGTCATCGGCTCCTGGAAGATCATCGAAATCTCGTTGCCGCGAATGCCCTCCATCTCGCGTTCGGTCAGATTGAGGAGATTGGTCCCGGCAAAGCGCACCGCGCCGCCGACGATCCGCCCGGGCGGGTCGGCGACGAGCCGCAAGATCGACAATGCAGTCACGCTCTTGCCGCAGCCCGACTCCCCGACCACCCCCAGGGTTTCGCCGCTTCGCACCGCGTATGAGACGCCGTCGACCGCCCGCACGACCCCGTCGGCGGTAAAGAAATGGGTGCGCAGGTCCACAATCTCGAGAACCGCCTCGGCCGGTTTCGCGCACCATTCCGCCTCTTTCGTTTCGATCAAACCCGAGCGATTCAAAAAGTGACTCCCATGAATTCCTTGTTATATTTCGAAGCTGAGGGATCGGCCCAGAGATTATCAGAGCACGCCGCATTCGGTCCTGCAAAGATCAAAGGGAGACAATTATCCATGAGTCACACGCGTTTTTCGCCCAAATGGTGGAGCCGCCGCGGCTTTTTGCAGGGCAGCGCCGCCGTTGCGGCTGGCATTTATGGGCTGCAGGGGCGGCTCGGTTACGCCGCCGAGATACCCTACGAATTCGACGGCTCGAAATTTCAGCTCAAGGCGCCCGAGCCGAACCCCAAATCCGGTGGCGTGCTGCGCTATGGCATCACAATGCGGCCGCCGCATTTCGACGTCCATCAGTCGGGCACGATCAATAATCTGGGCTCGCAAGGGTGCATGTTCGACAACCTGATCCGGCGCGATCCCCGCGACAGCGGCAAGACCATCATTCCGGACCTGGCGCATAGCTGGGAGATCGCCAAGGACGGCAAGACCTATACTTTCTTCCTGCGCAGGGGCGTGCTGTTTCATGACGGCGCTGAGCTGACCGCCGAGGACATCAAGGCGACGTTCGACCGGATCGCCAAACCGCCGCAGGGAATCAACATCCCGCGCAGCATTCTGTTCAAGACGGTCAGCGAGATCAACGCGCGCGACAAATATACCGTCGAGTTCAAATTGTCCGAACCGCGCCCGCCGAATTTCATCATGTCGGCGATCGCCAGCGGCTGGAACGTCATCGTTCGCAAGAAGACTCTCGAAGACAACAACTATAATCTGCGCAAGGTCGAGATCTATCCTGGCACCGGCCCATTCAAAAGCGTCCGCCGCGTCGAGAACGAAGTCTGGGTCATGGAGAAGAATCCGAATTATTGGAACAAAGGCCTGCCCTATCTCGACGGCATCGAGTTCTACCATGCGCTGCCGTTTTCGACCGAGCTGGGGTCGGCGGTCCTGTCGGGTCGGGTCGACTACATTCGCATCACCGATCCGGTCACGGCCCGCAAGGCCAAGGCTACCCCCGGCTTGTCCACCACCGCCTTCAACCAGAGCGTGATCCAGGCGACCTGGGTGAACACGAAAAGAAAGCCGTTCGACGATCCGCGGGTGCGGCGCGCGCTGCATTTGGCTCTCGACCGGCCGGCTCTGATCGATGTCGTCAAGGATGTGACACCGATGCGCGTTGGCGGCTTCATCTATCCGTTCTCGGAGTTTGCCACGCCGCCGGAAGAGCTCGACAAACGGGTGGGTTACCAGAGCGATACCGGGGCCGCGCTTAAGGAAGCGCGCGGGCTAATGGCTGCCGCGGGTCACGCCGACGGGCTCAAGGGATCGGATTTCCTGGTCCGCGATGTCGCTAGCTTCAAACTCTGGGCGCAAGCCATCCAGGCTATGCTGCAAGAAGGGCTCAACATCCAGACCAATCTGCGCACGACGGTCGAATCGGTGTGGTTCGACGACACGGTCAGCGGCAATTACGATTTGGCGATCGGGGCCATTGTGTCGACCCTGCTCGATCCCTCGGACTATTTCAACGCCTGGTACCGTAAGGGCGGTCCACAGAATTACTCGTCCTGGGACAACGCGAAATTTAATGATTTGGTCGATCAGATCGACCGCAAGGTCGATCCTGCGAAGCGACTGGCATTGGTGCGCGAGACCGAAGCCATCATGGAAGAGAATCCGCCGCTGTTGCCGGTAGCCTGGGAAAAGATCAACGACGTCTGGTACAATTACGTCAAAGGTCACAACCCTTACGACTATTTCGGCATCTACGATGTCGTGCGCGAAGACACGTTTTGGCTGGATAAGACGTGAGGTGGTTCATTCAGCTTAATGTCGAGATTGCTTCGTCGCTCCGCTCCTCGCGATGACAATCGATTGAGGTGCCATCGCGAGCAAAGCGAAGCGATCTGGTGGTAGGTCGGGTACCAGCTCTCAATTCGCGCCACTCGCGTCGTCCCGAGTGGCGCTTCGACAAAACATCATTAATATCTAATTGACAAAAAGCGACATTCGTGATGGCTCACAAAACGGAACGGCGACCGCTTTTCACCCGCATCAGAGCAATATTTGTTAATTGACGAATTGCGAAATACATGATATTCTGTAAGAATGAAAGGCCACGACATCGCGGAGCAGATACGCATCGGTTCGCTGCCGCGCGGAGCCAACGGTGGCGAGATTGGCACCTGTAATTTTCCTGCAGAAGCAGGTGTTAAGGAGACGCCGAGCGATCTTATTCTACCGTTACGCTCTTTGCGAGGTTGCGGGGCGGGCTAGCGGCTAGGTGCGTTTGCTACATAATCCCGGGAAGAACAGCGAAAACAGCGAAAGACTGAGGTGCCCGATGATGCCGCCCGGAAAGCATGTTAAAACCGGGTGCAATCGGGCGAACGGAGGAGCCGGAGCGATGGACCTGCGCTACACCGCGGCGGAGCTGGCGTTCCGTGATGAGCTTCGCGCCTTCTTCCACGACAGTCTGCCCGGTGATATCCGCGAGCGCATGCGGCTCGGGCACATGCCGAGCAAGGACGATATCGTCCGATGGCAACGGATCCTCAACCAACGCGGCTGGGCCGCCTATAGCTGGCCCAAAGAACATGGTGGGCCGGGTTGGACCCCAATGGAGCGCATGATCTTTCTCGAAGAGAACCAACTGGCGCCGGCGCCGGAAGTCTCGTCGTTCAACATCACGATGATCGGGCCGGTGCTGATCCAGTTCGGCACTGACGAGCAGAAGCGGCGGTTCCTGCCGCGCGCCGCCAATATCGACGACTGGTGGTGCCAGGGCTTCTCCGAGCCCGGCGCGGGGTCCGACCTAGCGTCGCTGAAGACCGCCGCCGCGCGCGACGGTGACCATTACATCGTCAACGGCCAGAAGATCTGGACTTCGACCGCGCATCACGCCGATTGGTGCTTTTGCCTAGTGCGCACCGACCCGCAGGCCAAAAAGCGGCAGGAGGGGATCTCATTTCTGCTGATCGACATGAAGACGCCGGGCATCACGGTGCGGCCGATCATTTCGATCGACGGCAGCCATCATCTGAACGAAGTGTTTTTTGACGATGTGCGCGTGCCAGTGTCGTTGTGCGTCGGCGAAGAGAACCGCGGCTGGGACATCGCGAAATTTCTGCTAGGACATGAGCGTACGGGCATCGCTCGGCTCGGAAAATCGAAAGAACGGGTCAAATTCGCGCGCGAGGCGGCGCGCCAGATGCGCGCCAACAGCCGGCCCTTGATCGAGGATCCGGGTTTCCGCCAGCGAATAGCGCAGCTCGAGGTCGACATCAAGGCGCTTGAGATCACGCAGATGCGGGTGGTGTCGGCGCATGACAAGAGCCATGACGGCAGGCCAGATCCGCTGTCCTCGGTGCTCAAGGTCAAGGGCACCGAGCTGCTGCAAGCGACAACCGAGCTGGTGATGGACGTCGGCGGGCCGCTGGCGATGCCGGATTGGGCGCAGGAACTGGCAGCGCTCAGCAATGAGCCCGAGCTGGGTCCGGAATGGGCGACCGAGGCGACGCGCAGCTACTTGTTCCTGCGCGCCGCGTCAATCTATGGCGGTACCAACGAGATCCAGAAGAACATCGTGTCGAAGGCCGTATTGGGACTATGAGTGCCAATCCGTCATGGCCGGACTTGTTCCGGCCGTCCGCGTCGCCGACGCCGCCACCGTCGGAGCAGAAAGAAGTCGTGGATCACCGGGTCACGCCCGGTGATGACGATCGGAGATAGGCGGACCAATGGATTTCGAGCTGACCGAAGAGCAGCGGCTGTTGCGCCAATCGGTCGAGCGGCTGCTTACAGATCGCTACGGCTTTGACAGGCGCCGCGCATATCTCGCCGAGCCCGATGGCTGGAGCCGCGCATTGTGGACGAAATACGCCGAGCTCGGCCTGTTGGGTTTGCCCTTTGCTGAGAGGCACGGCGGGTTCGGCGGCGGCCCGATCGAGGTGATGCTGGTCATGGAGGCGTTCGGCCGCGCTCTCGCATTGGAGCCATATCTGGCGACGGTCGTGCTCGGCGGCACGGCACTGCGGCTCGCCGGTAATGAAGACCAGCAATCGGCACTATTGCCGCAGATCGCCGAAGGTAAATTGCTGGTCGCTTTCGCGCATGGCGAGCGGCAGGCGCGCTACGATCTTTCCGATGTCTTGACGACGGCGTGGCGGAGGGCTGGCGGGTGGATCCTCGACGGCGGCAAGAGCGTGGTACTACACGGTGACTGCGCTCAGCTCCTCATCGTCAGCGCCCGCACCGCCGGCGAGCGCGATGACCGCGACGGCATCACGCTGTTCCTCGTCGATGCTGCCGCACATGGAGTGGCCCGCCGCTCCTATCCGATGCGCGACGGTACGCGCGCGGCAGAAATCTCCTTGAGCGAGGTCGAACTCGGTGAAAATGCGGTGCTCGGCGAGGTCGGAGCAGCATTCCCGGTCATCGAACGGGTCGGCGAGGCCGGCATTGCCGCCACCGCCGCGGAGGCGGTCGGCGCGATGGAGGCGATGCAGGGATTGACCCTCGAATATTTGAAGACCCGCCAGCAATTCGGCCGGCCGATCGGGCAATACCAGGTCTTACAGCACCGCGCCGCGGAGATGCTGATGGAGCTCGAGCGAGGGCGCAGCATGGCGATGCTGGCGGCGATGATGGTCGAGGAGCCCGATGCCGCCGAGCGCGCCCACAATATCGCCATGGCGAAGGTCGGCATCGGCCAGGCCAGCAAATTCGTCGCGCAGAACGCGATCCAATTGCATGGCGGCATCGGTATGACCGAGGAATATGCTGTTGGCCACTATTTCCGCCGCTGCATGGTCATCGAGCACAGCTTCGGCGACACCGCGCATCACCTCTCGCGCCTCGCTGAGCAGGTTCAATGAACTTCGGGCACAAGAGGGACCGTCAAGCCCGGAACAGCGCGAAGCACTTGTTAGAGTTGAACAGATACGATTCGATGTAGTCGACGATTTCGGCGTTGCGGCCGAGCGCGGTCATCGCGCCGGCGAGGCAGACCCAGTTCAGGAACTCCTGTTGGCCCGCATCCTCAATCTGCGCGGTCGTCAGATTGCGCCAGCGCGCGAAATTGCCCGAGGCGAGCTCATCGAAGCGCGCCCGGTCGCCGTCGACGTCGGGATAGATCCAATGGTGCTTCGCGGTCAGGAACGCGTGCGACCAGCTCGACGACGCGACGAGCGCGACGCGCCACGGGCTGTCGGCGAGGATGCCCGCGACCGCGGCGCCGACATCGAAGCAGCGCGACGGGTTGGGTCCGGGCGGATCGACCGCGTTCGGGTCGGCGCCGCCGGTCAGATGCGCGCTGCTGCCGCGTTTGGCGATGACCGAGGAGCCATAGCAATTGACGTGAAACGGCACCACCGGATAGGGGAACCCGCGCCGATCGTAGTCGAGATAGAGGATCGTGTTGATGAACGCGTGCGGCAGACCGAGCTCGTGGCGCATCCGATAGGCGTAGCTGACGTCGAAATCGGCCTTGATGAGCTCAGCGGCGAGATGGCAGCCGGCAGTACGGTGCCCCTCGACGCGGACCACCGTATCGGGCGCCTGCCCCCAGACGTTGCCGAGCTCGGACCGGCCCGGGCGCGCAAACGGGCGGCAATCGATCGCGTCGAGCGCGAAGACGCAGAACGACGGCACCCCGTCTTCGCGGAAATTCTCGTATTGGTCATCGCCCCAGATCAACACGAAGTCGGGCGCAAATGCATCAAGCGCTTCGCGCGTCTTGCGGAAACCTTGGACCAGCCGGCGGCGGTGTTCGGCCGCCGCGCCGCCATTCTCGTTGGCCGCCAACTCGCGGCGCAACTGCTCGGGCCATCGAGAGGGCTCCTTCATTTCGGCCGGCACGCGCTCGCTCTTGAGCGTGCGGGTCAAGAATTGGCTCATATATTGATCGGGCAGCATCAGGCCGGGAAAATGCGTGACTCCGATACCAAGAATTTCGCCCATGACGTCCTCCGACTTGCAGTGACAGTCATCATATCAGAATTCGGCAATGATGTTCGCTTCGTCTACTCGCTTCGTGATCCCGGCATTGTGGTTGGCCTGGGGGCTGTTTTGGATGGCCGCCGCCCTCTCCACGAAACCGACTCGCTGGCGGGAATCCATCGGATCGCGGGCGCTCCACGTCATCCCGCTGCTCCTATGCGCCGCGCTGTTGGCGGAGCCCCGCTGGTTGCCCCCGATCCTGACGGGGCGTGTCGTGTCGGCGGGGCGTCTGCTTCCCGTTCTCGGTGCGCTCTTGGTGGCCGCAGGCCTCGCACTCGCGGCATGGGCGCGCGTTCATCTCGGGCGGAACTGGAGCGGCACGGTCACGGTAAAACAGGATCACGCGCTCGTGCGCACGGGCCCTTATCGGGTTGTACGCCATCCGATCTATACGGGGCTACTGTTGGCGCTTATCGGTACCGCGGTGGCGATCGGCGCGTGGCGGGGCGTGCTCGGTGTCGCCTGTGCGCTGTTCGGCTTTCTTTGGAAGATCCATGTCGAAGAGAGCCGTATGCGCCAGACCTTCGCCGAATATGACCACTACCGCCAACAGACGGCAGCATTGATTCCGCTGCTCTATTAAAAATACTTGCGATGAACCGAAGAACCCTACTCGCGCGTGCTGCAGCGCTCGGCTTCTTACCGGTGCTGCCCAGGTCCTTGCGGGCGGCCGTCCGGGAAAATGCGCCCATTCGCCGTGTGAGGCCTTCCGACCTGGAATGGCCGGGCGAGGCGAGCTGGGCAAAGCTGAACGAGGCGGTCGGCGGGCGGCTCATCAGGGTGAATTCGCTGCTCAGCGCCTGTCGCGAAGCACCGGACGGGGCAGCTTGCGGCGACCTCTTCAATAAGCTCAAGAACCCCTATTACATCGGCGACAACGTCGCTCTGACCCAGAGCAATGGGTGGCTTGACGCCTGGGAATCACACCCGAGCATCTACGCCGTGGCGGCCGAGGAGACGGGCGACGTCGTTGCCGCGGTCATTTTCGCGCGCGACAACAATCTGCGGCTGGTCGTCAAAGGCGGCGGGCACAGCTATCTGGGCACGTCCAATGCAGCGGATTCATTGCTGGTGTGGACGCGTCCGATGCGCAGCATTGCATTGCACGACGCCTTTGTCGGAGAGGGGTGCTCAGCGCTAGCGGCCCCGCAACCGGCCGTCAGCGTTGAAGCCGGCGCCATTTGGGTTGATGTTTACGACGCGGTTACCACAAAGGCTGGCCGCTATGTCCAGGGCGGCGGCTGCGTGACCGTCGGTGTCGCGGGGCTCGTGCAGGGCGGGGGTTTTGGAAGCTTCTCGAAAAACTACGGCACGGCGGCGTCCTGGCTCCTCGAAGCCGAGATCGTCACGGCCGACGGCGCGGTGCGTATCGCCAATACCTGTGCAAATCCCGACCTCTTTTGGGCGATCAAGGGCGGAGGAGGTGGCAGCTTCGGGATCGTCACCAAACTCACACTCAGAACCCACGATCTCCCTGCGTTGTTCGGTGGTACGCTGTTGACGATCGAGGCGACATCGGACACTGCGTTCAGGCAGCTGCTCGGGCGGTTTTTCAAGTTCTACAGCGACAGCCTCTTCAATCGTCACTGGGGTGAGAGCGTCACGTTTCGGCCGGGCAATATCCTCGCCGTCAGAATGGTCTCGCAGGGCCTCGACAAACAGCAAGCGGAGACCGTGTGGCAGCCCTTCCTGGACTGGGTGCGCGGCTCGCCCCAGGATTTCACCCATGCACAAGCACCGGTTATCGGCAGCATGGCCGCCCGAAATTGGTGGGACGCGGATTACCGCCGGAACAATCTATCCAGCACAATGCACAGCGACGACAGGCCGGGCGCGCCCGAGACACATTTTTGGTGGGCAGGCAATCAGAACGAGGTCGGGATCTTCTGGCACGGCTATCAATCGATCTGGCTGCCTGCGGCGCTCTTGCAAACGGGCGAACAGCAGCGTCTCACTGACGCGCTGTTTGCAGCCAGTAGACACTGGTTCGTGTACATGCAGTTCAACAAAGGGCTGGCCGGCGCGCCGCCCGAAGCCGTTGCCGCCGCCGGGGACACGGCGATGAACCCGGCGGTATTGGATGCTTTCGCTCTCGCGATCATCGCCGGCGGGCGTCCGGTGACCTATCCCGGTATTCCGGGTCACGAGCCCGATCTGGCGCTCGCGCGCAGGGAGGCAGGCAAGATCGAGCAAGCAATGGCCGAACTTCGGAAGGTCGTGCCGGATGCCGGCTCCTATGTCTCCGAAACCAATTTCTTCGAGCCATCCTGGCAACAAGCCTTTTGGGGGCCGAATTATCCGCGGCTGCGCTCGATCAAAAAGAAGTACGACCCCACGGGTCTTTTCTTCGTGCACCATGGGATCGGTAGCGAAGACTGGAGCGCCGACGGCTTCATGCGGGTCAACGCGCGCTAACGGCCGTTGTCGTGGATCGCGCGCCAGACGCGCTCGGGGGTCGCCGGCATTTCGATGTGCGTGACGCCGAACTCGACGAGCGCGTCGACGATCGCGTTGACGAGCGCGCCGAGCGCCGGCGTCGTGCCGCCTTCGCCGGCCGGGCGGATGCCCAGCGGGTGGGTCGGCGTCGGCACCTCGTTGAGCTCGGTGATGAAAGACGGCAGCCAGTCGGCGCGCGGCAACGCATAATCGAGCAACGAGCCCGACAATAGCTGACCGGTGTCGCGGTCGTAGACGCAAACTTCGCTCAGGGCCTGGCCCAGCCCGTGCGTAATGCCACCATGGACCTGGCCATGCACGATCAGTGGGTTTACCGCGCGCCCGACATCGTCGACCGCCGTATAGCGCGCGATCTCGACGACGCCGGTATCGGGGTCGACATCGACCTCGCAGACGTGGCAGCCATAAGGGTAGCTCGCGAGATTGACGGTCTCGTCGCTCTCGGCGGCGAGCGGCCCGCGCAGCTCGTCAGGCAGATCGTTGCGGCGCAATGCGGCCGCCGCGACCTCGAAAATGCCGACCGAGCGGTCGGTGCCCTTGACGCGAAACCGGCCGTCGGTGAATTCGAGATCTAGGATTGCAGCCTCCAATATGTGGCCAGCAATCTGCGTGCCTTTGGCGATGATGTCGCGCGAGGCGTTGAGCATGACAATGCTCGCCAGACGCAATGCGCGGCCGGAATGCGCGCCGCCGCCGACAGAGACGCGCTCGGTGTCGCCGGTGACGAGCCGCACGCTCTCGATCGGCACCCCGAGCCATTCGCCGATCAGCTGTGCAAAGCTGGTCTCGTGCCCCTGGCCGTTGGATACGGTGCCGACGACGACCTCGACGATGCCGTCCGGCAGCACCGTGACCTCGGCGCGCTCGCGCGGGGTCCCGGTCGCGGTGTCGACGTAATTGCTGACCCCGATCCCGCGGTATTTGCCGCGCGCTCTCGCCTCGGCGCGCCGCGCCGGAAACCCGGCCCAGTCGCCGAGCGCGACGACCCGCTCCATGACTTGGTGATAGGCGCCGCTGTCGTAGACCATGCCAAACGGGTTGCGGTACGGCATCGCCGTTTCCGGCACCAGATTCCGCCGCCGCAATTCTAGACGGTCAAACCCGCATTGCCGCGCTGCGAGGTCGATGAGGCGCTCCATCACGAACATGACCTCCGGACGCCCGGAGCTGCGATAGGGCCGCGTCGGCAAAGTGTTGGTGATTGCGGCGCGGGCGCGGAAATGCACGGCCGGCACGTGATAGATGCTCGACATGATCTCGACGCCCTTGGCGAGCGGACCATAGGAGATCGGGTAGGCGCCGACATTCGAAGTATTGCAGCCCCGCATCGCGAGAAAATTGCCATGGCGGTCGAGCGCGAGCTCGGTTTCGGCCGCGAGATCGCGCGCCTGGTAATCGCACACAAATGCTTCGCTGCGCTCGCAGGTCCATTTAACCGGCCGGCCGACGCGATGCGCCGCCCACGCGACGAGCGCGAATTCCGGATTGAACCCGCCACGCGTTCCGAAGTTGCCTCCGACCTCCTGCATGACGACCCGCACCTTGTCTTCCGGCACGCCGAGGATCCGGGCGAGATCCTGCTTTGGCCGCACGGCGCCCCCCATACCGGCGTAGAGCGTGTAGCGGCCGGTCTCGGGGTCATGGGCGCCGATTGCGGCGCGCGGCTCCATCGGCACCCCGACAATGCGCGGAATCCAGGTCGTGAATTTGACCACGTGCACGGCTGTGGAGAACGCGGCGTCGGTCGCGGCTTTGTCGCCAAGTTCGGCGTCGATGGAGATGTTGGCGCGCCCGTCGGTCCGTGCCAGCGGCGCCCCCGGTGCAACCGCCGCGAGCGAATGCACCACCGCCGGCAGCGGCTCGTAATCGACCGCGACCAGTTCGGCGCCGTCCCTTGCGGCGGCGAGGGTCTCTGCCACGAGCATCACAACGATCTCGCCGCAGTGATGCGCCTCTTCCAGCGCCATCGGGAAATGCGGCGGAATGAACGGCGGCGAACCGTCCTTGTTGGCGAGCGAGACGTCGGCGGGGTGCCGTGTGCCGACCGAATGCGGTATCGCCTTTAGCCCGCCCGTGACGAGGTCGCGGCCGGTTAATACCGCCAGCACGCCGGGCGCCGCTGCGGCGACCGTCGTGTCGATCGCGCGAATGCGGGCGTGTGCATGCGGCGCGCGCAGCATCACCGCATAGGCCTGTCCCGCCAGATTGTAGTCGTCGCTGTAACAGCCTTTGCCGGTCAGCAGCCGGAAGTCCTCGCGCCGCCGCACCGGCTGTCCAATCCCGGTCTTCGTCGAGCTTCGCACTGAGCTGCTCCTTAGCCTGATGGTATGGCGCCTAGGCCGTGCGCCGTCTATCGCGCCGCGCGCACCCCGGCAGCCAAAGCGCGGACGTCGGCGAGGACGGCGTTGACGAGGCCGGCTTTGGCAGTGTCGTCGGGGTTGAGATTGAGCGCGAGGCGCTGCACGAGGGCGGTGCCGACGACTGCGGCGTCGGCGGCGCGCGCGACCGCGGCGGCTTCTTTGGGAGTGCGAATGCCAAAGCCGACAGCGACCGGCAGCGAAGTGAAGCGGCGCAGCCGCGCGACCGCGGTGGCGACCTCTCCAGCGTCAGCCGAGCGCGTGCCGGTGATGCCGGCGATCGCGACGTAATAGATGAAACCTCTGGTATGTTCGACGATCAGCGGGAGCCGTCGGTCGTCGCTGGTCGGCGTCGCGAGCCGGATCAAATCGAGGCCTGCGCCGTGCGCCGGGCCAGTCAGCTCCGCGTCCTCCTCAGGCGGCAGATCGACGACGATGACACCGTCGACGCCGACGGCGACGGCGTCCCGCGCAAAGCGCTCCGGGCCGTAGCGGTAGATCGGGTTGTAATAGCCCATCAGCACAATCGGCGTGGTGTCATCGGTGCGGCGCAATTCGCCGACCAGTGCCAGAGTGCGGGACAATGTCATATCCTGCTTCAACGCGCGCTGGCCGGCTTTCTGGATGACCGGGCCGTCCGCCATCGGATCGGAGAACGGCATGCCGATTTCGACCAGATCGGCGCCCGCCGCGGCAAGATCGGTGAAGAGCCGCAAAGAAGTGTCGAGATCGGGGTCGCCGGCGGTCAGATAAGTGACGAGCCCGGCGCGACCCTGTCTTCGCAGCTCCGCGAAGCGCCGCTCGATGCGGCTCACAGCTCGACCCCCAGATGGTCGGCGACCGCGAAGATGTCCTTGTCGCCACGGCCGCACATGTTCATCACGATCAGGTGGTCGCGCGGCAAGGTGGGCGCGATTTTCGTGACATGCGCCAGCGCATGCGCCGGCTCAAGCGCCGGGATGATGCCCTCGAGCCGGCTGGACAGCTGAAACGCCTCCAATGCCTCGCGATCGGTGATCGAGACGTATTGCACGCGGCCCATCTCATGAAGCCAGGCGTGCTCGGGGCCGATGCCGGGGTAATCGAGACCGGCCGAGATCGAATGCGCGTCGCGGATCTGCCCGTCCCCGTTCTGCAACAAATATGTCCGGTTGCCGTGCAGCACGCCGGGCGCGCCACCGGCCAGCGAGGCTGCATGCAACCCGGTCTCGATGCCGTGGCCGCCTGCCTCGACCCCGATCATCGCGACTTCCGGCTCATCGAGAAATGGGTGGAACAGTCCCATCGCATTCGAGCCGCCGCCGATGCAGGCGACGAGCGTGTCCGGCAGGCGGCCTTCGGCCTTTTCGAGCTGGGCTCGGGTTTCGCGGCCGATCACCGACTGGAAGTCGCGCACCATCATCGGATAGGGATGCGGCCCCGCTACCGTGCCGATCACGTAAAACGTGTCCTCGACATGCGCGACCCAGTCCCGCAGCGCCTCATTCATCGCGTCTTTGAGCGTCGCCGTCCCCGAGTGCACCGGCACGACCTCGGCGCCGAGCAGCTTCATTCGGAACACATTGGGCTTTTGCCGCTCGATGTCGGTCGCGCCCATATAAACGACGCAGGGCAGATCAAAGAGCGCGCAGGCCGTCGCGGTGGCCACCCCGTGCTGCCCGGCGCCGGTCTCGGCGATGATCCGCGACCTGCCCATGCGGCGCGCGAGCAGCACCTGGCCGAGCACATTATTGATCTTGTGCGCCCCGGTGTGGTTGAGCTCATCGCGCTTCAGATAGACCTTGGCGCCGCCGAAATGGCGGGTCAGCCGCTCCGCGAAATAGAGCGGGCTGGGCCGGCCGACATAGTGTTTGAGATAACCGTCGAGCTCAGCCTGAAACGCAGGATCGCTGCGCGCCTCGCAATAGGCGACCTCGACCGACAGGATCAACGGCATCAACGTCTCGGCGACAAACCGTCCGCCATAGATCCCGAAATGGCCGCGCTCGTCCGGGCCGCCGCGAAACGTGTTCGGAACCTGCATCATTCCTCCAGTTGCGAAGGCAAGATGCACCACGGGGACACCCAGAGCACGGAGAAAAGAGCGGCCTCTCCTCCGTGTCTCGGTGGTGAATTAAAGCGAGCGGGCGGCGGCGAGAAAGGAGCGGATCTTGCCCGGGTCCTTGACGCCGGGGCGGCTCTCGATGCCAGAAGAGACATCAACCGCGGTGGCGCCGGAAATGCGAACGGCTTCGGGCAACAGCTCGGCGGTCAGCCCGCCCGACAACATCCACGGAAGGCACCATGCCCGATCGGCAATCAGCCGCCAATCAAAAGCCAAGCCATTGCCGCCAGGTAGCGCATCCGGCCGGCGCGGCGGCTTGGCGTCAAAAAGCAGTCGGTCGGCGGCATCCTCATAACGGGCAGCGCCTACCACGTCCTCGGGCCCCGCGATCGCGACCGCTTTCATGATCGGCCGGCCAAATCTGAGCCGCGCCTCGATAACCCTCTCCGGCGGTTCATTGCCGTGGAACTGCAGTATGTCCAGCGGCGCCACGGCGAGAGCGGCCCCGATCGTCTCGTCCTCGGCATCAACAAAGAGACCGACGCGCGCGATGCCGGCCGGCAGGCTGGCACATAGCTGCGCGGCTCGGCGCGGCGTTACGGCGCGCGGGCTCGCCGGGTAGAAATTAAAGCCGAGGTACGCCGCGCCGCCGGTTATCGCCGCCGCGATCGCATCCTCGGTCGAAAGACCGCAAATTTTCGTCGCTACACCCATCTCCTGCGCTTAAGGATTGGTACTCGGGGCCGAAATGTCGACCTTTCCCTCGGGCGGCTGCGCCGGCTGCTGGGCGGCGTTGATCTCGGCCTCCCGGTGCTGCCGATACACGCTCCGCAAAGTGGCATAATAATCGAGTGAGTTGCGCTCAAGTTCGTCGAGATCATGCAGGTGCTGAGCGCGCGTGTCGATGACATTAGTGCCGCCGACTGCCACGCTCGCATAGGTCGCCGAGGCGGCGCCAACAAAGTTGAGGGGGTTCATCGCCATATCGACGACGGTGCCGACCGTGTCGCGCGCATTCGACGGCCCGAGCAATGGCAGCTCGACGAACGGGCCTTCGCCGACACCCCAAAGCGCGAGCGTCTGTCCGAAATCTGCCTTGTGCGGCGGCAAGCCCCATTTCTCTGCTACATCGAAGACGCCAGCCACACCAACCGTCGAATTCACTGCGAGCCGCTGAACCGATTGCCAAGCCTGCTTGACGTTGCCCTGCAGCGCATCGTTGACGACGACGGCCGGCTGCTTGAGGTTTTGCACGATATTATGCAGGCCTTTCTGCACACCCTCGGGCACACGTTCGGCGTAAGCTTGTGCAACCGGCCTCATGACTGCGTGATCGGCCGCAACATTGACCTTGAAAATCGCCCTGTTAACCGGCTCCGCCGGATCATGCTCGACATCAGCGTCGTCAGACGTTGCCGAATCGCGCGGCGCGGCGGCACACCCAACGCAGCCTAACACCAGCAGCAGGGCAGCAGCCGAAGATATCCGCGTCTTGGTTTTGCTGCTTGCGATGCGCGCAGGACTGCGGTTCAAGAACACCGGCGAATTTCCCCGCAGATTGCTGGGCGGCGTCCCGTGCCGGAGAGCCTTGCACGGAACGAAGCAATTGTTCCCTGTCCCACTCGCTGCGTCAAGCTGCCGAGGGTTTCGGTCGATCGAGCGGAGCTTGCCGGGGTCGGCTGCCCATTGCGAGGAATAAAGCCCGCTCAGAGGAGTCGTCTTGAGTCGGGTGGCTATTTGCGGATGATGAAGCGATATTTCACGCCGTCTGCTTTCCGAGTTCGTCGTGAATGGCCATAAGCATCCAAAACGCCACTACCTCGGCGCCGAGGTGGCACGCGGCCATCACCTCGGTGGCAGTGCTGGTGCTGGCTCTTCAGGCCCGCGGGGCGCAGGACGTAGGCGTCGATGCGCAGCTTCAGGGCAATGTTTTGGCGATCAGTACACACGCGACCATTCGCGCATCGTTGCCCACCATCTGGCAAACGCTGACCGATTATGATCATTTGGCCGAGTTCATTCCGGGCATGAGAATGAGCCGCGTGCTCCAGCGCCACGGCGCCACTGTGATCGTTGAGCAGGTCGGTGAGGCGAAGTTTCTGATTTTCCACTATCCGATCGACGTCGTTGTCCAATCCGACGAGCATTACCCGGCGACCATCGCAGTCCACGTGCTCAGCGGTAATTTGCGACGCCTGGCCGGCGCTTACCGCATCGATACCGTCCCTGGCACCCGCGAGCAATTCGTGCTGCGCTGGCAGGGAATCATTGAACCGGATATTCCCTTGCCACTGTTTATTACCGCTCCCGGATTGCGCGAGACCGTCGCAGATCAGTTCGTCGGCATGGTCAGGGAGATCGAACGCCGAGGATCAGCCGAGGCCAGTGGTCCAGCAGAGTGATCGCGTCACCGTGGACCGATCGGATTGGGCCGTGCTCGCCATCGTGATGCTGGTTCTTCTAGCCGGCTGCGCAGGCATCGAGCGGCGGCAGAGCGAAGACTGCGCGCAATGGTTTCAGCTGCTCGACGAGGCGGTAGATGGCGCCGGCGTACGTGATGCAGGGGCTTATCGCATTCACGGATTTCCCTATCTGCGGGCCGACCGCTTTTGGGCCTCATTTCGCGGCGAGGTGATGCACGATCCCGCTGGGTTCGATATGTGGGTGGCCCGCCTGAGGACTCTCGACGCGACTGCGCGATCGTACGAATTGCGGAATTTGCCTTCGCCTCTGCTGGCCACTCTGGGCGTCGCCGATCCCCGCGCCGCCCTAGCCAAAAGCGACTCCTGCGCCGCCGAGCTCAGCCAGACCGATCTAGCCGCGTCAACTCAAAGAGCGGCGCTTGTTGCCCACGCCGAAGTCCCCGACGATTACAACGGATGGCGCCGTCTCGTCGGGCTTTACCCGCTTGCGACGCTGCCGTTCTCGATCGCTATCAACCGATGGCAAGACGAGACTGTAGGGACGTTTCGGCTCGCTGCCGCGGGCGAGCCGGTGACGGAAAGGATTGTCAGATACGAACCCCGCGGGCCGCCGCCGCTCGGAACCCGCGAGATTGCTGCCATGTTCGCCGCGACCCGGTCCGACCGATTGGGGGTGCCGCAACTGGGCCGGGACGAACAGGAGCGACTGTTTCTGTCCTTTGCTCCAGTGTTCGAGATCGCGACGTCGGGCGACTATGACCGCTTCGGACCTCTCAGCTGGGGCATGAGGCAGACACCCGCCGTGAATATTGGACATCCGACCGTCTATCGGCGGTTGGCCTTCACCCGGTATGGCGAGCGCATATTGATACAGCTGGTATACACGATCTGGTTTCCCGAGAGGCCACAGCAAAGCTCCTTGGACCTGCTGGCGGGCAGCCTGGATGGGCTGGTGTTCCGAGTCACTCTCGATCCTCGGGGCGCGCCGCTCGTCTATGACACGATCCACCCTTGCGGCTGCTACCACATGTTCTTTCCGACGGCGCGAGTGAAAGAGAAACCATCGCCGCGTCCTGGGATCGAATGGGCATTCGTGCCGGCGACATTGCCTGCGGTCGATCCATCGCGGCGCATTGTGCTCCATGTGGCGAGCCGCTCACACTATCTCGACAATCTGAGTTTCGATACGGGTGGCCACGGGACGGTCTACTGGTTCGCCGATGATGACGATCTGCGCGCTCTCCCGGCAATCGATAGAACCACCCGCAGCGCTTTCGGCCCGGATGGCATCGTGCCGGGCACCGAGCGCGGCGAGCGCCTCTTGTTCTGGCCGACCGGCGTCGAGGACACCGGTGCGATGCGCCAGTGGGGAAGGCATGCGACCGCTTTTCTTGGACGCCGTCACTTCGACGATCCCGATCTGATCGAGCGCCGATTCTCGATCGTCGAGCAGTGAAGCGACGATCGACCCAAATCGCCGCGGCCGTCGCGGTATTGCTGATGTGCGCCGTCGCTACCAAGGCGGCGCCACGGGCCGAATTGTGGGCCAAATGGCAGGTGCATGACGACACCTCCGACGCGACGATCGATCACGGTGCGTGGGACTACTTCTTGCGCAGCTATGTCCGGCTCGGTTCCGACGGCATTACGCGCCTTCCTTATGCTCGCGTGACTGCGTTCGACCGTGAGCGCCTCGCCGCCGATCTCCTGCGCCTCGCGGCGCTTCCGATCGGCCTCTACAGCCGGCACGAGCAGTTCGCCTTTTGGGTCGATCTTTACAACGAGCTGACGGTGAAGCTCGTGCTCGACTATTATCCGATATCGACGATCAAGGACATCGCTATATCTCCCGGGTTGTTCTCGGTCGGACCCTGGGGCCGCAAGCTGATCACGGTCGAGCGCGAGGCGCTCAGTCTCGATGACATCGAGCATCGCATCCTGCGGCCGATCTGGCGCGATCCGCGTATTCACTACGCGGTAAATTGCGCCGCGCTCGGCTGTCCGAACTTGCAGCTTTCGGCGTTCACGGCGGCCAACACACAGGCATTGCTCGACAAGGCAGCACGCGAGTACGTCAACCACCCTCGCGGCGTCACGGTGTCCGGCCGCGAGCTGTCGGTCTCGTCAATCTACATCTGGTACGAGGCTGATTTCGGTGGGACTGAGGCCGGCGTCATCGAGCACCTGAAGCGCTATGCGCGGCCCGGGCTGGCCGCGGCGCTCGCCGCCATCGATCACATATCGGGCGACAGCTACGACTGGGCCTTGAACGACCTCAGGCAGTAACATCACGCGACGCGGCGTCATAGACCAGTTTCGCCGCCGCGACATCTTCGATTGCGAGCCCCACCGATTTAAAGATCGTTGTTGCTGTTGCCGGAGCTGCCTTCGCGTCGGAAAAAATCTCGCCGGCCTCGGCATAGATCGACGCGCCGGAAAGGATCACGTCGCCGGATTCTTTGAGGACGGCCTCGCGCGAATCGACGATGATGATGTTGGCCATCGCAGGATCGTCGAGTTCTCGCCAATCGGGCCGGGGTGAGCCGACGGCATTGACGTGCGCACCCGGCTTCAGCCAAGCCCCGTGGAGGATCGGCTCGATCGCGTTGGTGGCGGTCACGACGACATCGGCGCCGCGCACCACGGCTTCGATGTCCATCGCCTTTGCCTCGTGCCGTTTAGCGAAGCGCTCGGCATGTTCGGCAGTCCGGCTCCATATCCGCACTTCCTCGAAATGGCGCACACGCGAAAGCGCCTGCAGGTGCGCGCTTGCTTGCGTCCCGCTGCCGAGCAGCGCCAGCACCCGGCTGTCGGGTGGCGCCAGATATTTCGTCACCGCAGCTGACACCGCGGCGGTTCGCATCTCGGTAATCAAGCGACCATCCACGACCGCCAGCGGCTCGCCCGTATCCGTGCGAAACAGGAGGATCATTGCGAGGTGGGTTGGCACGTCAGTTCCGGCATTGCCGGGATAGAAGCTGAGGAGCTTTGCCCCCATCGCATCCTCGGCAACGGCCGGCATGATGCCGAAATAGCGTTTCTTTTCCTCGATTGTCAGCATCTGGCGGACTGGCTGCAAAACCCGTCCGCGCGAGAATGCCGCGAGTGCCCGTTCCATTGTCGGGATCAGCTCATCCCAGCGCAGCAGCCGTCGAATGCGGTCCTCGCCGAGATGCAAGACCACTGCGTAATCTTACAACCGCTAACGCGCAGCGCTCGCGGTCTTCTCGCGCATCATCGAAAGGAGGCTTTGTACTTGTCCGCCATTACGCTGGACGACCGCGGCAAATTCCGACCGCTGCGTCGCCGTCATGCTGACACCCTCGACGATTACATCATTGATCTTGTAGCTACCGTTGTCGTCGGTTACCAGCCGCCAATCCATCCTCAACGGTGTCGGGTTGCCGGGACTGACCAGATCCGTAGAGACGATGACCCCACTGCCGTCGCTGTGGCTGCCGCGGACTTTGAATGATTGACCGCCGAAATCCGCTAGCCGCACGGTGTAGACGAACACCACATAGTCTTCGAACAGCTTGACGAATTCCTTTTGTTCCTCCTCGCTAACCGACCGCCAATAGCGGCCAAGCACGAATCGGGCGATGCCGGGGGCGTCGAAATCCTGTCGAAACAACTCACGAAAGCGCGCCTCCCTGACAGCGGGATCGGCTTTCCTGTTGAGCACCTCGACAGCGCGGTCCCAGAGCCGGTTCATGAAGGCGACGGCATCGGCGGGATTCACGGGCGGCGGAGCCGCGTTTGAGGCGGTTGCGATCAGGACGAACAAAGCGGCCAGCAAGGAACGGCGCAGCATTTCGATGGAAACTCCTCCCCCCGAGAATGAACTATATTAGCGCGCAAATCGAATTTCGGCACTCGAATTTATCAGTCCGGAAAGGACGGCACGGGTTGACCCCTTTTTGACGTTAGCGCATTAAACGTTGCGGTGCCCGATGAGTTCCCCCACATCCCGTTCGAAAATGGCCGGAGCGGAGGGATCAATGTGGCCGTTTATGCGTGATAAGCTGGTCATCCCTAGTCCAGAAGACTGTCTGCCGGGGCGAGCGGACCCGATGCCCGTGCCCGAACGCCACTTCGTCAATGGCCAACCGCTTGCCGGACCCTATCCCGCGGGGATGCAGAAGGCGGTATTTGGCCTCGGCTGCTTCTGGGGCGCCGAGCGGGTGTTCTGGCAGGCTCCTGGCGTCTGGATCACCGCCGTCGGCTATGCCGGCGGTTCGACGCCGAACCCGACCTACGAAGAGGTATGCAGCGGCCGGACCGGCCATACCGAAGCGATGCTCGTCGTCTATGATCCGGCGGTCACGAGCTACGAGGCGCTGCTGAAGCTCTTCTGGGAGAGCCATGACCCCACCCAGGGGATGCGGCAGGGCAACGACGTCGGGACGCAATACCGTTCCGCGATCTACACCTTCTCACCGGAGCAGCGGGCCGCCGCCGAGACGTCGCGGGAAGTCTACCAAGGCCGGCTCGATGCCGCGGGGTTAGGCCAGATCACTACCGAGATCCGCGAAGCACCACCGTTTTATTTTGCCGAAGGTTATCACCAGCAGTACCTGGCGAAGAACCCGCACGGCTATTGTGGTCTCGGCGGCACCGGAGTGACCTGCCCGATGCCTGCGATCGCCGCCGCCTAAAGGCTCCTCAACCACGCCAAAAGGGGTTGGCGTCCGTCAGCCGACTTACATGCCTGCGCAGCCGCCGTTCGCCTGCGGCAAGTGCGAGGTCGTGCCATTCGAGCATAAGAACCCAGGCATGGCCGCTAGCGCTGCCGGGCTCGGTGTGCCCAAACAGATCGACGGCAAACTCGTGCGCTACGCGCACATCATTCGCGTAGCCAAGGTCGTCTTGTAGTCGTTTCAATGTGCGCGCGAACCTCTGCAGCTCGCCCTTATCGAAGAGGCTGCTGAACAGTTCCGTCGTGTAGCGAAGCTGTTTGACCGCGATGCGCAGCTTGTGTCGTTCGGGCGGCGTCTGTTTGCCGAACCTTTTGCTGCGATGACGTAGCTTCCGCCGGCGCCGATCGAGTGCCTGCGTCGCGACTTCACCGATCGGAGAGGCTCCGAGGACGGCTTCTTCGGGCGTCTGGTTGCTGCGCCATCCGCACCCCTCGAACCAGCGCACCAAGTGCAGCATCGTGGCGGTATAGCGCTCTGCGAATACCGCCTGCCTAACTTGCTCATAGGCTTCTTGCCGCAACCTGCCGAGTATCGCGGCGAGGTCTTCCCAACCAGGCTCGTCGGGCAGACTGCCGCGGGCGGCCGGGAGCAACTCGTCGGCGAACACATCGAGGTTGCGGGCCGGACCGAGGGTCCCTGCGAGCCAACCCAATTCCTCTGCTAGCCAGTTTCGATCTTGGGCCGGGAGCATCTTTTTGAGCGAAGACACTGCCGAGCGGATGCGCCGCGCCGCCACCCGCATCTGATGAACGCCCTCGGAATGCCCCGCGAGCACGGCGGCTTCGTTGCCGATCAGTTGCGCGAGGCAATTGCGGCCGATCTCTCGCAATGCGGCCTGGACCGGCATGTCGCGTTCAATGGTGAGTGGCTCGGCATGAACCGGGATCGCTGTCTCGCTACCCGACGCGAGGTGGTAGCCTCGTTCCGATTTGCTGCGCGTCTCGACCCGGACTCCCGCGACTTTGAGCATCTGCAACGCGATATCGCACAGCGCGACAGCCTCGCCGCTCTTTAATTCGAGCTCGATTTCGCTGATCGGCTCGATCGCGTCGCCGTCCGCCAGTCGCACCTCGCCTTCGTCGATCGCTGCTTCGATCCGTGTACCGGCGCGCGGTTCAATTTCGACGACCGTACGCGTGACGTCGGTGACGAAGAGCGGGCGCAGGTTCGCGCCTGACCCGTGCGGGAGATGCGGGCCGCCCAGAGGAGCGTCGGCGTTGGGGCGGTTCTCGGCGAGTGCGTCCTCCCACTCGCCGCGCGACAGCATCCCCGTCGCGGTGTCGTCTGCCGCCTTGACGGTCTGCGTGAAACGTCCTGCCTGCTCGCGGACCCGCAGGCTCAAACCGCGTTCGCGCAGCGCCAGGGTCTCTGTGTCGTAATAGGTGCTGGTCAGCTGCTCCCGTGTGGCGAGGGAGCCTGGCGTCATCGCGAGAAGTGCTCGCTTCAATTCGGGCAGATCGGCCGGTCGAGCTGAGAGCTTGAGTTCGACCTCCGTCGACATTGACTCTTCCCCTGTTGCCCGCCAGGTGGGCGTCGGCGTCTGCCCGCCGATTCCCGATCTTGTGCTTTTGCGTTCCCTGGTAACCGCAGATCTTGCCGCGGATCGCGCCGTCAGAAAAGCGTCATATCCGCGCACAGGTTAAGTGCAAGGCGTTGCATGACAGAATTGCAGAGACAGCTCCATCGCCAGCCGTGATTGTCGCGCTAGCTTTGCGATCGATCATGAGCGTGGCTTCCCACTTTGCCGCCCGCCCGGCATGGCTGCTCGGCGAGCCCGACTTCCGGCGGCTTTGGGTCGTCGGCGTTGTCGTTTTCGCGGTGCGCTGGCTCGAGATGCTCGCCGTCGCGGTGTTCGCCTATCAGCACACTGGCTCGCCGTTCATCGTGGCGATGCTGACGATGCTGCGGATGCTGCCGATGACTTTGTTCGGTGCTGTCATCGGCGTCCTGGCTGAGCGGCTCGAACGGCGAATTGCGCTTGTCATTGTTGTACTCTCGATGCTGTCGAGCTCGGTGATCCTGGCGCTGCTTGCCTGGACCAGCGCGCTCGCTGTCTGGCACATCGCGCTCGCCAGCTTTTTCAACGGCATTGCGTGGACGACGGACAACCCCGTACGCCGCACGATGATTGGCGAGGTCGTCGGCCCCGAGCGCATGAGCGCAGCGATGTCGCTCGACGTCGGCGCCAACAATGCCAGCCGCATGCTCGGTCCGACCCTCGGCGGCGTGCTGCTCGCGACCGTTGGGATCGGCGGCGCGTTTGCGGTCAGCGTCCTCGGCTATTCGGTCGCACTCGTGGCGGCACTGCGCATCGGCCAGCACAACAGCTTCCGGGCATCGGGCGCGGCCAGCATATTTGCGCGCATGATCGAGGGGTTCATGCTCGTGCGCCGCGACCGGCGGCTGATCGGAACCTTGGTCGTCACGGTGATCTACAACACGTTCGGCTGGCCGTTCACCACCATGATCCCGGTGATCGGCCAGGACAATCTCGGCCTCGGTGCCGCCGGCATCGGCCTGCTCGCCAGCATGGACGGGGTTGGTGCGTTCTGCGGCGCCATCCTGATAGCGCTCTTCGCCAAGCCGCCGCTGTTCGCACGGCTCTATATCGGCGGGGTGTTGGTATATCTGGTGATGCTGCCGGTCTTCGCGCTCGCGCCCTATCCGGTGCTCGCCGGCACTGTGCTGATCATCACTGGTTTCGCCAATTCCGGCTTCAGCATCATGCAGGCGACGCTCGTTTACCTCTCGGCGCCGCCCGAGATGCGCAGCCGTATCTTTGGTGTCCTTTCGGTGTGTATCGGTATCGGTATGATCGGGTTCATCCATCTCGGCCTGTTGGCTGGGTTCATCGGCGCCTCCTGGGCCATCGTGACGACCGGCGGCGCAGGCATCCTTGCGATGCTGTTCACCCGGCGCTGGTGGCGCGCGATTGCTGCGTAAGCGAGGGTGGGTTGCGCGGAAATCGTCGCCGGCGCGGCCGCGGTCGATGTATGTTGCGCCCGTTTGCGGGAGAAGAAGAATGTCGTCGATCTCGCTGGAGAAGCCTCGCGCCGAGGTGCGCGATACCGATTACCTGCAAAAGGCGCGTGAGCTGGTGCCGACGCTGTCGGCCGCTTCGGACGAGATCGAGGAGCTTCGCGAGCTGCCGGAGCGGATCGTCGAGGCGCTGATCGAGGGCGGCTTCTTCCGCATGCTGCTGCCCCGCTCGTTGGGCGGCGCCGAGCTCGATCCGCTCACTTATGTCCAGGTCTTGGAGGAGATCGCCGGGGCTGACCCCTCTACCGCCTGGTGCCTCGGGCAGAACTCGGGCTGCTCGATGTCCGCCCCCTACCTCGAACCGGCAGTGGCGCGCGAAATCTTCGGGCCGCCGCGCGGGATTCTCGCCTGGGGGCCGGATCTGCCGGGCGCCGGCCGTGGCGTCGCGGTCGAGGGCGGCATCCGCGTCACCGGGCGCTGGGGATTTGCCACCGGCAGCCGGCATGCGACCTGGCTCGGCGCGCATGTGCCGATCTTCGAGTCGGACGGCACGCCGCGCATGAACCCCAATGGCCGGCCGTTCGTGCGGACTGTGTTGTTCCCGAAATCGAGCGCCGAGATCATCGACAATTGGCATGTCATCGGGCTTCGAGGGACCGGCAGCGACAGCTACGCCCTCAACGATCTCATCGTGCCGCAGAAATACACCTGCTCGCGCGACAACGAGGCCGAGCGGCGCGAGCCCGGGCTGCTCTATCGGTTCACCAGCGGCATGATCTATGCGATGGGGTTCTCGAACGTATCGCTCGGCATCGCCCGCGGCGCGCTAGAGGCATTTGTCGAGCTGGCGCGCGACAAGATCCCGCGCGGTGCCCGCAAGACCTTGCGCGAGAACAATGTGATCCAATCCGAAGTCGCGAAATCGGAGGCGAAGCTGCGCTCGGCGCGCGCCTTCATCCACACGACGTTGCGGGAGATGTGGGAGGAGGCCGAAGAGAAGGGTGATTTCGGGCTCGACAAGCACTGGCAGCTGCGGCTCGCTTCGACCTGGGCGATCCATCAGGCGCGTGACGTCGTTGCCACCGTCTACCATGCCGCCGGCGCCACCGCGATCTTCAACGACAACCCGTTCGAGCGCCGGCTGCGCGACATCCACGCCGGCACGCAGCAGGGCCAGGGCCGCCCGATCCATTTCGAGACCGTCGGTCAGATTCTGCTGGGCCTGCCGCCTGAAGGCCGGATGTTCCGGTAAGCGCCACTCGCCGTTTCGCTTTTTTCGGCGTGTTTGATTTGAGCAAGAGCGGCATGCCGCGCGGGGTATCCATACCGGGCACCGCAACACCAGGGCCGCCCGATCCGCTTAGGCGAGGCTTGACTGAAACCGCTAGGTGGTCGAGTGTGCCTCGGCGCCGGTGAATGTCGCGCGGGGCTTATCGGCCGTACACTCCTCAGGTTCGGTCCAATGAGACGCTTATTGTTAGCCAGTGCTGCAATCTGTTTGCTGACGGTTCAAACGGCCAATGCAAAGGGTTGTCTCCAAGGCGCGGCGCTGGGTGGCGTCGCCGGACATATGGCCCACCATACATTTCTCGGCATCTTTGGCGGGTGCGCCGGTGGGATGTATGTGCACCACTTGTACTCAAAATGGAAGAAAGCGCATCCCGACGGTACGATGAATGATTTTGTCGCCGAGAACAAAGACCATCTGCCGGCAGGATGGGCAGATCGCTTGAGCACTGTCGGCGACACCAATGACCTGCGCGCAGGTAGCAGTGGTAGTAGTAAGAGTATTAGTACTAGTACTAGTACTAGTACTAATAAATAGTCGCGGGGCCTCGGCGTGAAACCTCGGCTTCTGAAGCGCAAGACGATTACAGATAACACGTGCCGTCGACGCAGATCGGCGCCTTGAGCTGCGCAGGG
>Ga0306920_100001678_pt1 | contig 27544 bp, 25 predicted proteins | sample flu12Cox44000170_FD_204666 | JGI IMG/M metagenome (GOLD analysis project Ga0306920, IMG submission 204666) | Lab enrichment of tropical soil microbial communities from Luquillo Experimental Forest, Puerto Rico - flux4day.12C.oxic.44.000.170 (v2)... | ecosystem: Environmental > Terrestrial >... | reverse complement strand
GGGGCGACCGACCGGGCGGTCCGCGGCGACGCGCAGGAGGCCGCGTTCCGCCGCCTGGCGCTGGCCGCGACCAAGTACTGGGTGTGCAAGCGCGCCCCGGCGCACGCCGCCGAGGCGCTCGAGTGCGTGGGCGGCAACGGCTACGTGGAGGAATCGGGGCTGCCGCGGCTGTACCGGGAGGCTCCGCTGGCGTCGATCTGGGAGGGGTCGGGCAACGTCGCCGCGCTCGACGCGCTGCGCGCCCTGACCAGGCAGCCCGAATCAGCCGAGGTATTCTTCGCCGAACTCGACCAGGCGGCCGGGGCGGACAGCCGCTTGGACCAGGCGGTGGCCCGGCTGCGCAAGGAGGTCAGCGACCCGGCCGAGGCCCGCGCCCGTCATCTGGCCGAGGCCATGGCCCTCACCCTCCAGGGCGCCCTGCTGGTCCGGTACGGCGATCCCGCCGTGGCCGACGCGTTCGCCGCGTCCCGGCTGGCCGACGACGGCGGCCCGGGAGCCTGGGGGCACTCCTTCGGCACGCTGCCGTCCGGCGTGAGCACCGCGGCCATTGTCAGCCGCGCCACCCCGCGCCTCGCCGGGTGAGGCGGTGACTGGCGTCCTGGACCGGCCTGCCCCGCCCCCCGACCTGACCCTGCGGTTTGGCCCGCGCCCCGAGCACGTCGTGGACCTCAGGCTCCCCCCGCGGGGCCCGGACCGGGCGGCGCCGCTGATCGTGCTCATCCACGGCGGGTTCTGGCGGCCCGCCTACGACCGCACGCATCTGGGCCCGATGGGCCACGCCCTCGCGGCCGCCGGATATATGGTCGCGGTGCCGGAGTACCGCCGGGCCGGCATGGCCGAAGAGGGCTGGGCGGGCACGTTCAACGACATCGCGCTGGCCGCCGATCGGGTGGCCGGCCTCGCCGGGGCACACGGCGCGGATACCAGCGCGGTCACCTGGGCCGGTCACTCGGCAGGCGGCCACCTGGCCCTGTGGGCCGCGGCCCGGCCTGGCCTGCCCCTGTCCGGAGCCGGGTCGTCATGGCGCGGGCCATCCCCCGCCACCCACGTGGTCTCCCTGGCCGGCTGCGTCTCGCTACGGCTGTGCGCGGAATGGAACCTGGGCGGCGGCGCGGTCCGCAGCCTGATGGGCGGAGGGCCGGACGAGGTCCCCGAACGCTACGCCGTGGCCGACCCGGCCGCGCTCCCGCCGCCCGCCGTACCCGTCACGCTGGTCCACGGCACCGCTGACGACCAGGTGCCGGTGGGCATGAGCCGGGCGTTTCCCGCGGGCAGGCTGGTCGAGATCCCCGGGGCCGGCCATTTCGACCTGATCGACCCGGAGAGCCGCGCCTGGCCCCGGGTCATGGCGGCGCTCGCGGGCGCCATTTCCGGCTGACTGGCGGGCATGTGGCCCGGGGAAAGCGGAAGGCGGGTCGCTGGGACCCGCCTTCCGGAAAGTCGCGCCGGGAACAACCCGGGCCGCCGGGGTTCCGTGTCCTGCTATGGCATTGCGCTCACCGAAGGACACAGCACCCCGGGGAAAGCGGTGGTACCGAAGTCACGAGCAAGCAAACCTGCGGAGAGACCCCCCCGGTTTAGTGCGACTGCGCACATGGGCCTCTCATCCGATCGTCAGCCGCCGCGCGAACCGCGCCGCGACGCTAATTCCCCGTTGCCGCCCGGAACCTGACGACCAGCTCGGCCGGCACCCGGCCGCGGTCCTTTACCTCGATACCCTGCGCCTTAGCCCATTCACGAACCTCCGTGGTGTTCAGTCCGCTGGCCGCGGCCCGGCGTCCGGCCCGCGCGGGCCGACGCGCAGCGGTACCACTGCTCCGCCGCGCGGCCTCGACGTAACGCGACAGCGCCTTGCGCAGCGCCTCGGCGTTCTTGGCGTTCAGGTCGATCTCGTACTCGGCACCATCCAGCGCAAAGCGGACCGTACCCTCTGCCTCACTACCATCGATGTCATCGATGAACAGGGTTTGTATCTTCTGAGCCACGTGTACTCCGTTCCACTCGTTGAATAGTGCATAAGCGTAGTGGATCATCACCGGATAAGGGCGTGGCAGCCCCTAATTCCATTGAACGTCGTTCGCGGAACGCTGGCCGCCACCTTCCCGGTGAACTGACCGGCCAGGGAAGAAGTCACCAACGGTACGCGCCCGCACACCTAAAGCAGGTAACGTAGCCCGAAGCAGGTCTCACTCCGGTACCATGTGAAATCGTTTGCCGGGATTCGGACCGACCGAAACGAGCCCGCGCGCCCGGTCGGCGTTCGCATTGCCGATCCGCCTTGCCTTAAGACCGGGGGGACGAGCCTGGTTACCAGGCTGCAGCCGGGCGGGACGCCACATTAGGTCTTAACCGTGGTGCACGTGCACCAGCGTCGCACGTTTCGCTGAGCTGAACTCTCAGGATCCTCCCAGCCTGGGAAAGATTCTCCCCCTAGACCCGGAAAAGAGAAGGCTGCCTTCATTGATGCGGGCGGCGGGCATAGCCCGGCATGCCCGCGGAGCCGAGTCCCGCACGGTGATAAGCGGTCGGGGCAGATCGGCGCCAGCGCCCTCCGTCGCAGGTGCGGGCCACGTTGTCGTACCTCCGCAGCCAGCGCCCGGAGGCTCGCTACGCCGGGCGGGCTCCCATCGGGAAGGTTTTCCGATCTGCTTTGGAGGTGCGAACTGATCCGGTATGATAGAGGTTTCAGCTACTTTTGCCATTCCCGCAGCGCCACGGACATGGGCTCGGGACCTCAACCTGCTAGCCACCGGGCTCGATGCCCCTCTATAGTCCGGTATGCGTTCCGCTTCAAACAAGCCGTGTGATGATTTTATCGCGCGCCGAGAACATATCCCTCTATGGCTGCCGCCGGACCGGAGAAGCCCGCGAGCCGTTCTTGTAGCCTCCGTTTAGTCTCGATCGCGCCGGCGGTGACTCCATTGGTCCTGAGGTTCTCGCTGAGATGTCATCCGCTTGAGTGACATTTCCCGCTCGTCCGTCGTGAACCACCGGCCGGCCGTGCCTTTCCCGCCGGGAAACGTCTCAATGGTTTCAAGCGATCGGATGGCGTCGCAAACTGGCAGATGCCTTGCTTGCCCCCCGCGCTATTTGATCCGGCTCTTTCTGCCGCGCGGCACTTCCGTTTACCCCGGGGCCTGCCCCTGGCGGAGCAGTTGCTGCCAGGTGCGGCCGCTCCGCACGCTGGCCGGCTGTTCCGTCACGATGTCCGACCCGGGACGCGCGGCGTCGTCGCGGACCTTGACCAGGACCCAGCGCCGCTGGCCGGTCCTGGTCAGCGCGAAGCCTCCGGATAGCTTGCGGCCGCGCAGGACGAAGGAGACGTGCCCGGGCTCGTCCCGGACGATCTCGGCGGTCCCCTCGTCCCAGATGATCACCGCGCCGCTGCCGCGCCGCTGGCCCTCGTGCACGCCCTCGAACTCGCCCGCCGCCAGGGCATGGTCTTCGACCGCCACGGCCAGCCGCCGGACGCCCGGATCGAGAGACGGTCCCTTGGGCACCGCCCATGAGCGCAGTTTCTCGCCTGCCTGCAGGCGGAAGTCGAAGTGCAGCGTCGTCGCGTCGTGCAACTGGACGACGAAGCGGGGCAGCACAGCCACCGCCCCAGTATGTCTCCGCGCTACTGCCCGCGTTCCGAATGGCCGGAAATGGCATTCCGGCCCGGCGGTAGCGCGGCCCGGGCCGGCGTTAACGGGGACTTCGTGGTTTCGGGCCGGGCCCTCGGCCGTTCGCTGATTCCGGTTCGCTCGTGGGCCCATCGCGACCCCGGGACGCCGCGCAGGCCTCCTGCGCTGGAGCTCCCCGCTCCCGTGATGACCTCCTGACCAGCGGATATCCTCCGGGTTTGGATGATCGCGGGCGGCGAGGAGGATCCACTCCGCGATGGGCATGACAGTTCCTGCGCTGGTCACCAGCGTGCTGGTACGCGGGCCGGCCGCGCCCTATTCAGGTCAGTGGTATGCCATTTCGGCGGTTAACGACAACCTTTCTCGTATAGGCAGAAGACGCCGGACGGCTCGTGCCGCCGTGGCGGGCGGGGCGAGTTCACCCTGGGTCGGCATCTATGCCGGCCGGGGATGAATCCGCTTCCTGGCCGGGAATTGCAGCGCGGTCGCCCGCCGGCTCCCGGCCGGCCTCCGGTACGGGAGGCGCGGGGCCCGCCGGCGATCCCCGGGAATATTGCCGGCACGACTATTGCCGGCAATATGCAAGAGCACAATGCGGATATATGATCACAATTGTCGCCTTTGCCTGACACGCGGCTTCCGGCATGCCCGCGCGCGAACAGACGCATATCGGACCGGAGCTGTCCCGGAATGCATGCCGGGGCGGGTGAGCGTAACCGACGCGAAGAGTTGATGATCTTGATTTTGCCGGCTGGCGCGGACGCCCGGATAATTTACCGATCTTGTCAATTGTCCCAGGCCCGCACGAAAAAAAACCGGCGCCAGCTGACCGCTCCAAGATCAGTTCGCCCTCGGGCCCAGCGGGCACCACGGCAGCGACCTCCGGTGGCCGCGCGCCCCGGTTCGCGTCCGGCACCAGCGGCCGGGCATCGGGTGGCCTGCCGCCGCGCGCCTGCCGGGCGGGGGCGCCGTCAGCGTGCAGCCGCGGCCGGTCAAGTCCGCCGTTACTCCGCCGGACGCCAGTTTCCTCATCAGACCCCAGACCTTTCTGCGCGGCACTCACCGATACCGGGAATACGAGCCACGCCACGCCGGGGTTCACGCGGAAGCCCTGAACACTTCCGGCGGCTCTAAGGTGACGGACGGTGTGTCCCGGCCGTAGCGGCCGGTGCTGTTGTGCTCCCGACGCACTGCCGTGGCGCGTGGTACCCACCCGCCACCCGCTGCCCTCCTCTGCACAAGGCTTCGCAGGCGTGGATGTCCCAGTTCATAGCTTGGTACGGGCGGTGCCGGAGTGACGGAAGCTGCTCTCGCGCCCGCGCGGCGGCGTGTCCGGTGGCAGGCGGTCAGCCGGCGGCAGGCGGTCAGCCGGCGGGGAGGCGCTCGCCTCCCGGGCCGGCCTGCCGTAGGCTCGGCGTAGCCGCGGTGACGGCGGCCGCGCGCCGTACTGATCGGGAGTCGCTTATGGGCATCCGTTCCTGGTTCCGTTCTCTCAGGTCTGCGGACACCCCCGAGGATGATGGGGGGAGCAGCCTGATCAAGTACCGCTACGAGGACCCCGATTTCGAGGCGACCGAGAGAGCGGCGGCCGAGGACGTCGCCGCGGTAGAAGAGGACGACAAGTTCTTCGGCCGGGACTCCCCCGCCAACCAGGACGAGCTCTAGCCGCCAGCAGGGAAACTGGCCATGGTCACGCCGGTCCGCCGCGTGGCGGCTGGGCTAGCCGATCGTGGTCACGGCACCGCATGACCGTGGCTGCAGACGATGGCCTCGATCGAGTACGGGTCGATGTCCAGCCGCCGCATGTTCTCGGTGACGCCGTCCGGGCTGGTGCCCGCGCCGAATCCACCGGCTCCAGGTCGATCCCGATGGCAGGCTCCACGTCGTGCCGCACCGCGGCGGCGGCCAGGCTGGCCGGGCTGTCATCCATGCACACGGCAACATGGTAGGGAGCGGGACGTGGACCGTATAGTGGCGGGCGTGTCCCCGCCCGACGACCTCAGGACCGGCTGCGCCGGGCGCTCGGCGACGCCCTCAAGGCCAGGGACGCTGGCACGGTGTCGGCACTGCGCTCGGCGATGAGCGCGATCGGCAACGCCGAAGCCGTCGACCCGGGACCGGCTCGGGCGGCCGGGACCGGCAGCGCTCATTTCGCCGGCACGGTAGCGGGCCTGGGGGCCGGCGAGGCGGAGCGGCGCCGTCTCACCGAGGCCGACGTCGCCGCGATCGTCCGGCAGGAGGCCGCCGAGCGCGAGGCCGCGGCCGGCGAATACGAGCGCGCCGGGCACGCCGCGGAGGCGGCCAGGCTGCGCGAAGGGGCCCGGGCCCTGACGGCGACCCTGGAGCAGGGCGCGTGACCGAGCCGGAGGGCACCTCCCGCCGCCGGTCGCCGGTGTCACAATGGTGTATGGATCTCGAAGCGTTTGAGCTGGTCCTGCTGCGCAGGCCGGAGAATCCGCCGGACTACGACGACGCGGAACTCGAGCGCATCCAGCGGGAGCACCTGGCGCATCACGCGCGGCTGCGCGCCTCCGGCGAGGTCGTGACCAACGGCCCGGTCATCGAGCCGCCCGACCCTTCGCTGCGCGGGCTGACGTTTTACCGGACCGGCTCGCTGGAGGAGGCGCGGCGGCTCGCCGAGGCCGATCCCGCGGTCCGCGCCGGGCGGCTCGCGGTGGACATCATGACCTGGTACTGCCCGCCCGGCACGATGAGCAAGCCGGGACGGGCAGTCACCGTCTAGCCCGGCAGCGTCAGGCCGATCGCGCGATCCAGGTGTCCAGGCCGGCCGCGCGGGCCAGGCTGAGATCCCGCAGGCCCGGCTCGAGCCGGATGCCCGCGTACGCGTAGCAGTCGGCCACCAGTGCCGCGCACACCCGCCAATGATCAGCCTTGAAGACCGGGTCGAGTTCGGCGCCGTCACGTGGCCGGAGCACCTTCAGCGCGAAGCCGGTATAGGACGGATAGTCGTACGGGCGTCCCACCAGGGCGAGCGCCCGGGCGCAGATCCTCTCGCGCTGGGCCCCGGTCAGCGAGCGGTTCGCATTCCAGACGGCGCCGGGGTGTGACGCCACCGGGGCGATCCGCACGGACGGTGGCGCGACCTCGACGATCCGCCCGTTGCCGATGTAGATGAAGGCGTGACCTGGCCGCTCCCCTGTCGCGTGCCTGATCAGGTCGCCGGTGATGCCCTCGCTGCGGCTGACCCCATAGCAGCCGGGCAGGACCATATCCCCGCTGGCCGCGGCGTACGGGGCCAGCCTGGGCCGCGCGGTCACGGCCGACATGGCGGTAACGGTCATCGGACTCCCCTCGTGGCGATATACGGCCGGGCCCTCTCCGCGGCCTCACCGGAAGGAGCAGCCAGCGCCGCCGCTGATACATCCCATCTCCGGCATTTCCGGCTTCATGGCTACGAAGCCATGACCGGGGCCAGCCAGGGTCCGGAGGCGGGCGGCAAGCACTGTGCGGCCGTCGAGCTACTTACGGTGCAAAGCGGGCATTGGTTTTGCTTGCAGCCTGTAACGACGCTAGCGTGCCACCATGGCAGCGGACGGGCGACGGCACGTAATCGCGATCGGCGGCGGAATGCACGTCCCCGAGGGCCAGGTGCCCGTGCACATGGACTACGCGATGCGGCTCACCGGCCGGCCGGAGCCGCGGATCTGCGTGCTGAACACGGCGGGCGGCGACGATCCCCGCTGGACGCTGCACATGTACGACCGCTTCGCCGGGCACCCGGCCCAGCTCAGCCACCTGGCCCTGTTCCCGATGCCCAACGTGGCCGACCCCGAGGACCTGCTGCTGTCCCAGGACGTCATCTTCGTCGGCGGCGGCAGCGTGGCGAACATGCTGGCCGTGTGGCGGGTACACGGCCTCGACCGGATCATGCGCAAGGCGTGGCAGGCGGGCATCGTGCTGGCCGGGTCGAGCGCCGGGGGAATCTGCTGGTTCGAAGGAGGAACCACGGATTCGTTCGGCCGTGAGCTGCGCGCGTTCACCGACGGCCTGGGGATGCTGGCCGGGAGCTACTGCCCGCACTACGACTCCGAGCCAGGCCGGCGGCCGCTGTACCACCGGCTGATCGCGGACGGGACGCTGGCGGCCGGCATCGCGTGCGACGACGGCGCGGCGGCGCACTTCACCGACGACGAGCTGACCGAGCTGATCGCGGACCGGCCGGGCGCGAGCGCGTACCGGGTGGAACCGGGCATCACCGAGACGAGACTCGAGACCCGGTTCCTGGGCTAGCCGGGCCACGGCGTACGCCTCTACCCAGGGGTGGAGGCGAGGTTCTACCCGTGGCCTGACGCGCCGGCCGGGCCGGAACCGGCACGCTCGTGCCATGAGCGAGCCACAGGTAGTGACCGTGCGAGGTCTACGCAAGTCGTACGGGACCAGGATGGTGGTGGACGGGCTGGACCTCGACGTCCCCACCGGCGAGATCGTCGGCCTGATCGGCGCCAACGGCGCCGGCAAGACGACGACCGTCGAGTGCATCCAGGGGCTGCGCAAGCCCGACACCGGGCAGCTGCGGGTGCTGGGCTTCGACCCGGTAACGCAGGCCGAGCAGCTCCGGCCGCTCGTGGGCAGCCAGCTCCAGCACTCCGCGCTGCCCGACCGGCTGCGGGTGGCCGAGGCGCTCGACCTGTTCAGCACGGCGCGCGCCCGGGACGGCGGCGAGCTGCTCGAGCAGTTCGGGCTGACGCCGCGGCGCCGGTCGGCGTTCTCGTCGCTGAGCGGCGGGGAACGGCAGCGGCTGTTCCTCATCCTCGCCCTGCTCAACCGGCCCCGGCTGGTGATCCTGGACGAGCTGACCCAGGGCCTGGACCCGGCGGCGCGGCGCAACGTGTGGGCTGCGATACGCCAGCTCAACGACGAGGGAACCACGGTGCTGCTGGTCACCCACGAGATGGACGAGGCCGAGGCGCTCTGCGACCGGGTCGCGGTGATGCGCGCGGGCCAGGTCATCGACGCGGGGGCGCCGGCGGACCTGGTGGAACGGCACGCCAGCACGGCGGTGATCCGGTTCAGCCTGCCGGATCCCCCCGCGCAGCTGCTAGACCAGGTCCGCCGGCTCGATGGGGTGCGGGAGGTGTCCCGGTCTGGGGCCCGGGTCACCGTACGCGGCCACCGGCGCATCGTCGCCTTTGTCTGCGCCGCCCTGGTGCGCTGCGAGCAGGTGCCGTCCGACCTGGCCATCTACCAGCCCGGCCTGGAAGACGCCCTGCTCGGGCTGCTCGACGGCGATCAGGGCGAGCAACCCGGCCGTCCGGCGTCCGCCGCGGTCACATCCGGCCACAGCGAACTGATCGGAGGACGGCAATGAGCACCGCGGTGGGACGGCTGGTAAGGGCCGAACTCAGGCTGATGACACGCGATCCGCTCGTGCTGACGTTCGTGTTCGCGTTCCCGATCGTCACCATGCTGATCATCGGCGGCGCGTTCGGCACCAGGCCGGATCCGGCGTTCGACGGGACCAACCCCTCGCACTGGTACGTGGCGTCCTACCTCACCGTGGTGATCGCCGCGATCGGCCTGGTGATGCTGCCCGTCCACCTGGCCTCGTACCGGGAACGCGGCGTGCTGCGCCGCTTCGCCGCGGCCGGCTTCCCCCGCTGGTCGTTCGCGATCGCCCAGCTCATCGTGGGCCTGCTGACCACCGTGGTGGCCTGCGCGCTGCTGCTGGCGGTGGCCGCGCCGGTGTACGGCATCCCCGCCGTGCACGACGCGTGGCGGGTAGCGGTCGCGCTGCCGCTCGGCGCCGTCGCCTTCGTCAGCCTCGGCGTGCTGCTGGGCTCGCTGCTGCCCTCGGCCCGCTCCGCCCAGGCCGTCGGCCTGCTGCTCTTCTTCCCGTCCTTCCTGCTCGGCGCCGGCGGCCCGCCACCTCACGTGATGGGCTCCGTCGTCAAGCAGGTCGCGGGCCCGCTGCCGCTAACGCTGCTGACCAACGCGGTGCGCGCGCCGTGGCTCGGCCTCGGCCCCGCCACCGGCTCGCTCATCGGGGTGGCGGTGCTCGCGGTCGTGGCTTCGGCCGTCGCGGCTCGCCGCACCGCGCTGTGACACCCGCGGTCCCGCGCTACGGCCGCCCGGCGACGGGCGGCCGTAGAATCCGCGGCATGAGCGGCGATCTGGCACCGGCCGGCCCCACGGAGCACGCCGAGTACCTGACGGGCCGGGCGCGATGGGCCGCCCTCGCCGTGTTCGCCGTGGTCACCGCGGCCGGGGCGAGCTGGCTCAACCCGAGCGCGCCGGTCGCCGTGGCAGGGGCGGTGGTGGCGGTCGGCGCGGCGGTCCCGCTCGTGCTGGGCTGGCGGCCCGTGCTGGCCTACGCCGCGGTCGCGACGGCCGGGATCGCGATGCTCGGGCACGGCATGTCGAGCAACGTTGGCTGGTTCACGGTGTGCCTGCTGGCGTGCTGGTGCGTGCTGGCCGGCCGTCGCCTCGAGGCGGTGGCCTACTGGGCCGGGACGATGCTGCTGTTCGCGGCCGAGTGGCTGTGGGTCCGGTCCGATCCCGGCTGGGGCGCCTGGCTGGCCGGGGTTACCCTGGCGACCGCGTTCAGCGTGCTGATCCGGCGCGACAGGGACCTGCTCAGGCAGCTGCGGCGGGCCCAGGCGGGCCTGGCCGAGCAGGCCAGGGCCCAGGAGCGGAACCGGATCGCCCGGGAGCTGCACGACGTCATCGGCCACACCCTGACGGTCAGCCTGCTGCACGTGCAGAGCGCACGGCTGACCGTGGAGCACGACCCGGCCGACGCCGCGCGCGCCCTGGCCGAGGCCGAGAGGCTCGGCCGCGAGTGCCTGGCCGAGGTGCGTACCACGGTCGGCATGCTCCGCGAGGACGACGCTGCGGATCGCACCGCTCCGCTGCCCGACGCCGGCGGCCTGCCCGCGCTGGTGGAGCAGTATCGGTCCGCGGGCGCCGACGTGACCCTCACCGTCGAGGGCGACCCCGCCGGGCTGCCCGCCACCACCGGCCTGGCGGTATACCGCATCGCTCAGGAAGCGCTGACCAACGCGGCCAAGCATGCGCCCGGGGCCCCGACCGAGGTCCGGCTGCTGGTCTCCCCCGGCGAGGTGACGCTGACCGCCGACAACCGGGCCGTGCCGGGCAAGGGGACGGTCACCGGCACGGGGCTGGGCGTGGTCAGCATGCGGGAGCGAGCCGAATCGGTCGGCGGTACCTGCGAGGCCGGGCCCGGCGGCCACGGCTGGCTGGTCCGCGCCAGGCTGCCCCTCACGGGGGTGATGCCGTGATCCGGGTGCTGCTAGTCGACGACCAGGAGCTGGTCAGGACCGGCCTGCGCGGCATCCTGCGCGCCCCGTTCGGCTTCGAGGTAGTGGGCGAGTGCGCGGACGGCGGTGAGGTCATCGCCGCCGTCGAGGCCACCGGACCTGACGTGGTACTGATGGACGTCCGGATGCCCTTCACCGACGGCGTGCAGGCCACGATCCAGCTCAGGCGGCGCGAGGGCAGCCCGCCGGTGCTCGCCCTGACCACGTTCGACGACGACCAGGCGCTGGCGGGCATGCTGCGGGCCGGCGCGTCGGGCTTCGTCCTGAAGGGCGTGCCCGCCGAGGACCTGCAGCGGGCGGTGCGGATGGTCGCGGAGGGCGGCGCGTGGCTCGACCCGGCCGTCACCGCCCGGGTGCTGGCCACCTACCGGTCCGCGCCTGCCGCGGGCCTGGCCGGCCGGGACCCGGACCTGGACGCGCTGACCGGCCGCGAGCTCGAGGTGCTGGCGCTGATCGGCCGGGGCAAGACCAACGGCGAGATCGCCGCCGAGCTGTTCGTCAGCGAGGGCACGGTCAAGACGCACATCAACCACCTGTTCACCAAGCTGCGGCTGCGCGACCGCGCCGCGGCCGTGGTCTTCGCCTTCGACCACGGCCTGGTCCGGCGCTCCGGCTGAGTCAGGAACGGGTGGCGCGGCGCAGCGACCAGCCCAGGGCGGCGAAGACGCACACGGGCAGTAGCCACCACGCGTTGACGCCGGCGACGTGCACCAGCACCGCGGTCAGCGCGAGCGCGGCCACCACGATGACCGCGACCCGCCAGTCGTCGCCGACCACGAAGTCGTACCAGAACGCGCCGATGGATCTGAGCCGCCTCACGGGCTGGTCACCTCCTCGGACGTGGGCGCGGACGCGGGCTGGACCGCCCGCGGGCGCCGGAGCAGGACCGTGTAGCCGAGTGCCACCAGGGCCACGAGCGGCACCAGCACGAGCAGCGCCGCGTCCTGGCCGGGCCAGGAGACGCCGGCCCCCTCGGCGCCCCAGAAGATGCCGAACGAGGTGAGCATGACGCCCACCGCGAACTTCATCGCGTTCTCCGGCACCCGGGCCAGCGGCGCCCGCACCAGGATCCCGGTCACCGCGACCGCCAGCACCGCCGCGACCGCGCCGATCACCGCGGCGCCCACGTTGTGCTGGCTGGCACCGAACGTGATCACGATGAAGACCACCTCGAGGCCCTCGAGCAGAACTCCCTTGAACGACAGGGTGAACGCGTACCAGTCGTGGACGCGGCCCCGGGACGAGGTGCCCGCGGCCTTGGCCGCCGCCACCTCGCGCAGGTAGGCGCTGGCCTCGTCGTGCAGCGACTTGTGCCCGGCGGCACGCAGGATGGCCTTGCGCAGCCACTGCAGCCCGAAGATGGCCAGCAGCGCGCCGACCACCAGCCGCAGCGCGGTCAGCGGCAGCAGCGTGATCGTCGGCCCGAGCACCGCCACGATCGCGGCCAGCACGACCAGGGCCGCCGCCATGCCCTGAAAGGTCGACCGCCACTCACGGGTCAGGCCGGCCGCGAGCACGATGGTCAGCGCCTCGACCGCCTCCACCGCGCAGGCGACGAAGACCGTCAGGACGAGCGGAAGCGCGCTCACGAGGCACCTCCCAGGCCAAGTGCTTGAATATTCGGGTGACGGAGAAGGCTCCCGGCCAAAACGGGGACGCGGGCTGGCTGGTGCTCATCTACCGGGTTCCGCCCGAGCCAACCAGGCTGCGCTCCACCGTATGGCGGCGGATCAAGAGCCTGGGCGCCATCTACCTGCAGAACTCGGCCGCCGCGCTGCCGGCCAGCGCGGCCACCGAACGCGCGCTGCGCAAGCTCAGGCGGGAGATCATCGACATGTCCGGGACAGCCGTGCTGCTGTCCTGCTCGGTGCTGGCGGGCGAGTCCGATGTGCATAAGGCCTTCCAGGCGGCCAGGAACGACGAGTACGAAGAAATTGTGGACCGCTGCGAGGACTTCCTCCAGCAGGTGAAGAAGGAGTACACGGCGAATCATTTCACCTACGCCGAACTCGAGGAGAACGAGGTCGACCTGGTCAAGCTGCGCAACTGGTTCGCCAGGGTGCGGGAGCGCGACGTGTTCGACGCGGACGGACGGCAGGCGGCCGAGAAGGCGATCGGCGAATGCGAGCAGTCCCTGGAGGCCTACGCCGCCCGGGTGTACGCCGAGGAAGCCGAGAGCCGCTGACCCCCGGCTCTGAACACTCCCGTACAACCGACTCCCTCCGATTGCAACCATCGTTAAATTCTGCAGCTAACAGATGATACACAATGCCTAGTACTGCGAGCCGCGGGCCTCAAGCGCCCTGGTGAGCAGGAACACGGTCAGGCGGCGCAGTTCCTCCGGGCTCGCCGGTAGGCCTACCGGTCATGCTCGCCGCGCGACCGGCGTGAGCAGCAGCATGGATCCGGGTGGCTGCACCATGGCGAAATCCCGGTACGCAATTGCGCCGTGGACCGGCCGCAGGGCGTTGCCGAAATACGCGCCGTCATCGTATTGGGTGAATCGGGAAAGGTGACCAGGACGCGACAACTGCAAGAGGCGCAGCGCGAGGGCGAGAACCGCGGACGCGGCGATGCCGACCGCCGGGCGCGGCGGATGGTATGCCACGGCACGGCGGCCATCAGGCACTTCGTCAGGGCGGGCGGGCGCCGGCACGGCCGCGCCTAACCGTTTTCTCACCAGATTCCCCCTTGGCCGTGAACAGGCATGCCACCTGACAGACGAACTAAGGTCGCGATTAGTTCGCAGCCGCCAGGGGTCTTTTGCGGTAGGCAAAGTAAGTCACCGTGGGGGCAGGTCTGGAGCGCCGGCCGATGCCCTACGATCAGCAAGATGACGGTCACTTTGCTTACCAGCCAGTCAGCGCCGACAACAACCGATGCGGATGCTCTCGTCACCGGCGTGTTCCAGGGCCCGGACGGCCCGGTTCTCGCGCTGAGCGCGGATGAAATCGACCTGATGGCCGCGCTCACCGCGCTCGGCGCCACGGGCAAGGCCGAAGAAATCACGAAGATCCCCACCGCAGGCCTCGCGGGGGGGTCTGCCAGGGGGGTCCGGGGGGGTGGAGCCCCCCCGGGAGGGGGCACTGCCGTCCCCCCGGGCCAGCACCCGCTGGCAACCCCGGTCATCGTGGCCGTGGGCCTAGGCCCGGAGCCCGGGATCGAAGAGGTTGAAGGGCCGGCGCCCGCGGAGCGCCTGGCCTACCTGGAGCGGCTGCGCCGCGCGGCCGGCGCCGCCGCCCGCGATCTGACCGCGGGCACCCCGGCCAGGGCCAAGCGCGTCGCCATCGCGCTGCCCGCGGGTGAGCCGGACGAGGCCGAGGCGGTGGCGCTCGGCGGGCTGCTCGGCAGCTACGCCTTCAGGAAGTACCGGACCGCCTCCGGCACGCCCGGTGACGTCGAACTGATCGTCCACACCGCCCAGGACGACGCGGTCCGCCGGGCCAGGGTCCTCGCCGACGCGATGACGCTCGTCCGCGACCTGGTGAACACCTCCCCGGCCGACATGGTGCCCGCGGACCTAGCCGCGGTGGCCGAGCAAGCGGCCGCGGCGCACGGCCTGAGCGTGCAGGTTCTCGACGAGAACGAGCTAGCCAAGGAGGGGTTCGGCGGCATCCTGGCGGTGGGGATGGGCTCGGCGCACCCGCCCCGGCTGGTCCGGCTCGAGTACACCCACCCGGACGCCGTCCGCACCGTGGTGTTCGCGGGCAAGGGCATCACCTTCGACTCCGGCGGGCTGTCGCTCAAGCCGCCGAAGGCGATGGAGACGATGAAGGCGGACATGAGCGGCGCCGCGGCGGTGCTGGCCGCGGTGCGGGCCGTCGCCGAACTCGGCCCGGCGGTGAACGTGGTCGGCTACCTCCCGCTCGCCGAGAACATGCCGGGCGGCGGGGCGCAGCGCCCGTCGGACGTGATCACCATCTACGGCGGCAAGACCGTGGAGGTGCTGAACACCGACGCCGAGGGCCGCCTGGTGCTCGCCGACGCGCTGGCCCGCTCGGCGGCGGACGGGCCCGGCCTGCTCGTCGACGTGGCTACACTGACAGGTGCGCAGACCGTGGCGCTCGGCAACCGCACAGCCGGGGTGATGGCCAGCGATGATTCTCTAGCCGCGGAGATCGCGGACGCGGCCAGGCGGGCCGGCGAGGCCATGTGGCCGATGCCGCTACCCGAGGATCTCCGCAAGGGGCTCGATTCGACCGTCGCGGACATCGCCAACGTGTCCGGTGACCGCAGCGGCGGCATGCTCGTCGCCGGCCTGTTCCTGCGTGAGTTCGTGCCCGCCGGGGTCCGCTGGGCTCACCTGGACATCGCCGGCCCCGCCTACAACGACGGTGCCCCTTACGGCTACATCGCCAAGGGCGGCACCGGCGCGGCGGTCAGGACGCTGGTCCAGATCGCGACCGACGTGGCGGAGGGCAAGCTCGCCGGTAGCCCGGATGGCGGCAAGTGAAATGATGAAGACTGGGTAGGCCAGGTAGGGCTGGCTAGCTGGCTCACGAAGGAGGCTTGACGGGTGGCAGAGGGCATCGGCAGCTACGACCTCGTCGTGTTCGGCGGTGGCAGCGGCGGGTACGCCTGCGCGCTGCGCGCGGCCGAGCTCGGCAAGCGCGTGGCGCTGATCGAGAAGGACAAGGTCGGGGGGACCTGCCTGCACCGCGGCTGCATCCCCACCAAGGCACTGCTGCACGCGGCCGAGATCGCCGACCAGGCCAGGGAAAGCGAGAAGTTCGGCATCAAGACCACGTTCGAGGGCGTCCAGATGCCCGGTGTGCTCTCCTACCAGGAGTCCGTGGTCGACCGGCTGTGGAAAGGGCTGCAGTCCACCATCGCCAGCCGGAAGATCGACACCATCATCGGCGACGGGCGGCTCGTCTCACCGACATCCGTGCGAGTGAACGGCACGGTCTACGAGGCCGACCATGTGGTGCTGGCGACCGGATCTGAGCCGCGCAGCCTGCCCGGGCTGGACATCGACGGCACGCGCGTGATCACCTCGGACGACGCGCTGCGTCTGGACCGGGTGCCCAGCTCGGTGATCGTCCTCGGCGGCGGCGTCATCGGGGTCGAGTTCGCGAGCGTGTGGCGGTCGTTCGGCGCGGACGTGACGATCGTGGAGATGCTGCCGCAGCTGCTGCCGCTCGAAGACGAGTCGAGCGCGAAGACGCTGCAGCGGATGTTCCGTCGCCGTGGCATCTCGTTCCAGCTCAACACCGCCTTCGAGTCCGTCAAGCACAACGACACCGGTGTCACCGTGACGCTGGCCGGAGGCAAGACCCTCGAGGCCGAGCTGCTGCTTGTCGCCGTGGGCCGCGGGCCGGTGTCGTCGGGCCTCGGCTACGAGGAGAACGGCGTGACGATCGACCGGGGCTTCGTGGTCGTGGATGACCTGTGCCGCACGAACGTGCCGACGATCTCCGCGGTCGGCGACCTCATCACCACACCTCGGCAGGGCCACCCGCAGCTCGCGCACGTGGGCTTCGCCGAGGGCATCCTGGTCGCGGAGCGAGTGAGCGGCCTCGACGTCCACCCGATCGACTACGACGGCGTGCCCCGGATCACCTACAGCGATCCCGAGGTCGCTTCGGTGGGCTTGACCTCTGCTCAGATCGCGGAGCGCGGGCTCGAGGTCGTCGAGGTGAACTACCCGCTCGGCGCCAACGGCAGGAGCGTCATCTTGCAGACGCAGGGTTCGGCGAAGGTCTTCGCCGAGGCCGGCTCCGGTGGGTCCGGGCCGGGACGTGTCCTCGGCGTCCACCTCGTCGGCAGCAGGGTGGGCGAGCTCATCGCGGAGGGCCAGCTGATCTACAACTGGGACGCGGAACCCTCGGATGTAGCCCAGCTGATTCACCCGCACCCGACCCAGTCCGAGATCATCGGCGAAGCGCATCTCGCGCTGGCCGGCAAGCCCCTGCATTTCCACGCCTAAATGTCTCCCCCGAACCCACCCCCATTGTCTCCCCCGAACCCACCCCCATTGTCTCCCCCCGAACCCACCCTAGGAGTCGCGAGAACCATGTCGGTCTCCGTATCCATGCCGCAGCTCGGTGAGAGCGTCACCGAGGGCACCGTCACGCGCTGGCTGAAGAAGGAAGGCGAGCGCGTGGAGGTGGATGAGCCGCTGCTCGAGGTGTCGACGGACAAGGTGGACACCGAGATCCCCTCACCCGCGTCCGGGATCCTGCGCGGCATCGTGGTCGATGAGGACGAGACGGTCGCGGTCGGTGCGCAGCTCGCCGTCATCGACGACGGGGAGTCCGGCGAGGCGGCGCCCGCCGCCGATGACTCCGCCGCCGCCGGGCCGCCCGGGGCCGCCCAGCCCTCGGCCGGCCAGCCGGAGGCGCAGCCTGCGGCAGCCCAGGCCCCGGCCGCCCCGGCCGCCTCGGATGGCTGGAGCTCCCAGCGCTCGCAGCCCAACTACGCTCCGCCTGCGCAGTCCGCTCCCGCGGCCCCGCCTGAATACACGGGCTCGTCCGGGCCCTCGACGCCCGCCTACGCCCCGCCGCCCGCGTACGGCCAGCCCCAGCCGTCCCGGCCCTACGGCCAGGCGGCTCCTTACGGCCAGCAGCCCCCGGCCGCCGACGCGGCTCCGCCCGGCGACGCCGCTCCGGCGGCCAACGCGGCGCCGGCTGCCCAGGTGCCCGCACCGGCCCAGCCGTCGCCCGGCGAGTCAACCCCGGCCGCCGAACAGGCCCAGGCCGAGGAGTACCCTCCGCCCACGCCGCTGCCCAGCGCCGGCGAGGCGCCGTACGTCACCCCGCTGGTCCGCAAGCTCGCCGCCGAGCACGCGGTGGACCTGGAGACCGTGACCGGGACCGGGGTCGGCGGGCGCATCCGCAAGCAGGACGTCGTCGAGGCCGCCCGCGCCCAGCGCGCCGCGCCGCCCCAGCCGCCTGCTCCGCCCGCCCAACCCGCCGCTCAGGCTCCGCAGGCACCTCAGCCGCAGGCCGCTCAGCCGCCGCAGCAGGCTCCCGCGGCGCAGCCGGCTCCGGCCACGCGCCCGGCCGTGGTGCCGTCCTCGCTGCGCGGCACGACCCAGCGGATGTCCAGGCCGCGCCAGGTCATCGCCCAGCGGATGGTCGAGTCGCTGCATGTCTCGGCTCAGCTCACCACCGTGGTGGAGGCCGACGTCACGGCCATCGCGCGGCTGCGTGAGGCGGCCAGGCAGGACTTCGAGGCCCGCGAGGGCGTCAAGCTGAGCTTCCTGCCGTTCTTCGCGCTCGCCGCCGTCGAGGCGCTGAAGGTGCACCCGAAGCTGAACGCGGTGATCGACGGGGACCAGGTCACCTACCACGACGCCGAGCACCTCGGCATCGCGGTCGACACCGAGCGCGGGCTGATGGTGCCGGTCATCCACAACGCGGGCGACCTGAACATCGGCGGCGTGGCGCGCAAGATCAGCGACCTGGCCAGCCGGACCAGGTCCGGCCAGGTCGCGCCCGACGAGCTGGCCGGCGGGACGTTCACGCTGACCAACACGGGCAGCCGCGGCGCGCTGTTCGACACGCCGATCATCAACCAGCCGCAGGTCGCGATCCTGGGCACCGGCACGGTCGTGAAGCGGCCCGTGGTGGTCGAGGATCCCGCCCTCGGCGAGGTGATCGCGGTGCGCTCGATGGTGTACCTCGCGCTGACCTACGACCACCGGCTGGTCGACGGCGCCGACGCCGCCCGGTTCCTCACCACGGTGAAGAACCGGCTGGAGGAAGGGGCCTTCGAGGCCGAGCTCGGTCTCTAGCCGCCGGCCACGGTGAAGATAGCGGTCACCGGCTCGTCCGGGCTCATCGGCACCGCGCTGGTGGCCAGCCTGCGCGCCGACGGCCACGAGGTGATCAGGCTCGTCCGCCGCGCCCCGCGGGCCGCCGATGAGATCCGCTGGGATCCGCGTGCGGCCGACGCCGGGCTGATCGCATCCGGGGCGCCGGGCTCGTCCGCGCTGGACCGGCTCGGCGCCTGCGTGCACCTGGCCGGCGCCGCGGTGGCGGACCGTCGCTGGACCGCCAGGTACAAGGCGGAGATCAGGGCCAGCCGGGTGCTCGGCACGCGGACGCTGGCGGGCGCGCTGGCCAAGCTCAGCCCGCCGCCCGCCGTGCTGGTGGCGGCCTCGGCCATCGGTTGGTACGGCGACACCGGCGGACGCGAGGTCGACGAGTCCGCGCCCGCCGGGCAGTCGTTCCTCGCGCGCCTGGTCCGGGACTGGGAGGCGGCCGCCGGGCCGGCCGCCGACGCCGGCGTCCGCGTCGTGCACACTCGCAGCGGCCTGGTCCTCACCTCCCGCGGCGGGCTGCTGGCCCGGCTGCTCCCGCCGGCCCGGCTGGGCGTGCTGCCCAGGTTCGGCTCCGGAGCCCAGGTCATGAGCTGGATCTCGCTGTCCGACGAGATCGCCGCGATCAGGTTCCTGCTCGGCCGCGAGGACATCAGCGGCCCGGTCAACCTCACTGCCCCGGCTCCGGCCACGAATGCCGAGTTCACCGCCGCGCTCGCCGCCGCCGTCGGCCGCCGGGACCCGCGCTGGCTGCGGGCACCCGCCCCGGCCCTGCGCCTGGCCGTGGGCGAGGCCTCCGTCGAGCTGCTGACCAGCGCCCGGGTCCTGCCCCGGCGGCTGCAGCAGGCCGGCTACGAGTTCCGCTCCCCCACCCTGCCCGAGGCCCTGGCCGCCGAACTGGCCTGACCGGCAGCAGCCCAACCGATGTGGATGCCACATCCATGGCTGGGACATCCACGCCTTAAGCGCCGGGCCGTCAGGCGCGGCTTATGGGCTCCGGTATCCGCGGGGCGGCGGGGCCCGTGGCGCGCAGGTGCCGCCAGCCGGTGAGGAACGCCAGCCCGTAGAGCGCCGCCACGAAGACGAGCAGCCAGCGGTACCCCACGATCAGCGAGGCGTACTCGAGGACCCCGCCGATCATCGCGCCGAGGAGGTTGGCCCCGAAGGCCGTACCCGAGTCGGCAGTGCCGCGGAAGCGCTGGGCGAAGACCATGTTGGCGAGGAAGATCGGCGCGAAGGCGATGATCACCGCGACGAAGAAGCGGGGCAGCGGCGCCAGGGACAGCAGCGCCGACGGCGGGATCGCCCAGGCCACGATCAGCGCGCCGAGCAGGGCGGCGTACAGCAGGGCCGGCCGGCGGACGACCACGCGTCGTGACACCTCCACCGCGGCGAACACCGCCACCAGGACACCCGCCGTCACCAGCGCGTTGACGAACCAGGTGGTGCCGAACAGCAACGCGAACTGCACGATGTTCTTGGTCTCGAGCAGCATGAACGCCGCGCCCATGAAGAACAGGTCGACGAAGCCGCTCATCCTGCGGTACGGGCCCGCGGCCGGGCGCACCAGCAGGATCGAGGCCAGCAGGATCAGGCCGAGGGTGATCCGGTACAGCCAGGGGATCGAGTCGCCGTGCAGGTACACGAACGGGTGGTCGTCGGTGGCGGGCGGTACGACGTCCCCGGGGCGGTGCCAGACGGTGTCGCAGTGGATGGCGGACGGGTTGATGGTGTCCGAGATCATCGACAGCGAGAAGCCCTCGTTGTCGACACACGGGGGGTGCCCGAAGGCGACCTGCTGGGTGTTCGCCAGCCGGTCGCGGAGCCACGGCGTCCGGTAGTAGTTATACATGGCGAACAGCCCGTCGCCCGGGTTCAGGTGAGCCTTGGCCGCCTGCACCGCCTGGAGCGTGAACAGGTAGCTCTCCAGCCGCAGCGAAGACTGCCCGGCCACCAGGGTCAGCGAGTCGGGCAGCGCGAACAGGATCATGTCGTACTTCGCGTGCGTCTGCTCGAGGAACGCCCGGCCGTCGTTGATGTGCACGGTGACCCGGGGATCCCGGTAGGGATGGTCCGGGTTCAGCCGGACGCCCAGCCGGTACAGCTGCGGGTCGATCTCCACCGCGTCGATGTGCTTCGCGCCGTGCCGGAGGGCGTTCGCCACGTCGTCGCCGGTGCCGGCGCCGACGATCAGGACGTTGCCGAGCGGGTTGCCGGGAGCGTCCAGGTACGGCTGTGAGTAGACCTTCTGCAGCTTGTGAGCCGGGATGATGTTCTGGTGCGGGATCCCGTTGACGTTGACGGCGTACTGATCGCCCGCCTTGGTCACCGAGATGCGGTAGTACGGAGACCAGATGTCGCCGGACGACAGCGATTCGGACCAGAGCAGCAGCACCACGCCGACGACCGCGGCGACCTGGAGCAGCCCGGCTCGCCGGCCGTAGATCAGCAGCATGACCAGCGCCACGATGAGCGCCCAGACGACCGGCTTGGCGTCGAGGAACGAGAGCAGCGAGAAGGCCGCGATGCCGACGATGCTGCCGGCGATGTCCAGCCGGTAAGCGTCCAGCGGGCGGAACCGGATGAACGTCCGGGCGACCCCCTCGCCGATCATCGCCATGACGGCGGCGACGGCCAGGAACACGACGGGCAGCGTGACCCAGGTGGGCGGCCCGCTGGCGTGGAACTTCCCGTAGCCGAAGAAGATGATCCCCGTGTTTCCGGTCCTGATCACCTCGACCGGGAACACCCTCACGTAGAGGATCAGCAGGGCCAGGGCCACCGGGGCATAGGGGAACAGGTTCACCCGGGCCCGGGCGCGCAGGAACCCGATGCCGATGCCGAGGAAGCTGCCGAGCAGGACGAAGTTGGAGAAGTACGACAGGTAGATGACCAGCGCGCCGGACCACCTGATGAGCGCCAACTCGACGAAGAGCATCAGGAAGCTCAGCAAGAAGAGCTGGACCGGGAGCGGCAGCAGCGTCCCGTTGGCAGGCTGCGGCCCGCCGCCGGCAGCGCCCGGCACCTGGACGGCATCCCGGCCGAAGGCCAGGGCGAGCCATTCACGTACCGGCAGGCGATCCGCCGAGGACGGCGGAGGAGGTGCGTGGGTCGGACCGTCTTTGGTCATCGCAGGCCGTTCCGCAGTCGCTGGCAGAGCCGGCTGACAGCATAGCGCGGGGTGACTTCCGCCACGCCGGTTACGGGGTGGCCGAGGACCCCGCGGGATCAATAAAATGAGCGGCCGGTCAGCTTTCCGCGGCAGGCTGCAGGACGATATCGAAATTGGCGAGGCAGAACGACCCGGTGAGACCGTACCTGGCCGCCTGCTCGGGGTCATCGACGGGGGTGAATTCTTTGATCAGGCTCTTTTTCACCGCGAAGACCGCGTCCGATTCGAGGTACGGGCTGCCCGCCACGAAGATGTGCGTGGTCAGCGCCCGGTGCCCGGGAGCGGTCACGATGAAGTGGATGTGCGCCGGGCGGTACGGGTGCCGTTCGGTGGCGTTCAGCAGCGTGCCGGCCGGGCCGTCGGTCGGGATCGGGTAGTGGCTCGGCACGATCGTGCGGAACCAGAAGGCCCCGCCCGCGTCCGCGGTGAACAGGCCGCGGCCGTTGGCCCTGGGCTGCACGCCGGGCTGCTGGACATCGTAGAAGCCCTGGTCGTTGGCCTGCCATACGTCGAGTTCGGCTCCCGGCAGCGGCGTGCCGTCGGCCGACAGGACCCGGCCCCGCACCACGCACGGCGGGCCCGTCCCGACGAGGTCGATCGACTCGCCGAGTTCCCGGCGCGGGGATTCGATCATGTGGAACGGGCCGAGCACGGTGGATTCCGTCGCCCCACCCGTCTTCCTGTTGTTGATCGTCTCCACCAGCATGGAAATGCCGAGCACGTCGGAGAGCAGGATGAATTCCTGCCGCTCGTTATCGCATTTCTGGCCGGTCGCGGTGAGGAAGTCGATGGCCCGCTCCCATTCGGCGATGGTGGGCTCGGTTTCCCTGACGAACGCGTGCAGGTGCCTGACCAGGCTGCTCAGCAGTTCGCGCAGCCGCGGGTCGGAGGTCTTCGCGAAGCTGTCGACGACCGCGTCGGCCGCGGTTTCCTCGGTGAAGTCGGTGGCCATGGCCGACAGGTTAAGTCCCGCGGCCCCCGTAGCGCCACATCGGAGACCGGCCCGAGATGGTGCAGCTTGTCGGGGTTGACGACGGACCTGACCGTCTGCACCCGGCCGTCGGCGATGTCGAGGGCGAAGACGTTGACCACGCGGCCTTCGCCATCGTAGGAGACCCCGCCGGGCTGGCCGTTCACCCAGGCCGGCTCGACGCGGACGCCCATCTTCGGGGCCCGCCGGTACAGCCCGAGCACGAACCGGGCCACGTGCTCGGCCCCGGACAGCGGCCGGGCGGTCGCCCAGGCCTTGCCGCCGCCGTCGCCCACCATGACCACGTCCGGCGCGAGCAGATCCAGCAGGGCGGCCATGTCGCCGCCCTCGGCGGCGGCGAAGAACCGGCGGGCCACCTCGTCACGCTGCTCGCGGGAGGCATCGAAGCGCGGTTTGCCCTCGTCGATGTGATGGCGGGCGCGGGCGAGGATCTGACGGCAGTTCGCCTCGGACTTGCCGGTGATGCCCGCGATCTCCCGGTACTCGTAACCGAACACCTCGTGCAGCAGGAACACCGCGCGTTCGGTCGGCGTCAGGCTCTCCAGCAGCACCAGGAACGCCATCGACAGCGAGTCGGACATCTCGGCGCGCTCGGCCGGATCCGGTTCGGCCCTCGGACCTCCCGGAGCGCCGGCGAGGAGCGGCTCGGGCAGCCAGGAGCCCACGTAGGATTCCCGTCGCACCCGGGCGGACCGCAGGTGGCTGATGGCCAGCCGGGTAGTGGCGGTGGCCAGGTAGGCCTTGGGCGAGTCGATGCTGGCGCCGTCGCGCAGGACCCGGGTCAGCCGCAGGAAGGCCTCCTGGACGATGTCCTCGGCGTCGCTGATGCTCCCGGTCATCCGGTAGGCGATCGAGAACATCAGCGGCCTGAACTCCGCGTAATCTTCAGGCGGCACTGTTTCAGGCGGCACGGCCCTGCTCCGCTGTCTTCACCCAGACCGGGAAGCCGTCTCGCCAGCTCGCGTACTGAGGCGCCCAGCCGAGCTCCCGCTTGGCCTTCTCGTTGACCGACCCGCGGGCCTTGGTCATCGTCGAGACGACGAGCTGGCCGGCCAGCAGCCGGCCCAGCCAGGCCGGGGCGCGCATGGGCGCCTTGGCGCCGAGGCATTCGGCCAGGTACGGCAGCCACTCCCGCACCGGGGCCGGGTCATCGTCCACGATGTTGTAGATGCCGGGCGCGCCTCGGGTGACGGCCGCGGCGGTCGCGGCGGCGCCGTCGGTGACCTCGCAGAACGACCAGATGCCCGTGCCCCCGCCGACAACGGGCATCTGCCGCTTCCGCACGACGTCGAGCATGTTGTCCGAGGCGCCGTGGCCGTAGAAGGGGCCGTAACGCAGCACCAGGCCCGCGGGTACGGCGCCGGGCACGGTCTGCTCGACGTGCTTGATCGCCGCCATGGACTGCCTGGTCGCTGGGACCGGATCGGGGTCCAGCGGGTCGTCTTCGGTCTTGACCGGGCCGCCGGTCCTGGCGTTGTTCCAGCCGGTGAAGCTCTGCGCGATGAACCGGCGGGTACCCGCCTGCCGGGCGGCTTCCAGCAGGTAGTCGGTGCCCTTGACCCGCAGTTCGTTGGTGACGGCGAACTCCTGGTCGAAGTGGCGGTAGTTGCGCATGCTGGCCAGCGCGGTCATCTGGTGCACGATGACCTCGGGCTGCGCGGCCGTGACCGCGTCCAGCACGGCCCGGCGGTCCAGGCCGTCCACGATGACCGGCGTCGCTCCGGCGGCTTGCAGCGCGGCGGCCTTGGCGGTCGAGCGGGTGGTGCCGGTGACCTCGTGGCCGGCCGCGACCAGGCTCGGGACCAGGTACTGGCCGATTACCCCGGTCGCCCCCGCGACGAAGACTCGCATGGTTCCTTACCTTTCCTGCGTCCTGTGTCTACGCCCTCTACGACGCAGCCACCCCCGCGGGCGTGACACCTCAGCTCTCCTCGTCCTGGACCTGCCCGCCCCAGCGCTGGTGCCAGGCGTGCGAGATCGGGCCCAGGTGCCGCAGCTTCTCCGGGTTGGCGACGGTCCTGATGGCCAGGACCTGCCCGTCGAGCACGTCGAACGCGATGACGGCGATCAGGTCGCCGTCGGCGTCGTAGGCCAGCACGCCCGGCTGCCCGTTCACCCAGGCGGGGCGGAGCGAGGCGCCCAGCTGCAGGGTCCGCTCGAAGCTGAGGCGGATCACCTCGGCCACGTGGTCGCGGCCGAACACCGGGGTGATGAACGTCGACTCGCCCTTGCCGCCGCTGTCACCGTAGAACGCCACGTCCGGGGCCAGTCGCTCGAGCAGGATCGTCATGTCGCCGCCGTTGGCCGCGGCCAGGAACAAGGCGGTGAGCTCCTCGCCCTCGGCGCGGGACGTCTCGAACCGCGGCCGTCCGTCGTCGATGCGGCGGCGGGCCCTGGTGAAGATCTGCCGGCACGCGGCCTCGGTCTTGCCGGCGATGCCGGCGATGTCGGCGTAGTCGTAGCCGAACACCTCGCGGAGCAGGAACACGGCGCGTTCGGCCGGGGCCAGGCTCTCCAGCAGCACCAGGAACGCCATCGACAGGGAGTCGGAGGTCTCGGCGAGTTCGGCCGGGTCAGGCTCCGCGGCCGCGATGAGCGGCTCGGGAAGCCAGGTACCGACGTACGACTCGCGGCGGACGCGGGCCGAGCGCAGGTGGTCGATGGCCAGCCGGGTGGTGATGGTGGCCAGGTACGCCTTGGGCGATCCGACCTCGCCGTCCGTCCCGTCCTTGCCTGCTCGCAGGAAGGCCTCCTGCACGATGTCCTCGGCGTCGCTGACGCTGCCGGTCATCCGGTAGGCGATCGAGAACATCAGCGGGCGGTATTCGGTGTACTGGCTCGTATCCATGGCTCCCCTCGAGATCATCTGATCCTTATGACGAGGGGCCATGGCCCGCTGTGACATCGGCTTTGACCTCGGTCGCCCGCCTGAGCCGGGCCGGCAGCGCCTCATCCAGGCCGTCGGCGAACAGCGGGATCCGCCACAGCGGCGGTACGGGCCCGGCCACGCCGCTGACCTGCATCATGGTCTGGATGGTGACCCGGACCAGCCGTCTGGCGCCGCGGAACAGCAGCACGGCCAGCGGCAATTCGACCAGCAAGGCGGAGAGCAGGCTGGCCATAAAACCGGGCGAGCCGTACGCGAGCGCCACATCGAACCACGCGTCGCAGACCAGGAGCGTGCCGGTCACGATCATGAGGAAGATGAGGATCTGGCGCTGATGCCAGGCCGCCCAGGCGGTGGCGGCGAAGCCGGCCAGTTCGGCGATGTCAAGGCCAATCCACACGGCCGGCCAGTCGTGCGAGGTGTAACGCCCGGGCAGGGTCAGGATGAGGACCGCGATCCAGGCGGCCAGCCCGATGCAGCAGGCCATCATGAACAGCAGGCCGAACCGCCTGCGCCGCCGGAGCCTGGGATCGGTCAGCGGGTGCGGCCGGTCAATCGCGGCCAGGGTGTGAGCCAGCTGACGCCGCTCGTCCGGGGTCATCCGGCATAGCTCAGCCTCAGTTATCACATACTCATTCTGCGCCCGCGCACCGGTCAGGCCGACTGACGGGCTTGCCCGGCGCGGTCGGCCCGGCGTTCCGCCCGGCTGCGCGGCAAGGCCTCGTCGAGGCCGGTGCCGGCCAATGGCACGCTGCTGAGGGACTGGCCGGCGCAACTCCGGCCCCAGTTGCCGACCTGAGCCCAGTCGGGGACACCCGGTCCGGTTCCGGCCGCCGCCCGGTCGACCTGGGCCCTGGGACCGGCCAGGATCCCGGCGCCGGCCAGGATCCCGGCGGCCACCGTGGCCCGGAGCAGGCGCCGCGCCCCGGCGAAGGCCAGGAAGGCGAGCGGCAGTTCGGCGAAGACCGCGGACAGCAGGCTGATCCAGATGCCGCTCGTCGCCAGCGACGTGCCGACGTCGAACCAGGCGTCGCAGCAGAGCATGGTGCCGGTGATCGCCAGCAGCAAGATCAGGACCTGTCGTTGCCGCCATATCGCCCACGCGGTCGCTGCGAACGCCGCGAGCAGGAGTATGTCGAAGTTCACCCAGACCGCCCGCCAGTGGTGCGCGTCGAAACGGTGCGGCAGGGTGGCGGCGAGCACCACGATCCAGCCGGCCAGGATCACGCAGCATGTCGCCGCGACGAGCAGGGCGAGCCGCCGCTCACGGCGCAGGGACGGGTCGACCCGGTACGGATCGGGAGCGGCCCGGGGAGTGTCGAGCTCAGCCAGAAGCGTGGCCAGCTCGCGGCGTTCGGCCTCACTCATCCGGTGCAATTCGGCCTTGTCTATCACTTCCTCATTGTGCGCCTGCCAGCTGCGCGCTCGCTGACCGCGGCGCCCGGGCCGGGGGCTCGGCCGGCCTGCCTGTCCGGGCCCGGCCGTCGCTGGGCCGGGCGTAAGCTGGGAAAAGTGAGCGAGCTGGTTTATTTTGAGTTCGGCGCCACGCCCGTGGAGTATCGCGAGGGCTGGGATCTGCAGCGGCGCATACACGCCCGGCGGGTGACCGACGAGGTTCCCGACAGCTGCTTGCTGCTCGAGCACGAGCCGGTTTACACGGCCGGCAAGCGGACCGCCGTGTCCGACCGGCCGTTCGGCGATCCGGGAGCGCCGGTCATCGACGTGGACCGCGGCGGCAAGATCACCTGGCACGGCCCGGGGCAGCTGACCGGCTACCCGATCATCAAGCTCCGCGAGCCGCTGGA
>Ga0306920_100001677_pt1 | contig 27581 bp, 21 predicted proteins | sample flu12Cox44000170_FD_204666 | JGI IMG/M metagenome (GOLD analysis project Ga0306920, IMG submission 204666) | Lab enrichment of tropical soil microbial communities from Luquillo Experimental Forest, Puerto Rico - flux4day.12C.oxic.44.000.170 (v2)... | ecosystem: Environmental > Terrestrial >... | reverse complement strand
CGCTCACCACCCGCCGGAGTGCCGCGCTGGACAAATGGCTGAGGCATCAGCCATCCCGGTGGCGCATCGAGCCGATCGACAGAGCGTGGCTGCTGCCCGCCATCTGCGTGTCGGTGCGAGCCGCCGCCAGGGATTCGCTCTTGTTGGACACCACGGTGGCCGCCGTGGAGCCCCGATTCGTCAACGAGGCGCTTCCCGATGGGTGCCTGCCGTCGGCGGGCGGATCACGCCCCCCCTGTCCGAATACGCCGCCTCCGGGCATCGCATGGCCCCAGCAAGTCGCGGCGACGCAGGCGAATCTGCCAGCCTATGTCGCCCTTGGGTTCACGCCGTCGCGCATCGCGCTGCTGGACACCGGCGCGGACATGAACCATGTGTTGCTCACTGGCGGATCGGGGATGGGCGCGTGCATGGACTGCACACCGAGTACGGGCTGCGTACCGACCGCGCTGGATATCCAGAAGCCAAAGGGCCACGGAACATCGACGGCCGCGTTCCTGGCGGCGAATTGCTATTACGGGGACTCACTGCGTGGCCAGAGCAAGGCCTTCGTCGACATGTTCCAGGTCTACAGGCCCCCCATTGGCCCCCCCTGCTCGGGTGACCCCGACCCCAACCGCGTGGACTTCGATTTGAACGCGGCGATCCGTGCGGTCCAGGCCGCGATGAGAAGATGCGACCGGACCATCGTCTTCGAGACGCAGATTCGCTGCCCGGAAACGCGCATCCTGGACCAGCTCGCCGAGGCCGCGTTCGACGCTGGCGCCGTCGTCATCGCCGCGAACGGGAACGGCGCGGGCACTGCGATCGGTGCGCCTGCTCGGACGCCCGGTGTTCTTGGCGTCGGCTTCTACAATGTGGGGGCACCCGCTGCGGTCGGCCCGCACAGCCATGCTCGGCTCAATGGTCGGTTCAAGCCGGACTTGATCGCGCCCACCGGATACTGGACGGCGAAGGCTTCAAGCACCCACTCCGAACTCTTCCCATTCGGTCTCACCAGCGGCGCCACGCCTGTGGCTGCGGCCGCCGCGGCGGAGCTCATCAGCTGGATGCAGGGGGGGTGGGTCTTCCCTTGGATGCGTCGTCCTTCTGTCGAACCCGGAGAGGTCTACGCGGAGATGATCCTGGCCGGCGACTCGCCGTACAGCTCGAACCCGCCCGCCGTCGATGGATTCGACGACAACCGCGGCGCAGGCTCCCTGCGCCTTCCCATGGATGGCGCGGGCTCGTGGGGAAGCGTCGTCATCTCTCCATCGGATCCGCCCGTCCAGATAGGCATCGATACATCGACATTGGGCGCGTCGCAGGTAGACGCCGCACTCTGGTGGCACGATCCGAACGAGCCCGATGTCGAATCGCCCACCTACGGCGAGCGCAGCGACTTCATGCTGACCATCAACCCGCCCGCCAACAGCGGGATCCAGGCTGGTACCAGCGACGAGCACGGCGGCACGTTCGAGCGCGCCCGCGCGGGGTCGCTGTCGGCCTCGACGCCTGTGCAGGGTTGGACGGTGGTGATTTCGGTGAGCCCGAACGCGAATCCCGCGTGGCACGGCCCCCGCGTCGTCTACTGGGCGGCGGCCGCGCGCTGAGGCCTGACGGCGGGTTCTACCCCGCGAACATGCTCTTCGCCACGAAGAGCAGGTTCGCGGGGCGCTCGGCGAGGCGGCGCATGTACCACGGGAACCAGTGCGCGCCGTAGCTGATGAGCACGCGCACGTTCCGGCCCGACTTCACGAGCCGCAGCTGCTCGTTTCTCTGGATGCCGTAGAGCAGCGCGTACTCGTAGTCCTTGGCGCCGACACCCATCCGCTTCGAGAGCAGCTCAAGCTCGGAGATCAGGTTCCGGTCGTGCGTGCCGAGTGTCGCCCAGGCGCCGTTCCCGCGCGCCGAGGGCTGCCACAGCTGCTCCGCCATCCAGTGGAAGTTGTCGTCCACGTCGCGCTTGTCGGGGAAAGCCTTCTGCGGCGGCTCGGCGTAGGCGCCCTTAACGATGCGGATCGCGGGCCCCATCGGCAGCAGCGCCTCCAGGTCGGCGCGCGTGCGGCGGAGGTAGGCCTGAAGGCACACGCCGACGTTCGCGTGCGTCTGGCGCAGGCGGCGGTAGAGCTGGAGCGTGCCGTCGGTGTAGTCGCTCCCCTCCATGTCGATCCACAGCCGGCTGCCGTGCACGCGCGCGGCCTCCGCCAGCGTGCGCGCGTGCCGCGCGCACAGCTCCGGGTCGATGTCGTAGCCGAGCTGCGTGGGTTTGATCGACACCTCGCCGCGAAGGCGTGCGGCGCCGATGCGTGCGAGCGTGGCCTGATAGTGCGCGAGCACGGCGTCGGCCTCAGAGCGCTCGCGCAGGTTCTCGCCCAGGTGCGTGAGCGTGACCGCGATGCCGAGCCGGTTCTGCTCGGCCCCGGCGGCGAGCGCCTCGTCCAGCGTCTCGCCCGGCATGAACCGGCGCACCGCCAACTTCACGAACCGTCGCTTGGTGGCCTGACGCTGGAGCCACGCATTCCGGGAGCCGGCGAGAAGGAGGCCGCGCATGGGGTTCATGTCTTCCTTCCAAGAGGGCGACACCGCAGCGGACGACGCGCGACATTACCAGAGCGCGGCGGCGGCCGCAGTGTGCGCGCCGGGCATGCCGGGCCCACCACGCCTCCGGAATCTGCTAGACCTCCCCGTCATGCCCGCCCCCGATGGCCGCCGGAGTGCGCAGCGCGCGTGGTGCCTGTACGACTGGGCGAACTCCGTGTTCGCGACCAGCGTCGTCGCAGCGATCCTGCCCGTGTACTTCGCGCGCACCGCCTCGCACAGCATGCCCGCGCACGAGGCCACCGCGATCTGGGGCTACGCGAGCGCCGTGGCGCTCGCCATCACCGCCGTGCTCTCCCCCATTGTTGGCGCGCTCGCCGACCAGTCGCGGCGGCGAAAGCCGGTGCTCCTGACCTGCGTGCTGCTCGGATGCGCCGGCACGCTGGCGCTGGCGCTCACCCCCGCGGGCCAGTGGAGTGGACTCCTGGCGTCGTTCGGTGTCGCGTTCATCGCGTTCGCGACCGGGAACGTGCTCTACGATTCGCTGCTGCCGGCGGTCGCCGAGGCGGACGAGATGCACGCCGTCTCCGCTCGCGGCTTCGCATGGGGCTACATCGGCGGCGGGGTGCTGCTCGCCTTCCACCTCGCGATCATCTCGATGCCGGAGCGCTTCGGGCTCGGGAGCGCGGCCAATGCGACGCGGGTGGCGTTCGCGAGCGTCGCGGTGTGGTGGTTCGCGTTCTCGCTGCCGATGTTCCGGCGCGTGCCCGAGCCCGAGGCCGAGCGCTCCGGCGTGCCCGCGCGGCAGCTGCCGGCGGCCGTGTTCCGACAGCTCGGGGGCACGCTCAGGGGCTTGCGCTCGCAGCCCGACCTGCTGCGGTTCCTGGTCGCGTTCTGGCTCTACTCGGACGGCATCGGCACCATCATCAAGATGGCCACGATCTACGGCGTCGAGGTGGGTTTGAAGGACGCCGACCTGATGGGGGCGCTGCTCATGGTGCAGATCGTGGCCGCGCCCACCTCGATCGCGTTCGGGCGGCTCGCCAGGCCTCTCGGCGCGCGCGGCGCGGTGATGGTGGGTATCGTGGGCTACGCGGGCATCAGCGTGTTCGCGTACTTCCTGAAAAGCGCGTGGCAGTTCTGGGCGCTGGCGGCCCTGGTGGCGATGTTCCAGGGCGGCACGCAGGCGCTGTCTCGATCGATGTTCGCTTCGTTGGTGCCTCGTGAAAAGAGCGGCGAGATGTTCGGGTTCTATTCCGTCAGCGAGAAGCTGGCCGGTGTGGCCGGGCCGGTGCTGTTCGGGCTCGTGACGCAGGCCACGCACGGCGGGCGGCTCGCCACGCTCACGCTGTTGCCGCTCTTCCTGGGCGGCGCGTGGCTGCTCTCGACCGTGGACCTGGAGCGCGGTCGGCGCGCGGCGCTCGCCGCGCGGTCCTAGGCTCTACTTCTTCGCGCGCGGGCGGGCGGCGGGCTTGCGCCTCGTCGCAGCTCTCCGCTTCGCCGCCGCCACCGGTTTCGCGGCCGCCGCCTTCGCTGCCGCCGGGCGATTGGAGGCGAGCGTCTCCATCTCGCGCCACTCGGGGTCGCCGAGCTTCACCTCGAGCGCCATCAGGTTCCGCTCGAGCTGCGCCGTGCTCGTGGCCCCGAGGATCGCGCTCGAGACGGCCGGGTTGCGCAGGACCCACGCCAGCGCCACCGCCGCGGGCTCGAGCCCGCGCGCGCCGCACCACGTCCCGAGCCGCTCCGCGGCGGCGATGTTCTCCGGCGTGAGCGCCTTCTGCGAATCCAGGAAGTGCGCGAACGCGCCGGTGGCGCGGCTGCCCTCGGGGCGCGCACCGCCCGCGTACTTGTTCGTGAGCACGCCCTGCGAGAGCGGCGAGTAGACGATCATGCCGATGCCGTTCTTGCGGCAGAACGCGGCATGGCCGTCCTCGACGTGGCGGTCGATCAGGCTGTAGCGCGGCTGCGACGAGATCATGCGCGTCCAGCGCTCGCGTGCCTGGATTGCCACCACCTGGTCGGCGAGCGCCGGATGCTCGTCGAAGTTCGAGAACCCGACGTAGCGCGCCTTCCCCATGCGAACCAGGTCCTCGAACGCGCGCAGCGACTCCTCGATCGGCGTCTCGCCATCGGGCGCGTGGAACTGGTAGAGGTCGACGTAGTCGACGCCCAGCCGCTTCAGGCTCGCGTCCATCGCGTCGAAGATGTGCTTGCGCGACAGCCCGCGCCCCAACGGGCCCTCGCCCACGCGGCCCATGCACTTCGTCGCCACGACGATCTCGCCGCGCGGCAGGTCGCGGATCGCCGTGCCCAGCGCGCGCTCCGCGCCGCCCTTCACGTACACGTCGGCGGTATCGAACAGGTTGATTCCGCTGTCGAACGCCTTCCGCACGATCGCGGCCGCGTCGCCGGAGGCGACGCTGCCTCCAAATGTCGTCCACGAGCCGAGCGAGAGTTCCGACACCTTGAGGCCGCTGTTGCCGAGGCTGCGATAGTTCATGGTCGACCCGCGCGTGAGGGAGACGGAAAGCGCCGCGAGCCGCGGAGCCTAGCCGCTGCGTCAGGGACGCGCCAAATCCACGTGCGTCGCGCGAACGCGCGTTGGCGCGCGCGCGGCCGACCCTTAAACTGTCCGCCGCCGCGAACGGCATGCCGCCGGAACGCCGGCCTGGAGGACCACCCTCGATGATCCCCGCCTCGCCGCCGCGCCCGCGCTGGCGCCGGTCCGTGGTCGGCGCGCTGCTCGCGGCCTCGCTACTCGCACTGCCGGCGCGCGCGACCGAGCCCGATTATTCGGGTTGGAGCGACTTCCTCCAGCATTACTTGAAGGTGCTGCGTGAGCCGGGCAAGCCCCGGGACACGCGGTTCGACTACGAGCAGCTCTACGTCGACGAGGGCATCTGGACCAAGCACCGGTCGGACGCTCTCACCTCGCTGCACACGCAGCTCCTGTCCGTGGCGCCGTCGCAGATGACGCCGGCCGAGCGCAGCGCGTGGGCCATCAACGCCTACAACTTCCTCGTCGTCGAGCGCATGACGCTCTACCTGCTCGTTCCCAACCGGAGGTTCCTGCGCTACGACTCGCCGCGACAGGTGAACAACGACGCCGGCACGTTCTTCGCCGCGATCGTCGCGAACGTGGAGGGCAGGGACTATTCGCTCACCGGCTTCGAGCGCCGCTTCGTCTACGGCGACACCGCCGCCACACCCGGCGACGACGGCGCGCTCCCGCGCTCGAAGCCGGGCGATCCACGGCTGATGTTCGCGCTGTGCAAGGCGTCGCTCTGCACCGGCCCGCTCCTGCCCTGGGTGTATCGCGCCGACTCGCTCGAGAAGCAGCTCGACCGCGCCGCGCGCACGGCGCTCGCACTAAAGACGTACGTGCGCACGGACGAGAAGACCGGCGAGCTGTCGGCCACGAACCGCTTCTTCGAGGAGCGCTGCGACTACGGCGGCAACGAGCTGGCCGGCGTGGTGCCGTTCCTGCGCAAGTACGGCACGCCCGCGACACAACGGATCATCGCGACGCGCAAGCTCACGCGGGTGCCGCTCTACTTCGAGCCGGACTGGAAGATCAACCAGTTCGACCGCCCGAAGCCCAAGCCGCCGGCGGCCGAGGCGGCGCAGCCCAAGACCCACTGACGCCGCCGTCGCGGGCGGCGGAACGCCGGATGCTGCTATCTTCCGCCGCCATGCGCACAGGGCGGTGCACAGTGTGGCAACGGACATCATGGCAGGCGTGAGCGGGCCCGAGCGCGACCTGCTCGTGCTCGGCGGCGGCGTCACCGGGCTCGGGCTGGCGCGTCTCGCCGCGCGCTCGGGCTGGAGCGTGTCCGTGGTCGAGCGGAACGACCTCGCCACCGGGGCGAGCAGCGCCACGAGCCACATGCTGCATGGCGGCCTGCGCTATCTCGAGCACGGCCGCTTCCGGCTCGTGCGCGAGGCGCTCTCCGAGCGCATGACCGTCTCGCGGCTGGCGCCGGCGCTGGCGCGGCCAGTCCGGTTCCTGGTGCCGCTCCGGCGCGGCGACCGCGTAGGCCCGTTCCGGCTGCGTGCAGGCCTGGCGCTCTACGACCTGCTCGCCGGCCGCTCGGGCCTGAGCCCGCACGTGCTCGCGAGCGCGCGCCAGGCGCTGGCGCTCGAGCCCGCGCTCGAGGCCGACGGTCTCCGCGCCGCCGGCATCTACTCCGACGTGGTCATGGACGACGCGCGACTCGCGATCGCCGTGGCGCGTGACGCGGCGGCACACGGGGCCGAGATCCTCACCCACACCGAGCTGGCGGCGGCGCGGCCCGACCCGAGCACCGGCCGCCAGGTGGTGGAGCTGCGCGCACGCGTCGCGGGCGGCGTGCGCTCGCTGAAACCCCTCCTGATCGTCAACGCCACCGGCGCGTGGGGTGACCGCACGCGCGCGGCGCTCCTCGGCATGCTCCAGCCGGGGCGCAACGATCCGCCGCGGCTGCTCCGCCCCTCGCGCGGCACGCACCTCGTCTATCCATCGCTCACGAGGGGCCACGGACTCGTGACGCTCGCCGCGGACGGCCGCGTGTGCTTCGTCATCCCGTTCGCGGGCCGCTCACTCGTCGGCACCACGGAAGTCGAGACCGATTCGCCGCCGGCCGACGGCCAGCGCCGGCCGACGCCGGACGAGATCCGCTACCTCGCGGAGGAGGTGGCGCGCGTGCTGCCGCAGGCGGCGCGCGTGCACCCGATCGCGGTCTACGCCGGCGTGCGCCCGCTGCTCGCGGCTGAGGAGCGGGTCGGCGAGGCCTCGCGCGAGCACCGCATCGTGGACGACGGCGCCGTGCTCACGATCTCGGGCGGCAAGTACACGACGTTCCGCGTCATGGCCCGCGACGTGTTCGTGGCCGCGGCCCGCAAGCTCAAGCGCGCCACGCCGCCCGCCGACGATGCGGGCACGGTGCTCCCGATGCCGCCCGCCGACGCCGCACGCGACGAGGACATCGCGGCGCACGCGATCGAGCACGAGTGGGCGCGCTCGCTCGACGACATCATGCGCCGCCGGAGCACGCGCTGGCTCGCCGACGACCGCGGCCTCGCCGCGGCGCGGCGCATGGCGCCGGTGCTCGCCCAGCGCCTGGGCTGGGACGCGGCGCGCGAGAAAGAGGAGATCGACCGCTTCGAGGCGTCCGTGCGCGACGAGCTGATGATGCTCGACCGCGCGCTCTCCGCGCACTAGGCACGGGACGCCGCGCGTCGCGTGGCGTCTTCGTCACAAGGAGGCCGCACATGCTCGACACCGAGCCACTCGTCCTCGCACTCGACCAGGGCACGACCGGCTCCACCGCGCTGCTGCTCGATCGCCGCGGCCGCCTGCGGGGCCGGGGCTACGAGGAGCTGCCGCAGCACTTCCCGAAGCCCGGCTGGGTGGAGCACGACCCGGACGCGATCTGGCGCAGCGTGCTCGCCGCCACCGCGCGCGCGCTCGCCGCCGCGCGCGCGCGCGCCACGCAGGTCGCCGCGATCGGCGTCACGAACCAGCGCGAGACCACGCTGCTCTGGGACCGGCGGACCGGCGAGCCGCTGGGTCATGCGATCGTCTGGCAGGATCGCCGCACCGCGCCGCGCTGCGACGAGCTCCGCCGCCGCGGCCGCGAGCCGGCGATCCGCCGCGCGACCGGGCTCGTGTGCGATCCCTACTTCTCCGCCACCAAGCTCGAGTGGCTGCTCGCGCACCGCACCGGCGTGCGCGCGAAACTCGCGGCCAAGCGGCTCGCGTTCGGCACCGTCGACAGCTGGCTCGTCTGGAAGCTCACCGGCGGCGAGGTGCACGCGACGGATCCCACGAACGCGTCGCGCACGATGCTGTTCGGCCTGCGCTCACGCCGATGGGAGCCCGCGCTCTTGAAGACGTTCGGCGTGCCGGCGTCAGTGCTGCCCGAGGTGCGGCGCTCGGCGGGCGAGTTCGGCGTGACTCGTGGCGTCAAAGGGCTCCCTGACGGCGTGTGCATCGCCGGCGTGGCCGGCGACCAGCAGGCGGCGCTCTTCGGCCAGGGCTGCGTGCAACCCGGCCAGAGCAAGAACACGTACGGCACCGGCTGCTTCCTGCTGCTTCACACCGGGGCGAAGCCCGTCGCCTCGCGCTCGGGCCTCTTGACGACGGTCGCCTGCGACGCGACCGGCGGGCCGGCATACGCGCTCGAGGGCAGCGTGTTCGTTGGGGGCGCCGCGGTGCAGTGGCTGCGCGACGGGCTCGGGCTGATCGCGAAGGCCGACGAGACGGAGGCGCTCGCGCGCTCGGTGCAGGATTCGGGCGGCGTCGTGCTGGTGCCGGCGTTCGCCGGCCTCGGCGCCCCCTACTGGCGCGCCGACGTGCGCGGCGCGCTGTTCGGCCTGACGCGCGGCTCGACCCGCGCGCACGTCGTGCGCGCCACGCTCGAATCGTTGGCGTTCCAGAGCCGTGACCTCGTCGAGGCCATGGCACGCGACGCGCGCGCCCGCGTGCGCGCGCTTCAAGTCGACGGCGGCGCGGTGGCGAACGACTGGCTGATGCAGTACCAGGCCGACCTGCTCGGCGTGCCGGTGCGCCGGCCGCGCGTGACCGAGACGACCGCGCTCGGCGCCGGGCTGCTCGCGGGTCTCGGCGCCGGCGTGTGGCGCTCGCCGCGCGAGCTGGCCTCGGCGCGTGCGCTCGACCGCGAGTTCGCGCCGAAGCGCGACGCCAAATGGCGCGCGGCTGAGTGGGCGCGCTGGCGGGACGCGGTGGACACGCTGCTCGGCGCCGGGGCGCGGTGACGGGACGCGGGCGATGACGGGGCTGCGCACCATCGCGCCGCTGGCGCTGGTCCATATCGTGTTCTTCCTCGTGCTCATCCCGTCGGCGGTGCTGCGCCGCGCGAGGAGCGCGCCCGCTGCACGTGCTCGTGATCGCCACCGGCTCGCTCCTGCCCGCGATGGCAGCCCACGCGGTGTACGACTTCCTCGCGGGCTGGTCGTACGGACGGCTGGGCGCGAGGCGGAGACGAAGGCGGCCTAGCCCGCCAGCTCCGCGAACTTCTCCCGCCACTCGCGTGCGAACGCGTCGATGGCGGACGCCTCGCGCAGTCCCGCCTTGTCGTGCGGCGTGACGTAGCGCAGGCGCAGCAGGCGGTCGATCGTCCAGCCCTCGTGCGGGCGCTCGAGCAGCCGCACGGCATCGCCCGCGTGCACCATGCCGGGCTGGAGCACGCGCAGGTACCAGCCGGTGTGGCGGCGCTCGACCACCTTCTTCAACAGCCACTCGCGATCCCAGCGGCGCGAGATGTCCGCGCAGGGTCCTCGTGGTGACGCGATCTGGAGCCGCGTCCCTCCCACCTCGAGCACGTCGCCCACGCAGACCTGAGTCTCGTCGGTGTCGCTCACGGTGAGGTTCTCGCCGAATCCGCCGGGGCCCATCTCACCGAGGCCCTCGAGCAGCCGCCAGCCCGGGTAGTGGACCTCGGCGTACATCAACAGCGCCATTTCCGGCCCGCCATGGTTCTGCTTGTCCGCCTGCTCGTCGCCTTCGACGCCGAGCGGGCCGACGCGCGCCGGACCCTGGACCTCGGCCTTCCGAAACGCGGTCTGGTACGGCCGGTTCTGGATGTGGTCCCACGCCCGCCGCTCGTACGGCGCGATCTTGCCGATGCGCACCGAGACGACCTTGCCGAGCACGCTCATCTCACACCACCACCGCGACGTCGAGCCACGCCAGCAGGTCGCGGATCGTGCTGTCGCGGTTGGTGTCGTTGAACACCTCGTGGAACGTGTCGCTCAGCGTGACGAAGCGCAGCATCTCGTGCGGCGCGGCGCCGGCCGCTTCGAGCGCGCCCTTCGGATCCACGACGCGATCCGCCATGCCCTGGTACATGACCGTCGGCACCTTCAGCCCGCGGATGTTCCGCATACACGCCTGCGCCGCCTCGGAGAACGCGAAGTAGGTCCGCGGGCTGATCTTGTCGTGGACGAGCGGGTCATCCCGATACGCGCGCACCACCTCGGGGTCGCGCGAGATGCCGTCCACATCGAGCCCGTTCGGGAACCCGGCCGCGGGCGTGGCCGTGCGTGCCACGTTCGCGAGCGCCAGCTTCCACCACGGCGGGATCGCCGTGCGCAGCGCCGGGCCCGAGAGCACGAGCGCCGCAAGGCCCTTCGGGTGCGCGAGCGCATGCTCGAGCGCGATCACGCCGCCCATGCTGTGGCCGAACAGGATGCGCTTGAGCTCCGCCGGCTGGTCGGGCAGGCCGCGCGAAGCGGTGAAGATCGCGGGCACGATGGCGTCGCGCAGCTTCGGCCACGACGGGATGTCGCCGCGCGGGCCCGGCGTCTCGCCGTGCCCGGGCAGGTCGAGCGACACGCAGGTGAAGCGCCGCTTCGCGAGCGCACTGGCCAGCGCCGCGTAGCGCCCGCTGTACTCGCCCAGCCCGTGCACGATCGCGACGAGTGCATACGGCCGCTCGGCGCACCACGCGCGGCCCGGCAGCACCGTGTCGCGGTCCACCCGGATGTCCATCGAGATGGCGGGAACGTCGCCTTTCGCGGGGTTCATCGGCCTCGCAGATCGGTGCCGCGCTCGTCCTCGTCGTCCTCGTCGCCCTCTTCTTCTTCGTCGTCCCGGCCGTTCCGCTCCTCGCGCTCGTCCTCGTCCGACTCCTCCTCGTCGTCGTCCGTCTCGGGCTCGAGCACGACGTCGTCGGGGAACGACCGGAACACCAGCTCGGTGGAGGAGAACGTGGTGCCGGTGTTCTTGACCAGCGTCACGACCTGGTCGAACAGGCTCGGCAGGTCGTCGGTCGCGAGCGTCGCCAGCGGGTGCACGACCACCGCCCACAGCTCCTTGTTCCGCATCGCGTAGCGGGCGTCCAGCGCACGGTCGTAGTTGGCCTGGAGCAGGACGTGGAGCAGCTCGGAGTCCAGCTCCTCCACCACCCCGATCGGCGCCATGAGCCGCATGCGGTCGTGCTCGTCGTCGCAGAAGACGAACACGGGAACCTCGTCGCGGTTGCCGCGCCAGAATCCGTTCTCGCCCTCGAGGTCGGTGAGGTAGGAGTCCAGCAGTTTTCCCATCGCGCTCGTGGTCATCGCGCGCGCATCTTGGGCCAATTCGACCGGGATTGCACGCAGGACGTCGCAGGACGCGGTTTGAGCGTGCCCGCGCGCGCCGCTATTCTGCGAGACCGTTTCCCGCCCGCCCCGCCGTCTCGAGGATTCCATGGTGCCCGACCCGAACGAGCCGCCGGCCAGACCGTCACGGCTCATCATCCCCGGCGCCGAGCCCGAGCCGGCGGAGATGTCGCGCATCATCCTGCCGCCGGGCACGTCGGTGGAGACGCGCGACGATCTGCCCGAGTACCCGCGGCTGCGCGCGGTGCAATTGACGCCCGTGCGCGACGGCGAGCGCGAGTTGATCGTGGTCACCGATCCGCTGGGGATCACACGCGGCCAGCCCGTCCTCGGCTTCGAGACGATCGCCATCCTGCAGCTCCTGGACGGCGCCACCTCGCTCACCGACATCCAGGCGCTGGTCATGCAGGAGAGCAAGGACCTGCGCGTCGGCAACATCGTCCGCGAGTTCATCGCGAAACTCGATGACCTCTACCTGCTCCAGTCGCCCAAGTTCGAGGCCGCGCTGGCGCGCGCGCAGGCCGAATGGCATCCGCTCGAGGTGCGGCCCGCGACGCTCGATGGCGTGTGTTATCCGGCCGAGCGCGAGCCGCTGGAGAGGTTCCTCGACGAGCAGTTCGCGTTCGCCGCCAAGCAGGCATCCGAGGCCGGGCAGCCCCAGGCGCCCGCGGGCGCGCTGCCGCGGGCGCTGCTCTCCCCGCACCTGGACCCTCGCCGCGAGGGTCACGTCCTGGCGCGCGCGTATCTCGAGCTGGGCCCCGAGGCGGGGCCGGGAAAGCCGCTGCGCGTCGTGGTGTTCGGGACCGGCCACAACCTGGGCGAGGAGTACTTGGCGCTCACGCGCAAGCGCTTCGAGACGCCGCTCGGCCAGGCGGCGTGCGACACCGCTTTCGTGGACCGCGTGGCGGCGGCGCTGGGCGAGCGCGCCTATCGCCGCGAGCTCGTCCACCGCGACGAGCATTCGATCGAGTTCCAGGTCCTCTACCTCCAGCACCGACTGAAGAACCGGCCGTGGACGCTGGTCCCGATCCTCTGCGCCGGGTTCCACCGCCTGCTGGACGATCGCAAGACGCCGCGCGACGAGCCCGTGATCGAGACGCTCGTGAACGCGGTTCGCGAGGCCGAAGCGGCGCTCGGCGGGCCGACGCTCTACGTGGCGGGCGTCGACTTTTCGCACGTGGGGCCGCGCTTCGGCGACGCGCGGATGGACGCCGAGACCACCGAGCTGGTGCGAAAGACGGACGAGCAGGCGATCGCCGCGGCGGTGACGGGCGACGCGGACGCTTGGTTCAAGGCCATCGCCGACGTCGACGACGCGACGCGCATCTGCGGCTTCGCCCCCGCTTACTGCATGCTGCGCGCGGCTGCGCCGGGCGTGGGGCGATCGCTCGAATACGCCCAGAGTCCCGAGCCCGATGGCACCATCGTTTCCGTTGCGGCGATGGCGTGGCCATAGGCCGCGGACACCTTGTAGGGCTGACCGCGCAGGTCTAATTTCGTCGGTCCCATGGCGCACTGGTTGTTCAAGACCGAACCCTCCGATTATTCGTTCGCCGACCTCACCCGTGACAAGCGGGTGGTGTGGGAAGGCGTGCGGAATCCGACGGCGCTCGGCCACCTGCGCGCGGTGAAGAAGGGCGACGTGGTGGCGATCTACCACACGGGCGATGAGAAGTCCGTGGTAGGCCTCGCCGAGGTGACGCGCGGCGCCTACCCCGATCCGAAATTGGAAGACCCGAAGCGCGTGGTCGTCGACCTGAAGCCCGTGCGCGCGCTCGCGGCCCCGGTTCCGCTCGCCGACTTCCGCACCGACCCCGTCTTGAAGACGACGGAGCTGGTGCGCATCTCCCGGCTCTCGGTGATGCCGCTCACGCCGGCGCACTTCGCGCGCGTGCTCGAGCGCTCGGGCACACGGGGATGACCAAGACGGACGCGCGAGCGCGGATCGAGGAGCTCTCCGAGCAGATCCGCGAGCACGACCACCGCTACTACGTCCTCGACAAGCCGACGATCTCTGACGCCGGCTACGACAAGCTGATGCGCGAGCTGAAGGAGCTCGAGGACGAGTTCCCCGACCTGCGGCTGCCCGACTCGCCGACTCAGCGCGTGTCCGGCGGCCTGCGCGAAGGCTTCAAGAAGGTGAAGCACGTGCGGCCGATGCTGTCGCTCGACTCGCTCATGCAGGAATCGGAGGTGCGCGAGTTCGACGACCGCGTGAAACGCGGCCTCGGGCTCGAGGACGACGGCCTGTTCGCGGGCGAGCAGATCGCCTACATGGCCGAGCCCAAGTTCGACGGGCTGTCGATCGAGCTGGTCTACGAGGACGGCGTCCTGACACGCGGCTCGACGCGCGGCGACGGCGAGGTGGGCGAGGACGTCACCGAGAACCTGCGCACCATCCGCGCCATCCCGCTCCGGCTGCGCGAAGCTCACCCGGGGGGCCCCGGAGGCGGCCCGCCATGTAAAGGCGCCGTGGCGATCCGCGGCGAGGTGCTGATCCCGCTGCCCGCGTTCGCGGAGCTGAACCAGAAGCTCGTCGCCGCCGGCGACGAGCCGTTCGCCAACGCGCGCAATGCCGCCGCGGGCACCGTCCGCCAGCTGGAGGTGAGCATCACGGGCGGCCGCCGGCTCGACTTCTTCGCCTACGAGATCACGGCGTACGACGCGCCCGCGCGCGGCAAGCACCCGTTCCCGACGCAGCATGCGATGCTCGAAGGGCTGCGCGCGTGGGGCTTCCACGTCGAGGACGACGTCAAGCTGTGCAAGGGGCTCGACGAGGCGCTGGCGTTCCACGAACGGCTGCGCGACCGGCGCGACGCGCTCACCTACGAGATAGACGGTGCGGTGATCAAGGTGGACGACCGCAGCGCGCAGACGCGCCTCGGCATGCGCTCGCGCTCGCCGCGCTGGGCGGTGGCGTACAAGTTCCCGCCGCGCGAGGAGGTCACGCAGATCCTCGACATCGCCGTGCAGGTGGGCCGCACCGGGAAGCTCACCCCGGTGGCGCTCTTGAAGCCGGTGGACGTGTCGGGCGTCACCGTGAGCCGCGCGACGCTCCACAACCAGGACGAGCTGGACCGAAAAGACGTGCGCATCGGCGACACCGTGCGCGTGCGCCGTGCGGGCGACGTGATCCCCGAGGTGGTCGAGGTGCTGCTGGACCAGCGGCCGAAGGGCACGAAGCGGTTCGAGCTCCCCGCCAAGTGTCCCGTGTGCGGCTCGGAAGTCGTGCGCGACGGCGCCGCCCACGTGTGCACGAACGGCCTCGCCTGCCCGGCGCAGCTCGAGCGCCACATCGTCCACTTCACCATGCGCGGCGCCATGGACATCGACGGCCTGGGCTCGAAGACCGTGAAGCAGCTGCTCGACCGCGGCCTGGTGAAGGACCTCGCCGACATCTACCAGTTGACGCCGATCCACCTGGTCCAGCTCGACGGCTTCGCCGAGAAGAGCATCGAGAACCTGCTCGACGCGATCGAGGCCAGCAAGAGGCCGCGCTTCGACCGGTTCCTGTTCGCGCTCGGCATCGAGCACGTGGGCGACACGGTGGCCCGACTACTCGCGGACCACTTCAAGGGAGTGCCCGAGCTGCGCGAGGCGTCGGAAAGCGAGCTGCAGCAGATCCGCGGCATCGGGCCCGAGGTCGCGGCGAGCGTGCACCACTTCTTCGCCAATCCCCGCAACCGGAAGGTGCTCGACCGGCTGCTCAGGGCCGGCGTGAAGCCGGTGGTCGAGGCACGTCCCGAGGGCCCGCGCGCGCTGGACGGCGAGACGGTCGTGTTCACCGGCGGGCTCGAGACCATGCCGCGGCCGGACGCGCAACGGCTCGCCGAGCGCCACGGCGCGCGCGTCGCGGGCACCATCTCCAAGAAGGTGACGCTGGTGGTGGCCGGCCCCGGCGCGGGCTCCAAGCTTGACGAGGCGCGCCGGCTGGGCCTGAAGGTCATCGACGAGCAGGGATTCCTGAAGCGCGTGGGCCACAAGCCATGAGCATGACGAACGCCGAGCTGGCGCGCGTGCTGGCGCGCACCGCCACCATGCTTGAGATCGACGGCGCGAACCCGTTCCGCGTGCGCGCTTACGAAGAGGGCGCGCGCGTGGTCGAGAACCACGGTGAATCGCTCGCGGCGCTCGTCGGCGAGCCGGGCGCGCTCGAGGCGATCAACGGCATCGGCAAGAGCCTCGCTCAGCACATCCGCGAACTGGTCACGACCGGCCGCACCGAGGTCATGGAACAGCTGGCCAAGAAGTATCCCGAGGAAGTGGTGAGCTTCACCGAGCTCCAGGGCCTGGGACCCAAGCGCGTGCGCACGCTGGTCGACACGCTGCAAATCAAGACGCGGGCGGCGCTCGAGAAGGCGGCGAAGGACGGCAAGCTGCGTGAGCTTCCCGGCTTCGGCGAGAAAGTCGAGCAGAACGTCCTGAAGGCGCTCGCCAAGGCGTCGCAGTGGTCGGGCCGCATGCTCCTGGGCGACGCGTGGCCGATCGCGCACGCGATCGACGAACGCATCCGCACGGTGAAGGGCGTGCATCAGGTGGAACTGGCCGGCTCGTTCAGGCGGCGCAAGGAGACGATCGGCGACTTGGACGTGCTCGTGACGGGCGGTGACGCCGAGCAGGTGATGCAGGCGTTCACCACCCACGATTCGGTGGCGGACGTGCTCGGCCGTGGCGACACCAAGTCGAGCGTGAAGCTCCACAATGGCTTGCAGGTAGACCTTCGCGTGGTGCCCGAGGCCAGCTTCGGGGCGGCGCTCATGTATTTCACCGGCTCCAAGGAGCACAACATCGAGCTCCGGAAGCTGGCGATCGACAAAGGCTGGAGCCTTAACGAGTACGGCCTCACGCAGGGCGAGAAGGTCGTGGCCGCGCGCACCGAAGCGGACGTTTACAGGGCGCTCGGGCTCGCGTGGGTGCCGCCCGAGCTGCGCGAGATGCACGGCGAGATCGAGATGGCGCGAGACGGCACGCTGCCCAAGCTCATCGAGCTCGATGACCTGCGCGCGGACCTGCATATGCACACCACGCGCACCGACGGCCGAGACTCGATCGACGCCATGGTCGAGGGCGCGAAGGCGCGTGGCTACGAGTACATGGCGATCACCGAGCACAGCAAGGCGATCGCCATGGCGTTCGGCTTCGACGCCGCGCGCGTCCGCCAGTCGATCTCCGAGATCGAAGACGCACGGAAGCGGCATCCCGATATCCGCATCCTTCACGGCCTCGAGGTCGACATCCTCGCCGACGGCGACCTGGACCTGGACGACGAGACACTGGCGGTGCTCGATTGGGTCATTGTCTCCATCCATTCGCGCTTCGAGCAAACCCCCGAGGTGGCCACTGCTCGCGCGCTGCGCGCCGTGTCACACCCCCTGGTGCACGCGTTCGGCCACCCGACCGGCCGGGCGATCGGCTCGCGCGACCCGTCGCCGTTCGACGTGGAGCGCGTGTCGGAGGCGGCGGCGGCGAACGGCGTGGCGATGGAGATCAATGCTGCGCCCGCGCGGCTCGATCTCTCCGACGTGAACGCGCGGCTGGCGCGGCAGAAGGGTTGCCGGTTCGTGATCGACACCGACGCTCACGCCGTGGCGCAGCTGGACCTGATGCAGTTCGGCGTCTTCCAGGCGCGGCGCGCCGGGCTCACGCGCGAGGACGTGTGGAACACGATGCCGTACGAGCAGTTCCGCGGCAGGCTGCTCGAGCGGCGAGCACGCGGGGCCACTTCCCAGCCCGCGAGCGCGGCGGCGAACGGCGGCGGGACGAAGCATACGGTGAAGTCCGTATCGGCCGAGGCCGAGGCCGCGCCCGCGAAGCCAGGGGCGGGGACCGCGCCGAGATCGGAGCGGAAGCCCGCGGCCAAGCCGGCGGTGAGGACCGCTGCGAAGACCGTGGCGAAGGCGGCCCCCAGGCCGCCCGCTCGGGCGAAGAAGCGCCCCTCCCGGGGCTGAGCCGGTTGAGATTTCGCTCTCGGCGGGGCGTGGGCCTTGGGCTAGACTTCAGGCCGGGTCAGGTTCAAGCCCACTCGCTCGGAGGCGCCCATGAACCAGATCGCGACCCCGTTGCTCCTTGCGCTCGCGCTGCTCGCCGCGACCACGTCGCTCGCGCCCGCCGCCGTCCCCTCGGCCGCAAACAGCTCGCTGCCCGCATGCATGGCGCTCTGCCCCATGGGCGACATGCCGTTCACGGTGATCGTCCGCGACTTCGCCAACAATCCGGTCCCCGGCAGCACGGTGGTCCTGGACTTCAGCGGCTGCCCGAACGGCGCGTTCATCTGCACGCCGCTGCCCACCGACCCGTACATCACAAATCTCGGCGCGCGCACACTGAGCATGACCGCCGACGCCTCCGGAAAAGTGACGTTCCCGGCGCGCATCGGCGGGACCGGCCCCGCGGGCTGCGCCGCCGTGTTCGCCGACGGCGTGCTCATGCGCCACTACGCGCTCGCGTCGCCCGACCAGGGCGGCGACGGCCAGGTGGTGCTCGTCTTCGGCAACGATCTCCCGCTGTTCTCCGCCAAGCTCGGCAGCGCGGACCCGACGGCCGACTTCGACTGCAGCGGCGGCGCGGTGAACCCCTCCGACCAGACGATCCTGTTCGCGCACGCGTCGCACGGCTGCTTCGGATTCGTGGACGCCGTCAACCGGCGCACGTGGGGTTCGCTCAAGCTCCACTACAGATGACGGCCACGCGGCCATCGGAGGCGCGACATGACATCGGCAATCGGCTCCGCTCTAGTGTGCCTCGCGCTCTCGGGCGCGCCGCTCGCGACCGGTGTGCCGTCGGCGGCGAACTCGACGTTCCCGCCCTGCCTCGTCGCCTGCCCGATGGGCGACATCCACGTCGTCGTGATCGTGCGTGACCTGGCGAACAACCCGCTGAATGGCGCGAGCGTGGTCCTGGAGTTCTCGGGCTGTCCCGCCGCGCACCTCTGCGATCCCCAGCCGAACGACCCCTACGCGACCGACCCCGTCGCGCGCCGCGTCCCCATGTTCACGGACGCCACCGGCAAGGCGGACTTCCCCCTTCGCGTGGGTGGCCTGTGCGGCGCCGGCACGGTCATGCTGTTCGCGAACGGCGTCCTGATGGCCAGCTACGGGCTCGCCTCACCCGACCAGGATGGCGACGGCTTCACTGCGAACCTAGTCATGCCCAACGACGCCACGCTGTTCGCAGCGAAGCTCGGCAAGGTCGACCCGACCGCGGACTTCGATTGCAGCGGCGGGCCCGTGGATCTGGCTGACCAGGTCATCTTCAACTACCACTCGTCCCAGTTCTGCCTGGGCTGGGTGGACGCCGTGAAGCGCAGCACCTGGGGCACGCTCAAGCAGCACTATCGGTGAGCACGGCGGCTGGGGATGCCGCCGAACCGGCCTGAAGTCCCCTACCGAATCAGACGGGTCATCGACGCGGGAGCCTGACGCGCGTTTTTCCTGCATCACGGCGCCCCCCGACGTGCTCTGACCTCATGGATCGGGGGGACCATCGTGCGCATCTTGGTCGCGGGCGGCGCCGGCTTCGTGGGCTCACATGTGGCGGCGCGGCTGCTGGAAAAGGGACATCAGCTTTCGATCATCGACAACCTCACCAGCGGTCGCGCCGCAAATCTCGATGCGCTCAAGGCAAACCACCCGGACGCGCCGCTCGACATCCGGATCGAGGACGTCTGCGCACTCGCCCACTTCGACGGTCCGCTGGACGCCGTCATCCATCTCGCCACTCCCGCGAGCCCGCTAGACCACCTCCGGCATCCGCTGGAGACGCTGGACGCGGGCGCAACCGCGACCCGGCGATTGCTCGACCTCGCAGTGGAGAAGGGCGCCCGCTTCCTCCTCGCATCCACCGCGGGCGTGTACGGGGACCCCTGGCAGCATCCACAGCACGAGAGCTACCGCGGCCACGTGGATGCCGTGGGTCCGCGCTCCGTCCACGAGGAGGCCATGCGCTTCGCCGAGGCACTGGCCACAGCATTCTCCCGCCACCGTGGAACGGTCGTCCGGATCGCGCGCATCTTCAACACGTACGGACCCGGGATGCGCCTCGACGACGGCCGGGTCATCCCCAAGTTCATCGCGCAGGCCCTGCGCGGTAAACCCCTGACGGTGTATGGCTCCGGCTTGCAGACTCGCAGCTTCTGCTACGTGAACGATCTGGTCACCGGCCTCCTGTCTCTGTTGTGGAGCGACGTGGAGGGCCCGATCAATCTTGGCGCGCCGGACGAGATTTCCGTGCTGGAGACGGCGCGCCTCGTGATCAGGCTTACGGGCAGCTCGAGCACGATCCTCCATCTCCCCCCGCCCGGGGACGGTCCGGATGACCTTTGTCCAGCCATCGAGCGCGCGCGCGTGCTGCTGGGCTGGGAGCCGACAACCCCACTGCGACGGGGCGTCGCGCACACGGTCCTGGACTACGCGGAGCGGCTGGAGGCCGGTGAGTCACGCGACCCCGAGTCCGACCCGTTGCCCGAGCGTGCACTCGGCGGGAGAGCGACGCTATGATGGCGACGCTCTGGCCGGTCGCGCCGCCTGCTCTGGACGTGTTGCTCTGTTTGAACCCGCCCGCGAGCACGGTACGCCGGGGTCCCGTCCTGCAGCGGATCCGTGGCATGGGGCGCTCCCATGCGCTCGAAAAGGCGCCCACCCGGATGGCCAGAATACGAGAATCGCATACGTGGACCGACGAGGAGGTCCTGCGCGCCTGTCGTGAGGGTCAGGCGCGCGCCTGGCGGGAGATCGTGCATCGTTACACGCGCCTCGTGCACGGGATCGCCCGCGCGATGGGACTCCAGTCCGACGACGCCGACGAGGTCTTCCAGCTCACGTTCACGACGCTGTTCCGCTCGCTGGCCCGACTGCGGCAGCCGGACCGCATCGAGGCTTGGCTCGTGACCGCGTCGCGACGCGCCACGCTGCGACTCCTGCGTGAGCGCCGGCGCCACCTCCGGCTTGCCGAGCGTCATGCCGCTTCGGCGCCGGAGGCGAGCGCGCCGCCCGCGGACGAGCGGATCGAGACCGTGAGGGAGCGCGAGCGAGCCGCGCGTGCGCTCCGGTCGCTCGCGGAGCCATGCCGCACGCTGCTCACCGCCTTGTTCGCGGATCACCGCATCCCCTATCGCGAGCTGGCCTCGCGCCTCGGCCTCGCGGTGGGCAGCCTGGGCGCTCAGCGCGCGCGCTGCCTACAGCGGCTACGGCGCAGGCTGGTGATCGAGATGGCGAGCGAGCGTGACGGCCGCGTCGGTGCTCCGGCCGGCGCACGGAGAGGATCGTGACGACGCGGCGCCACCTGTCGGATGCCCTGCTCGTCGTGCTCGCTCGCCGGCCGGAGCGCGAGCCTCGTGGGCGCGAGGCCGGGCACCTCGAGGCCTGCGGGCGATGCCGGTCGCTGCTCAGCGGCTTTCGTGCGCTGCGCGCCTCCGTGAACGACCCGGCGCCGGCGCCGGCTCGCTCCGCGCTCGCCGCCGTGCTCGCGCTCGGCGAGTCACGCCCGTCCGACCGGCGGGACGCGCCGCGCGTCCCCGTCGCCCGCCTCGTCTACGACACCGGACCCGCCCAGATGGCGCAGGGGCTTCGCGCCGGCACCGAGACGCGCGAGCAGTTGTGGCGCATCCCGGGTGCCGACGTCGACGTCCGCATCCAGCCCAAAGGGCTCGGATCACCCGGCGTAATGCACGGGCAGCTGTTCCCGCTCGCGCGCGGGGCGACCGCGCTCGCGGACGGCGGCGTCTGGCTGTTCCAACGCGGACGGCGCGCCGTGTGGGCGCCGCTCGGGGACGACGGGGAGTTCGAGCTCCCTGCGCCATCGGCCCAGCGCTGGACGCTGTGGCTGGAATGGCGCGGCGTCCGGGTGCGACTGGACGTGCGATGAGCTCAGCCCCGGCCGCGGCTCCCACACAGACGATCCTGGAACGCGTGATCGCGCTCTCGAACCGCGATCCTCGGGCGGCGGTGCGGCTTTCCGGTCGTGCGCTCCGGAGCGCGCGCGCCATCCCGGACTCGGAGCGCGCGCGTGTGTGGAGGGCGCATGCGCACGCCCTTCGCGCCATCGGCGACTATGCCGCCGCGCGGCTCGCCTACCGGCACTCGCGGCGCATGTTCGCCGCACTGGGCATGCCCGAGGAGCGGGCACTGGGCGTGATCGGGCTCGTGGATGCCTGCATGTACCTCGGGCGCAGCACGGAGGCTCTGGCCGCCGCGCGGGAGGCGAGCGCGGTGTTCAGGCGCTCCGGGGACCAGCGCCGGCTGGCCATGCTCGAGACGAACCTCGGGAACCTGCTGCACCGCGAGGACCGGCTCGAGGAGGCGCTCGCGCATTACGACCACGCCGCGACCCTGCTACGGACGATCGGCTCCCCGGTGGAGCAAGCGATGGTGGATCACAACCTGGCGAACGTCTTCATCCTGCTCGGCCGCCGCGCCGAGGCCGATGCCGCGTTCGAGCGGGCCTGCGGCGTCTTCGAGCAGAACGGGCTTCGCGTGCTCGCGGCTCAGACGCGCTATGGCGTCGCCTGCCTGAGGTTCCTCTCCGGCGAGTACGCCGCCGCGATCCGCGAGCTCGAGCAGGTGCGTCCGGAGCTGCAGCGTGTCGGCGCGCGTCCGCTGCTCGCGCTGGCGGACCTCGACCTCGCGGAAGTGCTCCTGTCGATCCGCCTGCTGCCGGAAGCGCTGAGCCTCGCTCGCTCCGCTTCGCGCTGGTTCTCGGCTCGCGGCGTGCCAACCGAGCACGCTCGCGCCCTGCTCGCGGCGGGCTCGGCGCTGGGACTCCTGCGCCGCGATCGCGCGGCGGCGCGAGCGCTCGATCGTGCGGCCACCCTGTTCCGCACGCGTGGGATCCGCACCGGCCTGGCTTCGGTCGCGGCGGCGCGCGCCCAACTCGCGCTGCGCGGCGGGCGTCCGGGCGTTGCCGCCCGTCATGCCCGTGTGGCGTATCGCATCTTCCGTGCCTCCGGGCTCCCGCTGCGGGCGATCGCGGCCGGGGCGATCGCGGTGGAGGCGCTGTTCGCCGTGGGCCGCGTCGAGCCGGCCCGCGACCTGGCGATGCACCTCCGCCGCAGTCGCGCGCATCCGGGCGATGCCTACAGTCGAGCCCGCCTTGCGCGGATCGAAGCGGCCTCGGCCGCGCACGCCGGCGAGCTGCGCATGGCCCTCACGCTCTATGAAGAGGCGCTCGCGCATTCGCGGCGCATGGAGTCCTCGCTGTTTGTGGACGAGTGGCGCGTGGGATTCCTCGAAGGAGAGCCGGCGTTGCTCGATGAGGCGCTGGGCGTGCTCCTCCGCCAGCGGCCCGGGCCGACGGTGCATCGTGTCCGGCGCTGGCTGGACCTCGCGGCGAGCGTCGCGCCGCCGAGCGCGAAGCTGAAGCCTCCCGCGGTGGACGAAGGCGTCCGCCGCCGCGCGGCCGAGCTGCGCCAGCAGCTCGAGGCGTGCTATGCGCGGCTCTGGCATTGCCACGCCGCGGGCGTGCGCCGGGCCGAGCCCGGCACGTTGCGTGCGGTCGAGCGCCGGGCGCTGGAGCTGGAGGGCCGGTTGCGGCGCCTGGCCGCGGACGGGTTGCCGGCGCGCGACCCGCGAACGCCGGCGCGCCAGCCGTCGCTGCCGCCGGGAACGGTGCAGATCCGCTTCTTCGGCGCCGGAGACATGCTCGGTGCGATACGCACCGATGCGTCCGGTCCACGTTTGTTCATGCAACTGGCTCCGATGGAGGTCGTGGCGCAGCAGGTCCGATTCCTCCACTACCAGATGGAAGTGCTCGGCAGCCCGGCGCCCGAGCTGCGCCCGTACCGCGAGCAGGCCGAACATCGCGCCGAGGTGCATCTCCGGACCCTCGCGCAGATGCTGCTGCGCCCGCTGCTCGGCGCACGTCCGTGGCCGCGCGAACTGCGGATCACTCCCCATGGCGCGCTCTTTCGTGTGCCCTGGCACGCACTGGGATCCGGCGAGGACCGGCTCGTCCGGAACTGCGACGTGACGCTCGCCGCCCCGGAGCCTCGCTGGAGCGATGGCTCCGGCGTGGAGCGCACGGGCGCCCTGGTCCTCGGCTGCGCCGTGGACGACACCGCGTACATCGAGTCCGAGGTTCGCGACGTGGCCGCGGTGCTCCGCCGCTGGGGCGTGGACGTCCGCGAATGCGCCGGGGTCGAGGCCCAGCGATCGCGCGTCGCGGAGGCCGCGCGGACCGCTGCGCTGATCCACATCGCCGGGCACGCGATCTATCGCCCCGAGCATCCGGAATTCTCGGCGCTCCGGCTGCACGACGGCTGGCTCCATGCCCGCGATCTCGCCGCCATGCCGCTCGCCGGGGCGAACATCGTGCTATCGGCCTGCGAAACCGGTCCACGCGGCACGGTCGGCGGAGACCACGTGCTCGGGCTCGTGCGCGGGCTGCTCCGGGCGGGGGCCCGCACGGCGATCGCGAGCCTGTGGAAGGTCGATGATCGCGGAACCCTCGAGTTCATGCGGCGGCTCTACCGGGAATGGGCCGCCACGGGGCGCCTCGGCGCCGCGTTGAACGCCATCCAGCGACGATCCGATGCGAACGGCGAGGAGGTCCACCGGTGGGCCCCCTTCTGCCTGATCGGCGAACCGGACGTGCCATGGCCCCTGGCCAGCGGGTCCTGAGAATCCCCTTTCACGAGCCGCGGAGCAGATCTATGATGCGTGACCTCGATTCGACTTCCGACCCACGGACGGATGAAACGCGAATGACCGGTTCTGCCGACCCCGGGCGCTGCGCACATCGGATGCGGATGTGGCCCGCGCTGCCCTTGGCCTTCTTCCTGGCCACGGGATGCACCCGGCTCCCGACGGACGCAGCCGGCGGACGAGCCGCGCGGGGCGCGGCGACAGCATCGGACCTGGCTCCCACCGCCCATGTCTCGGACGTGATCGTCCAGATCGAGCCGGGCAGCGACGTGGACTCGGTTGCGAGCGCGTTCAACAGCCAGGTCCTGGACGTGATCCCAGAACTCTCGCTCGCACTGCTGCGTACACCTGCGAGCCTGACGGCGTCCGCGTTCGTCGGCGGGCTCCAGAGCGATTCGCGCGTCCTCTTCTCCGAGTCCAACGCGATGGTGGAGACCGCCGAGGCCGCACAGTCGACCGTCGCATTCTGCGAGGCGACGCGAACCTGGAGCGACGTCGAGGACCAGACCGCGCTCACGCGCGTCGGCGCGGCGGAAGCCCAGGCCTACGGACGTGGCGAGGGCGCGCTCGTTGCCATCCTCGACACGGGGATCGACCTCGATCATCCGGCGCTCGCGGGCGTGCTCGATCTGCCGGGGATCGAGGTGGGCGCCGCCGGCGCCGCGGGAGATGATCGCCCAGAGGGCGTGGACACGAACCTGGACGGGATCGTGGATGGCTCGCTCGGCCATGGCACGCACGTCGCCGGAATCGTGCACGCGGTGGCTCCGGGTGCGCGCCTCTTGCCCGTGCGAGTGCTCGACAGTGACGGCATCGGCCGGGCGTTCCGGGTCGCGCAGGGCATCGTGGCGGCGATGGAGAGCGGAGCCGATGTGATCAACCTGAGCCTCGGCCTGCCCTCGGAATCGCGTGCCATCCAGGCCGCCCTGGATCTCGCGCGCTCGGCGGGGATCGTCGTCGTCGCGGCGGCCGGGAATAGCGACGTCAGCACACTCGACTTCCCGGCGGCCTATCCGCCGGTGCTCGCGGTCGCGGGCACCGACCCCGACGACCGCAAGGCTCCATTCTCGGATTTCGGAGGCGACGTGGATTTGGCCGCGCCCGCCGTGGGCATCCTGAGCACCTATTGGGACGGCACGTATGCGCGCTGGAGCGGGACGTCGATGGCGAGCCCGTTCGTCGCCGGCACTGCCGCGCTCCTCTATGGACGGCTGGGCCCTCGCTCGCCTGCGACCGCGGGGCTGATCGAACAGCTCATCCTCGCGGGTGCCGAGTCGCTCGCCTCCAGCGACCCGGTCTATGGCGGGCTCCTCGGGGCGGGCCGACTGAGCGCCGCCGGCAGCGTGGCTCGCTCCCTGGACAACGGCGGCCAGGAGGCCGAGCCGCGCGATCGCTTGCCGCACTAATGTGGGCGCCGGCGCGTCCACGCCGGCGCTTCAGCCCACCTTCTCCGCGACGCTCTTCGCCTGCAGGAACAAGAGCAGGTAGTCGCGGCCGCCTGCCTTGCTGTCCGTGCCGCTCATGTTGAAGCCGCCGAACGGGTGGCAGCCCACCATGGCGCCCGTGCACTTGCGATTCAGATACAGGTTGCCGACGAAGAACTCGTCGCGCGCCTTCTGGAGCTTGGCGGGGTTCTTCGTGTACACGGCGCCCGTGAGCCCGAACTCGGTGTCGTTCGCGATCTTGAGCGCGTCGTCGTAGTCCTTGGCGCGGATGATCGCGAGCACGGGGCCGAAGATCTCCTCCTGCGCGATCTTCGCGCTCGGCGCCACGTCGTCGAACACCGTGGGCTGCACGAACCAGCCCGACTCGCCGGGCATGCGCCCGCCGCCCGCGAGCAGCTTGCCCTCCTGCTTCCCGGTCTCGATGTACTTGAGGATGCCGTTCATGGCGCGCTCGCTCGCCACCGGCCCCAGGTACGTGCCGAACTGCGCCGGGTCGCCCTGGTTCACGAGCTTCGCGATCGCCGGCAGGAGCTTCGCCACGAACGCGTCGTGCACCGAGTCCACGACGATCGCGCGCGAGCACGCCGAGCACTTCTGGCCGCCGAAGCCGAACGCGCTCACCGCCACGCCGAGCGCGGCAGCATCGAGGTCGGCCTCGTCGTCCACGACGATGCCGTCCTTGCCGCCCATCTCGACCACCACGCGCTTCAGCCACCGCTGCCCGGGCTGCACCTCGGCGGCGAGCCGGTTGATGCCCACGCCCACGTCCTTCGAGCCCGTGAACGACACGAACCGCGTCTTCGGGTGCCGCACGATCTGGTCGCCCACCGTGCCGCCATCGCCGGTGACGAAGTTGATGACGCCCGGCGGCAGCCCCACCTCGTCCATCAACGCCATGAACTGCCAGGCGATGCCCGGCGTGTCACTTGCGGGCTTCAGCACAACCGTGTTGCCGGTGACGATCGCGGCGGAGGTCATGCCGGCGAGGATCGCGAGCGGGAAGTTCCACGGCGGGATGACCGCGCCGACGCCGAGCGGCAGGTACACCATCGTGTCTTTTTCATTGGGCATCTGCGTCAGGGGCACGGGGGTTTCGTATCGCAGCATCTCGCGCGCGTAGTACTCCATGAAGTCGATGGCCTCGGACGTGTCGGCGTCGGCCTCGCTCCAGCTCTTGCCGATCTCGAGCGTCATCCACGCCGAGAAGTGGTGGCGGCGCTCGCGCATGCGCTTGGCCGCCTCCACGAGATACGCAGCCCGCTCGGCCGCCGGCACGCGCGACCAGGTCTTGAACGCGGCGAGTGCGGCCTCGACCGCCTGCGACGCCTGCTCCTTCGTAGCCGACTGGAAGCGGCCGAGCACCTCGGACGGCTTCGCCGGGTTCGTGCTCTCGAACGTCTTCCCACCCTTCACCTTCTGGCCGCCGATGACGAGCGGGTACTCCTGGCCCGCCTGCGCGCGCACCTCGGCGAGCGCCTTCTCGTACGCGACGCGGTTCTCGGGCTTGGCGAAGTCCACGTACGTCGTGGGCGCGTAGACGGGCAGCGACGTCGCGTTCACGGGCGCGATCCGGCCCGTGGCGGTGGTCGTCGTCGTGGTGGCCATGGGATCTCCTTTTTTCAGTCGCGCGGCGGCGGCGGGCATTCGCGCGAAGCGGGCTTCGAGAGGAACGCGCTAGTTCAGCTTACCGCAGCCGTGCGCTCAGCGCAGGAACGGCACGCGAGCCATTGCCGAGCGTCCCATCGACTCGAGTTTCGCCAGGTACATCCCAGGCCGGACCGCGCGGCCATCGGCATCGCGTCCGTCCCAGAACACCTGGAGCCCGCTTGGAAGGGCGACGAACTCGTTGTTCGGAAACGTGCGCACGAGCCGGCCGGTC